>JAEEGL016997962.1_pt1 | contig 40194 bp, 37 predicted proteins | sample 9134231 | NCBI WGS metagenome assembly JAEEGL01 (sample SAMN16246548, study PRJNA631951) | gut metagenome | biome: gut microbiome; feature: rumen; material: fiber-attached | host: Bos | place: Iran: Karaj | collected 2018-10
CAGCAGGAACCCCGCCAGCCTCGCGCGCGGAGAGCTGGTGGAGAGCAGGCGCACCCGTTCATTGGCGTCGTGGAGTTTCTGGCTGAGCAGCGCTATGACTCTCAGCGCGACGGAAGGATCCTGCATGACTTCTTCCAGATCCCTTCTGGACAGTTTGCTGCATTCCACATCCGTCAGACACACGCCGCCGTAGGGATAACGGCTGGAACCCATCAGGATCCCTTCCCAGATGGTGTCCGGTTCGGAGAAGATACCGATGATCTGCTCTCTCCCCTCACTGTCCCAGGTACTGAGTTTGACCTTTCCGCTGTGGATGAGGTAGATCCCGTCCACGGGTTCTTCCTGTGCGAACAGGACGCTTCCCTTCGGGTATCGTTTCCACACCATACGGTCCATGACCTCCCGCTGCTGATGCGCGGGAAGTCCGATCAGAAAGGAGATGTTGCCGTGACATTTCTCCAGGAAATCCGTATATCTCTGTGCGTCGTTCATGATTCGTTTCTCAAAAAATACCGTGAATCTCTTCACGGTATCTTTTCTGCCGATGAATGATCAGTCCATCTTCGTCAGCGCCATGGCGATCTTGGACGCCAAACGCGCGTTGTTATACGCAAGCTGAAGGTTGCTGGCAAAAGAGACGCCTTCTGTCATGTCCTTGATCCTGGACAACAGGAAGGGGGTGATGTCCTTGCCGCGGACGCCCTTCTCGTCTGCCTCGGCGATCGCTTCGGTGATGACCTTTTCCATGGCGTCGAAATCGAGCGCATATTCATCCGGGATGGGGTTCCCGACAAGAGCGCCACCCTTGAGACCAAGATCCCATTTGGTGTAGATGATCTTTGCGATCTCTTCCGGTGTCTCGCAGCGGTAATCCAGTTTGAAACCGCTGCTCTTGCAATAGAAGGCGGGAAGTTCATCCGTCCTGTATCCAAGTACCGGTACGCCGAAAGTCTCCAGATACTCAAGCGTTCTGCCGATATCCAGCAGGGACTTGGCACCGGCGCATACCACACAGACCGGTGTGTTTGCCAGTTCCTGCAGGTCTGCGGAAATATCCATGGTAACTTCGCCGTGGCGATGAACGCCGCCGATGCCACCGGTGGCAAACACTTTAATGCCCGCCATGGCAAGGATCATCATGGTGGTGGTAACGGTAGTGGCACCGGTCTTACCAGTTGCCAGATAGGTGGCGACATCCCTGCGGGAAACCTTGCCGATGTCCTTGGGGTTGCACATCATCATCAGCTCATCCTGAGTCAGGCCGACTTTCAGTTTGCCGCCGATGATCGCAGTGGTCGCGGGCACTGCACCTTCCGCACGGACGATCTCCTCGACCTTTGCGGCGAATTCCATATTCTGCGGATACGGCATGCCGTGACTGAGGATCGTGCTTTCCAGGCCGACAACAGGTTTCCCCTCCGCCAGTGCCTGCGCGATCTCGGGTTTTACATCCAGATACTTTTCAAAACTCATAATTCTGTTCCTTTTATTTCTTTATTCAGACCACATCAGCGGTCCAGGTCCTTCCAGAGTCAAAGAAATGGGAGCGCTGATCCGGTCTCCCATCCTTTTCAATTCTACCCGCTCCAGGTAGAAAGTTCAAGAAACCGCAGCGCGTTCTAATTCTGCTCCCGCTTGAACACGCAGTGTTTTTTCCAGGAAAGCGCACCGCAGACAGGGCACTTCACGCCCTTTTCCAGGACTGCCTGCACCATCCGTTCTGCTTTTTCCGCGGATCGGTTCAGTTCACGGAACTCCTTACCGCACGCACCGCATTTCAGTTTGTATGTGAAACAGTCCTCATAAGAACCGGAAGGAAGTCTGAGCGTCATTTTGAATTCCATCGGATTACCTCCGTGATATCGATTTTATTATACCTTTATATGATGTCCCGCGCAAAGCGGACAACACCGTGCAATGGATTTTTCCCTTTCTTGTGATACAATGATGGCATATCACGGACGAAAGGAGAACAGTGATGGTAAAGATCTCGATCCTGCTGTGCACCTGCAACAGCGGTGCATATCTTCGGACGCTTTTGGACTCGATCCTGGCATCCGGATACAGGGATTTCGAACTGCTGATCCAGGACGACTGCTCCGAGGATGACACACACGCCATCCTGCGTTCCTATGATGACCCGCGTATCCGGATCCGTGTCAACCAGAGTCCATCAGGCGGCGCCGCGCAGAACTTCATGTCCGCCCTGCTGAACTGGGACACCGCCGACTACATCATGTTTGCCGATGCGGACGACTATTGGGAACCGGAGAAGATCGGAAAGACCCTGGAGTGCATGCTTCGCACCGAAGCGGATTGCCCTCCCGGAACGCCTGTCCTGGTTCATACGGATCTTTCCGTGGTAGGAAAGGACCTGGAGCCGATCTCGCCTTCCCTCTGGGAATACGAGAAAATCTCTCCTGAGCGCACGTCTTTCCGGCAGCTGCTGGCGCAGAACAATGTAACGGGATGCACCGTCATGATCAACCGCACCCTGAAGGAACTTGTGCCCGAAGCCCCTGCTTCTTTCGTCATGCACGACTGGTGGCTGGCTCTTTGTGCCTCCGCATTCGGCAGGATCGCATTCCTCCGGGAACCACTGATCCGGTACCGGCAGCACGGCGACAACAGTGTCGGCGCTTACAATGCGGGCAGCCTTTCCGCCTCTGCGAAGAAACTGCACAACAGGGACAGGATCGCACGGATCTACGGACAGATGTTTGACCAGGCAGCTTGTTTCGGTCAGTATTACCGGGACCGTCTGACAGCGGAGCAGGCGGAACTTTGCCGCGCATACGCCGGGATGAAAGACCAGTCCCGTTCCGGAAAGGTCATGACCATCATCCGAAACGGTTTCTGGAAGAACACGCTGCTTCGGAATATCGGACAGTTCCTGACGATCTGATCTGAGCTATTTCCCGGCAGGTGTGCTATAGTAAGAATAGAAACAAACGGCGTTCCGCCGTCTAATTCATTACGATTACAGAAGGAGAAAATCAAAATGGCAGATGAGAAACGCGGTCTTTTTTCCTCTTTGAAGGAAAAATTTGAAAAGAAACCTGAAACCACAACCAAACCGGCAGCAGCACCGGCGGCAAAACCGGCAGCAGCACCGGCCGCAAAACCCGCAGCGGCACCGGCACCCAAGCCCGCAGCGGCACCGGCGGCAAAACCCGCAGCTGCACCCGGAGTCAAACCTCTGGTGACACCGTCTGCCAAACCTGCAGCCGCTCCCGCAGCTGCACCCGGAGTCAAACCTCTTGTGACGCCGACTGCTAAACCAGCCGGCAAATCTGTCGAGGAACTGGCGAAGGAAGTCATCCGCGGCGACTGGGGCAATGGCCAGGAGCGCAAGGACAAACTCGCGGCGGCAGGATATGACTATGACACCGTTCAGGCAAAAGTCAACGAGATGCTCAATCCCCCCAAGCCCACAACAGCGACTCCTCTCTCCACCGGCAAATCCATTGAAGAGATCGCGAAAGAAGTCATCCGCGGTAACTGGGGCAATGGCCAGGAGCGCAAGGACAGACTGGCAGCTGCAGGATATGACTATGCCACCGTCCAGGCAAAAGTCAATGAACTGCTGAAATAATCCAATAACGATCCGGACGGCAGCCCCTACAGGACTGCCGTCCTTCTTATGTACGCAGAAACGGCACCCGTCTGAGAAGGCTGGTGCCGTTTTGTATCGTCGGTCAGAAAGCAAATGAACCGTTCACGAAGACCGGAACTTCCTTACCGGAATAGGTGGTCCCGGTGATCTGCAGATCACGGGTCCCAACCATGAAATCCACATGGGTCATGGAGGTATTCATGCCAAGTTCCTTCAGTTGGTCTTCGGTCATACTCTCCGCTCCGTAGATACAGGGATAAGCGGACCCGAAAGCGAAATGGCAGGAGGCGTTCTCGTCAAACAGGGTGTTCAGGAACAGAACGCCGGATTGGGAGATTGGGGAATCGTAAGGGACCAAAGCGACCTCGCCGAAATAACTTGCCCCTTCATCCACGGAAATTGCGTTCTTCAGGACTTCTTCTCCCTGACGGGCATGGACTTCCGTGATCTTTCCGTTCTGAACTGTAAACCAGAATCCGTCAATGATGGTTCCGTTGTAAGACAGCGGTTTGGAAGCAACGATCCTTCCGTTGATCCCGTCACGTTTCGGGAGCGTGAAGACCTCCTCTGTCGGGATGTTGGCGGAAAACCGGACGCCTGACGCCGCTTTTTCGTCTCCTCCCGCCCAGAAGTGCCCTTTTGGCAGTTCCACGGTAAGGTCTGTTCCGAGACTGTTGGTGTATCTCAGGTGATGGAAGTTATAGGCATTGAGCAGTTCAACGTGCCGCTTCAAATCCTCGGTGTGCGTTCTCCACTTCTGCACGGCATCCGCCCCTTCCACACGGCACGCCTTCAGGATCTCTTCCCAGAGACGCAGGACAGCCTCTCCAGGATCCATATCCGGAAACACGGCTCTTGCCCATGCCACGGTGGGAATGGAACAGACGCACCACGGGAAATCATTGCGCATCTCCCGGTTCCGGAATATTTCCATCGCCTTTCCCCTGCTGATCTGCGACCTGCGCAGCCGGTCGCTGTCAACTCCCTTCAGGTTCTCCGGATCCTCGGCAGCAATGGCAAGCCATGCAGCGCCTTCCCCGGAAACGGTATTCAGCATCTGTACTTCCCATTCATTCATGCTGTCAAAGACATCGTCGGCTGCGTACAGATATTTATACCGGGTCAGGGTATCGTCCTTCCAGTTCATAATGACTTCCCTGCAGCCGGCTTCATAGGCGGCTTTTGCGCAGAGTCTGGCGAAGAATGCCCCTTCTACCGGGCAGTTGATAACAAGTCGCTGTCCGGGACGCAGATTCACGCCTTCCCGGATCACGAGGGCAGCATATTCCGCCTGAAGTTCCGCCAATTTCATTCTTCTCTCCTCCGTAAACTAATGCGGTTCGAATCACATTTCCATATCATTATACATCTCCAATGCCTCTATGATACGTTCTTCCGCGCATTTCCGGAAGAATACCTGCCAGAACAGATCCTGAACAGAACCGCCGTTCCTTTTTGTCCGTAAAAGATAAAGCCACGATTCCTCGTGGCTTTATCCTGGTCGGAGTGGCGAGACTCGAACTCGCGGCATCCAGTTCCCAAAACTGGCACGCTACCAACTGCGCTACACCCCGTCAACGTGAGATTTATTATATCAAAGTGAAACATCGGATGCAACGGCTTTCATCATGTTCCGCCGGCAGCGGGACACGCGTTTCTCTGTTCAGTACTTGTCTGCTGTGCTAAACTGATATCAGTAGCAAAGTCCCCATTATCAGGAAAGGAGACACTATGATGTCCCGTTTCACGATTCCGAGAGATATCTTCTACGGAACCGGTTCCATGAAAGAATTAGGTAAACTGACCGGATACAAGCGCGCTTTCATCGTGACTGACCGTGTCATCCCGAAACTCGGCTTCCTCTTTGAACTCAACGACATTCTCACCTCCGCCGGTATGGAGACAAAAGTCTATACCGGTGTGGAGAGCGATCCCGATATCTCCACAGTAATGGAAGGCGCAAAACTGATGCAGGAATTTCAGCCCGACCTGATCGTAGCGATCGGCGGGGGGAGCAGCATCGATGCGGCAAAAGCCATGTGGATCTTCTATGAGCATCCCGGGATCACTTTTGATGAGATCCTGAAGAACGGCACGCCACCTCTTCGGAAGAAGGCGCATCTCGCAGCGATTCCATCCACCAGCGGAACCGGAAGCGAAGTGACATCTTTCGTTGTGATCTCGGATCACGCAAACAAGATGAAATATCCTATCGCGGACTTCGATCTGACGCCGGATATCGCTGTGCTTGACGCCAATGTCGCCATGACTATGCCCAAGAGGCTTGCCGCCTATACCGGAATGGACGCTCTGTGCCACGCCATCGAGGCATATGTGGCAACCAACCGGAACAACTTCACCAATCCTCTGGCGATCCACGCCATCACGGTTCTTCTTGGTTATCTTCCTCCCGCCTACGACGGGGACGTGGAAGCGAAGCAGGAAGTGCATATCGCCCAGTGCATGGCAGGTATGTCCTTTACAAATGCCGGTCTCGGAATCACTCACAGCCTCGCTCATAAGATCGGCGGCACCTTCGGGACTCCGCACGGTCTGTGCAACGCCATCCTTATGCCTTATGTCATGCGCTATAATGCAAAGGATCATATGGCCATCCGTCACTATGCCCGTATCAGTGACCGTCTGAGTCTGGAAGGACAAAGGGAGATGAACATGCTTAACTCCCTGATCCGCGCCGTGAAGGATCTTGCAGCCTATATGGAACTGCCCTCCTGCTTCAAGGACACCGGCATTCCCGAAGAAGACTTCCTCGCCCATAAAGCTGAGGTCGCCCGCAATGCGCTTCTGGACTCCTGTACGCCGACAAATCCCAGGCAGCCCACCGAGGAAGACCTGCTTCGGATCTTCGAATGCGCATATTACGGCAATCCCATCACGTTCTGACCGGGAGGAGGCGCCAATGAAAAAACTGCTCCAGAAGACGGACCACATCCTTATCGGCGGCCACAGAGGCTGCGAATGCGAACTGCCGGAAAATTCCATCGCCGCCATGGAACGGGGAATCAAGGACGGAGCGGATTATCTTGAGATCGATGTCCAGCTGACCAGCGACGGGGTTCCTGTCATCTATCACGATACAAGGCTGGAATACAAGACCGACCTTACAGGATATGTCCACGAACATACCGAAGCGGAACTCCGGGCAGCGGTGCCCGGCTTCTGCACGCTGCGTGAAGCGATGCGCTGGGGCAAACAGGCAGACGCCTGGTTCGGCCTTGAACTGAAAGGCGTACCGCTGGATACACAACCCTATAACCTCCGGATGGTGGAACTGCTCTCCCAGGTCGTCCGGGAGGAGGGCATGACGGATCACGTTTTCGCTTTCGGACTGGACTATCAGGTGCTGAAGCATCTCCGGGAAGTGGATCCGGACATTCCCATCGGGCTAATCATTGCCGATGTGCCTGAGGACCCCGTGGAACTCATGAAGGAGATGGACGCCATCATCTACCTCGCATACATCTGGCAGATGACTCCGCAGATCATCCGGGATCTGCATGATGCCGGTTACTATGTGGACGGCGCGATCCTGCGGGAGAAGAAGTGGCAGAAACGCGCACGCGAGCTGGGCGTAGATATGTTTGAAACGGACTTCCCCGCTGATGATGCAAAGACCGTCACTCCCAGAATTCCTGTGTAGACTCACAGATCATTCAACCAGCGCGGACTCATTCAGAAATCCGCGCTATTTTTTTGTTCTTGTTTCGCTAATCCAAAATTAACAAATTTGACTATTTCTTTTCTGCGAAACATCGTATCTTTAGAAAAACACGGATTTATTCCCCGAGAAAACGCAGAAGGAGGTACGGACATGTCTGAATATACCAGCCCCGCGGAATATACCAGCCGATTGAGGCACAATATTCTTCAGATGCCGCCCGAAATCCAGAGTGCCACCGGCATTGTAATCAATGGAAGAAGGCTGAAGAGTCTGGTTTTTACCACGGATATCGCCATTATCAAAAACTGCGACGCTGACGGTGTGTTCGCAGTCTATCCGTTCACTCCGCAGCAGTCCATCAGTGACGCGCTCATCAAACACTCATCCATGCCCGTATTCTGCGGCGTGGGCGGCGGCACCACGCGCGGTACCAGAACGAGGACGCTTGCCAAGGATGTGGAAAGTCAGGGAGCCATCGGCGTCGTACTCAACGCGCCGATTTCCAACGAAGACCTGAAGATGGTCAGTGACTCCATCGACATCCCTGTCGTCATCACCGTTGTCAACAAGCAGACGGACATTCTCGCCAGACTGGAGAATGGGGCATCCATTCTGAACATCGCAGCGGCTCTGGATACGCCGGAAGTTGTCCGTTACGCACGGTCCGTGGCGCCGAACGTTCCGATTATCGCCACAGGAGGCAAAACAAGCGAACATGTCATGGCAACCATTGAAGCCGGTGCAAACGCCATCACTTACACGCCGCCTTCAACGCAGGAATTGTTCCAGAAAATGATGCAGAACTACCGCAATCAATGACAGCGGAGCACTTGTATTTTTTATTTTCAGCCTCTTCCGGACGGAAGAGGCTGTTTTTCTGTCACGTCAACCTATCTGTCCCGCACAACCGCGATACGTGCGTCACGGGAACAGTATCCCCGAAGCATCGGTGCATAGTATAATAAATTCAGACGATACGTCATTGTGTCGCCGGTGGAATCAATATTCCCAAACACGTTCACCTATTTGCGAAAGGAGGCATGCGTCCCTCCCGTTACACCAGACTGCGGAGGCCCGCGAAATACCGTCATGAAACAAAGACCCGTAATCTATCTTTCCGGTCCGGACCGTCTGCTGCCGGACGGGAAAGAGCGCATGAAAAAAGCTGCAGAACTCTGCGACAAGTATGGTTTTGACACCGTTCCTGTTCCGGACAAATTGTTTATCCATTCTTCTTCCAGGGAGGAGGGCATCGCTCTTGCAAAAGAACGGCTGGCAGGCATTGCTTCCTGCGATCTGATCATTGCGGACACCCGCGATTTCCGGGATCTTCTGGAACCTTACGGCGAGACATCCATGGAACTGGGTTACGCCTGGGGCATGGGGAAAAAACTGTACTGCTATATGAAAGATGCCAGATCCTGCGCTGACCGCTATCCCGGAACCCGCCACAAAAATGAGAAGGATTTCTGGGTCGATGAAAATGGGATCAGTTTCGAACCAGGTCCCCTCAACCTGATGCTTGTCAGTCCATCGACCGTGGTCGAGGGCGGACTGGAAGAGGCTTTGAAAGCCGCAAGCGCGGACTTTTTCGGAAAGGAGGCTTGAAGGATGTTTATCGACAAGAACGGAAATCTGCGCAGACCCGTCGCCTATCTGGCAGACTTCGAGATGTTTCTCCCCACCTGTAAGGAGACCGTAAAGTACTGGAAAGAAACCTGTGACCGATACGGAATCATCGGCCTGTTCCCCGGAGACGAGGAGCCTGATGACGAGTTCAAGCCATATGAGCCCAAAGATGACTCTCCGGAAGAGAAGCGGTACAAGATCTTCATGCATGACGTGAATCATATGAAGCGCTCCGATATGGTCATTGCCCAGCTGGATGACTGGAGGGGATCCCAGCCGGACAGCGGTACCGCTTTTGAAGTTGGTTATATCGCTGCATCAGGAAAACCATGCTATGGCTTTCTCCGCGGGCATGACTCCATGCTTGACCGTACCACTACTGAAAAAATACAGGATTCGGACGGCGTCTGGCGTGATCCCGATGGATACGCTTTTGAAGACCGCGGTATCGGGATGGATAACATCTTCGCGGTTGTGAAACTGGGAGAGACCTTCGAGGATGCCTGCAGGCTTGCCCGCGCCGATTTCGATGAACAGCTCGTTGCGGCGGGACTGGATCCCTGGACACCAGAGGAATGACGGCATTATCTGAAATACATATGGAAAAGTCCCCGGTCCGTTTCGGACCGGGGACTTTTGTATCACTTTCAGATCAGTATCCCAGATAACTAATGTTCATATCCACGTCGCCAGTAATACCGGGAACGGAGCCCTTTGGGGAATACTGCCACATCTCATAGCGGCCGGAATAGTCGGTCTGGGAGACATAATGCGCCAGCCAGATCACGGTGTTTCCGGAAAGACTGCCGGTGCTTATTTTGCTGGAAAGCCAGTACTTGTTGGCGTAAACACCGGCGCGGTATCCGCTGTTGCGGACTGTATCGCAGAAAGCATTCACAACCTGAGTTCGCTGAGCTCTGGACAGCGCCATGTAAGCGCTTGCCTGAGCGCCGGAGGCTGTCGGATCTTCCACGTCCATGAAGATCGGGTACTCCAGACTGTACATGCTGCACAGTTTGATACAGGCGGATGCTTCCAGAACAGCCTGTTCTTCTGTCGCTGCCAGCGTGAAGAAGTAAACGCCTACCTTCAGTCCGGCAGCTTTCGCGCCGGCCATATTGGTGCGGAACATGCTGTCTTCAAAAATACCGCCGAGTGTGGAACCTCTCAGGCCGCAGCGGATGATGACGAAGTCCACGCCGCTTGCCTTGACAGCATTCCAGTCGATGGTGGAATAGCAGTTCCACTGGGAGACGTCGATACCCTTGCTGTTGGATTTAACCAAAACGCCGTCCTCACCGAAAACAACCTGTTTTCCCTGAATGATCTGTGTTCCGGTGACCTTGTTTCCGTTCTTGTCAAAATAATAGGTCTTGCCGTCGATGGTCTGCCAGCCGGTGTATTTGATATACTCCTCTGCCACCTTCTCGGTTTTTGGCTTTACGGAATCAAATTTATAGACGTAGGAACCGTCTTTCTCCACCGGGTAACCTGTCGAAGTGATGACCCGGGAGGTCACATCCACTTCCACGTAGACCGGATCAGGTTGCGGCTGAGGATCCGGCTCGGGATTGGGATCGGGATCCGGTTCGGGATTCGGATTGGGATCCGGTTCAGGATTCGGATTGGGATCCGGTTCGGGGTTCGGATCGGGATCCGGTTCGGGATTGGGATCGGGATCCGGTTCGGGATTGGGATCGGGATCCGGTTCGGGATTGGGATCAGGATCCGGCTCGGGATTGGGATCCGGCTCGGGATTCGGATCGGGGTCCGGTTCGGGATCCGTTCCGGGTTCATCGTCCGGCCCGCCAACGCCAGACAGTTCCATTACGTAAGCTCTCTTTATGGTCTTGTTTTTGTTCAGTACAACGAAAACATCAGAAGTGGAACCATCCGCCAGTACAAGCCGCAGCTTGTCCCCATCCGCAACTGTTGTGGGTTTGGAGAGATAAATGGTATTGCCGTTGGCATCCTTTACTTCGCGCTCAACTTCCTCACCTTTAACAACAGTCTGGGTGGATTCCACCCATTCCACTGTATCCGTGATCACGGGGGCTCCGCCGCCGCCGGTGCTCTTGCTCCCCTGTCCGTAACTGGCGTCCTCTGATGCCAGTTCCTGCTGCGTCGCTTTCTTGACCTCCACATCCACCCGCTTGTGCTCGATGGGCTTTTCCACCGTCACTTCCAGCGGCTCCGGAGAAACGTAGCCCTCGACCGGACTCAGCGTCAGAATATAAACGCCCGGCGTCGGTTCCTCGTAACGGATGATGCCGTCACAGTCCTCATCGACGAGGACGATCGGTTCTGCTCCTTCCTCCTGAAGGAGAAGCGTTACCTCAAACGGGATTCCGACAAACAGTTCTCCGTCGCGGTTTTCCACAGAGATCGTGATTTCCGTCGAAGACGGTGCCGCGTCCATCAGCAGGGGCAGATCAGGCTCCTCGTAGGAAAGACGCAGAAACTGGTTAACAGGGATGTAATCCATGACCGCTTCCCCGCCGCTTGCCGCCAGAGCAGCTTCAGTCCGAACCGCCGACACCGTCGTGCTCAGCGACAGCGCGCTGGCAGACAGTCCGGCCACTGTAGCCAGACACAGCAGCAGCGAGACTACCGAGGTAATCTGTTTCTTTGTGATCAGTTTGCCGACTTTCGATCTGATATCTTTCAATCGATTTTCCTCTTTCATCCGGATTTTTGTGGAAATCTTGTTAAAGGCGATATGCATACAGAATAATTATAGCGATTTTCTCTGGAAAGACAATGTTTTCTACTGACTTTCAACGGAATTTCAGCAAAAAACCGGTCGAAATCTTAACCATTCTCTTTCCGGATACGCTCAACGCAGTCGCTTTTCTCGCTCAAGAAGACGGATTTGCAGTTCTGACCCGCTTCGGCTATAGTCAATATAGGATTACGAAATCCTGGTCAAGGAGGAAGACATGGATAGAGTATGTGTCGTTACAGGTGCCAGCAGGGGAATCGGCGCAGCCGTGGCTGAAGCCATGGCCAGAAAAGGGTACCTCACTGTCATCTGCTACGATCAGCACCGGGAAGCCGCAGAAAATCTGGTTCGGAAACTGGAAGCAGAAGGCTTCCGTGCAGTGGCGTTCCACTGCGATGTCGGCAGTGAAGAGGATATCATCGGCCTCATCTCATACGCAGAAAAACTTGGCGCGCTCGAGGTGGTGGTAAACAATGCGGGGATCTCCGAAAGCGGAATGCTTCAGGATATCACACCCGCTCAGTGGCATCACGTCTTCTCTATCAACGCCAGGGGAACAGCTCTGGTCTGCAGAGAAGCTGCCAAGGGTATGATCGCCCGCAAATCCGGGCACATCATCAACATCTCCTCCATGTGGGGCGTGCGCGGCGCTTCCTGCGAATCGGTATACTCCGCCAGCAAAGCCGCAGTCATTGGGTTCACCCTGTCTCTGGCAAAAGAACTGGGGCCTTCCGGGATCACGGTAAACTGTATCGCGCCGGGCGTCATCGATACAGATATGAACAAAGGATATTCTCCTGAGGAAATGGACGAGCTGATCCGTGAGACCCCTCTTGGCAGAATCGGTCTTCCGGAAGACATAGCCCATGCGGTTTGTTTCCTTGCGGAGGCATCTTTTGTAACAGGCCAGGTCCTTACGGTGGACGGCGGATTCACCCTCTGAACCATTCCGGAATAAAAACGGACGGGAACGGCATTGCCGTTCCCGTCCTGTCATTTCTGTCTGAAGGTCATTCAATCACGATGATGCGTTCGGTGTTGTCGTAGACCGTCTCCACCATTTGCGTTTCCATGTCGATGACCGCCATGAATTCGAACTGCTCATAGAGAGATTCTGCTTCCGGATTAAACTTGCCGAAGCCCAGTGTAACATACGAGTAATCCACATAGACCATGTTCGGAAGCAGTCCGATGGATGCCAGCAGATCATCGTAGTTCAGTCCGATGTTCAGAGAACTGATGTCCAGTCCTTTCAACTGGTCTTCTTTCTGCCAGTTTCTGGTGTTTACACCGAAGAAATAGACGAATCCGCCTCTTGCCCCGACACCGATCGTGTAGTTCCAGGCGGGCGTTACGCCGTCGTCCAGCGTGCAGACGGAGTTGGCATGATAGACCTCGGTCTCACCGCCCGACACTTTTTCCATGCCGCCCATGATGACTTTGATGTCCCCACGGCTGTAATGGCCCTGCATCGTCAGGCATTTCCGGAACTCATAGAAATCTGCCAGATAATCGTCGAATTTCGAATAGACGGTTGCCATACGGGAACCTTCCAGAGTGCTGAGATACAGAGGATCTTTGCCGTCAAAAGGAACACCGGGACGCACATCATAGGTGCCGTCGGTGCGCTGGATGCAGACAAGTTCGCCCTGCCAGTACGGGCTCAGATTCGCTCTGGGATCTACATGTCCGAAGTGGAATTCCGTAACTTCAACATCATCCACACTGTACATCCGAACCATAGACGGGGAAGTTCCCACCTGTTCCGTAAGTTCGGACAGAGGCATATCGTGACTGTATGACGGCTCAAAGTTCTGAACCGCACCGATCTTCGACCCCTCCACCGTATCGAGAATCAGGATCTCCGAAGCAATGGAACCGGAATAACGGACCTGTGCCACACAGACCGGCACTCCGTAATCATTGAGGACCGAGCTCTCATATCTGCATACGCCGCTCTTCTGCGTGACAGGACGTCCGAAGTTGCGCTCGATCTGGCTCTGCGTAAGGCCGAGCCCCAGATTGATCCCATTGGAGAAAGACACGCCACGAGAACCGTGAGGGTTCTCATTGGCGGCAGTTTCCGTGCTGCCGAAGAGTTTTTTGAATGTTTTTACGCCCCAGATCCCGACCAGAATGAACGCTGCAGCCAGAAGAAGGACCAGAACCTTACGCCAGAAATAAACGGATCTCTTTTTCTTCTTCTCTTTTTTCTCATTTCCCTCCGGGTAGAGTCCCTCCGTCCTGCGTCTGTCAGGCTTTGCGGGTTCTTTGCGGACAGGTTTCTGTTCAGGTCTGGTCTGAACTGTCTTCGGCGATTGTTTTACCGAGGCGCTCTGAGCGGGACGAACAGGCGTTTCCTGCCGCGGCACAGCCGCAGAGGGCGAGGGATTCTGTTCCTGTTCTGTTTTGAAATCCAGATCCGAATCCCGGATAATCTCGCCGGCACAACTCTTCAGGCTGGAGAGGAACTGAAGCAAATCGTAATCCGTAGCGACGAAAGGAGCGTTTTCCCCGTGAGTGGCGACTGCGAATGCGACGCACCCCTTTGCCTGAGGCTGGAGACTGACTCCGATCTTGATATCCTGAGAAGTCAGACGGATATCATACGGCCGGTAGACCGCCCGGAACCGGGTCGATCCGATGGCGAAGGTGCCCGAAAGACCACCCGTCTCATCCGGAGCCAGGTTAGCGTGCATGTATGGCGCATAAAGCTGTTTGTTGCCGAAGTTGTTCAGCAACTTCCACACCTGATCGGCAGAGGAGGAAAACGCCATTCTTGCTGTATAGTTTTTTCGTGCCTGTGCCATTCGTGTTCCTTTAACTGTTTGTATTCACTTGAGAGACTCTTCCGCCCGCGTCGAGATGCACCACAAGCGGATACTCGTAAGGCAGTTCTGCCTCCTCCGATGCCGGAGATTCGAGGCCATACCCCAGAAGGATGTCTCCTTCCGCCGTGATGCCCGCAAAAGTGGGCAGAACCTGCAGTTCCTCGGAGACCTCAAACAATGTGCTGCCCCTGAGGATGAAATAAGATTCGGGTTCTCTCAGTGTATCTTTCGCCACCGCAAGGTGGTGATTTCTCATAGAAGCGGCGACCACGATGTTTTCTTCATCCATTGTCACCGTATAGGAGTAACGGTAACCATCCCCGTCTTTCCCGCACAGATAAATATACTGAACGGTACCATCCTCCAATTCCTGCCGGACCACTTCTCCCGCCATTCCCAGAAGAATATCCGTCTGCGCCTTGGTCTTTCCGGGGAGAAGATAGACCCGCCTGTAAGCTGCCCGGTCAGTTCCGTACTGTACCAGGCTGGAATACTGATGCTTCGTCGCCGCGGGCAGCTCGTCGACCCTGAGGGGATCATCCGGACTTTCTGCAAGATAATAGCCGACCTGCGTCTGGATTTGACCTTCATTGAGACGAAGGACGAGTTCCGCAGTCTTGTTGTTCTCAAACAGGCGGTCCTCAAAGAGATAATGCCCGAAATAGACGGTTTTGGTACCGCTCTTGTCCACCCAGAAAGCGCTCACCGGTGTTTCAAGCACTTCAACGACCTCCCCGACATCCATACTGGGAGAGACCATCGTGCCGATATTCCGGATCTGCACGCCATAAGATTCAGACAGGGAGTGATCGACATAGCCATACCGGCGGACGAGACCATAAGCGTCATAGACGACGCGGATCTCCCGCAACGGCATGCCGTCTGCCATCCGTTCCGTAGAACTGTAACTGAATTCGTCAACCGACCGTTTGCCGCCGATGCAGCTCAGAAGCAGTTCCACCTGGGATTTCTTTTGTCCGATGGCGATCTGAAGCGCGTTTTCAAAGGTGACCAGATCGCTCTCCGCCACTGACATGCCGCTGGAAGGCACGATATCACTGCGTTCAAAAGAAAGGCCTATGGAGATCACAAACAGGAGGATACCAAGAAGGACCGTTCCAAGGATCTTATTGCGGGTGGTGATATACAGATTTCTCTCCGTATAGGGGTCTTCCACTGTCGACGTCCGTTTGGTGGGCGTATACCCCCTGGTAACACGGAAAAGCATGTCCCGCACAGCGAAACGGCGTTCCGGCGCCTTGCGGATCTCTTCGTTCATGCTGGAGTAACACGCCTTGCGCAGATTTTTCAGGATATTCCGGTTTACCAGTTCCACAGAAGAATCCTCTTCTGCCGGTTCCGTTGATTCAAGCGACTGGAGGGTGGTAGACCATGTCACTCTGCAGCCGTTTTCCGCCTCCCGCACAGTGATCTCGTCCGTCTGGTACAGGCCGGTGAAAGCGATCCGCCTTCCCTCCTCCAGTTTGGTGATCACCAGGGTGGAACCGCTGTTTCGGAAATTCAGTTTGCCCCCCAGGATAAACCCGGGGTCCACATCCAGCAGTTCCAGTGATTCCGGCCATCCGAACCATCTCTGGTAGGAGGACGCATCGGTCAGGACTTTCCAAACGACATCGGGTGCGCAGACAAAATGATCCGACACTGACTTACTGGAACCCATCGCAGAATCCTCCATTATGAATGCTGTTATTCTACCACTTGGCACCCAGGAAAGCAAACCGGACCGTCTTTCCCCTGCGCCTGTGATATAATTGGAAAAACCGCTACAGGAGGAAAAATGATGGTACAGCACACAGTATGTTTCAAACTCGCCGACAGCAGTGACGCCTCCAAAGAAGAAGTCCGCCGCCTGCTTCTCTCCATGGAAGGAAAAGTGCCTTCCGCCAGATCAGTTTCCGTTGGCGTAGACCGCCTGTGCAGCGACCGCAGTTATGATATCCTGCTTCAGGTGCTGGTGGATGACTGGGACGCGCTGGACATCTATCAGGCGGATCCCTATCACTGCGGAACTGTCAAGGCTTATCTGAGAGATCACGCTGTCTCCACCGTCGCGCTGGACTGCGAGGTCTGATACGGGCAGGAAATATTGCAATCAGCCCGTCGTGATGCTATATTGTTCTAGTTGATTTTTATTTATTTGTATATAAGGAGAAACCTTATGGATCCGACCCAAAAATCCATGGATAAAATCGTAGCCCTTTGCAAAAACCGCGGCTTTATCTTCGCCGGCAGCGAGATCTACGGCGGGCTTGCAAACTCATGGGATTACGGTCCCCTTGGCTCCCTGATGAAACAGAACGTAAAGAACGCTTGGTGGAAAAAATTCGTTCAGGAAAGCCCCACCAATGTCGGACTTGACGCAGGCATCCTCATGAACCCCAGAGTCTGGGAAGCCTCCGGCCATGTGGTCAACTTCAATGACCCCCTCATCGACTGCAAGAGCTGCAAGCGCCGCCACAGAGCGGACAAACTCATCGAAGAGTGGGCGAAAGAGACCGGAAACGACGTTAACGTCGAGGCCATGCAGAACGAAGAGATGGTGGCTTTCATCCGTGAGAACAGCATCCCCTGTCCGGGCTGCGGCGCCAGCGACTTCAGCGACATCAAGAAATTCAACCTGATGTTCAAGACACACCAGGGTGTTACCGAAGAAAGCGGCACCGACGTTTATCTGCGTCCCGAGACCGCACAGGGCATCTTCGTAGATTATAAGAGCGTACAGCGCACCACCCGCCGGAAGATCCCGTTTGGAATCTGCCAGATCGGCAAGAGTTTCCGCAACGAGATCACACCCGGGAACTTCATCTTCCGCACCCTGGAATTCGAACAGATGGAGATGGAATTCTTCTGCGAACCCGGAACAGATCTGGACTGGTTCCAGTACTGGAGAGGCTTCTGCAGAGACTGGCTCCTCTCCCTCGGCCTGACAAAGGATAATCTCCGTCTGAGGGATCATGAACCTGCCGAACTGGCGTTCTATTCTGTCGGAACCACCGACTTTGAGTACCTCTTCCCCTTCGGCTGGGGTGAACTCTGGGGCATTGCGGACAGAACCGATTACGACCTGTCCCAGCACATGAAGTTCTCCGGTGAGAATATGGAATACCGGGAAGAGGGCAAGGAGCCCTTCATCCCCTATGTCATCGAACCCTCTCTTGGCGTCGAGCGCGCAATGCTCACTTTCCTTTGTGACGCATATGATGAGGAACAGGTCGGTGACAGCGACACCCGTGTCGTGCTTCGCCTGCATCCGTTCCTGGCGCCGTATAAAGCAGCCGTTCTTCCGCTGAGCAAAAAACTGGCTGAGCCCGCAAAGAAGGTCCGCGATCTGCTCGCAAAAGAGTTCATGGTGGATTATGACGATGCCGGTTCCATCGGCAAGCGTTACCGCAGAGAAGACGAGATCGGCACCCCGTTCTGCGTCTGCTATGACTTCGACAGTGAGACTGACGGCTGTGTCACCGTCCGCGACCGCGACACCATGGAACAGGTGCGCCTGCCCATCGACGAGCTGACTGCCTGGATCCGGGAACGCGTCAATTTCTGATACTGTCAAAACCGGGCGCGCCGCACGGTTCTCCGCGCGGCGCTTTTTCTGAGAAATATCATTAAAGGCACATCTATGGTAAGAAAAGATTTACGCAACATCGCGATCATCGCTCACGTCGACCACGGCAAAACGACCCTGGTCAACGAGATGCTCCGTCAGGGCGGCGCCTTCCGTGAGAATCAGGTCATTCAGGACCGGATCATGGACAGCGGCGATCTTGAGCGGGAGCGCGGGATCACGATTCTCTCAAAAAACTGCTCCTGCAGTTACAAGGATATCAAGATCAATATCATCGACACCCCGGGACATGCGGATTTCGGCGGTGAGGTGGAGCGCGTCCTGAAAATGACGGACGGCGTTCTCCTTCTGGTTGACGCAGCCGAAGGGCCTATGCCCCAGACACGTTTCGTTCTTTCCCGCGCGCTGGAACTCGGGCTCATGCTCATTGTCGTGGTAAACAAAGTGGACCGCCCTGACGCACGCGTGACCGAAGTCATCAATGAGATTCTGGAACTCCTTATGGATCTCGGCGCTACAGATGAACAGTTTGACAGTCCTATGCTCTTCTGCTCCGGCAGAAGCGGAACTGCCAGCTACAGTCCTGATGTGGAAGGAAAAGATCTGGAGCCACTCTTCGAGACGATCCGGACCTATATCCATTGCCCCGAAGGCGATGAGAACGGACCTCTTCAGATGCTGGTCTCCTCCATCGATTACAACGATTACGTGGGACGCATCGGCGTTGGCCGTGTGGAACGCGGAAAGATCCGTGTCGGCGACGAGATCATGGTCTGCGATTATCACGATCCGTCGGTGATGCGCAAAGAGCGAATCTCCGCTCTCTTTCAGTTTAAGGACGTGCGCAGGGAACCCTGCGATTCTGCAACTGTTGGCGATATCGTTGCCGTTTCCGGCATCGGTGACGTCACCATTGGCAATACCCTGTGCGACCCGAATGCTGTCGAACCGCTGCCCTTCGTCAAAATCAGCGAGCCCACTGTGGAGATGACCTTCTCCGTCAACGACAGTCCGTTTGCCGGGACAGAGGGTGATTATGTCACCTCCCGTCAGCTGAAGGACCGTCTGTTCCGTGAACTGCTCAAGGACGTCTCTCTCCGCGTGGAGGAGACGGATTCCACAGACAGTTTCCGCGTCCTCGGTAGAGGAGAGATGCACCTGTCCATTCTCATCGAGACTATGCGCCGCGAAGGCTACGAACTGATGGTCTCCACCCCGAAAGTCCTATACAAGGAGATCGATGGTGTCACCTGCGAGCCCTATGAGCGGCTCGTGTGTGACGTGCCTCAGGAAAGCGTCGGTTCCGTCATGGAGAAGATCGGCTCAAGAAAAGGCGAACTGCTGGAGATGCTTCCTCAGGGCAGCCGCACCCGTCTTGAATTCCTGATCCCCTCACGCGGTCTCTTCGGTTACCGAAACGAATTCATGTCCGACACCAAGGGCGAAGGCATCATGAGCTCCGTGTTTGAGAAATACGCGCCACGCAAGGGAGATATCTCCATCCGTCAGAACGGATCCCTGGTTGCTTTCGAAACCGGCGACTCCGTCACCTATGGACTGTACAACGCTCAGGATCGCGGATCGCTCTTCATCGGTCCCGGTGTGAAAGTCTATGCGGGCATGGTGGTCGGTGCTTCCCCAAAGCCCGGTGATGTCACCGTCAACGTATGCAAAAAGAAACATGTCTCCAACATGCGTGCAAGCGGATCAGATGAGGCTCTGCGCCTGACGCCGCCACGTCAGCTCTCTCTGGAGCAGTGTATCGAGTACCTGGCAGAAGACGAACTTCTGGAAGTCACGCCCAAGTCCCTACGGATCCGCAAGCGCGAACTGGATCATGCGCAGCGTATGCGGGAACTTGCTAAAAAGAAAAACGCGCAATAAGAGAACAGGACAGATGCATGAGGCGTCTGTCCTGTTTATTTCTGAAGAAAAAATCCCCGCTGCATGCAGCGGGGATCCCGTATCAGGAATTGTTACTGTGGATCTGCGGGCGTGTTCGGCTGTGCCTGGGCATGAGCCTGCAGTTTCTGCTGCTCCTCGATCCATGCCTCATATTCCCGCTGTTTGCGTGCTTTCCGCGCCTTGACCACCCTGACAATGACCAGAACGATGACTGCAAGGATGATGAGTCCCGGAAGAAGTTCAATGAGTGTGAGCACAAGATCCTCACAGGTGTCGACGAAATTCCGTCCGGTGCGTTTGAAAGTCTCGATAATACGCTCTCCGAAAGTCTGGGGATTGCTGGTCACCACGCTGACTTCTCTCAGGGAGATGTCGATGGTGGAGTAATCCGCGAGGCCCTGATAAATCTTCATCTGCGAAGTGTAGCTCTCGATCTGATAGATAGTCTCGGAAAGCTGCGCCTCGATCTGGATCAGATCGGAGACAGTCTCCGCCTGGTCCATCATTGCCATAAGGCGCTGACGCTGGGATTCCAGAGATTCCAGTCTTGCCTTGGTGTCCATATAGGCACCGGTGATGTCCTCCTGCCAGCTGTTGACCGAAGTAACATTGCCGAACTGAGCCGTTCCGTTCAGAAATTCCTGGAACCGGTCTGCTGGCACCTTGATCTGCATATCCACGGACTGGGTGACATAGTATCCGCCGTAATTGGTATATCCGCCGTTCTGGCGCTGGGAACTGATATATCCGCCGCACGCCTCAATTGCGCTTCGGATCGCCTGCATGCTCTGTTCGAAGTCCAGCGTCTCGATATCTACATTCGCTGAAAAGGTCAGAATCAGGCCAGCCTGCTTGCCGTCCGCGGAATTAGCCGGTTTTCCTTCGGAATTATAAACCGGATCAGGGGCAGGAACCTCCATCGGCGCGTAATCGTAAGCTTCATCATAATAGAAGGAGCCTCCCGCCGTCTCCATGTCTGAAGGATAAAAGGCACCGCCGTTTTGTGGAGATTTTCCACCGCATGCGGTGAGGAAAACCGCGGCAAGGAGTGTAAGTGCGATCAGTTTGGTCCATTTTTTCATTATCGGATCCCCCTTGTTTTTCGTTGTTCACCCTATATGTGTCCGCAGGAACGGTTTCTGTTGCATTCTTATCGGGTCTGTAACTGATTTGTAGCAACTGATCCTTTCCTTTCACTGCTCGTACCGTATCAGATGATTATAAAATCGTTACCCGGCCAGCAAATCTCCTTCGGTCCCTGAACCGGTTCTGCCCGATGAATAGCGGTATTTGCAGAAGCGTTTTTGCCGTTTGCTATTGAACGGACAAATTGAGTCGTCCGTCCTGACAATCCATCTCAGTTTAATCTTATCATACTGTAAATAATCTCACTACAGTCATGCTTTTTCTGCCTTCCGTGCCGTTCGCGGATGATTATTTCCTCACCCGAGTCAGTTCACGCACAGCCGGCGTAAACTGATCGAAAAACACTGCGGCGAATTTGTTGACAAAGGAAAAAACCCGTGATAATATAGTAAAGCGCTTTTCGAGAGCAAAAGTCGCTGGTATAGCTCAGCCGGTAGAGCAGCTGATTTGTAATCAGCAGGTCGGGGGTTCGAATCCGTCTACCAGCTCCATATACAGGGGAGAGTTCCCGAGTGGCCAAAGGGGGCAGACTGTAAATCTGTTGTCGACGACTTCGTTGGTTCGAATCCAACCTCTCCCACCACAAAAACCTTATCCGTCCGGATAAGGTTTTTGTTTTTTTCTCCTGCCAGGACAAACGGTTTCTTTTCAGCTCAGATGTATTTTTCTTCCCATGGACGAAAAAACGAATTATAATTGTAAGGCAAAAAAACAAGACAGGAGGGCTGAATATGACAAAGATCTATCTGACTGAAAACGGCGTTACCGAACTCATCGACGCACCGGTGAAAGGCTGCTGGATATGTATGACAAAGCCCTCGGAAGAAGAACTTGAGAAGATCGAGGAGCTTTACGGGCTGGATCCTGACGATCTCAGCGCCGCGTTGGACGAGGAGGAGACCTCCCGTATCGATGTGGAAGATGACTATACCCTGATCCTGGTCGACATCCCCACCGTGGAGATCCGTAACGAAAAGAACCGCTACGTCACCATTCCTCTCGGCATCATCGTCACCAAGGAAGCGATCATCACTGTCTGCCTGGAAGACTCCCCTGTGCTGAACCTCTTTACCGGACGTAAGGCGAGCCAGTTTTCCACACATATGAAGACCCGGTTTATCCTTCAGATCCTTTTCGCAAACGCGAAACTCTATCTGCGCTATCTGCGTTCCATCAACAAGCAGAGCGAGGAACTTGAGAAATCCCTGCATGACTCCACCGAGAACTCCGCACTCATCGATATGATGGAGCTCGGCAAGAGCCTGCTGTACTTCACCACATCCCTCAAGGCGACGGACGTGGTCCTAGATAAACTGACGAAGACACCTTCCGTCAAAAAGTATCCGGAAGACGAGGAACTGCTGGAAGATGTCATCATCGAAAACCATCAGGCGCTGGAAATGTCTGAAATCTACAGCGGCATTCTGAACGGCATGATGGATGCCTACGCTTCCATCATCTCCAACAACATGAACGTGGTCCAGAAATTTATCGCGGTGGCGACCGTCGTGCTGTCCATCCCCAACATCGTTTTCGGGGCATACGGCATGAACCTGGCACTGAACAGCATGCCTCTGGCTTCGAGTCCGTATTCCTTTGCGCTCATCATCGGCATTTCGATCCTGCTCAGTTATTTCGTCTATCTCTATTTCGAAAAGAAAAGAATGTACTGAATCGAACGGATTCCCAACGCCTCCGGTCCCCACCGGAGGCGTTTTTTGTGCTACACTGATTTCGTCCTTAATCGTTTTTTAAATCTTTCTCTATTTTTTCTTAATTCGGCCTTCAGTTACAATGCAGTTGGAGGGGAGCCATGTACAACATTCTCGTCTGTGATGATGAAAAAGACATCCGCCGCGCACTGAACATCTATCTGAGCGGCGAAGGCTACACGGTCTGTGAAGTTGCGTCCGGGGCAGATGCCGTCGCGGAACTGAAACGGAACACGTATCATCTTGTTCTGATGGATATCATGATGCCCGGACTTGACGGCGTTGAGACCACCGTTCGGATCCGGGAATTCAGCAATATTCCCATCATCTTTCTTACTGCCAAGACCGAGGACACGGATAAGGTCCTCGGGCTCACAGTCGGCGGCGATGATTATGTCACAAAGCCCTTCAATCCCATGGAATTGCTTGCCCGTGTCAAGGCACAGTTGCGCCGGTACACAACGCTCAACGGACCTTCCGCAGGCAGTCTCATTACCGCCGGTGGGCTTCAGATGGACGACGACGCCAAGTCGGTCACGCTATACAACGAGCCACTGTCCCTCACCCCCACCGAATACGACATTCTCCGCGTCCTGATGATGGCACCCGGAAAGGTCTTCTCCTCCCGTGAACTGTATCAGGCCATCCGTAACGAAGATCCCTTCGGTGCGGAATCTTCCATCCCTGTCCATATCCGTCACCTTCGGGAAAAGATCGAGACGGATCCCACCAACCCGCGTATGCTCAAGGTGGTCTGGGGAAAGGGATACAAACTCGAAAGCTGATCAACAAATCTGGAGAAAGATATGCTGAAACAAAAAGCGTGGTTTAAGGTCCTGTGCACCGTTCTGCTGTGCCTGACGCTCCTGCTCGCACTGGGCAGCGGCCTCTTCCTGGAAATGGATGAACGGAACAACTGGAACGATGGATTCTATACCTTTGCCCAGAGCAATCTGGCGGGAACATGGATGGAGAAACGGCTCGGCCGGCTTTCCTCCCGCGTCGTGGACGCCATTTGCGAGGGAGAGCCTCTGAACCAGATCACCATGTCTCAGGGAATGGGATTCCGTCTGGAGAACGTTTCCGGGGAGATCCTTGCAGATACTACGACGGATGATTTCGATTTTGTCTCCGCCGTAACACTTTATCTCAATACACAGTACAACCGGAATTCAGCGGTCTTCTCCGAAGAATCCAATCTTACCCCGGACAGCGAGGGCACTGCCAGACTGACCCTCAAAGGTTATATCCGCACGCCTGTCCGCAAGGGGGATGCCGCTTACTGGCTCGATCAGATCTTCCGGGTGATGGGTCAGCGAAACTATTTCGTTATTGCACTTGCGGTATCCGGCATCCTTTCCGTGATCCTGTTCCTGTTCCTGATGTCCGCTGCCGGACATTCCGAAGACGTGGAAGGCATCGATCAGCGCGGATGGCACCGTATTCCTTTCGATCTGCTCACCGCATGCGTCGGAGGGCTGCTGCTCCTGGATTATATCGCTTATGACATGCTCTCAACTTCCTCCCGTGTGGAGAGCACCGAAGTCCAGATCGTGATCGTCATTGCAGCTGTGGTGGCGGCGATTCTGCTTCTCCTGCTTCTGGTTACCAGCCTTGCTGTCCGCGTAAAAGCGGGCAATCTGTTGAAGGGCACATTTATCTATATGTTTTTTTCCGCAGTAGATAAAGGACTGCGCGGCGTTCCGGTTCTCTGGAAAGGGCTGCTCCTCTTCCTGGTTACTGCGGGGCTGAACTTCTTCGCCGGTTTCCGGAAAGATCTCCTCACCGGCATCATCATCGCCGCACTGGACGCGGTCGCCCTGATCGCCATCGGCGTCGTGGGCTATCAGCTCGGCGAACTCAAGCGTGCCGGCCAGGAACTTGCGGCAGGAAACCTCGGTTATGTTGTGGATACCCGCCCGCTCACCCGCGGTCTGAAGGAACACGGCGAGAATCTGAATCAGGTTGGTCTCAACATACAGAGCGCAGTCGCGGAACAGCTGAAGAGCGACCGTTTCCAGACGGAACTGATCACCAACGTCAGTCACGACCTGCGCACTCCACTGACCAATATCATCAATTATGTGGATCTTCTGAAAAAAGAACCCATTGACGATCCTGCTGCCCAGGAATATATCGCTGTTCTGGAAACACAGTCTCACAAACTGAAGAAACTGACCGATGACCTGATCGACGCTTCCAAAGCTTCTTCCGGTGTTATCGAACTGAATACGGAACCCATCGATCTGTCGGAGTTCGTCTCTCAGATCTGTGGCGAATATCAGGAACGCTTCGCCGCTGCAAATCTCTCCCTGCTGCAGCAGAATCCGCCCGAGCCTATCATTGCCATGGCGGACGGCGGTCAGCTCAGCAGAGTGCTGGAAAACTTGCTGCAGAACGCCATCAAGTATTCGCTGACTGGCACCAGAGTTTATCTGTCCCTTTCCAAAGACAGCAATTATGCCTATCTTGAACTGAAGAACATCTCCAGAGACCAACTGGGAATCTCCACCGAGGAACTAAAAGAACGTTTCGTCCGGGGAGACGCAAGCCGCTCTACGGAAGGCAGCGGACTCGGACTTTCCATCGCCCAATCCCTCACGGAACTTATGGGAGGCACCCTTTCCATCGCTCTGGACGGCGACCTGTTCAAAGTTGCGGTCTGTCTGCTCCTTGCACCGCCGATCTCTTTCCCGGAAGAACCGGTGCTGTAGCGCAATCGAATCATAACCCTATTTGCAACTGAAACCCCGGTCGCTTCAACCGGGGTTTCATCATGCAGATGATTCGCGAATTCCTCAAAAGGACTTTGCTGAAACAGATTCTTCATTCATAATAGAAATACCAGATCATACTTATAGCCATCAAAACGGAGTACTATATGCGGATCATTTTTATACGGCACGCAGAGCCGGATTATAAGCACAATACGCTGACAGAGAAAGGATTCCGCGAAGCGGAATCTCTTTGCCGCAGGATGGAAGAGTGGCATGTGGACGCTTTCTATTCTTCCCCATTGGAAAGGGCGCTTCTGACCGCCAGACCGATTCTGAAAAAACTGGGGAAAAAAGTGACGGTCCTGAACTGGATGCGAGAATTCCATTATGTCGTACCTGATCCGATCACGGGAGAGATCGGCGCACCGTGGGATTTCTACCCGGAATACTGGACAGAACAGGAAGGTTTTTACGACAGGGAGAACTGGTTCAAAGAACCTGTCTTCCGGAAAAATCCCGGTTATAGACCCGCCGTATTCCGTCTGCGTAAAGGAATGAACAGATTGATGCTGTCCTATGGGTATCAGAGGACCGGAAGCTATTACACCTTCGATGCTGCCCTGCCGTACGAATCATCGGAAAAAACGATCGTGATCTTCGGACATCTTGGAGCGAATCTGGAAGCGATCGGGTATCTTCTGGGGATTTCTCCTATCATACTGCAGCAGACATTTTATATTGCTCCAACCAGTGTCTCGATTCTGAACACCGAGATGCGCAGAGGAAGAGCCGCCATGTTCCGCGCTCAGTGCGTCGGAGATGTGACCCATCTGATCCGTGACGGTGAACCGCTCTCCGGCTATGGAGCATTCTCATCCCTTCATCAAAAATGATCCGGAAACATGAAAAGGCTGTGATGAAAGCGGCAGAACTGTCACCGTTTTCATCACAGCCTTTTCTGCTACAATGTCAGATCTCAAAGATGTAATATCCGCACGCATTAATCACCTTGGTGTCACCGAAAACGCTCTCCCGGGGAATATCACGCCCGTAATTGATGTGGATATGCCCGTGGATAAAATACTTCGGCCGGAAACGTTCCATCAGCGTACGGAAGCACTCAAAGCCACGATGGGACGGGGTATCAAAATCATTCAGATGGCGCGCAGGTGCGTGAGTCACAAGAATATCAAAGCCTCTGTGCTTGAGGATCCGGGGCAGTACCTTCAGAATCCGTTTCCGCATACCGGCTTCCGTGAACATATGCGCCCCGTTCCGGTATCGGTATGACCCGCCAAGTCCCAGAATGCGGACGCCGTCCTGTTCGTATACCTTGCCGTCGATACAGATGCAGCCTTCCGGCGGTTGCGTATCAAAGAGATCATCATGGTTGCCGTGCACATATACGAGCGGGCAGTTTGCCATCGTCACCAGAAATTCCAGATAGTCCTTCCGGAGGTCGCCGCAGGCGATGATCAGGTCAAACTCATCCAGAGAACCTCTGATGTAATAGTCATAATATCGTTTGGATTCGACATCCGATACTGCAAGGATTTTCATTTTGTGTGCCGGTTAATTCTCCGGTCCTTCTTCAAGCAATATCCCGGCTGAAATCAGCCGGGACCTGATTTTTTCAACGACAACTCAATCCTTTTCCTTTTCCTCATCGGTCTTTTCCATCCGGATACGGATCGCTTTATTGAGCTGGTAGGCGAAGATCTCGTTGAGTGCGTGACGAGACTGCGTGTACTGGTCAGCCAGTAATTCCTCATCGGGGTACTGAACCGCCAGTTTCTGGATGCTGCGCTTCAGCAGCTCATACCGCTGCCGCAATTCCATGTCATTATTTATCATTTCTTCTTTTCACAATCTTCATCTGCCCCGGTACATCTCATCATAGTATTTCTGATATGCGCCGGATACGACGCCGTCGATCCATTCCCCATTGTCCAGATACCAGCGGATCGTCTTCCGGATCCCGTTCTCGAACATGGTCTCCGGCTCCCAGCCAAGAGCGTCATGGATCTTCTGCGGATCAATACCGTATCTGCGGTCATGTCCTTTGCGGTCCGTCACATGCCGGATCAGCGATTCGTCTACCGTCTCATCCTGGTTATCATGGATATAGGAGATGACCGAATTGACGATAAACAGGTTGGTCCGTTCATTGTGTCCGCCGATGTTGTACACCTGACCGACTTCGCCTTCCCGAACAACCAGATCGATAGCCTTGCAGTGGTCCTCCACATACAGCCAGTCCCGGATCTGAAGGCCATCTCCGTAGACAGGAAGTTCCCTGTGGTTCAAACAGTTGTTGATCATCAGCGGAATCAGTTTCTCCGGAAACTGGTAGGGACCGTAGTTGTTGGAGCAGCGGGTGATATTCACTGGCATGCGGAATGTATCGTAGTAACTCTTGACGATCAGATCCGCAGACGCTTTGGACGCACTGTAGGGGCTGTGGGGATCCAGCGGGGTGTCCTCACGGAAGAAACCTTCCGGGCCCAGAGAGCCATAGACTTCATCCGTGGAGACCTGAAGATACTTCACGCCCTCACGGAACCCGCCGTTGCCGTCGCTCCATTTATCCTTGGCGATATTGAGCAGTGTGGCGGTGCCCAGCACATTGGTACGGATGAAGACCATAGGATCCGAGATGGACCGGTCCACGTGAGACTCTGCGGCAAAATTGATGACCGTGTCGATGTCAAACTCGTCAAACAGGGCACTGATCCCTTCCGCGTCGCAGATGTCCATCTGCCGGAAGACATAGCGCGGGTCGTTCTCGACTTCTTTCAGGTTCTCCAGATTGCCCGCGTAGGTCAGTTTGTCCACGTTGACGATGAAGATCTCCGGGTCTTTTTTCAGTTCATAGAGGATAAAATTGGAGCCGATAAAGCCGGCGCCGCCGGTAACGATCACTCGTTTCATAGCGTTCCTTCCTTTTTCAGTGTTTCGATATATTCCCGGATCGCCTCCTGCCAGGGGCGGAACTCGTCCCCTACCGTGGCTCTCAGCGCCAGATTATCCAGTGCGGAATATGCCGGTCTCTTCGTTGGTGTCGGATATTCCGCGGTGGTGCAGGGCAATACTTTCGCATCGATGCCTGCCAGTGCGACAAATTCCTTTGCGAATTCATACCAGGAGCAGACGCCGTTGTTCGTCCCGTGATAGAGTCCGTACGGCGCGCTGTCAGCAATCTTGAGCATATGGTACGCAAGATCAACCGCTGAAGTGGGGTTGCCGAACTGGTCGTTGACCACGGTCACTTTCCCCTTCTCCTTTGCGACGCGGAGGATCGTTCTCACGAAGTTCTTCCCGCTGCCGTACAGCCATGCTGTCCGGATGATGAAGTAACGGGAGCAATTGTCACGTACGTACAGTTCTCCGGCGTATTTTGTCTTGCCATAAACTGAGATCGGGCAGGGCACGTCATACTCCGTCCGAGGCGTTTCCTCAGTGCCCGGGAATACATAGTCTGTGGAGACATGGAAAAGCTGGGTCTCCGTCTTCTCACAGGCTTCTGCCAGAAAAAGCGGAGCAAGCGCATTGACTCGGTAGGCGTCTTCCCGATGGGATTCGCATCCATCCACGTTGGTGTAGGCCGCGCAGTTGAAAACGATGTCAAAACTGCCGTTGCGCAGATATTCCTTTACTGCATACTTGTCTGTCAGATCCAGCTCATCCACGTCGATTGCCACGACTGTGGCGTTCCGGAACCGTTTCGGGATCTCCCCGATGGTACATCCGCCCTGTTCGAGCTGTCTGCGCAGTTCTGTTCCGAGCTGGCCTTTCGCTCCGGTGATCAGTATCCGCATGTTTGCCTCCTGCTGTTCAGTGTTCTGCGATCTGTCTGAGATATTTGCCGTAGTCGCTCTTGCCGTACCGCTGGGCGGACGCCAGGAGATTCTCCTTGTCGATCCAGCCCTTGGAATATGCGATCTCCTCAAGACATGCCACATAGAGTCCCTGCCGCTGCTGGATTGCGTCCACGAAGTTCGCAGCATCCAGCATCGCGCGGTGAGTACCGGTATCGAGCCATGCCATGCCGCGTCCGAACAGTTCCACACGCAGATCTCCCGCCAGCAGATAGGCGTTGTTTACAGCAGTGATCTCCAGTTCCCCTCTAGCGGAAGGTTTGATATGCTTGGCGATCTCTACGACCCGGTTGTCATAGAAATACAGTCCGGGAACGGCGTAACTGGATTTCGGCTGCTGGGGTTTCTCCTCGATGGAGAGGACCTTACCATCCGGTGAGAATTCCACCACGCCGAAATCGCTGGGATTGGAGACGTGGTATCCGAAGATCGTCGCCCCTTCCTTGCGCGCAGCCGCCTTCTGCAGCCGCTCCGAAAAACTGTATCCGTAGAAGATATTGTCCCCGAGAACGAGACAGACGCTGTCTTCCCCGATGAACTTCTCCCCGATGAGGAAAGCCTCTGCCAGCCCATTCGGCGCTTCCTGGACCGCATACTCGAACTTTACGCCCAGCCGCTCTCCCGTTCCCAGCAGTTCTTCAAATGCGGGCAGGTCGCGCGGTGTGGAGATGACCAGGATCTCCCGGATCCCCGCAAGCATCAGCGTCGAGATCGGATAGTAGATCATGGGTTTGTCGCAGACTGTCAGCATCTGTTTGCTGACAGCGATAGTGGACGGATAGAGCCTGGTTCCGGCTCCGCCGGCAAGAACGATCCCTTTCATTTGTTTTTTCCTTTCTTCTGATAGGAATAATCCCAATGGAAGCCCCATTTCCCGAAGTACAGGAAACTGGACCAGACAAGGATCAGCAGGAATTTGAAATTGTGATTGTATTCACGTTCCCATGCGTGGAACACATAGGTGTGGGGATAATAGATGGCACGGTGAGTCAGTCTGACCCGCCGGCTGATGTCGAAATCTTCAAAATACAGGAAGAACCGCTCGTCATAGCCTTTCAGTTGTTTGAAAAGGTCCGTCCGGATCAGCGAGAAACAGCCCGTCACGTTCTCGATCTCGGTGGGTTCGCTGAAATCCGTGTCCATCATCAGGTATTCATCCACGATGGGTTTGAGTTTCTTCTCGAAGATATGGCGTCCCACCAGCGCTCCGTAGACCGGCGTTCTCCTGCCGATCCGCTGGATCTCTCCGTTGGGGAAACGGATCTCCGGCGTGACCTGACCGACATCCTCATGCGCTTCCATATACTGCGCGAGCTCCGTCAGGACGTCCCTGTCAAAAAGGATGTCCGGGTTGACAAAAGCGTGATATTTGCTTGTCAGCACGGGAAGGACCGCGTTGTGTCCGTAACCGAATCCGCCGTTGCGGGGATTCTGGATCGTGACGACCGACGGAAATTCCTCTTTGATTTTTTCCAGTGTGCCGTCCTTCGATGCGTTGTCCACGACGTACAGGGTAAGATCCACACCCTCGGTGTATTTCAGGATGCTCTCCACTGCCTGACGCGCCTTGTCATAACTGTGATAGGTCACGATCGTCGCGGAAACAGGTATCCGTTCACTCATAAACAGATCGCTCCCCTTCTCAGGATAAAGAACCGAAGTACTTCACGGTCCTGCGGTACAGATCACGGTAATAGTCCATATCGATATCGGTGATGACGGTGCAGTTAGGTTCTCCATCCACGACCTTGCTCTGGCCCCATGTTCCTTCCAGGAACCGTTCCGTCTGGATCTCGATCCGGTCTTCCTCAGTCACACATTTGTCCGGATCGATGACGTACGCCACCGCGATAGCATCATGAACGACGGAAGCTTTGTCGCCCTCCTTGTTGATCTTCACGTCGGAATAGCCATGGACCAGTTCGTTGAACATGCCACCGATGCGGGAACCGCTCTCCTGAGCCAGCTTGGCGATGAAGTCGAAGGAAATGCCTGTCTTGAGAGTCACGTTCAGTCCCGCCATAACGAGGGGGATGCCGCTTTCGAAAACCATCTTCGCCGCGGGCGGATCCACATAGAAGTTGAATTCCGCATAGGGCGAAACATTGCCGCGGGTGGTTGAGCCGCCCATCATAACGATCTGCTTGATCATCGGCTTGATATCCGGATGCATGATCAGCGTTCTCGCGATATTGGTCAGAGGACCAATCGCGACGATCACCAGTTCTCCGGGATATTCTTTTGCCTTCTCATAGATATAGTCCCACGCCCGAAGAGGGTGAAACTGTTTATCAGATTGCGGAATCACCACACCGCCCATACCGGTCTCGCCGTGCGTGCTTGTGGCATAGCGGCCGAAACGGCAGACCAGCTGGTCATAACTGCCTTCCGCAACATCGGCATTCACACCGAGAAAAGAAACCAGATCCAGTGCATTGCGGTGGGTATGGACCGCGGAAACGTTGCCGTCCACCGGGGTCAGACCAAGCAAATGAATCTTCTCGCTTGCAGCGGCGATCATGATCGCCAGCGCGTCATCCACGCCGGGATCCGTATCAATGATCACAGGGATCTTCTTCTCATCCATATTTAAAACCTTCCTATATAATCAGAATCGGTTCAGACTGAAATCAGAGGGAACGGAATGCACGAATTTTTCCAGAACGGTGACTGTATCCGCCACGTCCTTCATGGAGATTACCTCTTTCGGACTGTGGGCATAACGGTAAGGGGCACCCATATCCAGAACAGGGATACCGTCGCCTTCCAACTGCAGATAAGCAGAATCAGAAAGCGCTCCGCGGAGAATGCACCGCTGAAGAGGAATTCCTGCATCCTTCGCGCTCTGCTTCATCAGATCGAACATGCCTTTATGGGCGACCTGTCCGTCCAGTGTCTTCCCATGGAAATTCATCACCGTAACGCATGGCCCGCCGTCCATTACTACATTGGAAGTGCCCTTCAGATCAGGAGTATCTCCGCAGCCCGGAGAAAGCAGGCAGATCGCCATATCCGTCTTCGCTGTCCTTGCCGCGATCATGGCGCCCTTCGCGTTGGTTTCCTCCCAAACGGTGCCCACAAGATGGACGGTGATCCTCGGACGTTTTCCGGAAAGCAGCTTCGCCAGTTCCAGCAGCTGAACCATGCCTACCGCATTGTCCAGATAAGAGCCGCAGACACGGTCATTCTCCAGATCGAAGAATACGGGATAATAGCAGACCGGACAGCCCACCTCGATCTCCCGCTCATGAAGTTCCGCGTCGCTGGTGAAACCCAGATCCACTGAAAGAACTGCCAGCGGATCGACCTTGCCCCGTTCGGCGTCGGACATCGTCTGATAGGCTCTCGCACCCAGGACCGCGGGATACCAGTTTCCGTTCTCGCTGCCGACCAGCAGCGGTGTCCCCTGGACCAGTTTCTCAGGGATTCCGCCCTGACGTTCCAATGTCAGGAACCCTTTGGGATCCAGATATTTGACCAGGAATCCGATGGTGTCCAAATGCGCGAAGATCATCAGGGAAGGTGCGTTCTTATCCGTTCCCGCGATGGTGCCGATCACGTTGCCGACTCTGTCGATGCGCGCAGTATCACAGAAGGCGGCAAGATCTTTGCAGAAAGTCTTTGCCGCTTCTCCTTCATAGCCCGATACACGCGGGATCCGCGCGTACTGTTCCAGTTTGTTCCGAAGATCCGTCATAGCCATGGTCCACCTCAGATGAGCACAATTGTACATGTTAATTCTATCAAATGCGGCACTCCTTTACAACGCAGGTCTTGGGAGTCCGCCGTTTTCCGCGTCTCGGATTGCTGATATACTGATAGACAGAGAAAAGGAGTGATCAGCGATGTTTTATCTTGGAATCGATTTCGGTACGACAGGCGTCCGTACCGGTCTGTACGACAGGAACGGCACCGAGGCCGGGTTCAGTTCCGTCCCGTATGAGACCTTCTCTTCACATCCAGGCTACGCGGAACAGCACCCTTCGGATTGGTGGGAAGCGCTCGGTGAGGCGGTTAAACTCCTGCTGGAGAAAACCGGAACGGATCCCGCCCAGATCGTGTCTCTCGCCGTGGATTTCCATTCCTGCAGCGTCATGCTCTGCCGCAGAGACGGATCTCCGCTGCGGGATTGCCTGATCTGGATGGACGTCCGCGCAGCCAGGGAGAGTGATGAGATCAACAGCAGAACCGGTGAAGAATTGTCTCCGGAGTGGATGCCCGCAAAACTGCTCTGGCTGAAACGGAATGAACCGGAACAGTATCGGTATGCCGAGATCTTCTGTGAAGCGGAAGACTGGATGAATTTCATGCTTACCGGGATCTGGAGCACCAACATCAACAACTCTGTCAACTGGGGATATAATGCAGACAAAAACTGTTTCGATGCCGGATTCTACGAAACGATCGGCATGCCGGAAGCAATCGGCAAATTTCCGTCCTCCGCGGTTTTTGCTGTGGGAGACCGTATCGGAACCCTGACGGCAAAATCTGCAGCCCACCTGGGGCTCTCCCCGAATACACTGGTCGCATGCGGCGGTATCGACAGTTCCATCGGGATCCTTGGGATGGGCGCAGCTGAGGAAGGAAAGCTCGCTCTGTGCACCGGTTCCAGCAACCTTGCCATGGTCTTGACCAAAAAACCGCTGTTCAACCTGAATGGTGTCAACCTCGGACCGCACCACCTGATTCACGGATATTACACGGATTACCGCGGTCAGACAGCTTCCGGTTCCGTCATCAACTGGGCAAAGCGCAACCTCTATTCCGAATTGCCGGATAAAGAAGCCTATTCCGTCATGGACCGTGAAGCATCCCAGATTCCGGTGGGAAGCGACGGACTTCTGGTTCTGGATTATTTCCAGGGCAACAAGCATCCTTATCTGGATGGCAGCGTCAGGGGCATGATCTACGGCCTTTCTCTGTCTCACACCCGCGCGCATCTGTTCCGCGCGCTCATGGAAGGAGTCTGCTATGAGACCGCACATCTGCTGAAACAGTTCGGGGATGCCGGAAGACCGATCCATGAAATCAGCCTTTCAGGCGGGTTTGCTTCCAGCGACCTGCTGCTGTCCATCCTTGCCGATGTCTGCGGCGTCACAATCAATGTTCCGGAAAACAGTCAGTGCTCCTGCCTGGGTTCCGGCATCGTGGCCGCAACCGCTGCAGGGGCGTGGTCCGATCTTCAGGAAGCCTCCGGACACATGACACGCTTCCGCAAAACTGTTCGGCCGGATCCCGAAAACCACCGAAAGTATCTGCTGTTATTCGGTAAATATCTGGAACTGTACCCGGAATTCAAGGACTTCTTCCACAGTCTTTCCGAACTGAACGCCCAACTATGAAAAACCGTTAAAAAAATATCAAACCGCCCGGATCCGACACGGATCCGAGCGGTCTTATTATTTCCGAAATTTCCACAAACCTTCATCCGGGAGCGGGAAACGGATATCCATTTTTTCTCCTGTATCCGGATCCGTAAAGGCCAGTCTGGCCGTTCTCAGATAAAGACTAGGGCCTCGGTATCTGCTGCCGTATCTGCGGTCACCCGCAACAGGAAATCCTCTGGACGCGAATTGTGCGCGGATCTGGTGCGTACGCCCGGTCTCCAGCCGGATCCTTACCAGAGAGAAGCGGATACCGTCAACTTCCGTCTCCGCTTCCTTCACATAGGAAAGACTTGCTTCCCGGACTCCTGCCCGTTTTCTATCCACCACATAGGTCTTGTTCCGGCTCCGGTCATGGAAAAGCAGGTCCGTCCAGGCACCTTCACTTCCGGGATCACCCTCCACCAAAGCTGTATATTCTTTGTGCATCCTGCCGTCTGCTGCCTGAGCGGATAGCGCCGCTGCAGCCTGACGGGTCTTCGCAAAAAGGATTCCACCGGTGACCGGTCTGTCCAGCCGGTGGACAGGAAAGACTTCGTCCAGTCCCAGCTGTGTGCAAAGCAGATCCGGCAGACCTCCCTTTTCGGAAAGAACACCCGCCGGCTTCTCACAGACCACCCAGGAATCCGTTTCCTGGTACAGAAGGATCGTTTTCATCTATTTCCGGATATCCTTGGTTGCGATAAGAGGAATGCCCGTTCCGCAGAGGTCCGGGAGGATCACGTCTCCGACCCGCACGGGTGCTTTTGCACGCACGCTCTGGATCACCTTCATCGCATCAAACAGTTTTGCTTTCGGGATGCCGTCCTTTGAACGGACCGGCAGCATCGTTTCCGTATCCGAATCGATCCGGACTGTTGTCGTAAGCACACGCAGAGGATTCGTCAGTTCCGCTTTGGCAAATGCGTCTCCGCGGGGACAGACGTTTCCGGTCACTTCGTGAGTGTCGACATCGATCGACAGTCTGCAGCCTCTGGGACATTCCAGACAAGTCATCACTTTCACTGCCATTTCCTACTCCTCCAACGTTACTGTGATCTCATCTCCGATGCCTTTTTCATCCAGCAACGATGCCTTCAGATCGATGGTCTGCATCTCGCCCGGAGCAAGGTGCATCCTTCTGACCCTGACGACCTCTTCCCCTCCGTGTGAAATTACGAGACTGGCTTTCGGAAGCGCGCGGTTGACACGGAGATACAGACGGATTGTTTTGTCCCCCAACCCTTTGCGAACTTTCTGCGGAACCGTGTATGTTACGCCTCCTGAGGTTCGGACCGTATAGCAGGAACGGTCCTGCTCACCGTTAAGCACATACTCCGCAGCAGATTTCCCGGCGTATTCCGACTCCTCCGAAACGTAATCCACCAGATCGTGTACATGGAGCACGTTGCCGCAGGCAAAGACGCCTTCCAGGGAGGTCTCTCTGTTCTCGAAAACTTCCGCACCGCGGGTACGTGGGTCCAGAACGATGCCAGCGGACTTCGTCAACTCGTTCTCAGGAAGCAATCCTACTGACAGCAGCAGTGTATCACACTCGAAATCGATCTCCGTTCCGGGGATCGGATTCAGTTTCTCATCCACCTTGGAAACCGTGACACCGGTCACCCGGCGGGTTCCGCGGATATCCGTCACGGTGTGGGAGAGCATGAGCGGTATATCGAAATCATCGAGACATCTGGCAATGTTTGCCCTCAGTCCGCTGGAATGTGGCATCACTTCCACACAAGCCAGAACCTTCGCTCCCTCCAGCGTAAGACGGCGCGCCATGATCAGACCGATATCGCCGGATCCGAGGATCACGACGCGTTTACCCACCATATAACCGTCGATATTCATATAGCGCTGCGCTGTGCCTGCGGAAAATACGCCCGCGGGACGCGTACCTGGGATCGCAATGGCGCCACGGGTCCGTTCCCGGCACCCCATCGCCAGAATCACACTCTTTGCCCGATAACTCACATATCCGTCCGTCGGATTGACACAATGGACCGTTTTATCCGGATCGATGCTCAGCACCATCGTGTCCGTTTTGACTCCGATGCCGGTGCCGAAAACCATATCCTCAAAGCGGGAAGCATACTCCGGTCCCGAGAGCGCTTCGCCGAAGCGCTTGACACCAAATCCGTTGTGGATGCACTGATTCAGGATCCCGCCCAATTCCCGGTCCCGTTCCAGGATCAGGATATTGTTCAGGCCGCCCTCAAGCGCGGCGTGCGCGGCAGCGAGTCCCGCGGGACCTCCGCCGATGACGATCAGATCATACATCATCTTACAGGTCCTCCTTCATTCTTCCGACAAGCACCCTGCTTCCTGCCCTGTCCTCCAGCACTTCGGTCTCATCGATTCCGAGTTCTCTGGCGATGATCGCGGCGACTCTCGGCGAACAGAATCCTCCCTGGCAGCGGCCGAGACCGGCATTGCAGCGGCGTTTGACTCCGGAGATGCTTACCGCTGGGATCACTTCGTGCAGGCTTGCGACGATCTCCCCTTCCGTTACCGTCTCGCATCGGCAGACCACTCTTCCGAAGCGGGGATCTCTCCGGATCCACTCGTTCTTTTCCTTCGCGGAAAGATCCCGGAAACGGACCACCGGTCTGCTGTCGTCGAATTCCGCTTTTTCCTTCAGTTCCAGTCCCATGCCTTCCAGCAGTTCACAGGCATATTTCCCGATTGCAGGGGACGCGGTGAGCCCCGGTGACTTGATTCCCGCAAGATTCAGAAATCCTTTGACCGTGCGGCTTTCACCGATGCAGAAATCATCGAATTCCGTGTTGGCGCGCACTCCGGCAAAGTTCCGGATGTTTTCCCGGAAAGAGATCGACGGAACAGAACGTCCCGCGACTCTGCGGACATAGTCCAGACCTTCCTTTGTAGTCGCCCTGTCATCCTTGTAAGTCACGGCGTTCGCGTCCGGTCCTACGATCAGGTTTCCGTGTACTGTAGGAGACACGAGGACGCCCTTGCCGGTCTCATTCGGGCACTGGAAAATCACGTGGGAGACGCGGTTCCCTTCCGACTTGTCCATCAGGAAGTATTCGCCTTTTGTAGGCACCACTGTGAATTCCTTTTCACCGATCATCTCATGTACACTGTCGGAATTGACGCCCGCAGCATTGACGATATATCTGGCACGGTATTCCGTACCGTCTCCCGTCTCGATGACGAACAATCCTCTTTCCTTCCGGATCGAGATGACACGTTTTTCCCGGAAGAGCTCCGTACCGTTCTTTACTGCGACCTCCGCCATCGCAAGGGTCAGGTCCCAGGGATTGATTACCGCTCCAGTAGCTGCGTACAGTGCACCGATGACGTTCTCCGAAAGATTCGGTTCCATCTTCAGTGTCTCTTCTCTGTCCAGCAGTTTCATATCCGGAACGCCGTTCGCAAGACCGCGTTCATAGAGTTTCCGGATATGTGCCAGATCCGTGTCCGAAAAGGCAAGGACCAATGAGCCGCAATGGCGAATCGGCACATTCAGCCGCTCAGCGATCTTTCCAATCATCTCATTGCCTTCCACGTTCAGTCTGGCCATTAAAGTACCGGGTGCAGGGTCATAACCTGCGTGAACGATAGCACTGTTGGCTTTTGACGTGCCGTCAGCCACATCGTTCTCCGCTTCAAGAACCGCAACGTTCAGATCATATCTGGACAGCATGTACGCTGTTGCGGCTCCGATGACTCCACACCCGATGATCGCTACATCGTAAGTCATGGGCAAAACTCCGTTTCTTCTTATTTACTATATTATTATAGACCAGACAGACACGGCAAAAAAGCATTGTTTCCGTCCACAGCCATAAACTTGAATTCCACCGTCCCTCATGGGATAATACATTCAGTCATGAGCAATCATATGATGAATACCGGGAGGTCACCCATATGCCCAGTCTTTGGGAGCTGCTTTTATACTCCGCTTTGGGAATGCTGGTCGTTTTCTTCGCCTGGCGCGTCAAAAACCAGAAAGAAGAACTTCGGAAGCTTGAGGAAGAGAACGAACGGAAGAAAAAAGAATCGTCGAAAACCGATTTCGACGAGTAGTACATGTGTGCGTTTCTCTGCCCTTACGGGCAGAGCGCCCAAGAGACGTGCCCCAATTTGGCCGTCTCATGATATAGCAGGATCCCGCCCGGGATCCTGCACTTTTTTTCACTTTCCTTATGCCAGTCCGTTGCTGACGACAACGATTTTAATCTCTGCCGTCCGGTCCGGCATAACGAACTGGTACTCCCCCGGTCTGATGAATACGCATTCCGAGCCGTTCATCCGGACATACATGTCCGCATCGTCAACGACAAAGGTACTGATCGTCACCGTGCTACCTGCTCTTGCAAATCGCGGAGTTTTCACCCACTCCTTATGCGGAGATTCGACAAGGATGCGATGATATCCCATTACCGACATGACTAGAACGGTTAACAGAATCACTGTCAGGACAATAACCGGAATAAGAATCCACTTCATTTTTGATCTTCTTTCCATTTTTTCATCTCCGTACAACAAACTGCTGCGAATCCTGCCGATACGGACTTCGTATTTTTTATACTATAGCACTCCGGAAGAAAACACACAAAAAAAGGATCCTCAAGGATCCTTTTAAAAGGTGGCGCCTCAAGTAGGGCTCGAACCTACAACCCTCCGGTTAACAGCCGGATGCTCTACCATTGAGCTATTGAGGCTTATTCTAAAACGAGAGCCAGCACCTACCTATTTTCCCAGGTCGTCTCCAACCAAGTATTTTCGGCACAACTCAGCTTAACTTCCGTGTTCGGGATGGGAACGGGTGGGGCCTGAGCGTCATCGGCACTGGCTTTCGCTTATTTATGTTACAGCAAAGTTTCCTTCGCTTCAACATCTTTTTTTATTGTTTGGTGACCGGTAGGAGAGTCGAACTCCTGTTTGCGGCGTGAGAGGCCGCCGTCTTCGCCACTTGACCAACCGGCCACCTCTTGGTGCACCATCGGGGGCTCGAACCCAGGACACCCTGATTAAGAGTCAGGTGCTCTACCAACTGAGCTAATGGTGCTCTTCCTGCGGGTCATCCCTTCGTGGGAATACACCCTCAAAACTGAACAAATTCTCAACTGCGATCCTTTGGTGCCTGATCCTCCTGAACCTGCTTCCGAAGAAAACAGTTCCTGGTCAAGCCCTCGACCTATTAGTACACGCAAGCTTCGTGCATCTCTGCACTTCCACATTGTGCCTATTACCTTGTAGTCTTCAAGGGGTCTTACCTGATTATTCAGTGGGATATCTTATCTTAGGGGGGGCTTCACGCTTAGATGCTTTCAGCGTTTATCTCTTCCGCACATAGCTGCCCAGCTATGCCGTTGGCACGACAACTGGTGCACCAGAGGTGCGTCCATCCCGGTCCTCTCGTACTAGG
>JAEEGL017304563.1_pt1 | contig 40189 bp, 42 predicted proteins | sample 9134231 | NCBI WGS metagenome assembly JAEEGL01 (sample SAMN16246548, study PRJNA631951) | gut metagenome | biome: gut microbiome; feature: rumen; material: fiber-attached | host: Bos | place: Iran: Karaj | collected 2018-10
ATTAAGATAACTGACATCAATGAACCAGCTTGGGTACATGACACAACATTCGTTGTGCCAGAAAATGATACCACATCGTGGATAATCACAAGTAAGGGGGATGAAGATGGAGACTCTCTTAAATGTTATAGCGACAGTCGTAATGATTATAGGGTTGATAGCTCTTGTGTCATTACTTTGGTAACACCGAAGGATTTTGAAAAGGATCCGCCTGATACATTGACCATATATGTTACAGACAGTCGTGGTTCAATAGATTCGGCTAAGATCGTTGTCAAAGTTAAGGATGTCAACGAAACAGTCACAATTACTGATGTTGATGACAGACCTAAGGTAGACACTATCAAGACAAATAACCCGGATCATACCATTGACTGGCAGGTGTGTGAAGGTTCAAAATGCGACAAGAGCCGTGACCCAATTACGGTTAAGCGTGACACAACTGTAAAGAAATGTAATGCAAAGGGTACTGTCTGCGACTCTGTGGTATTCTTGTTCAATGACGCTCCGCCAAAGATTACATTGGTGAACGCAAAGAGCACAGATGCCTTAATTGACTACATCACCATTGAGGAAGTGAAGGATGACAAGGTATATGTGAATAAGAAGGACAATGACCTTAAGGTCATCGTTCAGGACACTGTTCGCAATACAAAGTCAGAATTCCCGATTAATGTCAAACTTGATACCCTCAAAAATGTGGCTAGCGTGGTCAAGGAATACAATTATGTTCTTGATGAGTCAATGGCTCAGTACACAAACATTGGTGGTGGTTTGATTGAGGCGAAGGAAGTCGTGAACGGCGTGACCATCACCGTGTTACTAGATGCAAAGACACATAAGAGAATTGACTCAACTCAGACAGTAACTTATACGCAGAAAGTTGATGGTAAGGAAGTGACAATATCATATCAGACTGATGATATGACAGGATTGCGAGTTTCTGACTATCAAGTATCTTATCAGGTTGACTCAGCTACAACTGTGACATACGCGTTGAATGATAAGAAGAAGATCGTCAAGAATGAGGAAGGCAACATCGCTTATACCGTTGAATATAACTATACCGATGATTTCGGAAATAAATCAAGTGCTAGAATTGAAATTGTGTTTGATGATATTCCGCCTAAGGTTGAAGTCTTAAAACCAACCGGAATGGAATCATTCAGTACTAACGCCATTGAGGTTAAGTGGACGGTCAACGGCGAAACACAAGATACCTTGACATTGCAGCGTCTTGAAAAAGGTGTTAACTATATCATACGCCGCTATGTGGATAAGGCAGGCAACATTGCTGCTGATACTGTAACTGTAATAATGAGAGAAGCAAAGGATATTGACATTCACATTATTCATCCGGTAACTGAAATAGACCAAGACAAGGTTGATGAATTCTATGCTGACCACAAGTATGATCCTAAGAAACCTTATACGGTCCAGACTGTTAACCCTAAGGACAATGAGCTGCCTGAAACGATAGGCGTTGGCCTAAAGGTTGACATCGCATTGCCTTCTGTATCGCCAACTGGTGGTCTAGCAACACTTGATGATATCGTCAAGAACGGCATGATACCTATTGATGATAAAGGCAACATCGTTGGTGCTTCAACCAAGGGCATACCTGTTGACGAATATGTTGAAAATCACTGCACTGCAGAGTTCAAGGAAGACTATAAGAAGAACGGATTGAACATTCCATTGTATGATGTGACATACGACTTGCATTTGTGGATTTACACAACTACCGCAAGCTATGTAAATGACTTCAAGGTCACATACACATTGAATGACCAAGACGAAGCAACTGAAGCTGGTACCGTGCAGATGGTTATTGACTGGCTTGCTGATAAAGATGGAAATGTTAAGGCTAAGAACAAGCATGCCTTGGGAACTGGTTCTTACATCACTAAGCTCTTCAGCAAATCTGTTGCTAAACATCGCTGTGACTACAAGGAACAACGTAAAGGTGATAGAACTGTCAAGAAGGAAGACAACATGAAGATATTCGGTTATAAAAGGCCGAAGAAATAAAATTCAAATTTTGCAGTGAGATGGGGTTTACAAGACCCCATCTTTTTGTTATATTTTTGATGTAAACAAAAACACAAGGAGCTAACTCATGAAAAAGTTTAAAATCACTTACACAACTACACGAGAATTTGAAGTGCCCGATAACTGTTCGGATGAACAGTATGATGAACTCAAGGCTGTGTGCCTTTTGGGTTTGTCCAAAGAACCTATTAAGCCGGACAACATTTCTGTTGAATTGGTAACTCGCCCTGACGAACCGAAACAGCCTTACGAATACAATAAGGATTGCGACTAATGAGAATAAGCGAACAAGTATTGCTTGACTGGTGTGTTGCGTCACAGACACCGCACTGCATTATTGAAAACAGCAGATACGGCACTTGGTGGGGTCGTGACGGTTATGACCGCTACTTCTACATTTTCTTGAAGGAATGTGAAGCAGACAAGATTGTCATTCGTCTTGGCCGAAATGACAATGGTGCCGATTATGAATTCTGCACTGTTGTTAAAGATGCAGCCGCTTGGCGGGAAGGCATTAAACTGTCAAACACAAAAGGTAAGATAAACCATAGTCACGGACCAGGTGAATACATTGACTGGAACAATGCGTCCGGCGACATTACTTACTTGTGGGGTAAGAAATGTAAGAAGATTGAAAACTCCCTTGACCGTGAACTTTACAGCAACTCTTTTACTGCTGAAACCTTCTCAAAGATCATAGCTGACTATCAGAAGTCAGAAGTAAATAAAAAGAAGAGAATCAAGAAAGAGCTTTTGAAGCGTGAAGCGAAGTTAGAGTTCAATGAAGAAATTGTCCGCAAAGCGTTGGATCTTGTGGGCGTTGAATATACTCTTCAAGTTCGCAAAATCACAGACAAGATTGTTCGCTGGCATACCTACTATGATATAAAGACAAAGAACTCGAACAGTTACGGTTCTGACTTTACTATTGAAGAAGGTGATACAAAAGATGGAAAGACTTTAAGGATTGCCATCGGTACCCGAATTTCGGAAGCAGTTCTTGGCGGTTCTAATTGGTCAAACATTTACGCTGACTCTGTTGAGAAAATTTGTGAACTCGCTAAACAGCTACTTCAGATGTTTGATGCATTCCACAATGCAAGACAATTTGTGACTAAGAACTGTGTAAAGACTTACGACGAAATTTACAAAGCAAAGAAAAAATAAGCGATTTTTGCATTTTCTGTAAAATTGTCTGTATTATGAAAAAATATCACAAATAAAAAAGAAAACTGCAAAAAACTGTAATAAAACTGCTTATTTTTGTGAAATTTGAGTAAAGAAAATTGACATTTTGCGGCGAAAAGCCGGATTTGAAGTGAAAAAATGGAGCCCATGAAAATGGGCTCCTTTTTAGTATGAAACGTGTCCGATTTATTCGGCTGGGAGTTAAAACTTATCTGTCCTCATAAGCTAATGCTGCCATTTCTTCATAGTCAGGTTCATCGTCATCATCGTGGCGATTGTAAGATCTCTTGGTCTTCATATCGTAATCGTAATTCCAGTTTACCTTCTTAACGAATGCAGCTGCATTCTTGAAAGTTCCACTTCCGTCTGAACCATTGATGTGATATGATAGGTCAAGGTCCTTTGAAGGCTTTTCGTCTTCATCAGGATAATATAGTGCCCATGTAACTATGTAATCTTTTTTGCCTTTACCCGGCTTCTTAAAGTAGAAGAACTTTTCAGTAGCAAATGTTGCCATGCCTGAATTGTCGCCCATCTTTGCGCCGATATATTTCCAACCGGACTTCTTCAACAAATCAAAGATCTCGGCGATGGTTTCATTATTCTCTGGTGAGCCAGCAAAACTTTTAGCTCGTGTAACCTTTTGCTGAAGATTACGACCTTCTTCACCCCAAAGTGTCTTATCATCATCTACAGGTTCAACGCCATAGTATCTTTCATAATCGTCTTTTGCATCGTAGTAGTCTTTACCATGATTGCTTCTCTTCCAGAACTTTTCAAAGTCTCTGCTCATTGTTTGGTTATGGCGATGAGCCCACTTGCGGCGCTGAGCTTGAGTCATTCCGGCAGGTAAATCAGCATCATCCCAATCATCAGTATCTTCTGTAATTGTTGCTCCGATATTCTTTAATGTTTCGAGAGCTTCATCAAGCAATGCTTCCTTAAGTTCAGCATCACCTCTCATATATCTCATTGCTGCGTCAACGTTCATAGACTCTCCAATGTTTTGTGAATTTTTCTTGATTAGTTCAATTACCTGGTAAAGTGACTCGCAATCTTCCATTTCGGAACGAGTAGCGCTGTAAATTGTTTTTACTTTATAAACAGGTCCATAAGGAATAACCTTGAACCTTACGGTTGGTGTGTTGACTGAAATTTCATCAGCACTTATTGAAACAGTAAAATCATCAAATGCTTTTTGAATGCGGTCTGCAATTCTAGCATTCATTAGTTCTTCGCCTTCACGAGTAGTCTTCAAATCAGTTTCAGAAAACGGCTTTCTGTATTCAGGCTCAGTAACACGACGCATTGCCAATTCAGATGGTGATGTGCTGGTTCTCGGTTTTGCTTTACGAGGACCTATTTCAGTGACCTTCTTTGCCCATGCAGGTTTTCTTCCCTGGTTTAGCATTCGTATGTCACGAGCGGTTGGACGCCAATCATCGTCACCTACTGCTTCCAAAATTTTGTCATTTTGCATTTAAATACCTATTCCTTTATAGTATTTATAAATATCTAGAGGTTTAATAGATGTTTAAGAAAAATGAATTATTGAGAGCAGCAGGTGAAAAGGTCGCGATGACTCCTGAACAGCTGCAGGAATACTTGAAGTGTAAAAGAAACATTTTTCATTTTGCGAAGTATTTTACAATTACAGCTGAAGACGGTATTCACCCAATTAAATTGAGAGGCTATCAACAGCGTCTTCTTAAAGCAATTATCACAAAAGTACCTGGAAAGAATAACCGTATCATTATGATGGGTCGTCAGTCAGGTAAGACAACCATCGCTACGCTTTACATCACTTGGTATGCTTTGTTCCATCCGGCTAAGGTTATCGCTATCCTAGCTAACAAGGCAGCTCAGGCTGATGAAATTATGTTCCGTATTCAGGCTGCATATACCGACTTGCCAATGTGGTTGCAGAAAGGTATCATCAAATGGAACCAGTCTGAATTTATTCTTGAAAACAAGACCCGAGTATTTTCAGCGGCGTCATCTTCTTCGTCAATCCGTGGTAAGACGGTTGACCTTGAACTGGTGGACGAATTTGCTCACCTTGATGACAAATCCGCTGAAGCTTTTATGGCATCAGTGTTCCCGACGCAGATTTCTCGTTCTGACGCTATGCTTCTTCTAATCTCAACGCCTAAAGGATTTAACCACTTCTATGATATTTGGAACAAGGCGAAATTGAACCGTAATACATTCATACCATGTAAGGTTCAGTGGTGGGAGATTGACGGCAGAGACGAAAAGTTCAAAGAAATGATTGTTCGTAACTACGGTATTAAACACTTCAACCAGGAATATGCTTGCTTAACTGGCGACCAGAAGATTACGGTCAAGGATGATTACGGCAAGGTGATTACTGCGCCGATTAAAGAAATCTTTGATTACATGGCTGAAGAAAAAGCACTGCAGAATAAATAAAATATGGAAAACATCACATACAGAACCAATTTCCTCCAAACCAATACCGTTGACCAAATCGTTGAAAAAGATCTTGGCTCAATGGATTTTGGCGATTTTGATTTTGGGCCTGTGAAATGGTATAAGTGTGCCGAGCAGGATGTAGGGCGTCCTGACCGTATTTCCAAACTCATTTACGGCACCACAAACTACTGGTGGTTCTTGATGTGGTTCAATGGGGTATCGGATGTCTGGAATGACATTCGCCCGCAGATGCTCATCAAATATCCAGACATCAACATTGTTCGCGAAGCAATGAAGATCTATAGGAAGAAGGAGAAATAAGATGGAATTGAATGAAGCGCTTCATACCCTTAATAAGGCAGGGTTCATTTGTGAAAACAAATTGTCAGAGTATTTGCTTGACAAGGTGTATCGTGTTGCAGAAGAAATTTATGCACGAGAAATAAGTGACAATGTTCCAGATTTGGAGTCAAATAACCGCCCTTCTCGTGATTATCTTGAAAGATTTGATTATCTATCTGACAGCCTAAAGGCCGCCGTAAAACGCGCCGCAACCGCATTACAAAGCGAGTTGAAAACTGAAGGATTTGATGTGAACATTGAATATGTTCAAAACGAGATTTATGATGCGTTGAAACTATACGCTAAATAAATAAAATAAACAATTGGAATTTATAGGAGATCATAATGAAAGACCAATTCTTTTTAGAACAGTGCAAGCGTGCTTGCCGTTTCATGAATGAAGCTGTGGAAGATGATGAACTTCCGGTGGACGCTGATGCACCGGCAGAAGATCTTCCTACAGATGAACCAACCGAAGAAAGCGAAGAAGGCGAGGAAGAATGCGAAATGGTTCCTTGTCCTGACTGTGGCGGAACCGGCGTAATTACCGACGAAGACGGAAATGAAACCGAATGCCCGACTTGCGGCGGAACCGGCGAAGTTTGTATCGATGATGCAGAATTTGACTTTGACCCGGAAGAAGGCGTTTGCCCAGTTTGCGGCGCTCATCTGAACGTTGTTGAACCGGAAGAAGACTCACTCGCTGGTGAGGACGATGTGCCGGTTGATGGCGAAGATGATCTGAGCGATCTTGATTTGGACGACGAAGACTAATTCATTCGGAAACATTTAATGAAGGACAGCGGAATGAAAACCGCTGTCTTTTGTTTTCTTAAAAACTTTTTTATATTTTTACCCGAACAAAATTTTAAGCCGTTTCCTCGGAACGAAGACCAACTCAATGGCGCTATCGGTAGAGGGACGCCGTTCGGGTAGAATTGCTTACCCATTTCAACGAACGACCAATGCAATAGCGAAGTAGTACCCAGCAAGTACCTACACACAGCCGCCAATAGCATTATAGGATATAGCCGGAATACAGGTTGACCGCTCCGTAAGCCTATAAGTCAGTCTACTTACAACGTCATACGGTTCACCAGTCAAAACAAAGACTAGGTACATTTGACGGTAAGCTCTAACCGGGCTTACTGTCTCCGGTTACCATATCAAACAAAGAATAAATACAATATAAATAAAAGGAAATTTGATATGGGAATAAAGTCAATTTGGGATAATCCTTTTTATCAGAATTACAAACCATTGCCTAAATGGTGTTTCTCGGTAAACTTTGAAAACTTTATTCTTAACAAGAAAGACACTTATTACGGTCCTACCCTATCGCAGGCTATTCAGAACTGCACTTGGGGTAAGCGAGAAACATCGGTGGTAAAGACTTACTATGCAGGTATGGAAGCAAACTTCCCAGGTCGTGTTCAAAACACTGGTGAATTGAACATTACATTTAACGAAGATGCAAATTTGAATGTTTCACGCATTCTTGAGGAACTCTTCAACGGTGAAATTTCAAATGACCATTTTTTCTTGGGTTCAGGTGACTATATCTACAACAAAGAATTTAACAAGACTAGCCGCACAATCATTCTTCAGATACATAAGCCTGCCGTCAACATGGCTATTAACGACAACAAGGTAAGCACGCTTGTTGCCGAAATTGAGTTTCATAACTGTATGTTGGTCTCAATAAATGAAGAAGAATTCAACTACTCAAGTACTGATGAAGTGCTGACAAAGACAGCACGCATCGCTTACGACTATATGGTTTGGAATAGAAAGAAGAAATACAATAATGCAGGTAATTAAGTATGTGGAAAGAAGCTAAGAAAATGAATGCAGAAGATCAGCAGAGCGATGCTGACTTGAAACTGCAACAGTATCTACGCAGAAAGACTACTCGTTTTGCTCCACAACTTAAGTTGCAGTCAAGCTGGGAACAACCACAGACATCATGGATGTTTGAGGTCTCTTTCTTCTTCAGTGAGGAAGCGAAAGCTCACTATGGCATTGAAGATGGCGAGCCTGACCCGTCATATATGTGTATCAAGGCTGATTTGCCTAAACACGAAACAACAACGAAGGACTTCTATTTCTTCGGCACACAGATGTCTAAACCTGTCTATCGTAATTATGCAGGTGACTGCGAACTGCAGTTCTGGCTACGAGGAAATAAGAATAAGATTGGTAATGAAGGCGATAGCACCAAGCGAAGGGCTTTGCTTGATATTTTGACCCATCGTAAAATTGACACGCTCGACGGCAATTTTCCGCACCTTGAATTTGAGCGCATCTTTTCAAAGATTTGGATAACATTAAAGACCATTGACGGAGGCACATTCAAAGTATTCGTTCTTGAGAACCCCACTATCACAAATGTGGATACTGGTGGTTCAGTTAGTTATGATAGTGAAGAAGGTCTTAAACTGTCAGTGACAGTTCATTATGACCACTGGAGTACTCAATATGAGCGTGGGTAGTATATTTTGTGAATACATCTACGGCACATTCTTGCTAGTGGAGGCAGCTCTACAAGTCGGCATTGCTTTGGCTCAGACAACGCTTCAAATGCTTAATACAGCGTTTGATGCGATTGTGTCTTTGCTTAAGTTCACTGTTGACTTAGCTGTAGAAGCCATCTTAAATGGGATACGAGTCTTGCAGAAGAAACTTGTTGACTTGCTGTGGGACGGATATAAAACAGACCCTAAGACAGGCAAAAAGAAATCAAGTTTCTGTAATAACTTGTATAAATGTAATATCTTCATTGAAGAATTGACTGACTCAAACTCCTTGATTTGTAAGACGCTTATTAAGCTAGGCGTTATCACAAAGGAACAGCAGCAATTCGTGAATGAGATTATTTCTGACTATAACCAGTTCATGGACACCGTTTGTAATTTTGGCTTTACATTCAACTTCGGTTTGTCAGCAATTAAGAAATTGCTTAACTTCTATAAGCAGCAAATAAACGGCTTCTTGGACATGCTGGAACGCAAGAAAGACAATATCCGCCGTATGATACAGTCATACATCAATAAGCTGATTGACAGCGGTATCTTTGATATGATGGCAAAGCTGAAGAAATTCTTCAACTGTATTTTGGATGGTACTGACTCTTGCACATCTATCAGTTCAACAAAGAATTTCTATACCGACTCACTTGCTAAGATGCATATTGAAGAATGCGGCAATGGCAACTATAAGTTAGAGGCTTCAACCGCAAACAAGATGATGAATACCTTTGACTCACGCATTAACCAGCTGAACAACTCTAAGTATGTTCTTGAGGCTGCTATTGATGCTCTGATTAGCCCTAGCGATACAAGAGCTGCATCTAAGGCATTCAACTTGTCAAAGAACGTATTTCCTGGCGGTATGTCATGGACCGACATTAAGAAGGGTCGCTGGCAGAACAACAGAATGGTGCATTACTTCAGTGTCAAGGCAGACCAGTTTGCCGAAGCATTCTTGGGTAAGCACAAAGAACTGCCTGGCGACACAAGCATTGAATATGTCATTGGCGGTATGAGATTGAATGACAATGATGGCACTATCACAATGAACGTTAATGGCGTTCAAGAAACCATCAATGTTAATGATCCTGCTTCAATGCAAGGCTATTCAAACGATATGCTTGGATGGACAACTCCTGCTGAACCGATTGAGTATAATGTTGAAGGTGACGAACAGGCTGATATGCCAGATGCCTTCTATTATAACGGTCGTGTAATTTCAGCTCTTCGTGCTGCTGTTCGTATTTCAGTTGAACACGATGAAGATCTTCAGCAGCACTGCCAAGAAAAGTGGACAACAGTTAACGATATGATTCGCGAATCCGAACTAATTACAGAGGTTTAATATGAAGGAACAAATTCAGCGTGATATTCTGTATGAAGTTTGTAAAGCAGTAGCAACAAACAAGAGAACTCCTGATTGGATAAAGGCGCAGATTTATCAAGCAGTAAAAAAGGCTCAGGAAGTCAAGGAAGAATTTCCTGGGCTTGACAACAATGAACCTGTTGAACAGAGGCCAATTCAGGTCGGCGATAAAGCCTATTCTGACACACTTGATGGCGTAGGCTATATGTTTCAGGTTCTAGCTGAAAAGGAAGAAATTGACGGTGTAAGGTTATTTGATGTGAAAATTATCGCAGGCAAAGGCCCGCACCGTGTTGGCGCAACAGTTTTTAACATGCCTGAAACATGGCTATCATTGAGGTCATAATGTTACCACTATCAGCAAATAACGATTTTAAGGATTATGGCGCCGTAGGTGAAAACCCATACCGCGACATCAATGGCGATGATCTTAGTGTTCAGTCTGAGGTCTATGGAACTGATGCCCTTGACCAAGCCATTGAGTCAGTTATAGTAACTGAGCCGTATGAGCGCTTGTTCAACATTGACTTCTGGTCACCATTCTACAGATTGCTTTTCCAGAACGAAGGCGATGGTGAACGCATCGTGGAAGAAGTTTTTCAGATGATTGAAAAATGGGTTGGCGTAAGAATTGACCGAGAAAACGCAAATGTTGAAGTAAGATCATTTGAACATGCGGTCGTGCTTCGCATACCTTATTACTTCGGTGATAATCAGTACCATGTATTCTCACGAGTCATATCTGCTTAATAAATAAAACAAAGGTTAAGTATGAAGAAAGGTTTGACGTTTTCAGAATATGTGGCGATGCACATGAATAAGTCATATAACCGTGAGGATATTAAAGAACAACCCACGGTTAGTGACATTGCAGGTCCTGCCGATGTGATGAAACAAGTTGACCCTAAAACTTGGAATGCGAAAATCATCAATGATGAGAAAATTCTTTTCTTCAATAATCATCATTTGAACATCACCAAACTACGCCAAGAAATACAGAAGATATACAGCGAGAATGGTTATGAGCATTACGGTTTTAGCAAGCTGAGTGAAAGTGAACTTGTTCGCTATAAGACATTGAGAGATATCTTGATGTTTGAATTTTTAGGCTATGGCGATGAAGAGCTTGACCCGGCTGCGACTGCAAAGATAATTTTTGATAATGAGGCTAAGGACTTTAATTGGCAACCTGAACCTCTGACATTGGGTTAAGAGATGAAAAACACAAATAAGTTGCTTGAAGTGAGATTAAAGGTTGATGCGTGGATCATTGAAGAAACGCTGAGCCGTATGGGTATTCCCGATAATAAGAACAAGGTTCTTTATCAGTCGTGCCATTTGCTCAAACAGTTCGGCACTTACTATCTTGCACATTTCAAGCAGTTATTTGTTTTGGGACGCGGCAAGGATGGTTACCCAGGGTTTGGCAATGTTTCTTTGGAAGACATTGAAAGACGAAATTCTATCGCCTTCTGTCTTGTTAAATGGAATATGATTGAGGTGGTTGAACCGAAGGAGATTGAGGAACACTCAACTCGCATTTTCGTTTTGCCACATGCCGAAAAACATAACTGGCAATTGGTCAAGAAGTTTAATGTCAAGAATCTTACTAATGAGGAATAAGATATCATGGCTGTAAAAGTTGACAACATAGTAAATGCTTTTGCTGAAAAAAATGAAGACGCTATTGAAAATGCACTTGATAAATTTTCAATAGAAGACGGCAAAATCTATTACAAGCCGAAAGGTGAAAATCCGGTTGAAATTCCTGTGAAGGATTTTAATGAAGCTAAGGCACTTCTTACCAAAGTGAAGAAAGATCGTGATGGTGAAAAGAAGAGATCTGGTGGTACTGATTACGACCCTAATGATTATGAAACCATCTTCAATAAGTTAGGCCGTGTAGCGCTAATGAGAAGTGCTCCTAAGGTTATCGGCAAGGCTGATAAACCTGAAGATTTAGCAAAGGCCATAAATGGTGCTAACTACGATGATGTTTATGACATCGCATTTGAAAAGGACCCAAAAATTCCTCAAGGAAAATTCAACGGTAGATCTCCGTATGAAGTAATGGAAGCATGTGCTAGACGCAAGGCCGTTGAAGAATTGCATGATAAACAAAAGATTGATGATGAAAAGTATAGTCAGCTAGTCAAAGGTGAAGGTAAGGAAAAGGAATACTCAAAAGATATCGCAACTGACGCTGCAACCAAAAACAAGTATTTGTCAATTAAGAATAGGCTTGAAAAGCAATTCAGAGCAGGTGTTGTTGATGCAAGAAAAGATCTTGATGAAGGCAAGAACATGGAAGAACCATTCACCAACAGATCTTTGAACCTTGAAGATGGCGAAATTAAAAAGGCATTAAAGGGTGCTGCAAAGAACGCTGCTGGTAAGATTGGTGACATATTAGGTATTTCTCAAAATTCACCTGATATTTTTTCAAAGCTGATTTTTGCTTCTATCGCTGGTGGCAATAAACTTTGGAAAGCATTCAAGGCCAAAGGAGCATTAAAGAAGTTCAATTCTAATGCACCTAAAGAAGTGCAGCAAGCCGTTGCTAAGGTGACACAAGAAATTTCAGCAGTAAAGGATCATACTGACCAGAATGTTGAAACAAACTTTGATAAGGTTCAGCAGGATGTTGAAAACATGCAGAAGATCGTTGGACAGTACATGGCTTCAAAGCCTGAGTTCAAGGACCGCATTGAAAAGGTAAAGGCATTTCTTGATAAGACAAATCATCAAGCAATTCCTTCTCTATGGGGATTGTCGGCAGCTATTGGAATGCGCGGCGATGTGCAGCGTGTTATTGAGTCATACTCAAAACAGGCTGAATTGCTTGAACTTTTGACAGAAGCTGATATGAAAAAGCGTAAGCAGCAAATGGCAAAAGCAAAAGCTCAAGCTCAGCAAAGAAATAGAGGAAGTAAAAAACCACCTAAGCAAAGCACTGATGATGAAAAGACTGACACTCAAACTGCTGAAACACCGGCTGAAGAAAAACCAGACGAAAACAAGCCTGAAGCACCTGCTGAAAATAAGCCACAGGAAAATCAGCAAGAAGAAACTGGTGGCAAGGAAGCAATTCAAAAGCTGATGGGTCAAGTTGATGAACTGATGAAGATTGAAAAATCTGGTGAGTTCATGAACAAGTATAATGAATGGGTTAAGACGGTTGATGAACTTATTAAAAAGGCCGGCGAAAGAGAAAACCTAAAACAGGCAGTTGCTGAACTTAGCAAGAAGGAAGATCCGTATGAACGCCTTTGCTTGCTGGACAAGGCAGTAAATTCACAACCTGAAGAAAAGGAAGAATCAAACACAGAAGAAACCGACGAACAAGGCAATTCTGAAGCAGATACTGCAGGAAGCAAACCTGACTCAGACGATATTAACGATAAGGAAATGGGTGATGGCTTAACCGCAGAGTCACTTGAAGATGATCTTATCATTCATAACTTCTTCAGACGCCTTGATGAGAAACTCAAATAAATACAATAAGGAGTTTTAATATGCCAATGGAAATAAATGAAGCCTTAGATGAATTGCATAAAGCCGGTCTGATAACCGAATTTACAGCAGCAGGAATTGACACAGATCAGATCATCACATCTTTCACACCAGAGTCAATGACCGATTATGTGCATGAATTGGCAAATCATAACCACGACCTAACAAAGACTGAACGTTTTAATCTTATGCGTATTATTAAGATGCTTAAACAACTTGAAGCAAAGGGACGCTTAGAAGCGCTTGGACTTGCTAGTGTTTTCAAAGCAGCAAAGAGCATTCAGCGTCAGAATGGCGGATCATTGGTGAAGTAGTTCAGAAACATAAATATAGAAGGTTCGGAATTATTTCCGAGCCTTTTTATTTTGCTTACAAACATTGTTATATTTACTATAGAGGTATTTTATGGACAAGGAAGAGATTAAAAACTGTCTTGGGGAGGTGGAGGAAGTTCTTAAAGATCCTACCCTTATAGCCAAGAACGGCTTTACCCTTGAGCAGTTCCTTGCTGTAAATGAATTCAAGATTATGGTCTTGTGCTTCTATCACTGGCGCCTATATCCTGTGAATAAGAAACTCCTTGATTTGTCGCTAGATGCAAAAGATTGCGAAGAATATGACTACATATACGACCTCGTTGCAGACAAGTGGTTGAAGCGAGCTGAGACTGAAATCGAGCAAGTAATCAAAGAAATTGAGTCCGAGCCATTTGAATAAACCTTTATAAATACAATATAGAGGTAAAGAATGGATTACATGCATTATCAACGCTATCCGCACATTCACGGTGACTTGGAACCGGCGTTCGTTGTGAGACCGCACGAACCATGCTGCCCCGATGAACAAGAAGAGTGCGTTTGCGTCACATCTGGTGACGTTGAAAGATGGAATGACGCTGCTGATATGCTTAGCGCCCTTTCTGGCGTTACCCCTGAAGATATTGAGAAGATTGATGAAGTTCTGACATCTGCAACTTTATGGAATGGCACTTACGAAACAGTAAGCGCAAATTCTGGAAATTGGAACAGTGCATTTAACGCAGTTACTGCTAATTCCGCTACATGGAATAAGGCATCTGCAATTCCTCAAATCACTTCAGCCATCAATGATTTAGCTAGCTCGCTATCAGCTCTTGAAGATGTAACTGAAGGCAAACAAGACAAGATTTATTTTGACGGTAAGTCAATTATAGGCGATGGTTCAACAGGTTCGCCATACCGTGTATATGATTGGGCTCGTATTTCCAAGATAAATGAAGATGTCAAATTCTTCAGAGAACATATTCTTGAACGCGCTGTCAGCTCAGACGGTGACTCTGATGGCAAGTCAGCAACATACCTGATTACTGATGGTGCTGCTGCAGCAATTAAGAAAATTAACCCTCAGCTAGACACACTAAATGAGTTCATGCTTGGCTGGGACACAAAAATGTCAGCTCTATCTGACGATGTTGAAAATGCTGTTAAGTTGGGAAACCTTGCCATCTCCGAGTCAAAGACTTATTATGGTGATGGTGATACTATCAGTATTGACCCTAAGTATGAAAGCTCTGCAAGAACTAAAGAATTTGTTGTTTCTTTGATTGGACTACCTTCAGGCGTCAATGCCGATATTCGTAAAGGTTTAGAAGCATACAACATTGCTACATCATTAGCAGCAAAGCGCCTTCTTGAATGGGCAAACGCTGAACGTCCAACATCTGATGCTGGTGCTGCTAAATATGCTGCGGCAAATGTAATTTATGTTTGTTAGAGGTAATGATGGAAACCGCTCTATCTATAATTGCTACACAAAACCCTCTCGCAATAGTCGCTCTTATTGCAGTTGTGGCTATGTATGTTATCATAACAATACAAAGAAACTCAACTGCTAAAATGAGAAATACAGAAAACAATGATCGCAAAACCGAGATTGAACAACTCCAGAAAGATCGTGATGAACTGAAAGAAGAAGTCAAGGCTTTGAAGGAGCAATGTAATTCTATGGAGACTGAGAAGCGACTTATCCAAAAGGATGTGGCTCACCTTATAGAAGAAACTAGCGGTATAAAAGAAGATATCAGAGACATCAAGAATACACTCGGCAACATGCAAATAGCACTAGAAAAGATTGGTGCATATTATGATTTTCTAAAAGAAAAAAGGACACGTTAAGTTATGAGTGAGTTTAATGATTTTGTGAAACAGTCCAAAGGTTTTTCTGAACTGCAGGATAACCCGATGGTTTATAGCTTGGTTCTTGCCAAACTAGCCAAAGGCGACAAAGCAGCGGCTAAGGAAGACAAAGCACTTTTTGACGTTTTGAATAAAGTTGAAAAGGTTGCCCAGAAGATAAACACTAAGCAACTAAAAACTGCATATAGCCCAATGGGTATGACCGCGTTATTTAACAAAGACACAACCAAAGCTAATCTGCCTGACTATATCAAGCAGTATTATAATGAGTTTGAAAAGGTTGCTTCACAAGAAGAAAAGACATTTGATGCAGCTTTTGAAGTGCATAAACAGTTCAGTGATTTAACCAACAGTAGAGAGTTTCAGAATTTTCTGGAGACTTTATAAATACAATATAAGAGGTTTTAGGAGATAACAAATATGGCAAAGAAAATCAGTGACGCTACTAACCGCAAGAAGGCATCTCTATCTGAAGGCTTTTTGGATGGTGAAGAAGAAGTAACTACAACTGCTGAAGATGTTCAGCCGGATGAAGCTGCTTCTGAAGATGAAGGCGAACCTGCTCCTGAAGGAGACGGTGAAGAAGGCGATATCTCTGACGAAGGCGACCCTGATGGCGACGGCGAAGAAGGTGATGGCGTAGCATCAGACGAAGAAGCTGGCGTTGAAAAGGATCCTGAAGAACAGGAACAGGACCTACAGGATACTATGCAGACACTTATCACTGCAGTTCAGGCATTGACAGACCAGATTGCTAAGCAGAATGGTGACGGTGAAGAAGAAGGCGGCGACGAAGGTGGAGAAGGCGACGGTGACGCTGAATTCTCTGACGATGGCGATGCTGAATTTTCCGATGAAGGCGGAGAAGAAGGCGGCGAAGGCGAAGGAGACGGCGAAGGTGAAGACGATTCTGACGCCGAATTTGAAGGAGACGACGAAGGTGAAGGTGAAGATGATTCCGACGCTGAATTTGAAGGCGGCGACGAAACCAAATCAGAAGCCTACAACTATTTCGCTAAGTTCGGTATGCCTCTCAACGAAAACAGCGGCTACTTGATGGGCAAGATCATCAACGGACGCTTTGACAAGCTAGAACCATTCGTTATGGCAATCGTTGAACAGAAGATCCACGATAGAATTGAAGGCGCAAAGAAGGAGTTCCGCACCGAAGCATACAATGCTAAGTATGGAAAAGACCCAGAATAAAAACATTTAACATTCTAAAACCCTTTCAAAACGGCAGTTTCTTTGAACTGCTGTTTTTCTTATTATAAATACTATATGAAACAGTTTGATAGTTTATGTGATACGTTCAACATTGAAGGCGTTGATGACTCAACAGTCTCCAATGAGCTTTTAGGTAAGGAAGAAAAAATTCCTGTTCAAGTTCCAGACCCAGAACCTGAAGAAGATGCAACCATTGAGTATAAGGGGCAGAAGTATACTCTTAAGAGTCTTCAGTACATGAAGGCTACTCTCCAAGAAAAGATTTCACAAGACACGCATGTGTTGGAAACCCTTGGTCAGATGTGCAAGTTAAATTCTCAGGCTCGCTATTTTGAAGTTTATGCGACTCTGTCAAATACTGTCGCTGGACACCTAAAGCAACTACAAGATCTCGAAAAGATTGAAACTGACTATCAAGTTACTCAGACAAAAGAAGAAATGGCAAAGGCTGCGATGGAACAGAAAGAACGAATGGCTCTCGCTAAACAGAGCAACGCTGCCCAAGCCCAAACACTTATTCAAAATAACACAACGAATTTGTATGTTTCGTCAACTGAGCTTGATGAGATGATTGAAAAGGCGGAAGAAGATACCCATATAAATACTGACGCAATATCCACTGAATTTGATTTGAGCTAACATGAAGTATTCCGTTTTTCATAAGATTGAGACCCGCTACAAATTCTTTGACCGTTTTTGTAAGCGCTATATTAAAGTGACTGACCCAGTCATTCGTGAGCGACTTATCGAGTCTTGCGAGGAACTGATGGAGCTTATCGTCAAAATGCTACTTGACGATAATAAGGAAGATTTAGCTGACATTCTTTCAAAGAGCAACTCCAAGTTTGCGAGAGTGTTCTTTGACTACTTCGTCGGTGCAAAGACGAAGCACATGAAGAAGACTGACATCGTTTCAACGGTGCACAATTATTTTACAAAGGAGAACGACATGAAGGACATACATGCATTTTTAGAAGAAGCTGTAAAGCCTATCAAGTTGTCAAAGCAATATGTGCCTTTCAAGCTTAATGAAGCTGAAGGTGATGAAGATACAGCTCCAGATGCTGATGCTGGCGCTGATGATATGGGCGATGATCCATTTGCTGGTGGCGATGATATGGGCGGTGACGATATGGGCGGTGATGACGCTGGTGGAGATCCATTTGGCGGAGCACCTGACGCTCCAGCTGGCGGTGGCAGCGATTCGGATTCTGGTGATGACGAAGATGGTGACACCACTGACGGTGAAGAAGAAGATAAGGACCCATACGATATGGAAGGTCATGAAGATGACCCTGACTTCACAGAAGGTGCTGACAATGCTGAAGTGGTGCAGCCTACACCTGCTGGTGCCTGCGTCTACGATGTCAAGGGCATTATGCAGTCAATGAACGCTATCATTGAAGCTCTACCCGACGCTCAACTAGCAGAAATTGAAGCAGTCAAGAAGGCAGTGACACTTATCTTCAACGGTAAGCTATTGAAAGCCGAAGACGTAACATTCCAGAACCCAAAGAATGCTTCTTTCTTGTTGAAGAAGATTGGTTCAAATGTTAACGAAAAGACTCGCAATTACTTGATGTTGAAAATCAAGCAGCCGCTAATCAAGCTCCGCGACAAGAACAAGGAAGACTTGGCTGCAATGAAGAACGACAATGATAACATCCGCGACACTTTGGGCACTCTAGACAAGTAAATAAATAGTTTAGAAAAATTCGTGAGGTGATTAATGTTAAGTGCCAATTCTAATGACGGCAAGTCACTTGTCTTGATTTTCCCTCTTGACAATTCAGGCTGCTCTCATTACAGACTAAGATGGAACGCAATGTATTATGCAGGGCATGAACACCTTGGCTTCAAGCCGGTGCTTATGCCGTTCCCTATTTTTGATGGGTCTTACCTAGCCGCTGCTAAGGCTTTGGTATTCCAGAGGCCAATCACACAGGGACACATTGAACTGATTAAACGATACAAGGCTCTGCAGCCGAAGTTCGGCTACAAGATGGTCTTTGAAGTTGATGACCAGGTGTTTAAGATTGACGGTGAATGCATACCGGCTTATAACACAGCATCATTACATTTCACAGGTGAAGAAACCACCAATGTTTGCCGCGTGGTATTGCCTTTGTTTGATGAAGTGGTCGTTTCAACTGAATACTTGAAACGCAAGATGGAAGAAATTTTTGACATTCATAATGTCACTGTCATTCGTAACGTTGTGCCGCGCTTCTTGTGGTCATACCCAAGAAAAGCTCACAAGACAGAAGACATTAAGAAGCCAACAGTACTTTACTCAGGTTCTCCTTGTCACTATAGAAACCCTGTTCCGCCACGCAATCCTTCGCCACAAGAACCCAACGGCTTCCCTGGTATTACGCCGTTGAAGGGCGATATGGACAATGCGTGGTGCGACTGGGTGATTAAGAATGTCAAAGAAGGCAAAATCAACTTCATTGTGATGGGTGCCTTGCCTTGGTTCTGGGAGTGCATCAAGGACCAGATTACATTCATCCCGTGGGTTGACTGCAACTCCTTCCCTCGTCAGGTAATGGAAACCAACGCAGATTTCTCGTTCGCACCGCTCGTGAATAATGCTTTCAACAAGTGCAAGTCAAGCCTTCGCTTTACCGAATCTTGTGCGGTTGGACAGGTCTTTATGGGCACTGTATTTGCTGCTGATAAGGACTCGCCATACGAAGAAATTCATCCAGAGTGCAAGTTCCTTGATAATGTCACTGTGGAAGAAATTGACGAACGCTTCTGGGAGCTTTGCAAGAAGGACAACTATAACCGTATTCTTGATTGGCAATATAAGTTTATCAATGATGGCGGTTTCTGGCTAGAATCAGATAAGCACACTAATGCCTGGCTCGAGATGGTTGACAACCAATGCGTTGGCAAGAAGTTCATTTAAGATTTCCGGCGTAACATTAGGGGGTAGGTTCGCCTACCCTCTTTTTCCGTATAAATACAATAAAGAAGAGGCTACATGAATTTTGAAGAGTATTGTAATGAAGCGCTAAAAGTCAAGTATGTAGTCCGCAACGGTAAGCGAAAGAAAAAATGGGTTACTACAAAGAAAGGCAAATACAAAGTTGAATATGAAGATGGCCGCCCTAAGGAAGTTCGCATTACTGCAAGTGAACGCCGCCGCAGAAAACTCGGTCAACGAAAGGGTAAACTGAAAAGAAAGGCCAAGATCGGCATCATTGAACTGCGCCGTAGGAAATCATTTGTCGCTCGTCGTAATGCGGGTATGGCATATAACAAGAAAATACCTGACGTTGTTTTATCACGAGGCCCAGACGGAAAGATCGGTGGCATACCCGGTCCAAGAACGCTCCATCCCGCAAATGAGAGCTATTTGATGGAAGCACCTCATGCTTACCTATTCACTGACAATGAAGACAACGATTACTTCTGGGATTTCTATTCGGAAATAAACAATGACTCAACCTGGCTTAATCAGATCGTTGACATCTACACAAAGCATGAAATCATATCATTGAAGCCAGATGCCAATAACAGCGGTTATGGCGACATCATTGAAATTGGGGAAGAATACCTTCCGGAGATAACGCAGAACCTGATGTTCAACTTGCCATTCCTAACTACTGCGGCATACGATTTTGTTCATGCACCGAAGGAAATACAAGATAGATTTAGAGACAATGTTCCTGCTAAATTATTTGCCGCTATTCAACCTTACATTCGTAAGTATGAACTAGCCGAATAAATAATACATAAGTGAGGTTAATACATGCAGTGGTCATTATTAAATCCGTTTAGCGACAGGTTCTTACAAACTACGCCAGACAAGGCGCAGACAAGAGAAACCCTTGCTAAACTGAATTCATACGGTGTTGGCGAAGACACCCTTGACTTGAGTAAACTTGTTCGCGGCTATGGCGCAGGTTCTCCAGTCTATCCGTATGAACAGAATAACATTATCTTTGATACCGTATTCACAACGAAGCGTCAAAGAATTAACTACTATCGCACAATGGCAAAGTATGCCTTCGTAAAGAAGCTGCTTACAATCATCTCTGATGAATGCTGCTCTAAGAGGGCAGATGGCAGTGTTGCTACATTTGACATTGACCCAGCCTACAAATCAAAATTCACAGAAACTGAATTTAACGCTTTGAAGGATCAGTTCAATTACATCATCAACGCTGTCTTCAAGAAGAACAAGATGTGGAAGTATTTTAACCGCTGGTTGACTGACGGTGAACTCTTCCTTGAAATTTGCTTGAATGATGATAAGGACTGTGTCATGGGCCTAAAGCAGTTGCCACCTTACTGCACGCTTTGCGTGTATGATGAAGGCATCTTGACTGGCTTTATTCAGGACCCATCATTGATTAGCGGTGAATATGAAAAGAATCAGGTAAAGACATTTACACGAAACCAAATCGCTTATTCAAACTATGGCCTATACGGCAATAACTTGAATGACGTTCGTGGTCACCTTGAAGCAGCAATTAAGCCTATCAACCAGCTTCGTGCTATGGAAGATGCTCAGGCAGTTTACTTCATGGTTCGTGCTCCAGAAAGAAGAGTATGGAAGATGTATGGCGGTGGCTTGCCAGTGCCGAAGCAGCAAGAATTCTTGCAGCAGTGCATTGCCCAATATCGCCGTGACCTAAACCTTGACCCACATACCGGTCTTGTCAATGGTACTGCAAGTACTCAGGCTTTGTCTCAGGACTGGTGGTTCCTTCAGGATAGAAACGGAAACTGCTCAACAGTTGAAACATTCCAGGGCGGTACCCAGTTCAATGGTATGCATGAAGCTATTGAAGGGTATAAGGAAATGGTCGCTGATGCTTTGGAAGTTCCAGCAACTCGTTGGAAACTTGAAGCTGGTACTGCCCAATACGTTCAGGGCGTTGAAGGTTTGAGCATTGACGAATCTTCGTTTCAGCAGCGCTGTGCTCGTTGGGCTGAAGACTTCGCTGATATCATCAAGCAGGTCTTCATGGTTCAACTTCAAGTTGCAGGATTTGAAGATAAGTACCTTGACTCCGACGCATACGACATCAAGCTAATTCCTTCTACTGATACACGCCGTTATCGTGAAATGGCTATCGCAGAAAAGGGCGCTGGTATTCTTGGTGGTTTGGTGACAATGATGCCTTCTCGTTCAAATGTTAAGGACGATGGTGAAGATCAGCCGCCTATTCTCTCTAAGCAATTCGTTTTGGAGAAATTCCTTGGATTGTCTACAGAAGACCAGTTGCTTAATAAGAAGATGCTTGACCGTGAAATCTCTGACATCCGTGCTGCTCAGGACGCCATTAAGGAAGAAGGCGGTGACGAAGAGTCGGAAGAAGAAGGCGATATGGAATTCTAATAAATACAATATAGAACGAAATAGGAGATTTTATATGGCAGAAAATAATATGAGCGTTTTCACAACTAAGATCAAGAACCTACCTGACCTTGTGAAACAGTATCTCTTCCAGGTAACCTTCCAGTTTGACAATAAGGAACTGGCAGATATGCTTGGCGCTGAAGATTTGATGCTCCGTGCTAAGACTGCTTCTATTCCGCAGAAAACATTCGGTGAACTTTCAACTGAATATATGGGCTCTAAGCTTGTATATCCTGGTAAGGCAACTGTTGATGGTGACTTGACCATCCAGTTTGACGAGTTCCAGGACATGACCATTTCAAAGCTCTTGCACAGATGGTCAAACTTGATGTTCAACCATGCCATTGACGACGACATTGACGCTACTGGCGTTACTGGTGGTGCTTTCTCAAACTACCTAAAGGACTATACAGCAACTATTACTGTTGACCTTTACGATTCTACTTTGACAAACAAGCTACCTATTTCTTATAAGTTCCGTTTCGCATGGCCGAAGGAAATTGCTTCTGCAGAATTGAACATGGAAGGTGACGCCAAGGTTACTCGTAGCGTGACTTTCAAGTACTCAACATACGAAGTAATTTCAAATGTTGGATAAGAGGTGATAAATGAATTTTGAACAGTACTCAAAGAACGAAATCGAGCACCGCAATACACAGGTGAATGAAAGTACTCAACAGATTGGCGAGACAGATAAGTTCAAGGGTAATAAGTTCGTTGGACCACATCATCACGAATACATTCTTTGGGCACCTAATATCGGTTGGGGAAAGACCGGCGATGCGCTAGATGATCCAAAGAAGGGTGCAGTGAATGTGCCAACCCATGAACATATGATTGTTGATGGGAAGTGCCTTGAAGCTGCTGGTCACACACACGAACTGCTTGCTCCGACAAAGACATTCTTGTCAACTGACCCGCCAAAGCGCGCTGTTGCTACCGTTGAAACCGACCAGCAAACTGGAGGTAAGTAAATGGGAGACCAGCCAGCAGTACCGGAACAGAGCAAAATTGAAGCAGATTTCTTGAGCTTTCTAGCCAGCACAACTGATGCTGAAACAATTAAGCTCTATACATTTGCTCTTGATGCTCTGACATTCGCAAACAAGATTCAGGTATACCACTGGACTTGTAAGAGTGGTTTTCAACATGAACATTGGCAAGTCGTATATGAAGCAATTCGCGATTTTGCCGACAGTCTTGTTGAAACTGTGCTTTCAATGGGCTACGAGTTCAAGATTGATACAAAGAGCTATATGATTACTGCAGAGCCTTACGATATGTCTATCGCAATGCTAAAGTTGACAGCGTTCCGCGATGAATGCGAAAAACTTAAAAAGCAGTATCAAACAAAGGTATCTTTGGATAATTTGTTTGCTGACATCATTGAGAAAATAGACAAGGAAATTGGACTTCTTAAGAATTTCTCTTAAAGAAATAAATCATTCAGCTTTATTCCGATGGGTAAAACCATCGGATTTTTTGTTCTTGAAACATATAAATAAAATAAGAGAAGGTTGATAAACACCATCTCGGTGTATAAAACAAATTGGAGGATTGAATGGATAAAATCTACGAAAAGCTTGCAGCTGTTCTAACTCCTGAAGATTTGAATGAAATTAAGGCTTCATTCCAATCAGCAGTTGACGAAGCAGTTCAAGCAAAGCTTGATATTGAAACTAAAAATCTTGCCAAGAAAGCAGCTGAGTTCTATGAAGCAAAGCTTGACGAAGCCATCAAGGCTAAGACTGCTGAGCTCGAAGAACTAGCTAATAAGTACTGCGAACAGCGCTGTGCCAAGATTACCGAAAACGCACAGAAGAAGCTGGACGCACAACAGAAGAAGCTAGAAGAAGCTGCTGAACAGTACTGCTACCGATTCTTTGAAGAAAAGTTCAAGGAACGCTACGGCGAAGAATTGGAACAGATTGAAGCAACCATGGTTGAATCTATGGACCGCTGGCTTGAATTTACTATTTCCGAAAAGATCAGTCCTAAGCTCATCAAACAAACCGCTGTTAACGAAACATACGAACCTATCATTAACGTTATCAAGAGCGCTTTTGAAGACAAGTTTGTTCCGCTTGACACAACTGGCTCTGCAAAGATTCGCGAAGCTAAGGCACAGAACGCTGAACTTCGTCAGTCTCTTGACAAGCAGGTTAAGGAAAGCATGAGATTGGCTGAACAATTGGAAACCGCAAACAAGAAGGCTTTAATTGCTGAAAAGACAAACGGCTTGACTACAGCACAGTGTGCTCGCGTTAAGAATTTCTTTGAAAGCAAGAGCTATTCCGAAACCAAAATGGATATTGATGATTACGTAAACATGATTTGCGAATCTGCGCCTCGTATGATTAAGCCTCATGCTCAGCGTATTACGGAAAGCGTTAAGCCGAAGACTGCATCTCTCAAGATTGAAGATACAACTGATGATATTATCACTGAAAAGTATCGCCCCAAGAAGACCGCATCTGCATCGGATGAGTTCCTTCTAAGAGCTGCTTCATTTTCAAGAGAAATGTAAAAAAAGAAAAAATAAATAAAATAAAACGATAAACAATTTCGTGATTTTCGTAAATCATAAAACTCTTTTTGGAGGAATAAATGCATAATCAAATTAGACGCGAAATCGTCGAACGTTGGACAAAGGAAGTTCCAGAAGGAATTTCAGTTGCCGACATTCAGAACAAATATATTCGTGAAAACGTTGCACAGTTGCTTCAGAACCAGCAGAATGATCTTTATTCAAATACTTTGAACGAAGACTTTGGTATCGGTGTTGGCGCTCCTACAGGTGCTGACCAGGGTATCCCGCATGGTGGTGACGCAAAGGCAGTTTTCGCACCTGTTTCACTGGCTCTCGTTCGCCGTGTATTCCCGCAGTTGTTCGCTAACGTTCTCGTTGGTGTTCAGGCTATGCAGGGTCCTGTTGGCCTAGCATACGCAATGCGTCACGTTTACAAGGACGAACTTGATAAGGGTCGCGTTGTTGAAGCAGCATGGAAGGATGTTCCAGAATACTCTGGCTTCACCGGTTCTACTGCTAATACTCACGGCGAAGCTGACAGCGGCATGGGTGTTGAAACTCAGGCTGCAGAAGCATGGTCAGTAAACGATCATGACAAGCAGGGTAAGATTCCTGAATTGGCTATCATGTTCAGCCGTCAGGCTATCGTTGCTAAGACTCGTAAGATCGCATCAAGCTTCTCTCTAGAATCTATTGACGATATCAAGAAGATGCAGGGTGTTGACATGGTGAACGACATGGTGAACGTTCTCCAGTACGAATTGACCGCAGAAATCGACCGTGAAACAATCGCTCGTTGTAAGGCTCTTTGCAAGCGCAAGGTTTTGACTCCTAACGACAGCAACAATGATAATTGGACTGGTCGTTGGTCTCAGGAACGCTTGAGCAACATCATCACCCACATCATTGCTCAGTCTAACGACATCGCAATCGCAACCCGTAAGAACCCGGGTAACATCGCTGTTGTATCACCTGCAGTTGCTACCGCACTTCAGTCTGCTACACAGTTCTTCAACAAGATCACAACCGACGTAACCGGTTCTACCGCAACTCCGGAAGTGGGTACATTGAACGGCGGTTCCATCAAGGTTTACCGCGATGCATACGCTGTCAACCACGGTGTGGATAATGAAGAAGTTCTAATCGCCTATAAGGGTGCATCTAACGATGACGCTGGCGTGATCTTCTGCCCATACGTAACAGGCGTTGTAAACCAGGCTATTGACCCGAATACCTTCTCACCGCGCATCGGTATCATGACTCGCTACGCATTTGCTAACAACATGCTTGGCGCTGACAACTACTACCGCTTGCTCAAGTTCCAGGGTATCGCACAGAAGATCAATGGCGACACTTACTAATCGGTAAACGGAAGTTAAACAATAAGGTAAAAGGAGAAACATTCTAATGAAACCTACAGTTCAAAATCCGGACTTCTATGCCGTTGGTAACGATTACGCTCAGGCTCCTATTTCAGCATACTTCGACACATCTCGTAAGATTACTGCTGAAGAAGCAGCTAAGATGGGCAATTCCGCTCTAGAAGGCGAAATCTACGACTATCAGGATGGTATCTACACCAGATTGGCTAAGGACCTTGTCAATGGCCAGTTCTCTGCAGATCCTTGGAAGGATCCTAACGGATTCAACAAGAGAACAATTCTTGTTAACCCATCTGCTAGCTACGCTGACGATGACTACGGTCAGGCCGACGTAATCTTCAATGTAGGCGAAACCGAAGATGAAGACGCTCATGCCGCTTCTGCAAAGAACGGCACAAACGATCAGTTCATTGACCCGGACAAGCCGACAAAGAAGGCAGAAGCCTAATCGTTAACGGTTAGAAAACAATTAAGGGTGACCTCCAAAAGGGGTCACCTTTTTTGCGTATAAATAAAACAAAATAAATCTTATCGTGAGGTGATTTAATATGGAAAGCAAAAAGATTAACAACGCCGTAATCGGTGGTGACTTGGGTTCCGCTGCTGCAGGCGTAATGGCAACTGAAGGCATCACAAATAATAAGTCAAACATCCCTGAAGATGCCGTGATGATTAACAAGAGCCTTTTGCCGTCAAAGGGTAAGTACTATAAGAGTGACCTTTATGTCACAGAACTTTCACCGATTGACTTGAAGAACCTTAACTCCATGACTGAAGACACAGCAAACCAGACCATTAACAGCGTCTTGGCTAACTGTATTCATGGCATTTCATATAAGGATATTCTTCAGGGAGACAAGGTGTGGTTGCTGTTCTACATTCGTTCCGTCACATACGATGATTTCCCGATTTTCGTTAAGTACTCTTGCCCATCCTGTAAGAAGGTTGATACCTTCAAGGTTCGTCTAGGTGACTTGAAGGTCAACTATGCATCAGACAATTTTGAACCGCAGTTTGAATTGCCGAAGTCAAAGAAGGTTTTGACTCTCCGCTATCCGACACTGCGTCTTGAAGAACGAGCACAGGCACTTGCAAAGAATGATCAGATCATTGAAGCAGTTGACCCTGAAATGGCTGAAATAGCTCTATACATTGAAAAGATTGACGGACAAGAAGTAACTCCTTATGAGGCTTACAAGTTCGCTAAATCTATGAAGGCTATGGACTTCGTGGCGTTCTCAAATTACATGGTTCAGAATAACATCGGTCTTGTGCCGATCGTTGAAATCCCATGTACTTGTGGTGAAAAGGTGAACAAGAAGATTGGTTTCACACCTGACTTCTTCTTCCCAGATTTCAAGAAATACGCAAACGCTTAAGCAACAACCTGCTAGGTAAAGAAAGGTGGTCTCCGAAGGCCACCTTTTGCCGTATAAATATATAAAGAGGCAATATGGCAAACACAGAATATACACGCTTTACTTACCAGCAGCTGATTGAGGATTTTCAGACTCGTCTTCGTGCTGATGAAAGATTTAGAAACCTGTCAGCCGCTTCCATTTACCAGATGTTTATGGAAATGCTTACAGGCACAATGGATGAAACGAACTTCTTTATGCAGCGCGTTGCTGAAGAAGGTTTCATTGACACCGCTCGTCTTGATTCGTCTATTATCAAGCACGCTAAGAATTTGGGCTATTCTCCGATTCGTCCAACGCCTGCTGAATGCGAAGTCGCTATCAAGATTAAGGGACCTCTGCCTAAGGGACTGCAGGCCGGCGCGACTGTATTCTTTACACAAGAAGACGCTGAATTGACCTTCAATAACAATAAGTATATGTTGTCAAGTGACTATTCATATACTTTTGATGAAGAAGATATTCGTGAAGGTCAATCTTCAACATGGAGCAAGACTCTTGTTTTCGCTAAGAACTCAACCGCTATGAAGTATTGGGTACTTGGTGGTATCAAGATGTATAACTCAGCTGACGCATATCCTATCAAGGCATTCCAAGGGGAAATCGGCGAACACGAAATTCGCGGTGTTTCAAACCTAAGAAAGCTAGGTAAGAATTATCAGTACTATGACATCAACGATTTGGAATGGTCTAACTGGTATGGCCGTCGTGATCCGTCTGCATATTCTCGTGGCAAGTTCTACAAGACATACGGCTTCACAAAGATCGGTATTGGTCAGACACAAGAAGAAGCATGGAGAGAAGGAAGCCTCTATGATATTGAAGACTGTTCTATCTACTTGAACGAAGGAGTTCAGGAGTTTGAAGACTCTGACGAAAATGATCCGTTGAAGGTTTGCTGCATCACCACTAACCAAGACAAGACTGTGCGTCTACAGTTTGGTGATGGCGTTGTTGTGAATAATGGTTTGCTTCGTGAAGATGAAAACATTTACATTCGCTATCTAAAGACAAAGGGTGCTCAAGCAAATGCTCTTGGCACAACTGGTTCAATGTTTAGTACTACTGCTCGCTTCTACGCCTCACAGGCTGGCGGTGTGCTTGACATCACCCAGAACATTCAGTTCCTTGTCAATTCAGATATCACCGGTGGTACTGATTTTGAAACAATGCAGAGCATCAAGAACAATGCTCCGAAGTATTTCGCTGCAGCTGGACGCCTTGTCACTGAACAGGATTTCGTCAGCTGGTTCAAGGCTATGACTTCGCCAGTTAAGGTGAAAAATGCTGGTGCATGGGGACAAGAAGAAATTGAAGAAATCTTTGAAGGTGGCAACACAACATATAAGTACATGCAGAACTGCATCTGCTATGCTATTGCCGCTAGCACCTATAACATCAATGGTAAGATAAACAGCGTCAGAAATGTTCTTGATGAAGATGACGCTGCATTCGGTGCATTCACCGTTTACGGTTCAGGAACTGCTTATCTTGACCACTTGACTGACTACTTAAAAATGCTGATGAGCTATAACTCATTCCATCAGCAGCAATATGAACGCAACCCATCAAAGCAGTGGTTAAAGAACATCAAGAAGATTCGTCAGAACATTGCTCCTAAGATGATTATGAACTCAAAGATTTATGCAATGCCTCCGTTCGTTCAGTACTACGATGTTTGCGGTACTGTTGAAATTGACCCGCTTGCCAAGATGAGCAATTACAAGCGTGAAGTTGAAAATCAGATTTACGAATGGTTGGATGAACATACCTCATTTGGTTCACCAATCTATAAGGCAGATATCTTGAAGTTCTTTGCGAACCGCAATGAAACCCGAGCTATAAACTTGGACATCAAGGTCTCTGAACTCATTAAGGGTCAGGAAAACGTATTGTCTTACAACATCAGTAATAAGACATATACCCAGATCTACTCTTTGAATAAGAACCTACCTGGTTCACCTGTTTACAACAACACAGGAACCAACATCAACTATAACGTAATTGCCTTGCCGTTGACTGACTCAAATGGCAACCAAATTACTGCTGATGCTTTGAGGAATAAGAACATCAAGATTCGCTTGTATGCCTATAACAGTGCAGATAAGCAAACGAAGTTCAGAAACGAAATTCAGTTCACACCGTATGAAGTGACTGAAACGGGTTCAAATGTAATCATCTCGATGTATGGTTATCAACAGCGTTCTCGCTTTGATACGATAAACAAGCAAACAATGATGTATGTTTACGTCACATCAAAGGATGACTTTGCATCAACCACTAACTTCTCAACATCAAACGCTTCATCTTACGGCTTGACACCGTCACAGGTCGCTAGCATTGAACAAGATTTGAAGCAGTGGATTCAAAATGCTACTGTGGTGCATGAAGCAGACCGTGCTATCGCATTGCCGTATTACGTTGAGACTATGGATGAATTGACTCGTCAAGAAACAATCATGCGTGTGGGTGCTATTCAGAACCAGATGGAAACTGAATTGACAGAAAAGTCATTCTGGCAGTACATGGTGCCGAAGATCATCCAGAAGTACTATTACCATTCATACACCGATATGAACCAGCAAGATGTATCAGGCGAGCTCTGGACTAACATTACAAACCTAGTGGTGGATATATATAAACTGATGAAGGTGACATTCTGTGACTCTGTTCTCGATGACAATAACAACATTGTGAACTTCTCAATGACGAATGAATTGCCTGTTGTCCGTTTGAATATCACATATAAGTATAGGAGCTAATTTATGGCAATGTATGTTAAATCGGATTACGATGGATTCGTCTGCACTGTGCAGGTGACATCGGATACGATTGATGAAATTGACTTGACTGCGCCTGACTTTCGCATTGACATAGTGAACCAATTTGAGGCTGCCGATAATGCTCAACAGATTGCTATGCTGCTTGAGCAAAAGGCAACCGAAGAACAGAAGCGTGATGCTGCCTCATCAGCAATTCCTGCGAATGACCCTGTCTATTACAATAAAGTAACATCGGCTTGGGTAACTACTTCAGCTGCTAAAACGAAATATCCTGACAGCTATTCCTATGCTCAACTATCAGGTTTTCATGACAAGGAACTTGAAGATTTGCATTATGCAGTTGGTTCTGCGGCAATAAACGCAATTAACGAAAGAGTCGCAGGTTTGTCATACACAATGGATTTGATGAACTCAGCAGTTGACGCTTGTGAAAATGGAACATCAAGTACATCAGGCCACAAGAAGGGCATTAAGGATTACATTGCTGAAACAAGTAACCCAATGCTTTCCATTACTTGTAATGGAAGCACGACCTATGAGACTTCATCAACAAGTGGTGTTCATGGCATCGTCAAGAGCGATGTATTTGCGAACACCGATGATGAAACATTGATTAGAAACGGCATGCAGTACTGGGTATCAAAGGACAAGAAGAGTTTGACCTTCCGTTTCATTCCACAGACACATGCTGAATACAAGTTCCAGTCAGTTGTTGTGGTTTGTGCACTTGACTATCAGAACATCGCACGATTTGAAGTGTGCTTGATGCCTCGCTTGATTACAGGCGACCTTGAAAAATTCTCTGGAACGGAACCCATCATTCCTGTTCATGACCGTGCTGTATCAAGCATGAACTATCAGACACAGGAAGTTGACTGGACAACAAGCTCTGACGATTACAGACCTGACTACATCTTCAATGATGAGACTGTTGATAATAACCACATGTTCGTCAATAACACACCTTGGACAACTGTGACTGACGGAGCATATCCGCAAAAGGTCACATCTGCACTTACACCTTTGTATGTGCTGAAATCTTCTGCATACATTACAGAAGATATTGTGAATTCTGGCTATGCATATAACTGGGGTAAGTTCAAGTCAGAGATTTATGATTATGGAACCCTATCATCAATGCCTATTCCGTTTGACATCAATGGCGTCACTGAAACTGGTGTTGACCCAACTCCTATCGCAACTGCAGTTACCCTTGTGCCAACATACACAGGGCATGACGCAGAGCTTGAAGCACTGAATAGAGTCAATGTAAACATGTATGAAATCACACAGAAGATTGAAACATCTGCAAATGTGCCAGTCTTCTCACAGAACCAAGTTAGAGTGACCGTAGCTATTTAAGAGGTAATATGCCAGGATTGACAACCCAAATAAATGATTACCACAAGAACAAATTTGAGGTGCGTTTTTCTAACATTCCGAACATGACTGGTTATGACAAGATTGACATTCATGTGTTCAACAACTATGTGAAGGGAATAAACATGCCTGACTTGTCTATCCCTATGCTTTATTCAACTACTGGTCAGTATAGACAGCTCCACCCGAGCCCGATTGGCTCTCGTGAACTGCAGACCGTGACGATTGAGTTCAAGATTGATGAACACATGTTCAACTACTGGATGCTCAGTTCATGGCTGTATCAGATGCGCTTCGGTAAACCTTGTGGCAAGAAGAGCCTCAAAGGTGAAGAACTGCTTCGCTTTGACTGCATTGACGCTATTGAGGTTTGTGCTCTTGATAACGATGGAAGAGTCATTTCAAAAATTCGTTTCAAGCACTGCATTATAAATAACCTCAGCTCCTTGGACCTGAAATACGGTACTGCCGATTTAGGAACAATGATAGCGACATTTGAAGTTGAAGAATTGGAATTTTGTGTTGAGACTGGCGATGAAGGCGTCGTCAATCCGAATAAGGTAGATCATGGAAACGAATCTGTCTAGAGAAACACATTGTCTTGAGTGCGGCGGCGTCTTTAATGGCGCCGTTACTTTATGCAGTCATATTGCTCAGAAGCACATGTCTGTCCGCGACTATTATGACAAGTGGTGCAAGAAGAATGATAAAGAAGGTAAGTGCTTGCAGTGCGGCAACCCAACTGACTTCAAGAATTTTACCTTAGGTTATGAACGCTTTTGTTCAGTGCAGTGTGCTAAGCAATACCAGCAAGCACACGGTGTTGAAACAACATACACCTGTAAGGAATGTGGAGAATCGTTCACAGGTAAAGACTCGAACATAGCCGCAGTCAAATTTGGGCATCATATCAAGAATGCCCACCAGATGACGGCACAGCAGTATTATGATAAGCACTTGAAAAAGGAAGGCGAGGGTATCTGCAAAGTTTGCGGCAACCCGACTGCATTCTTGAAACTGTCAAAAGGCTATGCTTCATACTGTTCACGAGCATGCCATTTGAAGGTTGCCCATGAAGGCGCCAGAAAATATAATGAAGAAATCAAGGCATACCGTGAAGAAGAGACCAAGATCGTCAAGACACAAGAAATGCTAGATGCTGAATGGCAAAAGGAGATTGCCGAACGTCTAGCTGAATTTGAAGGCGATAGGGAAACATCATATCACGCAGAGAGTGAGATACAAGGTTCATTTGGCGTTCAGACAACCTGGCTTTACTAATAAATAAATTAGAGGTAAAGCATGCCAGATATGAACCAATATCTTAACGCTCAACAGAACGCAGCCGCTATGGCGGTTACGGAAGATATCGCTGCTTCTATTGAAGAAATGAAGCATGCTCTGTTTGAGCTTACACATGTGTCAGTTGAAACACAGGCAGCTGACACTGAACAGGTTTCTGGCCTTAAGGACTTATGTGATACATGTAGTCAGATGGTTGCCGTCGGCGAAAAACAAGCTGAGACAACCGCTAGCCTTGAAAGTTTGACAGCATCTACCGAAGCAAAGAAAATGTCTGCCGATAAGTCAGGCGGCATTATTGCTCAAATCAAGAACACCGGCTCTATCCTGAAGGATATGGCAAAGATTGCCGCTAAGGACTATATAATGAATACCAAGGCCGGCAAGCTATGGACAAATATCAGTAAGGAGATGAAAAAGCAGGGTGCTGATAAGACCAAGGTTATTGAAGGCAAGGCCGAAGAAAAAGGTGAAGGCGGAGGAGAAACACCTGCACCTGAATTAAACAGTGGTCTTATTGCTGCACAGATGGCTGGCGCAGCAGCAAAGGCGTTAAACCCGCTAGCATTAGTCACGGCATTCTTGACTAAGGTATTGCCACTTATCATAATCTTTGGCCTATTGCTTTATGGATTTATCAAAGGCTACTTAGACGGCGATGTGATGGACTTCCTATTGGTTATAGGAGGTGTGGTACTTGCGGCCTTTATCGGCTATGTTGCTTGGTGTTTAATCAAGGAAGGTATCTTGCTTGCCTTCAAATTCGTTTGTGAAGTCATCAAGACAATGGCGTCAGTCGCAGCTGACTGGGCTGGCTATGCCTTGATTGCTGTCGCTATCGGTATCATCGTAGTCGCATTCATTGCGGTTGCTGCAATTATCGCTGTTGCAGTGGTTCTTGCTGTGCTTGGCATTGTCATCGCAATGTATGTCTTGACAAAGGCCATGAAGGCAATGATGACCGATATGATTGAAGATATCATGGGCGTCTTTGAAGAACAACTTGGCAAGACCGAAGACATGATTAAGTTGACAATGCAAACGCTTTCCGAAGTCATTCCGATGATGGCTGAAAAGATGCTTGAAATGTCAGATACTTTGAATAAAGGATTGACCCAAGTTATCGGTAGACTTGAAACATCATTCCTAATGATGCAGGCTACTATGGATAGGCTTGCTGCAGAAATCTCAAGGATCTTTAACGGACTTGTTGCGGCTATTCTCGGATCTTATTTGAACAAGCAGATTGAGAAAACTCAAGAACAACCGAAGTTGACTCAGGACGAACTTAAGGATCTTGTTGTCAATACAATGACGGTATCTATGGAAATGGACAAGCTCTTCACTGCCCTACTTTTGGGTCAGATGGTTGACGCTTTCATGGATGCTATCACACCTATTACGGAAAACATGGCCGCAATAGGTCAAAATTTTGCCGATGTCGTGTTCTCGCTGCTTGATACGATTGAAGACCTTTATACGGGGGTTTCAAGCCTAATTTATAAACAGACAATTAAACTAATTAGTGCCGTAATTGACAGCGTAGAAGACATTACAAGCGCATTTATGGGTATTCTCTTTGGCATGCCTATCGTCGGTTGGCTGATGGGGTTAGTGGGTGCTAATTCCTTCTCCAAGGCAATAGAACCTCTTGTGGAAAATACACGACAGATTAAGGATTTGGAAAATGAGCTTTTGTTGGCTGCTGTCTCTAAGCAGGAAGGCTACGCTAAGTCTGTCGCAGTAACTAACACAGTGACTAACTCGGAAACACAAGTGCTTGATAGTGCTACCAACACCGTCATGCCGACTGATGGAGAAACCGTGGAAACTGAAACATCTACATTGTCTAAGACACCTTCTAACTTTGTCACTGCCCAAGCATTCAATTTGCAGATGGGTAGAATTACTGCTGCTATGGACGATGTGGTTAAAGCGATTTATGCAACTGCCCCTGAAACTAAGTCGGGCGGTTTATTCTCTGGGTGGTTCTAATGCTTACAGTTAAAAAGGCACAAAGAAATTCGGCTACTTACTGCGCTCCGGTGCAGCATACTTCAACAGTGACATTGAAGCTGTATAACCCTGGCTTTGCAAGTCAGAGCCAGACGAACCTACCTTTTCACACACTTTCATTTTTGAACCTTGACCCAATCACCTTCACGGTAGAAACGAACTGGAAGGACGGTGCAGCAGCGTCTGTTGCTGGAAAGATAAATGAACTCATGAGCAATAAGTTCGTTAGGATGCTTTCTGGCCCTGAGTTCTTCTCACCTATTGCGACTGACAGCTGGTCACAGCAAGTGGTTGAAAAGGGTAATCCTATTTCAGTCAAGTTGAAGTTCAGAGCATACTATGAACCTGATGATGAAAAGAATGGTTCAGCAACTTGTTCTCAAAGCTACTTGAAAGTCATTCGTTTCTTCACTTACTTGACATCACCGCCAAAGCAGTATTCATTGAGCACTGCGACTATCGGTGTTGTCGCTAATGTAGCGAAGAACATTTCAAATACAGGTGAAAAGATTGGTACTGCAGTCAAAGGCAGACCGGACGATGAAAACATTGTCACCGCAACAGTCAAGTATACATTGGCTGCTATAGGTGAAACCGCTGGTCTCGATTTGCCTGTTGACCATAATCATGCACAGCGCGGACAATACACGCTTTGTATGAGAACGCCTGATTTTGGTAATGATGATCTTGACTGGATTGTCAAGAGTGTAAATGCGACACCTAGCCAGCAGTTCGTTATCGCAAAGAATACCATTGACAAGAATGTGCCAATGCCTTTGTGGGTTGACTTTGAAGTTGACCTCGAGACTAACATGGCTCCGTCAAATGCTCTTGCGAGCCGTTTCTTCTCTAAGAAGAACTATTACAATACAGAACCAAAGAAATAATTATGATTTGGCAGTGCCGAAAATTTGTGCCCATGTTGGGCATGAAGGCACTTGGTCCATTTCACATGACAGTGTAAAGTCATAGAAGTAATGTGTTCCCATGTCAGCGTTGTATTCACGAGACGGGGTCACTGACCATGAATTGATGTGTACTGAAAATTCCTTTGTGAATATGAACGGGTAAATGCGCAGCATGAAAATGTTGGCACCGTAAAGTCTAGGCGTAGACAACTTAGAGTCATTAGTCAAGCCAGCGTTTGCGCCGTTTGTGCCTTCTATTGATGCAACAAGTGCAGTCTTGCCTTTATCAGCATCCTTTTTATCTTTTTCATCCTTGATGTTATCAACAGCCTTGGTAAGCAATTCGTTACCATTGGCATTTTTAAGTGTGCCATCCTCATTCTTATACTGCTTCATTTGCTCAGACATTGTTGGGCCAATCTCATCTTTATTATCGTCATCCTCTTCTTCTTCATCACCTTCTTTTAGTGACTTGAACAAGGCGACTACACCATCAAGTGCTGAGCCAACATTGTTTAGCAAGTTATTGACATTGATACCGCAGTTACTGTTCACCGGTGTAGTCAATGACAACAAACGAATCCATTCCTTGGCGGTTCTTAAATCATAAGGACCAACCTTTTGACCTGGGTAGCAACGGAACTTCAATTCAAATGACAGTTTTGAACCACTCTTATAAACACGAGATGTTGTCTGGTCAGAATTAAGCATGTGAACTCCGTCAGTTCCACCCTTTTGCGATAGAAATTCAAGAAATTCAGAATTTGCTAATTTTTCCAGTTCATCACCCAGGGTTGCAGCCGGAGAGGCTTCCCAATCTGAAGAAAGACTTATTGACGGCAATTCTTGCATAACACCGTCCATTGTGACCATACTTTCACCAACTTTCGTTCTTAGCTTGAAATAGTTGTTGCCGTATGTGGACCACTTCTTATCTTCGTTCTGAATGTCAAAATCTGCCATACAGTATTTATTCTACTGTATAAATACAAAAAGAGATAGCTATGTTAAATTATTCGGAAGTTTTCAACATTCAAAAGACAACCTTGCCGGTCAGCAAAAATGACCTACAGGGCATTCTTTCTCAGAAATCGTTTATGGGTTTCGTTCAGTGCCCATATAACCGTTTAGTTGATACACTAAAAGAAATCTGTGAGGCTGAACAATACGAAATCACCGTCAACCCTGAGGCAATGTATGCCCAGGGCAACAACCCGTTCCATCATGCTGACTGTGTCATTAAGGTTGAAGGACTACGCAGCTTTGACGAATTTGCGAACAAGGTTGTGTCAAACGAGGACAGCAAAGAATGGACGGATTTCGTCACATATTCTGAAACATTCAAGGACGAGATTAAGGCGTTGAAAATGCAGGTCATTCAGAAGTGTCTGTGGAACGCTCAAAACATCTCGAATTGGTTCAGCGACAATAACTTTGCTTTGCCACCTGCAAAGAAGGAACAACTCACGACTGACTGGGAGGCATTCAAGAACAACGTTTTGCTGACTGGTGACCTTTACTCATTCATTGATTCTTGCGATGAAGGTGAGCTGCAGAAGGCTGCTGCAATCCTTCGCAAAAACCTTGTCAAGAAGCTGGAAAAATATCGTCCAGAACTTGACCGACATGTGAACAACAACACAAAGCGAGAAGAAAAGATTATCGTCAAGAATCCTGTCATTAACCGTATATTCATTGTTTCAAATTATGCAAGACAGTGTGAAAAGGACTGGCCGAAAATCAACTTCACTTCACTTGACCGTCGCAGCTTTGAAACATTGAGCTTGTGGAACGAGGCGTAAATGATTAAGAATAGCAGTTTTGACTTCAGCTATGACTACCTAAGATTTGATACCACTTGGCTGTTCGAGTGGAACTGGGAACAGATTACAAGTGATACTGTTAAGTTCTACCCATTCACCGAACAGGGTACTAGCCGCACATGGAGATTTAACAACCAAGGCAGTACTACCATTGCTGGTCATGACGAACAGATATGGGACCCAACAGAACCATGGTTGGAATATGACGCCGACGATCCTAATGGATGGGACGCAGGTCACCCAAATAACACAACCCGTTATTTGGCTCCGGGTTCATCTTTCATCACCATCACAAACTCAATTGAAACGGTTGTCATTGACAACGTTCCGCCTTCATTCGTTTCTGATAAAGGAACTGAATACGTTTGGATTTGTGATAAGAAAACAAGAGCTGATGTAAAGCGTCACTGTGAATATGTTTTCAGAGACCAAGCAGGCCTTGACTTTAGACATTTTGAAGTTAAGATAGGTACTGGCCCAAATGCCATTACCGTTTATAAGTATGACCGCAGAACTGATACTGTCACAATGGACGAAGATCCATTGACTCATGAATGCTACATTGATGAAAGCACATTGAAGATTGCATCTGATGGGTTCCATACATACAAGGTGCAGTTTGATTTACAGTATGGCACCACTGACGAAGAAATAGCAAACTTGAACGAAGAAGGCTTGGCAATTACCGTTTGGGACAAAGCTGGCAACGCTTCAACTTATACATTTGGCGATGAATGTAGCCAGCCTCGCAAGTGGATTCTTATTGACACCGTTGATGATATTTCAGAACTGCTTCCGCTTGAAATCAAGTTTTATGACGCTGACCCGAAGAACATGGTAGTTGATGAAAATCAGCTTGGCTCTGTGTGGTGCTCAATTTACAACCCGAACCCAGACTTCTGGTGCATTGACATCAAGGCTGGTTTGCTTGGCGGTTTGAATAAAGATGAGTGTGAAAACGAAAATATACATGACTTCCTATTAGGTGCTGACATTGACATCAGCACATACGACGATACCGAATACGCAACAACAGGCGTCGTTCGTTTCAAGATTGTGAACATTGACCGCGGCGGCTATCTTGAAGTTGACGGTTGGCTAGAAACAGGCGTTAAGCTGTTTGACGATATGTTGAAAACCTCAACATACGCAAAGGAAAAGTGTGGTCCTTGGATCGTCATGGACTCTGAAGGTCGTAAGTATAACATACAGCGTTATGCTCCTAAGTACCTTCGTCATACTGACTTCTATGAATTCGTCAAGTTCTTTGAACTCTACTTGAATACGGTTTACACAAACATGACGAAAGGCACCAACATCTCAATCCTTGAAAAGATTGCGAAGATCGGTGACTTCAATGATATTGACCGTATTGAACATGGCATGATTTGGCATTATGCTAAGCAGTTCGGTATGGAGTTCAACATTGACCTTCAGTCTATGATGGACCTTAACCTTGGCTTCCACGGTGACGGCGTTTTGAACAGCAGAACTGAAGATGATGTAATTGACATTTTGAAGTATGCCTTGAAGAACCTTCCGATGTATAACCAGTTGAAGGGTTCAGAGAAGGGTATGGTCTTCGCTTTGAAGATGTTCTCCCTCTCATGTAAGGTCATTAACCTATGGTGTAAACTTGGTCCTGAAGTTGAAGAAAACCCTGACTTCGTTGAAGAAGACCGAATGATTGACTTCACAAGCCATTTCTTGACATCAAGATTTAACCTTGAGTTCAACTCATTGAACTGCGACTTCCCAACCTTCAATGATAACCTTGAAGTGTTCGTTCGTTTCATCAAGAGTATCAAGCCTATCGTTCGTATTTTGAATTTGATTAAGTACACAATCATCTTTGAATACGATTTGACATGGCTCGTGAACCCGTATGTGCATGATGATTTTGCGGGCGAAGGACAAGACGCATTGAACTACACAATCACTTGGAGAAATGAAGAAATTGAAGAAATGATTGAGCGTTCAAGAATTGACTGGAAGGTAATGCACGCCGATCGTATTTGGGTTGGTTTCTTGCCGGACAGTGTTGCGGTTGAAAAGGCTACTTCTAATTCAGATATTGAAGCGCCTAACTTGTCAAATGCTTATACTTTGTTGTCAACCCTCTTGAACGAATCTCGACACAAGTTCATATTCAGAATGACTGCTGACTACCATGTTGCTTACGAAGTTCTGTTCAAGGACAAGTATAGCGAAGATGGCTGGTATAAGCCAATGGAACCTGATGGAAAAACACCGCGTTATGATAAGACTAACCCAGCATCAGATCCACAGCACTTTTCATTCGTCAAGGAAATTAAATTGACGGACATAGACATTACTATGTGCGATAGCGGTTTCTACATTTATCCTAAAGATGGTCAAATGGCTACACACTTAGCTGAATTTGTCAAGCCTGCATACTTCCTACAAAATTACTGTGCTGACGA
>JAEEGL010883293.1_pt1 | contig 40188 bp, 27 predicted proteins | sample 9134231 | NCBI WGS metagenome assembly JAEEGL01 (sample SAMN16246548, study PRJNA631951) | gut metagenome | biome: gut microbiome; feature: rumen; material: fiber-attached | host: Bos | place: Iran: Karaj | collected 2018-10
GAAATCAGTTCTGGCGTTAAGTTTTCTGAAGAAGAAATAAAAGAAATAGTGGCTGAATTACAGACAAAATTAGTGGTAAGGATGGATCGCGGAGCATGTATTAAGAGTAAAAATCATGTTTCATGGTACTATTCTGCGAAAGGGACAATCCCTAATGCTTTTTGGAATAGATACACAACGTATTTGTACAAGGATGCAGGCTTTAATGCTGATGTTGTTAATGCGTTGGATTCATCAACAGATGAAATGATGGATTTGTTGGAAAACCCAAAAGGCGGATATTCTTTTAAACGCAGAGGTTTAGTGATAGGAGATGTTCAGTCAGGAAAAACCTCAACGTATCTTGCTCTTATGAATAAGGCCGCAGATGCAGGTTATAGCATCATCATTTTGCTGACAGGAACAATAGAAAAGCTTAGAAGACAAACTCAGGGAAGAACAGATGAAGGTTTTGTTGGCCTGGATAGCACAGCTTTTAACAGAGATAAAAGTAATGTGCTTGTTGGCGTGGGTGAAATAGCTTCAGATGTAATGGGGTGGGCAGTGACTTCTACATCAAGCGACTTTAACACAAGCACGGCTTCTAAGCTTAGTGGACGCTTGGCAGATATTAATTCTCCTGTTGTATTTGTAATAAAGAAAAATAAAAGCGTTCTGGAAAAACTTGAAACCTGGTTAAGACTGTTTAATGTTCAACCAGGGGCTGAAACTATTGATTTGCCAATGCTTATGATAGATGATGAGGCAGATAATGCTTCGGTATCAACAAAGACAGGGGAAGATCCAACAACAATAAACAAGGGTATCAGAAAAGTCCTAAAGCTGTTTTCAAAGAGTAGTTATGTGGGATTTACTGCTACGCCATTTGCCAATATTTTTATTGATCCCGATTCTACGCAAGAGATGCTTGGAGACGATCTTTTTCCAAATGATTTTATATATGCATTAGAGGCACCAACAAATTATATTGGGGCAGCATCTATTTTTCCTGAAGAGGGTAAATATCATTCTGCTATAAAGGATAATTCCGATTGTGAGTATTATGTTCCGTTAAAGCATAAAAAGACACTTGAGCCAGGAGAATTACCATTAAGTCTTAGAAAAGCTATAGCATCATTTGTTATTGTTAATGCTATAAGAGACCTTCGGGGACAAACTAATTCGCACAGAACCATGATGATAAATATAAGCGTTTTTGTTGATGTTCAGAAGAGAATAGCTGAACAGCTCGATTTGTATTTGCGTGATTTACAAAGAGAAGTGAGAAATTATTACATGATGGGGGATGTTGCTTTACAGTATTCTTCCTTTGCTTTTTTAAAAGACGTTTTTGACGAGTTTTTTAGTGATAAGGGATATGATTGGAAGACTGTGCAGGAAGCTCTCAATCAAGCAATAGCTCCTATTGTTGTCAGACCGGTTAATGGAGGAAATGCAGCTAAGAATTTAAATTACGATGAGTGCGAAGAAAATGGGCTGAGGCTTATCGCAGTAGGAGGATACAGTTTATCAAGGGGATTAACACTGGAAGGCTTATGTGTTAGCTATTTTTATAGAAACACCAAAATGTACGACACACTTATGCAGATGGGTAGATGGTTTGGATATAGACCTCATTATGAAGATCTGTGTCAGATCTGGATTAATCCAGACGCTGTCGATTGGTATAGCTATATTTCTGAAGCTTCAGATGAGTTAAAAAGACAAGTTAGGAGAATGCAGGAAGAAAATAGGACTCCTGCAGACTTCGGATTATGTGTCAGGTCGGATAATGCAACACTATTAGTAACTGCTAGAAATAAGATGAAGACAGCGAAAGATTACACAATGACTATAAGCCTGAGTGGTAATATCGTGGAAACGCCGTTTATTCACACATCAGAAAAGACTATTGACGAAAATCTCAAAATAACTCAGAGCTTCATAAAAAACATTAAAGCTGCAGGATGTGAGAATACTTATGGAAACAAAGAATATGCTCTTAGTGATAAAGATCAGTTTATTAATGTTCCTAAAGAGTATGTTATCGAGTATTTGAGCGCTTTTCAGAGTCATTCAATGAATTCACATTTTCATACTAATGAATTAGTAAATCTAATTACTAGTACTGAAGACAGTTCATTGGATTATTGGGATGTTTGTGTGGCATCCGGTTCGGGAACAATGTCTAATCAGTTAGATCTGACGGTTGATAATTGTGTATTAAGAAGCTTTGCTGTAAGAGACGATGTTTCAGCATATCAGATGTCAGGCTCGAAATCTCGACTGGGTAATAGAAGTTATGCGAAAGCAGGCATCACGCAGCAAGTTGCAAAGAAAATTGAAGCTGGAGAAAATGCACTTAATCTGAAAATACATGGAGAAATTCGTCCTTTGAATCAGAATGTATATTTCAAGCCGGATTATCTTGACAAACCGAGAAACCCATTGCTTGTGATATATCCAGTGCAATTGAAGTCAGAAAAGAAAGAACTATCAGAGGAGGCTGCTGTTATTAATAATACCAAGCCTCTTATAGGAATAAGTGTTGGCATTCCGGAGATAAAAGGAAGGGCTTCGCAAGAGTATCAGTATAAAATCAATCTTGTTAAATATAGGGAATTGGTTGGTATGGATGAGCCAGAAGAAATTGATGATACGATTGAGGATTAATGAATATGAGTGATTATAGGAAAATATTTGAAGAGACGAGCGGAGCAGATAACTATCAAAGAGTCGAATCCGATAGCCTTATTGATTGGTATCTTGGAAAAGATAACAGAACAAAATATTCTCTGTTTTGTATAGTTAATACTGAACCTAAAGAAGTTATGCCAACACAGTTAATAGATGCCTTTGTCGGAGTAAGAAAAGACGGAAGATATGGAATAACTTTTTCACTAGTGGATGATTCTTTGATAGATCTCTTTGCGCATTTTTGTGAAGATATGGTAACGACATCGTTGGCTGTTAATGATTTGTCTCGTGCTGCTGACTACGTGGCTGGAAGGTATCATGTCTGGCAAAGATTTTTTTCCAAGGCAAAGAACGGGTTTTTGAGCTTCGAGGAGATCAAAGGTCTTATCGGAGAAATTATTATTTTAAAAGACTGCATGATTGAAAAATATGGTGAGGATAAGGCGTTGCAGTCATGGAGTGGTACAGAGATGACTGATCAAGACTTTTCTGTTGATTCAACATGGTATGAAGTAAAAACAACCGTCAGCGGATCAGGAACAGTCAAAATTAGTTCTGTTGAACAATTAGATTCTAATCAGGATGGGCATTTGGCTGTAGTTACATTAGACAAAACCAGTGAAAGCGATAGTACGAGGATAACATTGAATAGTGCGTATATGACTATGTGCAATGTGTTTACTTCCGATGAAAACAGAGAACAATTTAAAAATCGTATGTTAGCATATGGATACCTGTTTGATAAGTACTATGAGAAATATGGATTTAAGTACAAGGGATATACATTGTATAAGGTTAATCAACAATTCCCGTGTATTAGAAAAGAAAACTTACCGTCTGCAGCTACGTCAGTTAAGTATGATTTGAATTTGCCTACGATAGAATCATTTAAAGAGGAACAAAAATGAACACTGATGAAAAAGCATTAGTTGAATACAGAGACGGCCTTTGGGATGAAATAGGGGTCAATGTTACCACAAATGGAACGATTGATCGCGAGGAATTTGTTTCAATGGTTACTGATCTTATGATGGAAGCAGAAGAGATCGATGACTTTGAATATATCCCCTATGAAGGAGTGGGCAAACAGAGTAAAAAAATACAAATAGATGGCTATTGCTATTCTGAACTAGATGAATGCCTTAGTATTTTTATTTCCACACCGCTTACATACGATACTGAAGAAGGCTTGTTGACTAAAACGGAGGCTGAAAAGTACTTTTCAAGAGCTATATCCTTCTTGGAAAATGCTGAATACATAATCGACAATGCGGAAGAAAGCGCTCCTGGCTATGGCGTTGCCTGCGATGTGTGCGGTATTTATAAAGATGTTGAGAAATATAAAATTTATTTGATAACTGATAGAGAAAAAAGCAAACTAATATCTGCGATAGAGGATGTAACTGTAAGAGGTAAGATTACAGAAAAGCATATATGGGATATTTCAAGATTATATGCGTTGTCAAATTCTGCGCAAGGAAGAGAAGCAATTCAGATTGATTTGACAGAGTTTGGAATTGATGGAATTCCATGTATGTTAGCGAGTGAAACTACTGACTATAAAGCTTATTTATGCAATATTCCAGGAATGGTTCTTGCAGAATTGTATAATCGATATGGTAGTAGGCTTCTGGAGGGAAATGTTCGCTCGTTTTTGCAATTAAAAGGAAAGGTGAATAAAGGTATAAGGGCGACAATATTAAATGAACCTGATATGTTTTTTGCTTATAACAATGGAATTGCAGCAACGGCTCATGACGTAACAGTTGAAAATGTAAATGGTATACCTAAAATTACCAAGATGACTGCATTACAAATAGTAAATGGCGGACAGACAACAGCGTCATTGGCTAATGCTCTTATTAAAGACAAAAAAGATAATTCTGAGGAAAATATAAAACGGATCTTTATTCCTATGAAATTATCAATTGTTCTTCCAGAAAAGGCAGATAAGCTGATAGCTAATATAGCACGATATGCTAATAGTCAGAATAAGGTAAGTGATGCTGATTTATGGTCGAATCATCCATTCCATATAAGGATGGAAGAGTTTTCAAGGAGACTGGTGGCTCCAGCTACCGGAGGAAGACAGTATGGAACGTATTGGTACTATGAAAGGGCCAATGGACAGTATTGCCAGGAAACATATAAGTGTACACCTAAGGAGAAGGCAAAATTTGAACAGCACAACCCAAAGAGCCAGAAAATCACTAAAACAGAATTTGCCAAGTATATGCATGTATATCAGATGAGGCCAGACATAGCAAGTGCGGGTGGTCAGAAAGCATTTTTGAAATTTGCTGAGTGGATTTCTAAAGAATGGGAGAAAGATAATACAGCTTTTAATGAGGATTACTATAAGAATGTGGTGGCGGTTGCTATCCTTTTCAAGGAGGCAGATCGGTTGGTTAGAAAGCAGGAATGGTACAGAAGTTACAAAGCTAACATAGTAGAGTACTCCTTATCAAAGCTATTTTATGAAGTGGAAAGAAAATGTCCAGAAAAGGTTATTGCGCTAAAAAATATTTGGCTTAAGCAGGAGCTGACAAGCGCTTGGATTAATCAGCTAAGTGATACTACATATAAGATTTACCAGTATTTGATAAGGGATGACAGAGGTATTGAAAATGTTACAGAATGGGCCAAGCGTGAAGCATGTTGGAAAGGTGCGAAAGAATTAGAAATTGAGCTGAACCAGGATTTTATTGATGAACTACAATTAAAAGAAGATTTGGCTGAAGATGCAAAGGTAGCTAAAGACGGACAGAAAATATCAAATGCATTGAACTATATGGCTACGGTTGTTGAGTATGGACAAGATGGTGTATGGGAACGATTGATACAATGGAATAGTGATCATCGTGTTTTAAGTCCATCAGAATTACATCAAATGCAGGTGGCAAAAAAGTTAGATGGTGGTCTTATCACCTCTGAAAAAAGATGTGAAAAGGTGTTAAAGATATACGAAAAATGCAGATTAGAAGGCTTCCCTGGATAGGAGGTGTGAGGAATGGATTATAGTGGATGTAGTGTAACGGAATTAGTTGGGATTTATAGTGACGTTATCAAAGAACTGCGCACAAGGGGAATCCTTAGGACAAATAATGTCATTGGCGAACTTGGGGAGTACCTCGTTATGGAATACTATTTAAAGGATCCTAAGCTTCCGACATTAAGTGGGCTTCCCGTCGGAACTCAAAATGTAAATGCAATTAGTCAGGATGGGATGCGATATAGCATCAAATCGATTTCTTCCTCCACTACTGGCGCTTTTTATGGTTTAGAACCTCCTGAGAGCAAGAAAGTTAACAAGCCGCTGTTTGAGTTCCTTGTCATTTGCAAGTTCGGGATCAACTATGAAGTTGAAGGCATTTACCAACTTTCCTGGGATGAATTCTTGAAGTACAAAAAGTGGAATAGTCATATGCAAGCATGGAACATACAACTCACACAAAAGGTTAAACAGGATTCGTTAGTTGTTTTTGAACATCCAAGCAATAATATGGAAAAGATAAAAGCCGTTTCAAAGAAAACCGTTGATAAGAAGCAGGATAAGGATGTTTCTATTGGCGTGAATTGGAATCTAACTAAAGATCTTGATCATACAGAGATTAGAAAATCTGTGGCGAAGAAGATGGAAAGCAAGCTTTCTGTTAAACTACATCCACAGACTACAGCAAGATATGTGGATGAACGCAATGAGTTGGCCTTGTTCATATCTTCAGCGAGTTATAGTACTAAGAATAAGGAGTACTGGTATTCAATTAACGACGAAAACATTCCTTGGTTAGAAGATTATCCTAAAGCATACGTGGCATTTGCGCTTGGAGGACAAGACAATATTCTTCTGTTTTCATATAAAGAATTAAAAGAGTTATTAAAAGGATGCCTTCATACAGATGAGGATTTAGAAAAGAAGAAGATAGCACATTATCATTTCTCTTTTGCTGTGGAAGGGAAATCTATTGTTTACTTTAAGAAAAAGATACCAGAGAGAGATTTTGTAAATGTGGCTGACCATTTGATACAGGAGTAGCATTGATGAAGTATTTTTTAAAAAAATGTGGGTTCCAAGAACTGGGAAGTGTTGGTGAAGATGGTAAAGCAAAACGAGGAAGATATCTTATGACCTCTATGAATCCTGAGGTTTTAGATTTTTTTCCGGAGCTGTCAAAAGAAATACCTAATGATAATGCTGTCTTACCAATGATTCCGTTATATGCGAGATTAAAGACATACTGTAATTATGTATATCACAATAGTAAATTTACAGGTACAGATGCTAAACATCCCAGAAATGAATATAGGATATATTTGAATAGTGAAATTGAAGGGCATAAGCTTTATTTTGCAGCTGATGACATTATGATAATGCGTAAGGTCGATTATGCAGTCGATGATGGAGAGAATGCATATTTCATTGATGTTATTAAAGATCACTCTTCAATGGACTATCTAAGACTCAGTCGGTATATTGAGGATTATCCGATTAAGGGTGGATATGGAGTATACGATGGAAACCTGGATTTCTTTGAGGAAAGAGTTGAAAAACTGAGAAACGATGAAGTTGATAACGAAATTGTTATTGATAAATCTGTTACCGATAGGATTTCAAAAGGAAGTAAAGAGAGTCAGACCAACATGTTTAATCCTGCTACGTTTAAGGACTTCGTTTTGGCGGGATATGGTAACGCCTGTGCAGTTACAGGGCAAGTTGTAAAAGGTATTATGAGTGTTGGAATCGATGTTGTTTATATAAAACCTAGAGAGGTTGGGGGAAATTGTTATCCTTCTAATGGTATTGCACTTATAAAAGAACTCTCATTACCGTTTATTCAAGGGAAGTTTACTTTGTCTGATAGATACGAAGTTTTAGTTCATGAAAAAAATGATGACGAGTATGTAAATCAGTTTCATTTAAAACAAATACGCATTCCACCAAACAAGTTCTTTATGCCGGATAAAGAAAATATCAGATATCATAGAGAGAATATTTTTGGAAAATTTATAGATGAATAAAGGAGACAGATTATGAATGCAATTGATTTGTTTGCCGGTTGCGGCGGACTGTCAAAAGGCTTTCTTGATGCGGGAGTTAAAATTCTTGTTGGGGTAGACAACGACCAGGCTGCGCTGAAAACATTTGAGAAAAACCATGATGGAGCAGTTCCTTTAAATGCGGATTTAAGCAATCCGGAAACATTTAAAACAATTAAAGAAATAGCCGGAGATAATACAATTGATTTGGTAATAGGTGGACCACCATGTCAGGGATTCTCTTTGACTGGACCACGAAACTTTGATGATAAAAGGAATAGTTTATACCTTGCTCTCTTAGAACTTGTTAAGCAATATAAACCTAAGGGATTTCTGATTGAGAATGTTCCTGGAATGGCAACGCTATATAATGGTGAGATAAAAGATGAGATTCTTCGTAGATTCACAAAAATGGGATACAACGTGGAATGTAAGATTTTGTGTGCGGCAGATTATGGTGTTCCTCAGCTAAGAAAACGATTGGTATTCATGGGAATCAGAAAAGATCTTGGAAAGCCTCATTTTCCTGAGCCCATACTAATGCCTGATGAGTATATTACATGTAGTGATGCAATTAGTGATTTGCCTAGTCGAGAAAATGAGCTTGGAACAGAGGTGGATAAATATACTACTCGGCCAACGACAGAATATCAGAAAAAAATGAGAGGTAATTGTAAAACTCTATATAATCATGTGGCTACCGATCATAAGCAATTTGTAAAGGATACTATAGCATTGGTTCCTGAAGGTGGGAACTATAAGGACTTACCGCCAGGATGGGGCGAGAGTAGAACGTTTCATGAGGCATGGACAAGATATGATGGAAGCAAGCCCTCAAGAACAATAGATACGGGGCACAGAAATCATTTCCATTATAAATACAATAGAGTACCAACTATTAGAGAAAACGCGAGATTGCAGTCATTTCCTGACGATTTTGTTTTTTGTGGTAACAAGACACAACAAAACAGGCAGGTTGGAAATGCAGTACCACCGCTGTTGGGATATGCTTTAGCAAAAGAAATGAAAAGCATATTGGGAGAATCTGAATGAAAAAAGTTAGAACAATAGACTTGTTTGCTGGTTGTGGCGGACTGACCGAAGGTTTTGCTCAAACCGGAAAGTATGATACTAGGGCATGTGTTGAGTGGGAAAAGGTTCCGAGAGACAATCTTGCTAATCGTTTAGAAAGCAAATGGAACATTAAAAATGCTCAAGAAAAAGTTATCAGATTTGATATTCAGAGAACAGAAGAGCTGATAAATGGTTTTGATGATCCTGAATATGGAAAAAGTAAAGGTTTAGATGCAATTGTTGATGGAAAAGTTGATTTGATAATTGGTGGGCCTCCATGTCAGGCGTATTCCGTTGCCGGAAGGATACGCGATGAGCATGGTATGAAAGATGATTACAGGAACTATTTGTTTGAAAGTTATCTGAAGGTTGTTGATCATTTCAAGCCAAGAGCATTTGTGTTTGAAAATGTTCCGGGAATCCTTAGCGCAAAACCTGATGGAACGCCAATAGTGGATCGCATACATAAGCAGTTTACAGATGCAGGGTATGTAATTTTAGACAATCTTGCAGATGCGGTTGTTGATGCAAAGGATTATGGTGTCCCTCAAAATAGGAAAAGGGTCATCATTCTTGGATTAAGTCGGCAGTTCTATGGGGATAAGGCTAATGAAATGCTTGATGCTTTTTACAAAAATCTTTTACCTGAGCACAGAATTTCAGAGCCAAAAACTGTGAGAGACGCTTTAAGTGACTTGCCAGGGCTATATCCTTCTAAAGAGAATAAGAAGTTTTCCCATACTTTAAGTCATGGGAGCGTTAGTAATCATATTCCTAGATGGCACAATGACAGAGATATAGAAATATTCAAAATGTTGGCAGATGATATAGAGTCAGGTACTGAAAAGTATCTTTCAATTGATGCTAGAAAAGATCTATATACAGAGATGACTGGAAAAACTTCAAATATCCATAAATACAATGTTTTGAGGTGGGATCAGCCAAGTAATACAATACCAGCACATTTGCAAAAGGATGGGTTGAGACATATACATCCCGATCCAAATCAGGCAAGAACTATTACTGTTAGGGAAGCAGCAAGACTTCAGTCATTTCCTGATGATTATGAGTTTATAGGACCAATGACGGATCAGTATAGGATGATTGGAAATGCTGTTCCACCTGAATTAGCTAGAAAAATAGCATGCGCAGTATATGAATTATTGTTTAGAGGATAAATCTTATGGCAACGCGAAAAAGAAAGCTTAGTTACTGGAGCATAGAATTTAAGAAAGAGGATTTGTTTTTTTTTGAAGCTGATAGGTTTATTCGTTTTATTGCCTATTTGGAACAACTGGATACCTACAATACATTACACAAGGAAACCAAACAGAGTAAGGCTATTGCCTTGGAAAGCATAAAATATGAAGTTAAGCAAAATATGAGATTATGCAAATTGGTGATAAAAACGTGTAAATACAACCATTCGCCCAATTATATGTCTAGTGAAGATGGTTCAGAAAGACCTTCTGAGAAAAAGCTTTTTGAAGGAGAGAAAGAACTTACACATATCTGTATGAGCATAAAAGATGATGAGGCTTATGCTGTTTTTGAAGAAAATCGCAGTGGAATAAATATGACCGGAGCGGTGAATTATCTAAACATTTTGTTTAGGAAATTCATTAAAGATGACGATCAGGAATTTAAAGGTTGCCTTTGGGCGAATATTATACCTTCAGAAGGATTTTTGGATTCGCTCAAGAAAACAGAAAGAGTTAGCGTGGCAGAGCTTCATATTGATAGCAAATTATTAGGAAGCGAGTATTTTAATCTATTGGATGTTAATGATCATGTACAAAAGGATGTTGTATTATCGATTAAGGCTGTCAGGAATGAGTCTTTGCCCAAAGCTGCATTAAAAGGGTTATTTAATAAAATGACAACGTCGGAATCACAAGTGGAAAGGGTAAGATTGCATGGCAAAGACATGAACAAAATGAGTGTTATTATTGATTCGCTGAATGGAAGAAAACAGGATGAAATAACTATTCCATTGAGAGAAGATGGTGAAATTGATACTTTTTCTTTCTTCTCTAAAGTTGAAGAAGTGCTAGGGATATACGAATGAATAAGAAAAATGGGTTGGGAAAATACTTATATACCGAATGGATTGTATTGATTGCTGACTACTATATATCACTAAGAAAGCGGGATAAGGCTTTTGAGGTCTTTTTTCCAATTGCTGTATCTGTGGTTTGCACGTATATTTATTCAAGATTAGGGATTGTTTTTGCTGCGCTTGATGGCATTGTGGATGTCCTGCCTACTGCTGTTTCAGTATTGATAGGTTTTACAATTTTACTTATCACCCTATTACTGACAGGTAATGGTGAAAGTGTTGACAGGCTGAAAAAAACTACGATAGATAAACAACTTCATGGAAAAAAAATAAATCTTTTTCAAGGCCTACATATCCAGTTTTCACATTCTCTATTTGCAGAAATAGAATTGCTGATAATGATGATGGCCTATTTGTTCTTTAAAGGAATAGGTATTTCAGAAATGATGGGAAATGTTTTTCTATGTATAGAGACATATTTGACACTTAATATTTTGATGTCGATTATTAGGGGGATAACAAATATTTATTTTTCTTTTTACAGGGAAGTCTGATGGTGAGAAGGAAGAGTTTGATATGCCGGATGTATTAACAACTGCCCAACGCAGAAAAAATATGCAGCATATAAAGTCTAGAGATACGAAAATAGAGGTAATATTGCGTCGAGCTCTTTGGGAAAAAGGTTACAGATATAGGAAGAACTATGACATGCTGCCAGGACATCCTGATATAGCACTAACACAGTATAAGATTGCAATATTTTGTGATGGTGAGTTCTTTCATGGAAAAGATTGGGAGGTTCTGAAGCCTAGACTGGAAAAGAGTAATAACAGTGAGTTTTGGATAAGCAAGATTTCTCGAAATCGAGAACGTGATGATGAGATTAACAAGCAGCTTTTGTTTCAAGGGTGGACGGTGATAAGATTTTGGGGCAATGATATTAAGAGTCATACCGACGAATGTATAAAAGTTGTAGAAGAATGCATTTTTGAAAAGCGACTTGATGATGAAAATGAGCAGTTTTCAGACTAATTATAGAATTTCCAATGGATTGTATACAAATCTATTTTTTTAATTCATAAGAATAAATTAAAAGTGCATAAACACAGACTTTTAGTATTGAGACTAGTATCCAATTATGATAAGTTATTTATGGGGAAAAGTGAGTCCGCCAAAACTCATTTATTCCCCTTTTTTTCTGCATTTTTAAGAGCGTTTCGGTATGAGGTGTTATGCATGAAGGTGAGTTACAACAAATTATGGAAGATGCTAATTGATAAGAAGATGACCAAAACAGGGTTAAGAGATGCTGTAAATATGAGTTCGAACACTCTTGCCAAAATGGGAAAAGAAGAGACGGTCTCTATGGATGTCATAATGCGTATATGTAAAGTCCTTGAGTGCGATGTTGGGGATATCATGGAAATAACTTCGGATGAGTGATCGGGAGTTTCTTTTGGCTGAGAAAAAATAAATGTGATGAGGTCTTATTGTGGCGATTGATGAGCATATTGATGCTAATGGAATAATACAAAATGTTTTCAGAAACGCATTTCTTATTGGTGTTGCAAAGAAACTTGATCTTGGACATATAGTTTCTTTTTTGGATAAGAAAATGGAGGAAAACAAAGTAGAAGATCAGCTGGAAAACAAATACATGGGCATAGTTTTTGTGGAACTATTAGCTGAAGAGATGGGGGTTACAGTAGGAGATCTACTAAACAATGATGTTGAATATCAAAAAAGACTTGTTGCGGATATCATAGCGATGATATCGATGGAAGGATCTGTTTTAGACATAGATAAAGCTGAGAGTCCTGAGGAGGAGTCGTATATCACTTATCTATTGTCAGGGCTGACTGTATTTGAAAAAACTGCTGAATTTGTTGAAACGACAGATGATTCGGATTCATATGAGGATGATGAAAAGAATGATTATATTATTGAGCTTGTTTTAAACAATAAAGAATACTCAATGAGTATTTTGACAAACAACCTGACCAATAGTAGCTATTTCAAGGGGCAGGTAAAAGTTTGGCAGGAAACAAGCGGTATTGTCGCAGAATTTGTAGATGAGGCATTAGAAGAAAATTTATCTTTTGGTTTTAAGGAAGGGGTATCAGAATGTGAGCTGGTAGCTTGCGTTTTTGATGACACAAGAACTATCGAACTAATGGATAGGTTTGAAGGATTCGGAGATAAAAATACAAAGTCTTATGAAAGGCTTGTTGTAAAGAATGGGCTATTATATTGCAACTATGGAGATCCATATATCAATTTAGTTATTGAGAGAAGATCAGATAACAATATTACTGGTGATATAACTCTTACTGAGTTCAAGAAAGGAGAAACTTTACAATTAAGACAGCATATTATTGAAGAATTAGATAGTGACATTTTGAAGGCGTATAAGGATAAGAACCAGTTCTATAGATTTCAAACGGGATATTTACTGAGAGCACAAAATAGTAAAAACAGGAGCGGATATGGCTGGCGATGGAATTGGAGCCATGGCGTCGGAGAGTATATTCGCGGTACAGAATATGGAGAAACCACAGATTATGTTTTTGTGGGAGCGTATGTGAGTTCATCCTATCTGTATGATCCTGAGAGAAGATCTGAAATGCTAGAGTGGGACAATACTCCAAGTAATAGATCTGAAACTTATACATATGAAACAGTAGATGATGAAGTGGCAGAGAGCACAGCATCAGAAGAGAACCGCGTAGATGAATCAAAAGATGTAATAGAATCAAATAATATATGTGAGAGTAAGCCTGTTGAAGAGATTTATGAAGAAAAGGCAAAAGCCAAAGATGTAAAAATATATGATGTTGAAGAACTGAGGAGTAGTGGAAATGACACTGTTATTGAGGTTGGGTCAAAGGTAAAGTTCAAGAAATTAAATACAGGTGAAGAAAAAGAAGAAATAATAGATGCAAATAAAATTTTGCATAAGAAGCTCTTAGGTAAAAAACAGGGCGATTTAGTTATAGATGGAAGTAAGAAATACTTAGTTATTAACATAAATAATGAATGAGAAGGTAACAGGATGATTATTTACAGGATGCATTGTCCAATACATAAAGGCAATACCATGTCAACAGATAAGCTGGTTCCCAGGAAGGGCTCTGCTAAGAAAGAGCCTTTGTTCGAATGTAAACTTTGTAAAAAGTACTATCTGTATGATACAGGAACGCCCGGAAGAAAGATAGGAACATATGGCGATAAAGAGGTTATTGCCTGCAAGGAAAAATATACACTTGATTCTGATGTGTATCAAAGGACAGGTAATAGTATTTTTAAACCCACATCTGTAGATGTGACTTCAAGTCTTTGGGGCAATACGTCTGTTAGATCCAGAACGATAGAAAAACGTCATGATGATACGGACATAACAGTAAGGATAAAGCGTATACACGATTCAGAGGCTACAAAGACTAAAAACAATTTATCAAACATTAGAAATGAGTATCCAAGTATAGCCACGGATAGAATGTCTGTATTTGACTTCATGATGAAAGTATGTGGAAGTGGTGTTGAAAGAAGCTGTCTTGTTAGAAATACAAGTTTAATGTGGAAGGGAACTTTGGTAAAGAAAGTTGAGTTTTGCGTTAAAGATTCCCAGTATTTAAAAACAAGAATACCTGCAGGAATATATATTTCCTTCAGTGGCAAGATTAGTAATGGAGAATTTGTTGTAGATGAAATGAGGGTCATTGAAGATCCGAGTGATTCTGAAGGTTGGAAGCGACAGAATCTTAAGTTTGCCTATGATGGGGAAAAACACTCTAATTGGTTTTATAACATTACATCAGCTCCTGCCGAGCCTTCTAAAAAACTTTCGGGAGAGCTGGCTTTGTGGAATGAGTATCTTGACTGGAAACGGCAGCTGTCTGAATACAAGATAAAAGGTGTTAAGTACATTGCTTTCAATATTGATATAGAAGAACGAAAGATGACGGCTTTGGCAGTTTCTGAGGGGCCGGAATTAGATAAAGAATTCCGGAAGTTCCTGAGCAGAAATGAAATATCTATTTTCTCAAATAATTATTCAAAGAATAGATGGGAGTTTGACTTTAATAGAGAGTACCAGGATACGCAGGATAGTGGCATTGATGCAGTATTCGTGGAATATGGAGAGCGCTATAAGGATTTATCTGAGTTAAAAAGCTCTTCCTGGAGCTATAAGAATAATGCCACGAAAAATTACAAGGACGATAAAATAGATTCTTTTGAGAAAAAGCTGGCTGAAATTGGTAGATCATACTTTGAGCCAAGCTTTCATGAGTTATGCTTTGAACTTACAGAAAGAGCATTTAAACTCATCAAACGTGACATGAGAAAAAACGGGGCTATTACAGAATCTACAGAAAAATCCATTTTGGAAGATTTTTATTCGGATGGATATTTGGCGACTACACAGATTGGTGATTTTACGCTTCTTAACAGACTTAAGAGAGCAATCGATGATCTTGCTAACGGGAAAAGCGCGCAGAAAGCGTTGGATATGTGGCTTTTCAACATAAAAAATGCAAATAGTACATCTAAGCTTGAGAAAGTCGGTGTTTGGCAGAATACAAATATAAATGAAAAGCAAAAACATGCAGTTGAGAAGATTATTTCTGCGCCAGATGTATGCTTGATACAGGGTCCGCCTGGAACTGGTAAAACAACAGTAATAGCGGAGGCTATCTATCAGTTTGTTATCAGAAATAAGAGAGTGCTTGTGGCTTCTCAGGCTAATCTCGCTGTTGATAATGCGCTTGAGCGACTGATTGCTAATCCAAAGATTCGAGCAATAAGGCTTGGAAATGAAAAAAAGATAGATGATTCTGTAAAGAACATTACTGAAGATAATGTTCTGGAGACTTTTTATGATTCTATAGTCGATTATATACAGGACAGATATTTGGATAAGTGGGAAGAGGCAGATGAAGTAACGGCAAAGTGTAAGAGAGACTATGCATATTTTAAAGAATTAAATACGCACATAGAGAGGCTTGAAGAAGAAATTGAGAATACTAAGGATGAAATCGAAAGTCTTACTGGAGACTCGGATCTTGCTGCTAGAGAACGTTTCCTTGAAATAGAAAAGGATAGTCTGTCTTCGATAATAAATAGTTTTAAGGAATCCGCTGGTTTGCCAGAAGTTCATCTGGAAAATGAGGTGTTAGTAGAGCTGTGGAAAAATATATCTGACCATATTATGGCCTTGAACAAGGGTGGTGTGGTGTTAACCAAGGTTGGGATTGATGTAAATAACTGTTCTTCTATGAACAATACTGAGGCTAACAGGCTGGTTAAGAATATCTTAGTTAAGGCAAGTTCAGCAATTAGTTTGTCAGATAAGGTTTCTTCCGATACTCAGTTTGGAGGGGAGTCTGAAGAAATAGAGAATCTTCGACTTCAGGAACAAGAACTAAGAGAAAAGATGATGACCGATGCAGATGTAGTAGCAGAATGGCAAGCGGTTAATAAAAAGATCAAGGAGTTGAGTCAAAAGGGACTAGTCCTTGATGAGAATGAGCGCAGTATCTTCAAGAATATTGATTCAGTAGAGGATTCGAAAAGAAGGGCATTCATAATTGACATCTTAGATGCGACTCGAAGTGAAATCGAGAGACTAATTGATTCAGTATGCAAATGCTGTAATGCGGTTCAAAAGAAAGTCGACAACGAATTGTCGGATATAGTTGCTAAAAGAGCCGAAGACGAAAATGAGATAAAGGCAAAAAAGAATGAGATTACTCGGCTTGAGGAAGAACTTGTTTCCAATAGAGATAGACAAAATGCAATTACTGAAAAATATGGCGCCACAGTCGAAACAACATTGGATTGTATTGCTCAATTTGCTCGTAAAAGAAAGGAAAAACTTCAGACATCATGTGATCGTGGATCTTGGGAGGAGATTTTTACCGGCTTAAGAGATTGGGTGGCGGATATTCCTGATTATTCTCAGGAGAAGGATATCTTTTTAAGAGACTTCATCAACGGATGTAATGTTGTAGGTGTTTCCTGTACAGAGAATACACGTACCCTTTCAGAAAACGGTTTTGATGATTTTGATGTAGTAATTATTGATGAGGTGAGTAAAGCAACGCCTCCAGAATTGCTGATACCCATGCTTAGAGGAAGAAAAATAGTGCTGGTAGGTGACCACAGACAGTTGCCGCCGCTATTCAATGAGCATGAGAAATCTTATGAAGAGCTTGCAAAGCAGCAAGAAGATGATGATGATGCAATTGTGTCGCTGACTATGGAAGATTTTGAGAAATATAAGGACATGGTAACTGCGTCTCTGTTTGAAAGGTACTTTGAAACAGCTGATCCATCAATAAAAGAGACTCTTACAATTCAGTACAGAATGCATAGTGACATCATGGACTTGATCAATTTGTTCTATGATGGATATCTGCAGGATGGCAATGAAGATGAGTACACAGAGGATACTAAAGCACATTATTTGTCAATTTGTAGCAATTATGGAACAGAGATGATTGTTCCAGATAAGCATGCATATTGGTTTGATTCATCACAGCTTGCTGGAGAAAGAATATTCGAATTTCATAAGGCACAGAGTAGTTCTTGTCAGAATAGGGTTGAAGCTGAAACTATTATTGAGCTCCTTAAAAAGATGGAAAACCAATATGCCAATATGGAAAGAATTAAAGATCCGGTATCTGTTGGTGTTATTAGCTTCTATTATGATCAGGTTAGTTTGATTAAGAAGATGATAAAGCGGGAATCTTTCCATGCGATTGATGTTGAAGTGAATACTGTTGATAGATTCCAGGGAAAAGAAAAGCAGATCATATTTGTCAGTCTTGTAAGAAATGTTAAAAACCCTAAGCACAACCTTGATTCTTATATTGCAGCCTTTCAAAGAATTAACGTTGCATTTTCAAGGGCACAGAATCTACTGATAATCCTTGGTGCTACAGATATGTATGCAGATCAACCGGTTAAGCTGACGGATATGAATAACGGTGAAGAGAAAGTAATCTATCCGTACAGAGAAATACTTGAGATGATGAATTCTAGAGGAACATATTTTACTTGTGATGAAGTCATTCCTGAGTCAAGAGTTGATGAGATTTTAATTAACATTGCGAAACAGGGAGAAGAAGATAAATGATTATTTCAGAGAGTAGAATTTGTGTACCCGGAAAGCGATTCCGGACAAAGATAAAATGTGTCTCCACCAGACGACTTACAACAGTGGAATGGCTTGTTTTGAATTGCACAAGTAAGTTTTCCGGATCTTCGAAGGACTCCAAAAATGTTAAGGAGGTATTCGAGAATATTTTTCAATTTCAAAATAGTGAACTTCTTATAAAACCATGCCTTAAGAGTCTTTCGGACCTAAAAGTAATAACTGTAAATAATGGTGAAGTTTATGATTATAAGACGCTTAGCTTTTCTGAGATAAGACTTACTGAGCTAGGACAGATTATGCTTAAGGATGGCTTGTTGCCAGGAGAGCAAAGAGAGAACTCATTAGAAATCTTTTTTAATCCATTAACAGGAAGGCTTACTACTATTGACTGGCAAAGTAATGAGGCTGAAAAAGGGATTCCGTTTGGAACAGAGAGAGACTATGACTTAAGATTTCCTGAGCAGGATATAATAGACGGACTTCAATCTGGCAGTGTTGCTGCTGGAAAGTTTACTGCGGCCAAATTTCGAATTGAAGAAATTGAGGAACTATCTGAAGAAGATTGGGAATGCAGTACGGATATAGCGGTGGATTTAGATGACAATGGAACCATTTCGACTATTCCAGAAATCGTAGCGGAGTCTATGTACTCTCAAATACCGGTGCTTCTTGGTGGTAAGGAAATAAGTGATAAAGTGCTTAAGACGCTAACACCTATACAGGAAGCTGAAATTAGTGGAATAAAAGGATCAGGAAATGTAATAAAACAGACGGTCCAAGATATATGCAAGAATTCCAAAGTTGTTTTCATTGATGAACATTTTTACGATGTTTACAAGAGAAATACAAGCTTTTTCAAAAATAAAATAGTTGTCGTATTTGGAAGTGATGGTAATTTTGAAATAGAAATAAAGAAAGAAAAAAAGGATCTGATGAGATTTGTTCACTTACCAGACAAATTTACGGTGCCGGGAGTAGTATTGCTTAATGAAAAAGGAGAAAGTATTAGTCTGTGTAAGGCAGTTTGGGATTATAAAGGAGAAGAAGTTGTTGCACCAGTAGCATTAGAGGATAAGCGGATGCAACCTAGTCTCAGAATGGTTGATAAATGGGTGACTAAGCTTGTGCTCGATAATATTGATAATATCGAGTATTTGTCTTTGACTTCTTTGCCAGGAATAAAGGCTGAAATGAGGCAGGTAACAAAAGCTCTTGGTGACAAGTGGAATGATTGCAAGCTTGAGTTTGTTGTGAATAATGCCAAGACAGTGAGAAATGCATGCAATAGACTCGAGATTATCCCTATGGATTATTACTCATTATGGGGGATGATTGAGGAAAAAATTGATATTGATAATCCTGATGTTGCTTTGAACCAATTAAGCGGAGTGATTGAAACGGGAGTATTGTCCAAACAGACTGATGCATATTATTCGATTGCAGAGAAACTGTTGGAAAGAATGCCTGCACCAACGAACTATTCAGAACTTATTACGATTTCTCAGAATCTTGGAATCATAACATATGAAGATGCACTAAAAGTGTCAGATCTTGAGGATAGATTATACACTCATGATGTAATAGAGGAAATTCTAATGCAGATTGTGGCAGGAACAGATATAAGGCTTCCTATCAGATTTAGTTGGGATATATTCTTTACTGATTACATGGAATGCATTAGGGATATTGAGATTCACATTGAGGGACTAAAACTATTTGAAAACCATGATGTGGAAAAGCTTCAACAAGCTATAAAGCGATGTCCCAATCTTGGAACACTGCAGATGCATTACTCAGAACTAGTTGAAAAAAATGAATATTTGATGGAGCAAGGTATCAATTACTATGCTGTCATGAAGAATGCTAATTCGGAAAAGGCAGATAATTTCTATAACAATATAAATCTTATAGGAGAAGCACTAAAAGAGATAATTTCAGCCGAGTACAACACTGCAAAAACCAAGGCGGTTAAAAAAGGAAGCGTTGGTAAACAGAAAGTGTTTGTCATGGATACGTGTGCGTTGATCCATGCACCTAAGATTTTACTCTATTTTGCGGATGATGAATACGTTCGTATCCCAACTAAAGTAATTGATGAAATTGGAAAGATAAAAGATAAAAGAAATGGTAAGTATGATGCAGATGCTTCATTAACGGCCAGATCTTTAGCACGCAGTATTTATGAAGTATATATGGGGTTGTTTAATTCCAAGAACAGCATAAGGTTGCTTATTGAAAATGCGGATACCAGTCTTTTGCCAGAAGATTTAGATCCATCGGTTCCAGATAATCAGATATTATCCGTGGCATTAAAGTATCCGGATTGTGAAACAACAATTATTAGTGATGACACTGTATTTAGACTAGCGTCCATCTCACAGGATGTAAAAACCATGACAAGTGAAGAGTTCATGGAAGACCATAAGAGCTCGTACAAATCACTTGAAAACTGGAAATCTTCTGTCAAGGCAAAACCACCACTACTTGTTTCACCAAAAGAAGAGACAGTCGCAAATGATAAGAAAACAGTAAATGAGGAAGCAGTATCTATTGATTCAATGCCAATCAAGGAATTGATGAAATATGCTGCTGATCTTACTAATCCAGTACTAAGCTTTTTGAACACCAATTCAGTAAAGACTATTGGCCAGTTCAGACAACTGACAGATGCTGCTGTTGATGGCTTTAAAGCTAAGGGGACGCAGATGGTATATAAAAATACTATCAAATATACACTTGGTAGAATTGATCAGATTATTGAGAAGATGCAGGAAGAATATACTTGATAATTAAAAGGTATTTAAGGAGCCTATGTTACACATATGAATCCCAAATATTCAGTATTGTTATGCAATCAAAACTACACAGATTATGAAGATCAGATTACTATGTGGCTTTTATCTGGGATAAAGGTTATTTGGTTTTGCAAATCACCTGAAGAAGCAGATGAAGTATGCTCTGAACATGAGCCCTTTTTTAAAGAACTGTTCTTGCAGGTTTATGAGACAGGCTTGGACAAAAAAGGGATAATTGTTGATGGCGAAGACAGTGACAATTTGTTGCGAGATATAGAGCATGATTGCCCTATATTTAATGCAGCTCAGTATAGGGTTGAACATTGTAAATCTGATGAACACATTGTTGTTCAGGCTTCAGCTGGAACAGGGAAAACAACTGTCATGATAGACAGGATTCTATTCTTGATGCATACAGTTCCTGGACTCCATATGTATGATATTTATATGATTACATTCACAAATGATGCAACTAACGAAATGAATCGAAGGTTGCAGTCTAAGTTAATGAGTAAATATCATCTTACAAATCAGAGAAAATATTTGAGATGGCTTGAAGAGCAGTCGCAGATGAATATCAGCACGATACATAGTTTTGCTTATGGCATGCTGAAAGAATATGGAATAATGGAGGGATTTACCAGAAATCTTAAATTAAGGAGCTTTGACTACGAGAGTAAGGAACTGATTTATAACATACTGGATAATCATACTGATGAAAAGAAATCCGTGGAGAAACAGTTAGGATTGCCATTGTACAAAGCTAATTCAATGGTTGACAAGTATTGGAAGAAATTTACTGGACTTGGTATTTCAAGGGAAGAAGTTTCATTGATGGATTGGGGAAGGCCTGCTGATGAGGCTTCTGAAGCTTTCCATAATATTTTGAGTAATGTTGTAAAGGAAGTAGATAATGAATTTTTCCTTGTGAAACAACATGAAGATGCTATTGGATTAAACGATGTTATGCGAGATCTTCAAGAAGTTTTGCTCAATAAAGATATCCCTAATCCAGATATAACGATGAAATACCTGTTTGTGGATGAGTTTCAGGATACGGATATATCTCAGATAAAGATAGCGACTCTGCTGTCAAAGTATTTAAAGGCTACATTATTTGTTGTCGGAGATGTAAAGCAGAGTATTTATAGGTTCCGAGGCGCTACGGCAAAGGCATTCTTGATTTTTGAACGAGATATGAAAGAGGCTGGGTTGAAGCAACCAGTTTATTTCTCGTTGGTAAATAATTATAGGACCGGTGCATCTTTGATGTACGAGTTGGAACGTATTTTCAAAGGGATGGATGCGCAGAACTATATCGAGTATAAAACTAAAGTGGTGCCATTTAACCGTGAAGAAAGCTACTTTAAGTATGTGCAGGGTGAGAAGAAAGACTATATCGGCGCTCAGATTGTTGGATTAACTAATGAGGCGCTTAAAGATCTTGTTAATAGAATAGAGTCAAATAAAAAGAAACCAAATGAAAAAGACAGGGTGGTTGTTCTCGTTAGATATAACAGCCAATTGGACAGAGTTGCAAGATTGCTGAGAGAGAATGGAATACCTGTTGAAATCGAACGTGAGGGTGATTTTTATAATAGTGAGGCTGTTAGAGATTTCTTTTCACTGATTTGTTCATATATGTTTGCTGATGAGCCAAAACATATTTTTAATTATCTGATGAGCCCTTATTCTGGAAAAATTGACCCGATAGATGTTAATGAGATGGAGAGATTAAACGGGAATCAGGAAAAGCTCGTTGGATATTTACAGAAATACATTAATCAGACCTCGTGGGCATATTATTACAAGGAACTTAGGTTAAGGCCTGTAATGTCGGTCCTTAAGGAGATAGTTGATAACAGTAATGTTGTAGATGTCTATATTTCTATGATTAAGACTAGGTTGAAGTCGGTCAAGAATCCTGTATGGGAAGAAAAGCGAATTCTGGCGGAAACAAGACAGCGTGCCAAGCAGTATCAAGCCGACCTTGAAAAACTTCTCGAGATTCTACAGATGAACATGGGGAATGAAAAGGTAAGTCTTTATGATATATACAACTACCTCAGAATAAATATTGCTACTAACAGAGATGAGGAATCAGCAAAAGTAGAGACTAGGGATGATTATACTTCTGTTCTTTGCATGACGGTGCATAAAGCGAAGGGACTGGAGTTCGACACGGTGATTATTCCATATACGAACGGTCCATTTATGACAAATCTGGATACGGAAATAATAATTGATCCATTAACCAGAAAAGTGGGATGGAAGTATGGTGGAGATCAGGGACGTCATCTTGTACCAATGCAAAATGATTATTATGTGGAACTGAAAAATGCCGACGTTTGGAATTGCTATCAGGAAGAGGCAAGAATTCTTTATGTAGCAATGACAAGGGCTATACATGCATGTATAGTGGTTGTGCCTTGGACAAATATGCAGAATACCTGGGCGTATATGTTGACGGAGGTATATTGATGAAAAGAGAAATATACACATATACAGATATCCGTCAGCTTCGCGGTGCAGACTATTACTCCGAACTAAAAAAATACCCGCAAATAACAGTTTCAACAGATCTTCAGAAGGGACTTAAGGGCTCGAATATTAGAGAGTCTTTTGGAGGTGTGTTCAGATCTGGACATTTGACAGGTCTTCTTTCGGAAGATAATCCAGTAATACATGATTTCAAGTATATATCTGAGGTAATTCTACCTAAGTGGACTGCTGATACAACAAAATTTCGTGAGACGATTGTTTTATCAGAGTTTTTCCGAATGAGGATATCTAAGGCAGATAAAAATGAAAAAGAAAAGAATTGGCTGATGGCCTGCAGAAAGAATATTAGTTCCATTCTGTCTGCAATTATCCTTCTTGAGGAATGTGGAATTTCACCAAATGAAATTGATGCAGGGGAAGACGTTACTTTAGGACTTTTTCTAGAAGCATGGGATTATCTAGTAGAACATGATGCTCCAAGTGTAAATCCTGATGACATGAATATTAAAAAGTTTAGAGAAATCATGGAGGGATTAAAATCTAAAGAGAAGTGGGGAAGTATCTTTAATAAACTCTATGGGTCAAAGCATCCTCAAAAGCTTATATTACATGGTTTTTATTATTTTACTCCTTTGCAGTACAGGATATTTAACCTCATGGAAAAGCAGGGAACCGAGCTTGTTTTCCTGTTTCCATATGATGAACGCTATCAGTTTGTTAATGAGATTTGGACCCTGACATATGCTGAAGAAAATGGATTTCCACCAAAATCTGATTGGCATATTATGAGGTCCGATAAAGAGGAGTCAATAGGAGAGATTTTTGAGGGTAATAACGTACCATTAGTGAATAAACTTAGCATTAAACGATATGATTCCATTATAGAATTTGCTGATGATATAAAACGGATAAAGCAGAATGGATATGCGCTCTATTCTACGAATTTTCATACAGCGAATGCTATTTTGAGGGATTTCTATCCTGAAGAATACGGTGATAGAAAGCTTTTATCGTATCCTATTGGACAGTTTGTTAATACGCTTAATCATATGTGGGATGATGATAGACAGACGATTATTCTGGACGAAGACAGTCTGATTGAATGCTTTTCTTCTGGATGGTTAATGATCAACAACGTATCCGGGAAGCAGTATATGCAAGATCTTATGTATGTTTTGCCGTTCTTTAGTGGTTGTGAAACTATTGTAGAGTGGGAAGAAAGAATAGGCCAGTTAGAGAGCATACAAAAGACAATCTTGGAACAGTTTTATGAGAATCTTGATTCCGATGAAGCTGTAGCCAGATGGCAACAGGTGATGGGGAATCCTTTAAATCAGTTTAGTCCATTCTCTGTTGATATTAAAAAGTTGAGTACAATACTTGCGCTTATAAAGCAGTTGCTCGAGATGGCGAAGGAACTCTTTGGAACAAATCAGCCTGTCAGAGTAAAGGATCATATGAACAAGCTGGATTATGTACTAAAGCGGTATGAGGTTTCAGGAGATCTATACGATGAAGAACTGAAACTAGTCGAGGAGATATTTGAGAAACTTGATGATCCAATAAATGCTACTGCAAAAGGATATCCATCAGATATCGCTGCGGCTCTAAATATTTATTTAACAGGTAGACTTGATGAATCTGAAATACAAATGAATAGAGTCGGACTTGTAATGCCTATGTATCAGGTGGATGCTGCGGTGATAAAAAACAATAGTAAAGTACATGTATGCTTTTGCGATATTGATAGTATGCCAGGCAAGAAGAAGCACTATGTGTGGCCGTTAAATACCGGTGTTATAGAAAATGTTTACGCTGCCAAAAATGACGAAGATAAAAAAATAGTTGCAGCCATGAAACATGTTATGGAGGATTCAGCAGCAACTAACAGATATTTCATTTATAGTGCGTTAAAAAACAGAGATGTAGAACTGTCATACATTGCCAATATGAGAGGAGAACCAAAAACACCATCACCTTATATTGTTATGTTGGAGAACGCTCTTTCGCTAGATGCAAAGAAAGCTTGGAAGAATCACTTCATATCATATAGCAGTGTTGATGCCGTGGAATACGCACAAAACAGGATTAAAGACTATGACAGAAAGCGGATGCCAGAGCTTGTTCCGAGAGAGGCAAGAATGGATTACGCAATTTGTCCGATGAAATATATTTTGAGTTATGTTGTGGAAAAGCATCCAACATATAGCAATACATTTCATCAAAACTATGCAATTAATGGTTTGATCGCAGCAATAAAAGCTTTGACTTTCGATGAAGGGATTAGTCAGGACGACATATATGAGAATGTTATTGAACTGTTCCCACATATGCGCAGCGTGGAGAAACGTCAGGTAAAAGATTATATCTATTATGAGGGCAGATATGACGATATGGATTTTGGAAATCTGACTCGTAAAGGTGATAAGTATTATACCGATGAGAGGCTTAAGGTGTTTTACCCAAATCGAAGAGTACGTGAAGCTGCGGTAAAGCAATTCGGTCTTTTGGCCACACCAGATGGAAGGCAAGGGCTCAATCTGTATGAAACATCTGAAATAGAAAGCGCTTGTATCTATTGCCCACATGAAGATTATTGTAGGAACGCTAGATTTGCAGTAGATAAAGATAGTGATCAGGAGGCGTTTTATGATTAATGCAGCCTTTTGGAAAACGGTTAGAGAAAAATGGATTAGAAACGAAGATCCTACTATAGCAGCAACAGAAGAGTTCATCCAGAAAGATGGTAAAAATACGGATGAAATTAATAGTTTAAATGCTGCATTAAATGGGAATATGACAGGTGCACAGGGATCATTGGATGATGTTAACAGCATGCTAGAGCAGCTAAACGGATTGGGCATCGAAAGCAATCCTTTTGATGATTTGTTTTCAAATATGGGTAATCAGTAATCTGGACAAGGAAGGCTAATATGACTGCTTTTAATAATGCTTATAATGAATCAATTACATTAACAGAAGAACAGGAAAAATGCCTTAACTATCATGCCGGTGAGAAAACACTCATGATAAAGGGATATGCTGGTGCGGGGAAGAGTCTTGTTCTGCAGGCAAATGCGTTGAAGTATATCAATATGTATCCAGAAGGCTCTAGAGGCCATAAGATCGCTGTGTTTACGTATACTAATGCTCTTACGACTGTAACTAGAGAATTGTTAGATGCGAATGTAGGCGGAAAGGAAATAGTAACAAGTACGTTAGATAGATATCTCGCTGATGTTTATAAGGCCATGGGAGGACCTTATAAGAAAATGTACTATGGCGAAATTAGACAAGGCAACATCAAACAGGCAATTCTTGTTCATGAAAAACAAACAAGTGCTCACAGGCTTCATAAACTTCCTTTAAAGTTCTGGGAAGAAGAAATCGACTGGATGAAGGGAATGAATGTGACTCCGGATGACTGGGAATACTACATTAGTATCCCTAGAAAAGGACGTGGTACTGCGGTAAGAATGACAAGATCGGATAGAGAGGTTGCCTTTGAGATCTTTTCAGCTTATTGCGAGATTAATGATAGCAAGGGTTGCGGAGATTGGAGCGATTTTGCGTTATATATCAATAGAAAGCTAAAAAAATACTCAGATGCTAAGGCTAAAGGAGATGATGTAAGCTATCCTATTCCTTCGCATTTAATGTTTGATATGGTACTTGTAGATGAAGCGCAGGATTTATCGCTGGCACAGATGTTAGCGGTTATGGGTTTATATAATAAGGCAATGATGATTGCAATGGATGCCCATCAAAGAATATATGCAGCTAATTGGACTCCAAAGCAGTTGGGAATTGACACAAAGACTGAGTGGCTTAAGAAGTCGATGCGTAATACGGTTGAAATTGATGCGCTTGCGGAATCGTTGAGAAAACGAAATGAATTTATTTTAGGCGCGGATGAAAGGGAAAAGCGCGCAATTCCATTCAGACATGGGGATAAGCCTATAATATGTGGGTTCAATAGCTTTTCAGAGGAAAAGACATTTGTAATTAGCCAGATAAAAGAATGGTTATCTGAAAGCAGTGAGATAAGAATTGGCCTTATATGTGCAACTAAGAAACAGGTGGAAGATTTTAGTGCATGGTGTTCTGACGCTGGAATTTATCATGAAATTATAAAGAAAGATAGTACTTTTTCTATGAAAACACCGGGGCTGAAGATACTTAATGCATATAATGCTAAGGGACTGGAGTTTTTTAGGGTTATCATTCCGGAATTTGCGGAGGGGTATTTCCCTTTTAAGATAAGAACTGATGATCCTGATGAAATAGAACTTGCACTTGTGCAGTATAGAAGTTTGGCATATGTAGCAATGACTAGGGCACAGGAAAGTCTTGTTATTACATTTTCTGGCAATCATCCTTCAAGATTTATTTCTGAAATGGATGATAGTTTATATGAGAAATCAGGTAACAATAAAAAAGCAGCTACATTGATCAGACAAGCTTCAGTAGAAAATATTGTTAAAAATACTGAGAGCATACCGGAAGAAGACAGTAATAGCAATAGTGTGGACATAGATCTTATAAGCTTCTTCAATAATAAAGGCTATAAATGTGTAGATAAAAGAAAGGCTATTGGAGGGTGTCTCTGGGTCATCGGAAGTAGGGAAGAGCTTACCCCGGTGATCAGGGAGGCAAAGAAAATATTTGGAGATCTCGGTGAAAACAATTTTTCAGAGCATGGTGGAAGAGCAACTGATCATTCGCCAGCATGGTTCATTACTTCAAATAAATAGAAGGCGCATTGATGGGATTTATTAATTTTCGAGGTGGTCAAAAAGACGATAGTTTTGCTGAACTGTCTGCTGAGGCAAAAAAAGTTGAACAGGCTGAGAATGAGGCGTTTGGCAGTATGAAGAGGCGCAGAATAGCAGCTGATTACTTTGGCGTGCCTGAAATGGCGGAGAGAGATAATACTGCTGTTTTGTCGGAAATACTAATTCGAAGGCGGGCTCTTGTTGAGATTTACGATAAATTAACAGGAAACAATAATCTTGTAAAAGAGTACGATGCGACTCAGCTAATGAATGATTTTTGGCTTTCCAGTGTTGCTGAAATCATAGATCAGGGAAAACTAAGTCCTTTTCAGAAAGAGAAATGCTTGCAATTGCTTATTACTGCCATGCAGGTTAACAATCAAACAAGTGCAAAGCAGCATTATTTGTTTATGGAAAGGAATGAAGAGTACCGAAAGTATATCAATCGTTGTTTTGGATTGGAGGAAAATGGACTTCCACTAGTTTGGCTATGGATAGAGCATCTCGGAAACCAAGCACTTCCAGAAGGCGGTCGTCACGGAAAAAACAGAATGGATACGGTGATGTATTTTATGAAGGAATATGTATCGTACATGCTGTTGCTGTCATTTTATATTAACCAGTTATTCCCTGGCCATGGATGTGGAAAAAAGACAAAAACACTTCTTGAAAGTAAATTTGAACTGATCAGTGCAGGGATGACTGGAGAGAAATATTTGGAGTTTGATGTACAATCTCTGATTAATCCTATTTACTATGATTCAACTAATTACTCTACTGAGTATAAGGGATTTGAACAGAGTAAGAATCAGTCTGAAGGACTTAAGAATGCTTTCGCATCATTCACAAGAAGTCTTGGGCAGTCAAGGAGAGTTTTGAATATCATTAGACTATTAGATGCGTGCTCAGAATCAGGTAATACAAATCTTGAAGGTAAGTATGAAATGATAAAAAAGGAAATCTGATATGGCAGATGAAACTTTGTTAAATGGCAGAATAATTGATGGGACTGTCCTAAATCCAGCAATTTCAGATGAAAACTTAACTATGCTGAATAATGTAGTTAAGTATTATGCAGACGGGACTTTGCTGAACACGATTAGTCAACAGAGTGATATTATTCATACCGGTTCCGTGATTGATGGATATAAGATTCAGGATAGAATGAATGTTACTACTGGGGAGGCTGACCTATATCTTTGCGAGAAAGACGAGCAGAGATATGTTCTTAAGCTTTATCGGAGGGAGGAAGCAGTTAAGGCGGATGTAATAGAGAAAATTAAGAAAATTGATTCGCCATATGTGGCTAGGATAGTATATGCAGGTTCTTTTGGTGGACGACAATTTGACATTGTGCCCTATTACAAAAATGGGAGTGTTCAAGGAAAAAAATACACATTACAGGAACTACGAGAGACTATTATACCTGAGCTCAATGAAGCATTAAGGGAACTACATTCACATGACATTGTCCATAATGATATAAAGCCTGCAAACATAATGCTTAATGACAATGGTAGGGATATTGCTGTAATTGATTTTGGAATTAGTTCGGTAAAGGAAGATGGAAACACTATAATTCTTACGAGAACAGGGTTTACGCCTGAATACACTGCTCATGAGGCTTTAATTGGTATAGCATCTGATATTTCAGATTATTATTCGTTGGGAATTACCCTTTACGAATTATATACAGGAGCTACTCCATATAAAGATTTGACACCGGAGCAAATTTTACAGTATTCATCTGTGCAAAAGATACCACTTCCAGATGAAATGGATCAATCACTAAAGGATTTGATTTCTGGACTTACTTATTATGACATCACTAATAGAAAGGATCCGTCAAATCCTAATAGACGTTGGGAGTACCAAGATGTTAAGAACTGGTTAGACGGTGTTGAACAAATAGTTCCTGGCGCTAGTTCAATACAGCGCCATGTGTCAGATAATAATCTGCCTATCTGCTACTCGTTTAAGGGAGAGGAATACACTGACAGACATAAGCTTGCTGTTGCGTTGGCCAAGAATTGGGACGATGCAAAAAAGGATTTGTTCAACGGGATGCTATCTGCAAGATTTAAGGAAACAGATCAGGCATTTGCTGTGGCATGTATGGATGCTGAAGACGCATATGGAACAGGAATAAATAGTGATCTATTGTTGTTCAGGATTCTCTACAGACTTGATAAGTCATTAGAAGATTTCGTTTGGAAAGACCAACATTATAATAATATCCAAGCGTTAGGATTTGCTTTGCAGGACACATTGTGGAAGAGCAACAAACCCAATATGAGTGAAATTGATGAGCTATTGAAGTATAAAGTTATTTCTGAGTATTTACTTTTTATGCCAGATGTTCCGGATGATTTTAAATTAGCAGTGGATGCTATAGAGAAAAGTTTTGTGTTGTATACACGCAATAATCACCAAAGATATATGAATTACTATCTGTTGGGGTATCTGCTATCTGGTAGAAAGATCCTGATGAAAAATAACCATGAGTTTTCAAGCGTAGATGAATTAATAAAATATTTGGAGCAAATGTTAGAGATTTCTTTAAATGGTTTTGAAAAGTTTTGCGATGAGCTTATTGAGGAAGATGGAAATCTTGATGCTCAACTTGAAAGCTGGCTGATATCAATAGGAAAATCGGAAACTATCAACGGATGGAAAAGAAAACTGGCAGGGTAAAGCAATAGTGAGTATGCAAGTATTATGAGGGATTATCAATGAGCGGACCAAAAGTATCGGTATATCAGCTTTCTGCGACACAGAGAAAAGCATATTACGAACAACTGGAAATAATTAAGCAGACGGAAGTTTGTATTCAAAAGATTTCCAAATCATTAAAGAAACTAACACTGGAAACAGCAAAGGTATCTTCTTTTTTGGAATCTGGACGTAACAAGTGCGCTTTGTTGGGAAAAGAGTCCGGCTTGGATGCTTATATTGATCAATTAGATGAACTTGAGAAAACATATCAATCAATTGCGGAAGAATTTACACAAATACAATCCTCATACAGGAAAGACAAAGAAGGATTTGTGAAACTTTCCGTTGAAATGAATCAACAAAGAAGTGCTAAATTGCAAGCATTGCAATTATTAAGCAGTGAAATTAACAGTAAAATCATGGAGATAAAAGACATCAAGGATGAAGCAGTTAAGGCAATAGAGGCTGTTGATGATGGTCTTAGGGAAGAACTACAAAATCAAATGTTGGGAGGTTTTGCTGTAGATTTTTCATCATTAAGAAGAGTGAGTCATGACACTAATGCTGAAAATGCAATAAATGATGAGAAGCAATCGGAAGAACTGAGAATAAAGTATATTGGGAAAATAAATGGGGTGTTATCAGAAGTGGCGGATTTATTCGATTCTGTATCTGAACTGCCTGCGGATTTAAGACAAATTCATCTTCAAGTGAAGAAGCTTGCGTCAGAAATAAAAAGTGTAGATTATCTGGAGAATTATTACGCAATTACAGTTACTTCATTTGCTAAGGAATGCAAGAAATATGCAGCTTTAAAAGAAGACTTTGATGAGAAATATGATAGATATGTTTTTCTATGTACAGAATTGGGAATAGAACCAGATAAGTACGAGTGTACTGCAGATAATATCAAACTTCTAACTGATGAAATTGAGAGGTTGGAAAGAATTGAGCACGAGGGCATATCTCAGGAATACATTAATGCTGAATTGGAAGATGCTATGGAGCAAATGGGATATGATTTAATCGGAAAGAGAGAACAGGTAAAGAAATCTGGGAAAAAGATTAAACACAATCTGTTTAGATTTGGTGAAGGGACAGGAATTGATTTGACGTATAGTGACAATGGCCAAATCACAATGGAGTTAGGAGGATTTGACACAGTAGATAGAGATCCTGATCAGAATGAAACGGCTGAACTAATACAGGAAATGGAAAAATTCTGTGGAGAATACGCGGCACTTGAAAGGATTCTAGAAAATCGTGGCATAAGCAGGAAAAATATTTCGCTAATGCCTCCGTCAGCAGATTTTGCGCAGATATTTAATACTAGGGAGTATGACTTGGAGAAGCCTGTTTCAAAGCTTGAAGCTCAGAAGGCAAAAAAAACAGAGATAAAGGCGAAACATATCGAGTAGGAGCAATAAATGGAAAAATATAAAATTTGCCCAAATCCAAATTGTGGAAAACATAATAATCCAAAAGCAATAGAATGCGCTTGGTGCGAGACGGATCTGTCAGGAATAAAACCTACGGATAATGAAACAGAAAAAGAGCGTGAGGAAAGAGCTAAGGCAAATAAAGATGCTACAGCAGATGATAATGGTCAGTATATAGTTCCTCCAAATCATGTGCCAAACATGGTAAGAATTTGTGATAATTGTGGAATGCATAACGCTGCAAATGCGAGAAAATGCTCTGCATGCGGAGAAGATATTTCTGATATTACGCCCACTAGTTCCACTGATCAAGCAACCGCCGAAGAAAAGACAAAAGAAAGAAAATATATGTTGGATGAAGTGAGCGGGAATAATATGTTCTGCGTGCCTGAAGGGACAACAGTAATTGGAAGAGAGCAGGGAATGAAGGAAATATTAGCTGCTAAGCGTTTTGTCAGCAGGACACATGCTGAGTTGGTTTTGCGAGACGGTGCCTTGTACATAAAGAATCTAAGTAAAACAAATTATTCATATGTCAATAATGTGAGGATTGATGATGATAAAGAGGTCGAACTTCGTGAAGGAGATGAAATAGGCCTGGGGGGGAATATTGCTGATGGGGAAAGACAAGCAGATGCTGCGTATTTCGTAGTAAAGGTGGAGTAGAAATGTATATTGCCAGAGTTCTTTATCCTGTTAAAGTTCTAGGGCCAGGCAATCGTGTGGGAATATGGTTTGATGGATGTGAACACCATTGCAAAGGATGTAGTAACCCTGAATTATGGGAGTTTACAAAAGCATATAGGACAGATTTGTCGACGGTACTAGGGCTTATTGGAGTTATCAAAGAGAGCGGGGATATCGATGGATTTACGTTAACCGGGGGTGATCCATTCTTACAGCCTGATGCACTTGGGGAGTTGCTCCCGGAATTATGTACTATATCGGACGATATAATTTGTTATACGGGTTACTCATTTGATGAAATCAGGGAGCAGTATCAAGAAATAATAAAACGTATATCAGTTTTGATAGACGGAAAGTATATTGAAAATCAGAATGACGGGTCTGTTCTAAGGGGCTCCAACAATCAAAAAATATATATACTTCAAGAGGATAAGCGGCAGTATTACGAGGATTATCTTGCAAATGCTAAGAATGAAATTCAGAACTTTAGGACAAGAGATACAATCATTTCTGTGGGCATACATGAAAAGGATTATGACAAGACATTAAAAGAACAAGCTGAGAAAAGAGGTCTAGTTTCAACAGAATTATAATGGAGGTTACTTATGGCAGAAGAATTCATCCCCAAATGGCATCGAGAGCTGGATATATTCAGGAAAATAAAACCTACCCTTATTCTGGAAGGTAATGTGTTGGATAATTATTTGTATCCTATTGAAGGGAGCATAGAGAAAGGAAGCATTGTCAGACTCTCTGATTATCTGCACTATTATTTTAGCGACTTGGGATATCAAAATGTGGTCTTTTATGATGCAATACGCGGATTCTATAACCATTGCGAGACGGGATATTTGGAAAAGTTTGCAGCTCTCGTAAATATTCCGGCAGATAATGGAAGCATCAGAGCAGAGTTTAAAGGGAAGATAGGCTCTGCGCCTACTATTATTAGAACTGCCATGACCCAAAACAAAGAAGCGACGGTTGTGATCTTGGATTTTTCATCAAGATATATAACAGATCCTGTTAACTTGGATCAGTCGGAAATCGATGGCTATACGATTATGCTTCAAAACGGACTTGATTCTATGGAAGTACAGGTGAGCTCCGTCGATGCTTCTGGAAATCCAATAAATTCTAGCTTAAAGAATTTAACAATAATGTTGGTGAATAAGATTAATGATGTGCCAGCATGGTTTTATTTGGATAACCCGAATGTTAAGACAATCACATTAAGCACACCATCTAAAGAAGAACGTGAGCAACTTATTATGGGAGATAATTTCCCAACTTTCTTTAAGGGGGATATTTACGAAGAAGATATAAAAGAGTATGAAAGTTGCCCGGAAGAATTAGAAAAGATACAAAGGAAATTTGTCTCAATTACAGAAGGGTTTACGTTTACTGAATTGAATGGACTTAGAAAACTGTGTAAATTGCAAAAGTTCCATATCAATGAAATGTGCAATGTTGTTGACTTATATAAGTTTGGTATAAGTGACAATCCATGGAGAAAGCTAGATTATAAGCAGTTTGGTAATGCATATGAAGATTTTGAAAAGCGAGTAAAAGGACAGAAATTCGCTCTTACAAAGACTCTTGATGTAGTTAAGCGTGCTATTACTGGTATGAGTGATATTACTGCAAGTGCGCATGGCAAGCCCAAAGGAGTTTTGTTCTTTGCTGGTCCAACCGGTGTTGGTAAGACTGAGACAGCCAAAACATTAGCAGAAAAAATTTTTGGTGATGAAAGGGCATGCGTCAGATTTGATATGAGTGAATATGCCCAAGCCCATTCCGACCAGAAATTGCTAGGAGCGCCTCCCGGATATGTAGGATATGAAGCTGGGGGACAGCTTACTAATGCTATAAAGAACAATCCATTTTGCATTTTACTTTTTGATGAAATAGAAAAAGCAGATGCCAGTATATTAGATAAGTTCTTGCAGATATTAGAGGATGGAAGAATGACTGATGGTAAAGGAGAAACGGTTTATTTTTCTGAAACTATCATCATCTTTACAAGTAATCTGGGTATATATGGATTCAATGAGCGTACTGGTAGGAGAGAACAAGTAGTAAGTTCGCAGATGCCTTATGAGGAAGTTCAAAAGCTTGTGCGACACGGAATTGATGACTATTTCAAATTATCTTTAGGAAGACCGGAGATACTAAACCGTATTGGTGAAAATATCATCGTTTTTGATTTTATTCGTCCGGATGTGGCAGAGCAGATATTAAATGGGCAGATTGAAAAAATTGTTCATAATCTGAAAGTTAATAAGAACATAGAACTTGAGATATTGCCTGATGTAATGAACGTTCTTAAAGCAAAAGCAATATCAAACTTAGACAACGGAGGTAGGGGAATAGGCAATATAGTAGAGAGTATTTTTGTGAACCCGCTATCCAGATTTATGTTTGATAATGGTATTTTTGAAAATGCTAAGATAACCCTTAAGGGTATACAAGCAGATAATATGCCATATCAATGTGACTGCGATTATATCAATAATTGACGGTTTGATAAGCTGTAGTTAGCTTCAGAAATTATCTATAACAGGAGGATTAACTACGAAATACAAGAATTCAAGATCCGATAGAAATAGACGGAATTATGAACGGTATAATCAAAAGACTAATGGAGAGCTATTTGCTAATGATAGAGCTTCCTATATATCAGGAAATGTCGCCGCAAAAAGGAATGCAAAAGGTGTGTGGCTGATAGCTCTTATCCTGATTGTGGTTTTTTCTGCTATTGCCTTTTGGTTAATAACTACTAAACATGAGGGGAATAATCAGGTTCAGCTTATAGCTGGTGGCTTGTACATTCGTAGTGATAAACAATTTAATTCTGATGAACCTTCAAAGAGTACATGTGTCGCGGATTCACAATGCATACCGGACTATTTTGGAAGAGACTATGTAATAATAAATGACAACATTCCCAATTTTACAGAATGGGATTTTAATAATATTGAAGGTGAAAACTATAGCAATCTTGACAAATATGGGAGATGTGGGCCGGCATATGCAAAGATAAACCGGAGTATGATGCCGACTGAAAAGCGTGGAGAAATTGGGCAGATAAAGCCATCAGGTTGGAATCAGGCCAAATATGAGGGAATAATTGATTCGACACCGCCTTATCTTTACAACAGAAGTCATCTTATTGCCTATGCTTTAACTGGACAGAATGCTAATGAACTAAACTTAATTACAGGCACTAGATACATGAATGCCTCAACTATGCTTCCATGGGAAGAAATGGTTATGAGATATCTTGATGATACTGATAATCATGTGCTTTATAGGGTGACGCCATTCTTTAAAGGAACAGAGTTAGTGGCAAGAGGTGTTGAGATGGAGGCTTATTCCATCGAAGATAAAGGAAATGGTTTATGCTTTCATGTATTCATTTATAATGTTCAGCCTGGCATAAGCATTGATTATTCAACAGGAAGTAGTGCTATTGTGATGAACAGGTGAATAGAAGGGGGTACGCATGAATATAGAAGAATTAAAAGTACCAATTGATGGTGTATGTAAAGCGATGCAGATAGCATGTGAGAAGGCAGGGGCGGATATAGATGCAGATACTCCTACAAGGGCTGAAATTGTGTTCTTTGTGCTATATCTGATAATTGATGAAGGTGGCTTTGACGAGAATGATCTTGAATTGATAGAACAAGCTGCGGGATTTCAAATAAACAGAGATCATTGGAATGAGATTATTGAGCTTGGCAGAGTGGATTCAGAAGAGAATTATCTTTCACAACCGCCGGCAGGAATTATATTAATGTCAGAGGCAGATAATGCCCTATATGATGCAGGAGAATCGTTTGCTTGTGTTAATGCAGTTATGGATGTTTATAAGTTTATAGGAGAAACTTTTGTCAATATCAAAGGATTTACTGATAATAAGAGAAGTGCCAAATTGAAACGATTCTTAGAAATGGTTGATAAATATCAGCGTGATAATTCTAAAGATCCAAATGCAAAGTCTTTCCTTAGTAAGGATAGTGATTTGCCTCATGATGAGAAAGTTATTCCATTTAAGAAAGGCGTAAAAGCACCAAAAAAGAGTTGAGAGATTTGTTCTGGAGGTAGAGATTTAAGTGCCTAGGAAAGGAATACTCTATGAATGCAGAATTGAAGAAAGTAATTGACCAGTTATATGTGTTAGTTGATCCAAATGGTTCTAGTGTTAGTGGAGCATCTGCCAGTATCAGCACTGAGAGAGAAGCTATTAAGACTGAATTAGTAGATTTTTTGTCATATCTCTCAGCTTCGGATGGCATAATTTCCGAAAGCGAAGTAGGCTTTGTAAATGAATACTTTGGACTTGGTTATTCTCCGGATGAGCTTAAACAATACATTGAGAAGAATGGGACATATTCAACGGCTTTTGAAAGTAGGGCTCCTAAAACACTAGAAAGGCTTGTGAATCAGGATAATACTCTTTTCAAGCAAAGGCTTAGTTTGGAGACTTCGACAAGTGCTGCTTACATTGATGTATTTGAGTGTTTAGGAAAGGAATTTCTGGTTTGTGATGGAGATGCTGACAAGCAGGAGATTGAGGATTTTTCGACATACATGGATACCTTAAGAAAGTATAAGAGGGAGCACTCTTCTTTTTCTGATAAAGTAAGAGGATGCATTGATGTTAGTGGTGTTCATGCAGGTGAGATTATTCCAAAGTTTGATGCTGAAGGAAATAGAGAAAAAAGTTTACAGGAGCTCCTTGATGAGTTAAATGAATTGATTGGCCTTGAATCTGTGAAGAAGGATGTTAATACCCTGATACATATGCAGGAGATAAAGAGAATTAGAAAAGAGCGTGGATTAAAGGAAATTCCTGTATCAAATCACCTTGTTTTCTATGGCAATCCCGGTACAGGAAAGACGACAGTGGCTAGGCTTTTGGCGCAGATATATCATGTTATGGGGATTATTTCAAAGGGGCAGTTTGTTGAAACAGATCGTTCTGGACTAGTGGCAGGATATGTGGGACAGACTGCTCTTAAGGTACAGGAAGTGGCAAATAAGGCTCTGGGTGGAGTGTTGTTTATTGATGAGGCGTATTCTCTTACGCGTAGTGATAGTGGTAACGACTATGGTGCTGAGGCTGTTGATACTCTTTTGAAGTTTATGGAAGATCATAGAGATGATTTCATAGTTATTGTTGCAGGATACCCAGAACTCATGGCAGAATTTATTGATTCAAACCCTGGTCTGAGGTCTAGATTTAATAAATTCATCAATTTTGAAGACTATGATGACATTGAACTCTTAGAAATCTTCAAACTTATGTGCAAGCATGCTGGTTATATTCCTACTGAGGAAACTATTAAGTACTGCGCTGAAGCTTTTGAAAAGAAGTATCAGAATCGAAGTAAGAATTTTGCAAATGCCAGAGAGATAAGGAACTTCTTTGAGACAGCGATGATGAATCAGGCGGATAGGCTATTTGGCAAAGAAAATGTGAGCAATGAGGAGCTGAGCACACTAGAATTGGCAGATGTACAGGGGATTATTTAAAAAAGTATAGGGAAGGAACATGAAAGAAGATAAGGGAAATATAAATAATAACGATACTGCCGAAGAAAATGTACTCAAGATTAGGCAAGAAAACTACCTGAAAAGCCTTGATGGGTTAAAACAAACAGTGAGTTCGTTTAATGAATTAGTTATACAAGCTATACCTTCTAAAACTATCGATTCAATGAAAAAAAACTTTTTACGTATTGCCAAGCAGATTTCGGAAATTGTGGCAACAGATTATATGAAGCCATTTCAAGAATCATTTTCTAAGTTTGCAAAGGTAATAGAAGAAGCCAAAGAAAACCCATATAGTTATTACAATTATCATGAGTACCAAGGAAAACTCGATACATTTCATTGGGCGTGGCCATATAGGATAACAGCTGAAGAATTAAAGTGTTTAGTCGAACAGGCAAATGACGAAGCGCAGTTTGATAAGCTTATATCTTCATATTTCACCAATCAGAGATTGATAGATATGTTTTCAGATATAGAAAATGCTTTACCAAGAAAGCATAAAGTCCTGTTTAAACAAATAGAAAATTCATATAAAAATAAGGATTACGCAATAATAAATAATGCAGTTACATCTATAATTGATAATCTGTTGAGTGTTGTGCTTATTAATAAAGGTTGCACTACAAGAAAAGGAATTTTACAACCAATAATAGAGTATTATTCCGAGAACTATAACTATTCAGATATAGGATTCATATTTGAATTACACATGCTTTCCAATAACATTGATTTAATCTTTAATAATTATAACTTTAGTGAAAAGGTAATTGTGGATTCAAAAAAGAAGGCAAGGAGACATTTGGCTACTCATGGAATCATGTATTCAAACAGAAAGGCTGATTGTATCATGCTTTTGAATACCCTAATGGCTTTAATTGATAACTTGGAATATATTAAGCCGTTTAGCGGAGCGCTTAAGCTAGATGGAAATCGTGGTAATAAGCACTTTATTATTGCATCAAAGTCTGTGATTATTAAGAACAGGATTAGTAGGCAATTGAATTTAAAACAGTAGCGCCAGTAGTGTCAGGATAATTGCGGGGTAAAGTATGAGAATTCTGGCCACGAATGCTTTGCACGCTATGACGTGACGCGATGTACGGCGATGTACGGCGATGTACGGCTATGTACAGGGAGGCGAAAATTGTTGGGGTTACGAGACGAAACCGCTTGGTTACGTTTCGTAACCTTTTCTGTTGCATAAGATTTCTTCACTGAATATAATCAGCTCATCAGAGTCGACACTGATTTTTTAGGAGCAGATGTTTATGGATGGAACAGATAAGAAGTTACTGGATTTGATCAAAGGAAATGCTCGTATGAGCTATCAGAAAATTGGCGATGCACTGGGGATGTCCCGCGTGGCAGCCAAGAAGAGAGTGGACAAGCTTGAGAAAGCTGGAATAATCCGTGGGTATAACACCTATATCAAGAAGGAAGATGAGGTGACAATGCTCATCGATATAATAACCACGCCTGAAGGATTTGATAGAGTACTGGAATACGTTGCCACGAGGACGATGTACGTGCGCCAGATTTACATAACTCTTAAGGCAAATCATATCCATCTTGTAGCTGTGTCTGATTCACCTGAAGACATCAAGTACATGACCAAGATAATCGAGAAGGCCTGTTCGGATGATATCAAGGAATATCATGCCCGCCAGGTACGTCAGATTATCAAGGACGTCTATGGAGGAATCAAATATGA
>JAEEGL012643771.1_pt1 | contig 40188 bp, 22 predicted proteins | sample 9134231 | NCBI WGS metagenome assembly JAEEGL01 (sample SAMN16246548, study PRJNA631951) | gut metagenome | biome: gut microbiome; feature: rumen; material: fiber-attached | host: Bos | place: Iran: Karaj | collected 2018-10
CATCCGCCTGTACTCGCCAGCTGACGAATACACCACTGTTCTGCTTAACTGCGACAAGACCGCGGTCAAGCTGATCTGTCTTTCTCTGTGCCATAGCATCACCTGATGCCATAAATGAAGCGACAAATGCCATTGCGCCCATCAACTTAGCACATGTTGATTTAGAAACCATCATTTTGGTTAAGGTTTAAGTAAAAATTGGTTGATATAAAAATGATTATTAATAATATTACATCGGCAATGGTTAGAATTACCTCCGTAACGGTTAGTTTACATTCGTTCAGATTGAATTTATTCTTGAGTTGTCAAATAGCCAAAAATGTGAAAGTCATATTTGTCAAACCTAAATGCCTGGATAATATCAAGTGTTTCACTCAAAGCAGTCAACTACTTTTCTCCACAATTGTCCTAAAGTTCATAGTCAGTACTTAGTCAGTAGTTCGTCAGTACTTAGTCAGTACTTTGTCAATACTTCTTCTATGCAATCACTTGTTCAATATTTCCCAAAGGTTATTCAAAAGTTCAACTATCTAATCACATCGCCTATTATGTACAACTATTACTTGTAAGATTGATGTGACAAATATAAGCCGTTAACCATTTAACAAGAAATAAGTGTCAATTCAACAATAAAATAATCCATTAAAAAAAGCACCATATTACAATAAAATAGCACATATAGTCACTTAATAACATCCCAAATGAGTATTTTTTCCCGTATCATCTTGTTCAATCAAAAACTTTTTCGTTTATTTGCACTATCAAGAATACAAACAAGAAGTTATAAATGAAGAAAGTATTAACCATTCTGCTTTCAGCAATCACCATTGGCTCACATGCGCAGGACTTTGACCGATACTTTGAGGACAAGACTTTGAGACTGGATTACATCCTTGCCGGTGACGCCAAAGAGCAGCACATATTTCTTGAAGAAATGATGCAGCAGGACAAATGGGCAGGAAGGCGCAACAGATTATCAGAAAAGTTTCTCAATGGTAACGGTCAGATTATTGTCCGCGACCAGAAGACTAAAGACATTATATATATATGGACGTTTTCAACTCTCTTTCAGGAATGGCTCCAGTATGACGAGGCAAAGAAGGTGAAGAAGGCTTTCGAGGCTTCGTACAACGTACCTTTTCCTAAAGCTCCAGTTGACATAACAATCACACTTACGGACAATCATGGAAAGGTAACGACGGAACTCACCCATAGCGTTGACCCTAAGGACATCCTTATCCGCAGGATTGGTGACAATGGTATTCCGTTCCATTATGTTTGGAAAGGCAACAACACATCTACACCTAAAGAAACAGAAGATGTGCTCAACAAAACAAACGATTCGTCTAAACCAATCAAGCGAAATTACGTCTATACAGAATATAATCCGATGGAAGGCGTAAACATAGAGAATTGTGTTGACCTTGCCATAGTAGCAGAAGGATATACAGAAGCACAGATGGGCAAGTTCTACGACGACTGTCAGCGTGCCGTTGACGCTCTCTTTGCACGTGAGCCTTTCAAGAGTCTCAAGAACAGGTTCAATGTGGTGGCTGTGGCAGCCCCTTCACAGGATGCTGGTCCTTCAGTTCCTCACACAGGAATATGGAAGAGAGGCACAAGCGGAGCGCACTACGACACATTCTATAGTGACCGCTATCTGATGTCGCAAAATATGCACCAGATATATGACTTGTTATCAGGTGTTCCTTTTGAGCACATCATGGTACTCGTCAACTCCGACACCTACGGAGGAGGAGGAATATACAATCAGGTGACATTCTCAACAAGTGACCACCCAACTTTCAAGGAAGTCTTTGTACATGAATTCGGTCACAGCTACGCAGGACTTGCCGACGAGTATGCATACGACGACATGGACGAGCAATGGTATCCAGCTGACACTGAGCCTTGGGAACCGAACATCACGACACTCAAGGACTTCAACAGCAAGTGGGCAGACATGATGCCGAAGAAGACACCTATTCCTACTCCACTCGACCCAAAGGTACCAAACTTCCGTAGCATGGACAAAAATGATGCAAAGGAGATGGCAAAGCTAAATGCAGCCACACAGGTCGTAGGAGTATTTGAGGGAGCAGGTTATCAGAGCAAGGGCTGTTACCGTCCTGCACAGGAATGTCGTATGAAGATAAACGAAGTCGAGGACTTCTGTCCAGTATGCAGCCGTGCCATCCGTAGAATAACAGATTTCTATACAGCAAAATAACATAAAGAGAACATAAAGCAAGCATAAAGAATATTCTAAAAAAAATAACCAATATGAAGATTAAAACTTTAACCTTCGCATTACTGTTCGGACTTGTGCTGACTGTTAATGCAGCAAACAAAACACAAAGGGTAACACAATGTGCAACCTCCGTGACACTCACAGAGGCTGTTGATTATGCCATCACAAGTACAGAGCCATTCTCTACAGCTGGTACAATCGACATTGCCAATCCAGATGCAGTTGTCATCTTCGAGAACATCCGTCCTTCAGATGTCATCAACAAGTACCTTGTCAAGGTAACAGCCAATGGCGTTGCACTCAAGAACAACGTCAACTGTCGTGTCAGCATCTATCGCCACGGAGCAATCGTATTGCCTCATAGCGACACAAAGAATCCTGACGGAACAGCCTTCTACCCTCTCACCACTTACAGCGGTGATGGATTCACGGGCGAAGTTAATCAGTACAACAAGACAACACGCTACACCAAGGCTGGTGGTAACTTCCCTATCCGCTCTTTCAAGATTAAGCGCGGATACATGGTTACCATGGCAAACAACACAGATGGTACTGGTTACAGCCATTGCTTCATCGCTAACAGCGAAGACCGTATAGTCGATTTGACAAAGGAAGGAAATGGAAAGGGTGCGTTCCTTGCAGACAAGGTAGGTTTCTTCCGTATATTCCGTTGGCAGTGGCCAGGCAAGCTCGGTATGAGTGATGCACGTGATGACAGGCTCATCAACCTCACAAACGCATCATGGTTCTACGACTGGGGAGCAGGCAACAGCCTTCGCGACAATGCAGAGTACGTACCACAGCGTCACCATGAGGATGGTATTTCAAACGGAGGAGAACGTAAGTGGGCATGGTCAAGTTTCAGCTCAATAAACGGATTGGAGAATACCAATACACATATCCTCGGACAAAACGAGCCAGACAACACTGGAGGAGGAAATGAGGTTTACACATACGTAACAAAGATTCCAGACAACCCAAGAGAAAAGCATGGTGACTACCCTCTCGTAAATGTAGCCAAGGACTTCCTCTACAGCGGTATGCGTATCGGAACATTTGCTTGCTGTAACCCAAACACAGGTTGGGTTTCTGAATATGTAAACTGGTGCCGTAACAACAACATACGCGTTGACTTCGTTGCCACACACTATTATATAGGTGGACAAGATCCTGCAAGATGTGTGGCCAGCCTCAAGTCACTCCATGATGTAACAGGTCTTCCTGTATGGGCAACAGAGTGGAACAATGGCGCCAACTGGACAGGCGAAGGCGGTTTCAGCACAGATGGTGGCTGGTACTCATGGGGTAGCGGTAACGACCAGCAGAAGAACGGAGAATGGCTCAGGGATGTACTCAAGAGAGCCGACAAAGAGCCTTGGCTTGAGCGTCTTGCAGTATATAACGCAGTTGAAGGCAAGCGTGAGATATGGACAAACGGTGCACCTACAAAGGCAGCCGAAGTTCTCTCTACATATAAGTCAGGATTTGCATACAACGATGCAAACGAATATTGGATGCCTTGGACATACATGGCACCATCTGACCTCGTTGCATCATACGATGCCAAGACAAAACTTGTGACACTCCGTTGGAAGCACCTCAACGGTAAGCAGACGAACAGCGTATCAGTAGAGTATAGAACACAGAATTCTGCTTTGTGGACAGAGCTTGGAAAGATTGAGAACATCTACAATACTGATGTTACATACACAAATAAGACACTCCCATTCCTTGATATGTCAGGTAAAACTGGAGTAATATATTTCCGCATCAAGGATAAGGACTTCGACAACAAGACACGTACATCCAATGATGCAACAATCTCTATCCCTGATGTCAAGAACATTGACGGAGCAGAGATTGGAAGACTGTTTGTGGCAAATGATGATCCTATAACAGTTATCTACGACAAATCATTCTCAAAGTCACCAGCTATCATCATGGGTACAATGACAAACAACAACAACAAGTTGTATCCAAGCAATGTCATCACATCATCCGGATTGTCATCATTCGATTTCAAGGTATTCTCTTGGCAGAAACAGCCAAACAGCGTAACAACACTCACCAAGAGAGAGGAACTTTCATTCCTCGCTATGGAACCAGGTGTAAGAAAGATTGGTAATCTCGATGTTGTCGTAGGAAAGCAGATCGTAGAAAAGGATGAGACAGAGGTTGTGTTTGAACAGCCATTCCCAGAAGGAGTAACTCCAGTAGTCATTGGTACTGTACAGAAGCTCCCTAACTCATACTTGAACTACCCAACATCACTTGTCATCAAGGATGTAACAAACAAGGGTTTCAAGTGCTATGTCAAGTTTGAAAACGCAGAGACAAAGAGTCTCGTTTTGAGCGTCAACATCGGCTTTATTGCAATCACTCCAGGAGCAAGCTATTTAAATGACGACAAGAGTCTCATCATCCACGCAGGCATTGGAGAGAATACACTTTACGGCTCAAGTGCAAAGCTTATTGAGTACAAAGATGGCGACAACAGATTGTACTTCAAGAACACAATGCTCTTTGCATATTCACAGACGAATAACTACCCATCTGCTACAATCATACGTAAAGCTTACGACGAGACTGTAACAGATCAGGCAGACGAGCGTTACGGATATATATATGGTAGCAGAGTAAAGAGAATGATTGACACATCTAAGGCAACTGGTGTAAATGACAGAGAAGAATCTGGAGACAAAGTCGGATACATCATTATTGCAGAAGTTGATGGCAAGACACCTGAATTGACAGCCATATCAGAGACGACTGCTGACGGAGCATCACTCCCTACAGTCAATGGAAACAGAATTACAGTTCCTGGTACAACAGACTTTGAGGTATTCAACTCATCTGGCGCAAAGGTTAATGCAAATGCACCTCTTTCTGCAGGTATCTACGTAGTCAAGGTTGCAGGAGTTTCATACAAGGTAATCGTAAAATAATGAATACACGTAACATAATGATGAGAGCAATCTTTGCGGTTGCTCTCATCTTTGCTAATACAGCAAAAGCACAGGATAATACCATCCATGATGGTGGAGAGTATTACCTTTATAATATATACTATGACAGATGTCTTGGTGGTAATGCAGAAAACAACGGTCCCGCACTTTCCAAGACAGGTAACGACATGAGCAACTATGTGTGGGTAGCAGAAGCATCTTCACTCCACTCTGGTTGGTATTGGCTTAGGCATAAGGCAACAGGCAAATACCTTCAGGCAAGCAACAAGGAAGGAGACACATGGAGTTGCTGGTTTGCTGGAAGCCTGAACAAGGCATACAACTCATACGAATGGCTATTGCAAGAAGGCGAGGATGGCTACATCAAGTCAAATCGTGGTGAAGCAATCAATGGCGCAAACAAATGCTATCTCGGAATTGACAAGGGTGCGGAATCAAAAGACTACATATCCATATATTACGACAAGGCACTTGGAGAAATATCCGCATGGCAGATTGTAGATGCACACTACCCTCTTGCCGACAGCCGTCTAAAACTCTACACAGGCAAACTCGATGAAACAATCGCACGTGGAGAGGCTATATACGATAATCCGTACTACAACAAGCCTGACGAGCTGGCTGTTGCACTTTATAATGCTCGTAGCGCAAGGGAAACAGCATCTTTAGACAACGTAAACATGATGGTTACGGCCACTAAAGCACTTGTTGCTGCCATCACAAATGCACAGGAAGGCAAATACAAGATTATCATCTCTGGCAGCAGCATGGGTAACTATGACAAGTTCATCGTTGACATCAATGCTCTTAAGGTCAGTAACGAAGAAGTGGAATTTGTCATCCGCTCTGCAAACAAATCTGGAGCAATAGTATATATCAGTTCAAAGAGCATAAGGATTGGCGAAACAACGATTAACACAGACGGTAACTACGAAAAACTTTCCCTCAGGTTTAATGTAAAGAACGTAGAAGTATCACAGAACGGTAAAGTTGTTGGCAACATTCCTCAATCAATCGTTCCTGTCGTAACATCCGTTGGTCAGTCAGCTGAGATATCAATTATCGGAGAGGAACTGATAAGCGACTGTCAGATGACATATACTCCAATTACAGAAGGTGACAAGCCCACTCCTAATGAGTATGGCAAATACACGTCAAATTGCATATATATGAAAGGTGGCAGTCTGGATACTCCACTTCTTGTCAACGAAAAGACAAATATGCACGTGCTTGCGACGGAGAAACCTTTAGGCAGTTCAATTGTATCACTCCATGGCGATGGCGCATACCTTATCTTTGACAACATACGCCCATCAGACGTAAAGAGCAAATATCTCAAACAGATACGTATCGATGGCAAGACTGCTATTGACGGTACAAACTGCCGTGTCGCCATCTATCTCCACGGCGCTGTTGTCTATCCTTTCACAAAGAACGACATTGCAATGTACGCATATTCAGGCGAATTATATAGTGGTACCGAATATCAGTTAAAGCTTGGCAAGAACGACAATCTCGGCACAGCAGACAACGAGATTAGTTCATTCATACTCAAACAAGGTTACATGGTGTGCCTTTCTACTGTCAAGGACGGTTCTGGATATAGTCGCATCTACGTTGCTGACCATGGAGACAAGCGTATTGATGTCATTCCAGACCTTCTTAAAGGACGTATATCAAGGGCATATATACGCAAATGGAACTGGGTAAGCAAAAAGGGATGGTGTTCAACAGAAAGTTCATCTGCCATAGAAGCAGAAGGCAAAGAACTTGGCTGCACATGGTTCTACACATGGAGCGCCGACCGTTCCTCTACTACCGACATGGAGTATGTACCACACAAGAATCATATCTATTGGCCTTCATGGTCAAACATAGACAGAGATGATGCCACAGCCGTACTTGGCTACAATGAGCCTGATCACTCTGAACAACATTCTGACGACTGTGGTACGACCATTGATCCTTGGAAAGCGTGCACTCACCAACCAGAGTTCATGGCATGCGGACTTCGCATTGGTTCACCTTGCCCTACGGATGCTTCATGGGTAAAGCAATTCATCAAGCATTGTGACGACATGGCATACCGTTGCGACTTCGTAACCTTCCATGCCTATTGGGGAACAAACGAGGCTGCAAACTCTGACAGTTGGTGGTGGCAACTTGAACAGATATACAAGGACACGGGTCGCCCAATATGGTTGACAGAGTGGAACAATGGAGCATCATGGACAACAGAAGGATGGCCATCAAGCTACTCAGATAAGCTTGCAAAACAGAAGAATGCCATCAAGTACATTCTCTCCGTTCTTGACAATGCTAACTTTATCGAAAGATATTCACTCTACAACTGGGATTCATACTATCGTGCTGCAATCTCATGGGACAGCGACAAGAACAATTGGTGGGTAACACCATGTGGCGAAGTCTATCGTGACACTCACCCTACTCATGCCTATAACGAGAAGATGCAGAAAGTACCAATAGGATGGTTCCCGGGCATCAACAAGGAGAATAAATTCAGCTTCACCTTCGTTGAGAGTACACAGAACATTCTCATGTCCATTACCAACAAGAACGGTGATTTCACAGGACAGGAGATTATTGAGTACAAGGATGCAGATGGAAAGTGGAAAACCTTCTATGACAATTCAAGTAAACGAAGCAAGTTTGAAAGCAGTAAACTGAGAATGGAAAACGTCTCACTTGATAATTGCAATACGCAACTATTCACAAACGAAAAGTTGACTTTACGTTTACGTATTATCACCCTAAAGGGAGATGCTACCACAACGGAAGCTGTGACAAAGGACATTCCAGAAAGCATAAGAAACAGATACAACGAAGCCGTAGGCATAAACAAGGTTACTCACGATGACTCTCAAGCTGAGTACTACACTCTTGATGGAAAGAAGACGAACTATCCAACATCCAAAAAAGTGTACATATATAAGAACAAAAAAGGAGAGACAAAGAAAGTTACAAAGTAATTGCACTATGTAACATTTAGCAATAATTTGTAACTTAGCATACGTACAACGATAGTCAAAATGTAAAAAAATACATTTTTTTAACATTTTGTTACATTACAAATAAAAAAGGCGAAGATGATTTTACTCATTTTCGCTTTTTTCAGTATATTTGCACGGATTAAAATCGTCCTCACTTATTGAGAACAATTACCAAGAGAATAAAGAAAAAATTAAATTACACTAACTAAACTATATGAACATACGCTTTTGTACATTAGGGAACTATGCCTTAAAGGCATTCTTCCTTACTGCAATCTGCGGGGCGACTTACTCTTGTAAGGACGACTATACGCTTGATGACACTACGCCTTCATGGCTCGGTTCAAGCATATACGAGTACCTTGAAGAGGATGGTAACTACACTAACTTCGTCAAGCTCATCAATGATCTTGACTACAAGGAAGTGTTGGCTCGTACAGGTTCAAAAACGCTTTTCGTTGCTGACGATAACGCGTTTAAATCTTTCTATTCAAACAATCCATGGGGAGTTAGTAAATATGATCAGTTGTCATTGAGCCAGAAGAAGATTCTTCTCAACGGTTCAATGATTAACAACGCATACCTCCTCGAAATGATGTCAAGCATCCCTGCTGGCGGTAATGACAACGATGTACCAACAAGAGGTGAATGTATGAGACGTGAAACTGCATTGGACGTCACAGACTCTATTCCACACCTTTTTGCTAAGGACATTCCTGTCAACTACAGCACAGACAAGAACGAAAAAGATTACTGGAAGCGCTTCCGCGAAAAAGGTATCTATCTCGCTCTTGATGGCTCTCCATCAATGATGGCACATTTCCTCAATGCTCAACTCAGCAACAAGAACATTACTGATGATGATTTCGAGCGCATCGTTGGTGTTAAGCGTGACAAGAACGACGCTTTTATCTTTGACAACAAGGTTATCAAGCAGGACATCACATGTCAGAATGGATACATCAATGTTCTTGACAAGGTAAACATCACTCCACAGAATATGGCAGAGGCACTCCGCACAGGAAAGGATACCAAGATATTCTCTCACATGTTGGATCGTTTCTCTGCACCATTCTACGATGCCTCACTGACAGAACGAGCAAGACTCATCTACGGAAATCATATAGATTCCGTTTTTGTTAAGAATTACTTCTCTCTCCGTTCTCATGGAGAAACGGGTCTTCTTTCCGATAGAGGAACAGACCCAACAAACAATCCAAACGGAAATGCCGTATTCGACAAAAGTTCCAACAAGCCACTTCCATTCGATCCAGGATGGAACGCATACTATGTGAACAGTAAGACTGGTCCGACATTGGATATGGCTGCCATCTTCTGTCCTAACGACAAGAAGTTGATGGACTATTTCTTCACTCCTGGCGCTGGTGGTAACTTCCTTATCAAGGCATATGCTGGAGACCTTATTAATACGGTTTCGGCAGACACTGAGGACATGGATGCTGTATATAGGGTTCTTGACTGCATTCCACGTAATGTTATCCGTGCACTCGTGAGCAACCTCATGAAAGAATCTTTCATTTCGTCTGTGCCAAGCAAGTTCGAGACAATCAAGAACTCTGCACAGGACCCAATGTTTGACGAAGATAAGGATTATCATCGTGAAAATATTCAGTACTGTATTCTTGCTAACAATGGTATCATCTACGTCATGGATGAGGTTACTACTCCTGCAGAATACGCAGCAGTAAGTGCACCTGCATACGTAGAGCAGGACAAGAAGATTTTCAACTGGGCTATCCAGTCAGCATCACTTGGTGGCATACCTACCAACTACTATGCTTATCTCCTTGCAATGAGTTCACGTTTCAGTTTCTTCGTACCACAGGATTATGAATTCACATACATTGACCCTGTATCTTTTGCTTCAGCAACTGCTGTCGGAGGTGAACTTATTGGTAAAGCATACAAACTTGAGTGGAAGTCAGACAAGAATGAGCCTGCTGCTAAAACATACAATTGTAAATACAACATCAAGAACAAGACTTGTGAACTTGGAGAGCAGCTCACTTCTACAACAACATCTAACATTTTCGGCAACCGGCTCAAGGATATGCTTGAGACACACACTGTCATCCACGAAGACAACTCATCTTCTATAGGTATAGATGAGACAAAGACAGGTATGGAGTGTAACAAACATTATTTCCTTACAAAGAATGGTGCTGTAATCTTTGCCAACAATGCTGAGAAGAGAAATGGAGGCAAGGGAAATTGCATGACACTCAAGGGTGGATGGATGTTGAATGGTATCAGCCAGATAAATCCAGAAACAAATGGCGCTCTCGATAATTGCTCTGTTATCGGATTTGACGATAAGTCTGCACAGACATACAGCTATGGAAACGGTTTCGCATACATGATTGATGTTCCAGTACAGCCAACCATCGAATCTGTATATTCTATTCTTTACAATAACAAGAACTTCAGTAAGTTCTTCGACCTTTGCAAGCCAGATATCGAGGCACTTGAAAAATGTGGAATCAAAGATAAGACTACACAAAACAAATTCCTCATTTTTACAAACAGAGGAGGTATTCCATGCTTTGATGAAGATGGTAACAAAATTGATGAATCTACAAACGTACGTTTCTTCAACAACTACAACTATACTATCTACGTTCCAACAAACGAAGCCATGGACGAAGCATTTGCAAAAGGTCTCCCTACATGGGAAGACGTTGCTGCCCTTGCTGACGTATCAACAGACAAAGAAGGTAATGACCTTCCAGAAGATGCTATTGAGGCAAGAAATGCAAAAGTTACTGCTATGGCAACCGCTATTATTAACTTTGTAAAGAATCACTTCCAGGATAACAGTATCTTTGCCGATACTCCAGAGATGAAGTCAAGCGTATTCGAGACTGCAACCCTCAATAGTGAGACACAAGTTTACAGTAAGGTACATGTTTCATCTGAAGGCAGTGCAAGCCTTGCAAATGCAAGCCTTACCATCACAGATGCAGTAGGACACGAATGTCATACTACAGGTGACAAGAATCTTATTGCTCGCGATTATATTATAAAGAGCAACAATATCATCTCATCATCTTCTGCTGTAATCCACGGTATTGACCACGTTCTTGACTACAAGACACTCGTTAATGGTCGTTACGACTCTGACTGGAAGACAGAGGCAAGAGCACGTAAGTACCTCAGCAGATACAGATTAACAAAATAAACTTACATAGTATGAACAAAGTTAAATTCATTATAACTACATTAGTGCTGTTCTTCTGTGTAAGTTCAGCATTCGCTCAGAAGCGACGCATCACAGGTAGCGTTTACGATGACTTAGGCGGTATCATGATGGCCAACGTCGTTGAGCGTGACGCAAACAACCGTATCGTTGCTGCAACAGTAACGGATATGAACGGAAACTTCTCTCTCGTAGTATTGAATCCAAAGGACAAGATTAGCGTCAGCTTTGCAGGTTACGAGAAGTACGAGGAGATAATTGGAACAACTAAGAATAAGTTCAACATCAAGCTCCATGAGATAACACTCAAGGAAGTTGTTGTCAAGGCTAAACCAATGGTACGAAGCAATGGTATGGCAATCCCTTTAAAGGAGGTATCTGTTGCTACACAGACAATGGATATGGATGATGTCGAAGGTCTTTCTTTCTCAAGTGCAGACGAAGCACTTCAGGGTAAGATTGCAGGTCTTGATATCGTTGCCAACTCTGGTAACCTTGGTTCTGGTACATCTATGCGTATGCGTGGTGTCAGCACAATCAATGGTTCAGCAGAGCCACTTATCGTTGTGGATGGTAACATCTTTGATATTCCTGATGGAGCATCAAACATCAACTTTGATGACCTTGATAATGAGGAACAGTTCGCTACCCTTCTCTCTGTAAATACAGAGGATATTGCGAAAATCACAGTTCTCAAGGATGCCGCTGCAACTGCTATCTGGGGTTCAAAGGGTGCAAGTGGTGTCCTTGAAATCACAACTCGTCGTGGTGCTTCTGGTCCTACAAAGCTCAACTTCTCATATAAGTTCTCTGGTTCATGGATGCCATCAGGTCTTAACATGCTTGATGGTGACGGCTACACTATGATGCTTAAGGAGGCTTACTTCAACCCTAAGCAGAGTGCGGCTACATCAGACATGGTTGAGTTGAACTATGACAAGTCATTCCCTGTTCAGTACTACAACTTCAACAAGAACACAGACTGGATTGACGCTGTCAGCCAGTTCGGTGCAAAGAATGAATACTATATTACTCTCACAGGTGGTGGAGAAAAGGCTAAATTCCGAATTTCAGGAGGCTACTCTCACCAGACAGGTACAATCATTAAGCAGAGCCTCAACCAGCTCACTAACCGACTTGTACTCGACTACACCGTGTCTGACCGTATCTTGTTCCAGACAAATATTGCATTCACTTACACTGATAACCATCGTAACTGGGACGGAGAAAAGACAACAACCATTCTTGGCAAGGCATACGATGCAATGCCAAATATGAGCATCTACGAATACGACCAGTATGGACAACTTACTGGTGACTATTACAAGATGCTTCCTTCCAATGGCACCGATGGAGGTGGAGACAATAGTCACAGTTCCGGTCGTCTTGGCGACATGAAGGCACTTGGTAACCCTGTTGCAATTGCAAACCTTGCATTCAACAACCAGTCAACTTACCGTATTTCTCCTCAGTTCAATCTCCGTTATAAACTCCTCAGTAAGAGTCCAGACGAAGGTCACACTCTCGATCTCAATGCCGAGATTTACATGGACATCTTCAATGAGGCAGTAAATACATACTATCCAAATGCATTGACAACGGATTCTTGGGCTGATAAAGTTAACCAAACTTCAAGTTATGACTTCTCAAGCATCAGTATCACCAATCGTGAGAAACTTATTTTCACACCTAAGTTCAACAACGACATCATGACAGCAAGTGTACTTGCACAGTTTGAAATCTGGTCTGAAAATAGTTCAAAACAAGGTAGCTCACAGACTGGTCTTCCAACAGGTCTTAACTCTCCTATATCTGAAGCATATATAACCGACACTTATACAGGAAATGGTAAGGCACATCGTATGTCATATCTTGCAAGTGGACATATAGCATTCTTTGATGGACGCTATGCCTTCGACGCAACTATTAGACGTGACGGCTCTACTAAGTTCGGTGCAGGACGCAAGTGGGGTACATTCCCTGGTATCTCTGGTCGTTGGAATATCAATCAGGAACCATTCTTCGAGAAACTTCATGTAGGTCATATCATTTCTATGCTCTCTTTCCGACCATCATGGGGTAAGGTAGGTAAGGAACCAAATAAAGAATACCTTATGTACAATACTTATCAAAGTAAGGGTACATACGGTAAGAGTGGTTATAGTTATGGTGCTATTGCTCCAAACAATCTCCGTCTTACAGACCTTAGATGGGAGACTATAAAGTCCTGGAATCTTGGTGGTAACCTCAACCTCTTTGAGGATCTTATCCAAATTCAGTTTGAATACTACAACAAACAGACAACAGACCTTCTCATGAAGGACGTAGGAATTTCAGGCATTACAGGTTACAATAATCTCGCATGGGCAAATGTCGGTGGACTCCGCAACCGTGGATGGGAGCTTTACATCAATACTGGTAAGTTCGCAAAGATTGGGGACTTCTCAATGTCTTTGAACTTCAACATTGCACAGAATGTGAATACCATTACTGATATGGATGCCAGCGTACTTGCAAGTATGAATGGAAACTACGAATATAAAAATGCAGACTACCTCAAGCGTATCCAGATTGGTAATGCCGTAGGTTCTATCTATGGATTCAAGTATAAGGGTGTATATGCTTACGACTACGAGCACAGCGGTTATACTACACAGTCTTACAATACTTATGGCGAACGTACAGCATACGCAGCAGAACTTCGTGGAGACAACTCTACAGTTCCTGTAGCACGTGATGCAGAAGGCAACATACTCTACGATGCCAAGGGTAACCCACTCCACATGTACTTCAACTATGGAGGAAAGAACTATGAGTTCAAGGGTGGAGATGTCATCTACGAGGATATCAACCATGACGGTCAGATTGACGAACTTGATATCGTTTACCTCGGTAACTCAAATCCTAAGGTAAACGGAGGATTCGGCTTTAACTTCAACTATAAGAGTTGGAAGCTCAAGTTGTCATTCAACTATCGTTTTGGCAACAAGATTGCCAATACTGCAAGACTTAACAATGAGTCAATGCGTAACAACAAGAACCAGTCACAGGCTGTTGCTTGGAGATGGCGCAAGAATGGCGATGTTACAGAGATTCCACGTGCTATGAACGAAAAGATTGGAGCATCATACAATGCACTCGCAAGCGACCGCTACGTAGAGAATGGAGACTTCCTTCGTCTTCAGTACGCACAGTTGAGCTACAGTCTTCCAGCAAAAACAGCTCAGAACCTTGGTCTCAAGTCACTCACTTGTAGTGCATCTGCAAACAACTTGTTCTGTATCACTAAATATACAGGTGTTGACCCAGAAATCAGTTATGGTTCATGGGGTGTCTGCTACGATAACTCCAAGACTCCACGTTCAAAGTCATTCACATTCAGCATGAACATAGGTTTCTAATTCAAGCATTGAACTGACAAAAAAGAAATAATTATGAAACAATATAATAAGGTTACGATGAAGATAAAGAAAGGATTAGGATGGGCAATGTCAATTGCCATCCTTCCTGCCACATTCTTCACAATCACCTCATGTGAGGATTATCTCACAATCACCCCAACAAGTTCCATCGTAGAGGAGGAATTCTGGCAGGATAAGAATGACCTCGAGAATGCACTGTTCGGATGCTACAAGAGCATGACTGAAGAAGCATTTCTCAACAAGGTTATCTATTGGGGAGAGATGCGAAGCGATAACTGCGAACGCTCTACAGAACTTAAGGCATCGTCAGACGAGGCAAACGTCATGAATGCCAATATTCTTCCAACATACGGCATTTACGACTGGACGCCGATGTACAACACAATCAATTACTGCAACAAGGTATTAGATCATGGAGAAAAGGTTGTTCTTACAGACGAAAGTTTCTCCGAGCAGAACTGGCTGCCTATCAAAGCTGAGGCTTTGACAATACGTGCGCTATGCTATTTCTATCTTGTTCGTTCATTCGGTGAAGTGCCATACATCACACATGACATCAACAACAATTCACAAGAGTTGTCTTTTCCACAGAAAACGCAGTTGTATGTCTTAAACCGAATCATAGCAGATTTGGATACTGCAAAGACTTTTGCCATGACAGAATATGGCAATACAGTTTCAAACAAGGGACGTATCACAAAGAAAGCTATATATGCTCTTCTTGCAGACGTTCACCTTTGGCGTGCAAGTTATCTTCAGGGCAAATGCCATCCTTTTGTCAACAGACTTAAGAATGAATATGCTCCAAATCCAACAACGGCAAATGAATCAGATAGAGAAACAACAACGGCTACAGCAGAATCTGATTACAGGGACTGCATTAGTTATTGTGATTCTATCATTGATATCTGCTACAGTGACCTTAATAAGAAAATAAGAAAGAGATATCCATTGTATGCTTCCATCAAACCTGAGTTAGCAGACCTCTTGTCACAGAACGTATCTACGACAGAATTAGGTCAGAAATTACCAACCGAATCTACAAACGCATTTAATGATATTTTCGGAAGTGGTAACTCAGATGAATCAATTTTCGAGATTCAGTTCGATGGTTCAACATACGGCAACAACATGACCACATCCCTTTTCTGGAATCTTCATGACAATAAGGTTGCAAAACTTACAGCTCCAAAGACACTCTTCAAGGAGGTTGCTCCTAATCCAAATGCAGATGTAGCATCAGCTGTATTCACTAAGACAGACTATCGTAGATGGGATGCTTTGTATCACCTTGACGATGATGGACAAACAGAGTTCAACTACACAAAGCTATCTATGGAAAGTAATAAACAGGGAAATGCTAAGAAGAATATGCTTTCTGACAATACTGCCTCTATAAAAAGCGGTACATATTCATTAGAGATAACAAGAGTGTACCGTGGAGAAGGAATAAGCAATGATGCAAATTTCATTATCTACCGTCTCCCAGAAATTCTTCTTATGAAGGCTGAAGCTATCTCTCAGATATCATCTTCTAAAGAAGACCTTATGGCAGCTTTCAATTGTGTTAAGGAAGTATTCAAGCGCTCAAATCCTTACGCATATAACAAGAGCAACACTACTGCTGGCTCAGATACACTCAAGACAGAAATGTTCATGACGCCAAGAGCAATGGAATATCTTGTCATGGCTGAACGTCAGCGTGAGTTCCTTTGCGAAGGAAAGCGTTGGTTTGACCTCGTCCGTTTTGCACAGCGTCGTGGCAATACAGAGGATATGCTGACACTCCTTGTCCGCAAATATTCAGGAAACCAGAAATCTGTTCAAGCAAAACTTGCAGATATGCAATCATTGTTCTCTCCTGTATATGACAATGAGCTTAAAACGAACTATTTGCTCTACCAGAATGGTGCATGGAAAGCATCTAAGACAACAGGCAGAACTGACAATCAAAAATAACTGAAAAGTCATGAATAAAACAAATATATTCACAAAGAACAAAGGTGTTATCGGTGGACTTATGTCTGCTGCAATCCTTTCCGTCTTTTCTCTCTCTTCTTGTAAGGAGACAATAGATGAAAGTGACCTCTACACCTTCACTGGTGAGATGATGATTGACCACTTTGAGAACAATCCTAAAGAATTCAGCAGTTATCTCACACTCCTTAACCGTGTCAAGCCAAGCCAGCGTTCAAAGTCAACTATGCGTGACCTTCTCTCTGCGCGTGGAAATTACACATGCTTCGCTCCTACAAACGAAGCAATCCAGCAGTACCTTGATTCTGTAATGAACCTGCCAGAACCATTGGTTAGCACTACTGATGTTAATCTTATTCCTGACTCAGTAGCACAGGAAATCGTGTTCAATTCCATCATTCAGAATGGTAACGACCTTGCTTTCAAGAGCACAGACTTTGAAGAAGGTGCTCTCAAGACTACCAACATGAATGACCGATATGTCAGTATCTCATATGGAAAGAAAACAGAAAAGGCAGTAAGTAATAATGACACAATTTCATATTATACTACTGTAACATACGTCAACACTTACTCTGCTATCGTAGAGCCTGATATTGAGGTGGCAAATGGATACATACATGCAATTGACCATGTACTTGCACCATCCAATGCAACAATAGCAGGTCTTATCTTGACAACTCCTAACACTACATTCTTTGGAGAACTGCTCAAACTTACTGGATACGATGCCCAAATGGCAAAGATCAAAGACGTAGCATGGGAGGTAAAGCACGATGATATCAGAGGTCAAGACTTTACACATGCAAGTTGGAAAGGAAAATACCCTGAATTCAGGAAGTTCGGATTCACTGTGTTCCTTGAAACCAACGATGTATTTGAGGCAGCAGGAATTACAGACCTTGCAAGCCTCAAGGAATATGTAAAGGAACATGCAAACTTTGATGACGACACCAGTCGTGGTAATATGACTTCTTGGGGAGAGGACTATGAAAATCCATACAACTGGCTCAATCAGTTTGTGGCATACCATATTCTCCCAGAATCATTGACATACAACACAATGGTAACATTTGCCAATGAGTATGGTACATACGCTGGTCAAATGAAGAACCGAACAGCTTCTAATTTCTATGTAAACGTTTGGGAATATTGGGAAACAATGGGTATTCAGCGTCGTCTGATGAAAGTAACAGGCTACCAGAAACTTGTTGGCGGTAGCCGTATCATCTCACGTGCCATCAATCGTGCATCTAAGTACAACAACAAGACATACAAAGAAGATTTAGGCAAGATGGACATCCTCGGTATAGACATTGCTGCTACAAACGGAGATTACACCAACAATGCACTTAATGGCTGGTACTACCCTATCGACCAGATTCTTCTTTGGAACTCAGATGTACCAAACAAGGTACTCAATGAGCGACTTCGTTTTGACATTACATCACTCTTCCCAGAGTTCCTCAACAACAACATCAAACAGAATAGAGCAGCTGAGAAATGTGGAAGTGGTTACTGGTACTTCACTCCAGACTACATTGACAACGTAGTTGCCATGAGTGATGAAACAAAGTTTATCTATCTTCCAAACCAAGGCTATTCTGGCGGTATCAACAGTTGGATGAACTATCAGATAGATGAGTTCAACATTCAGGGAATCTTCGACTTTACGATGAAATTACCACCTGTTCCATATACCGGTACATACGAAATACGCTATGGTATCAATGCCAATAATAACCGTGGTATGGCACAGGTATATTTCGGAAAGAACAAGAACAACCTTCCTGCAATAGGTATTCCACTTGACCTTCGTACCGCATCAGGAACAAATACTGATGCAACAGGATGGGTTAAGGATGACGTTCGTGATGACGAAGCAAACGCGGAGAATGATAAGTCAATGCGCAACCTCGGATTCATGAAGGGACCTAAGTACATCCAATTGGATGCAAGCAACACGGGACGTTCTGCAGACCAGTGTTTGCGTAAGATTATCTATACAGGTGTTCTTGAAGCAGGAGAGACATATTATGTCCGTTTCAAGTCAGTACTTGCAGGAACAACATACGAGTTCTTCTTTGACTATCTCGAGTTAGTACCTAAGTCTGTATATGCTGGAGATGAAGCAGAAGACATCTGGTAATAATCAACAAACCTAAATTAAAGGAAATATGACAAACAAGATAAACATAATAAAGAGTAAGTATCTTGCTGGAGGAATGATTCTTTCATTCCTCACAGCAAGTACACTCTTCACATTCTCATCTTGTGCCGATGACCATTTCAACATATCATCTGAAGTCACTGGTACCAAGACAATATGGGAAAATATCAAAGAGAACAAGAATTTGTCCGACTATGCCTATATCCTTGAGCATGTGCCTTACTCTCAGAAGGATAAAGGTTTTACGTCACAGACGTACGCAGACGTTCTCAATGGTGACCAGACATTCACAATCTGGGCTCCAACCAATGGTTCATACGATTTTGAGTCATACAAGAAGCTAATAGAGTCTGGTGTTGAAGATAATATCAAGAGAGTAGAACTTGAACTTATCCGTAACAACATGACAAGATACACTCATGTAATGAATGGACAAGAACAGGAGAAACTTGTTCTCTTCAATGGCAAGAGATGTATTCTGGACTATGCAAATAACACTTTTGGTGGAAATAGTGTCATACAGCCAAACATTGCATCATCAAATGGTGTGCTCCATGTTACTCAGGCACCAGCTGATTTCATTCCAAACCTGTATGAGTATTACTTTTTAGCACCAAACTCAAGCGAAATACAAAAGTTCCTCAAAAAGTATGAAACGGAAGAATTCGACAACTATAGTTCTATCCCAGGTCCAACAGTAAACGGAGAAATAACATGGGTGGATTCAATAACTTACAAATACAATAATTATCTTGGCCAATACCTCGCACGCGAAGATAGTAACTATGCTGTAATCATTCCGACAGACAATGCATGGAAGCAGGTATATGACAAGATTGGAACTTATTTCAATTTTAGGAACAAATATATTCAAGATGTACATTTAAAAACTGAAACAGGAAGCGATACAATAATCACAGGAAAAGAAACAGTTCTTGGAACCGAAGAACTTGATTCTATCAAAAAATTGTATATAAGCAATTCCATTCTCAAAGGTACTTTTTTTAATGCAAACTGGCAACCACGCCAAATTTCCATTGCTTCACTTAAAGATATCTCAAATGCAGACTCACTCGAAACGGCTTTAGAGATTAACTCACTCACAAAAACAAGTCAAGAAATAGAAAAAAATATAAAAAATAATCACAAGTTCAAGAAGCCAGGAACATTGAATGAAACCAATGACAAGCAATACACACATGAATATGCTGATTTTGCAAAGATGTTTGGCGGGAATGATCCTATCAGATGTAGCAATGGTTATGCTTACATCACAGATGCATGGAATTTCCCAAGTTCACTATATGCTCCTACATTAGAGTATAAAGCAGCTCAAATTTTCGAAACTGCGAAAAAAGGAACTGCAATATCAGACAGGCTTACTGCCACATACCTTGGTGCAAACGGACAAGATTCCATCGTTTCATATGACTATGTCGCAGTCACAGGTTCTGGTAGTCAGTTTGAAGCAATATTCAAATTGCGAGATATGCTATCATGTAGATATGAAATCTATTTGGTTACTCTTCATAACAATGAAACAAACAGACCTACAATTTTCAAGACATCAATCTCATTTCATAATGAGACGGATAAGCCAAAGGAGAAGTCTATATTGGTTTCTGACTGGATGTCTGACTATCAGAATAGGACTGGTTCATACGGTGAAGAAATTACTGATGCTAAGAAAAAAGTCAACTACTACACTCGTCAGGCAAATATTGATACCGTGTCCATTTCGCCTGTTAAAATTTCAGGAGGTTCACTGACAGATACAATATGTATTGCTAAGGATTACGAAATTCCATACTCATACTATGGACTTACAAACGCATATCCACTTATAACATTCACAAGTGCAGCTATGAGTGGTGATATCAAACAATTATACTGTCGTCAGATGCGCATAGTATCAATCATCTTAAAACCAAAGAGAGACGAATAAATCCTAATTAGCAATTACAATGATGAATAATAATAAGAACAACAACAGCTTAGTCAAGGCAAGCATTGGTCTCATGATGCTATCAGGAGCAATATGTGTATCTGCCCAGACAAACGATAGCGATGATACGCCAAAGGCACCAATAAGAAAGGTTGCCAAGGTAGTAAACTATAAGATGAAAACGGTAAGCGGAACCGTACTCGACGCAGCAACAAAAGAGCCTATCGAAGGTGCACGTGTTGCAGCATACGGTAATGCCCGTTTCTCAATAATGACAGACGAAAATGGTAATTACAATCTTGAAGTTCCTGTTTTCGTTAACTCACTCTACGTAACAGTACCAGAGTACAATGACTTACAGGTTGCCTTTGATGGGGAAAATGCACCTACTGCTGAACTCTATAGCACTAAGTTCAACAACGTGTATTCCACAAAAACATCCATTACATCATCAAACAAGGCAACTGTCAATGAAACAAGTGCAATCACTATTGACGGTGAGATTGATAAGGCATTCTCAGGAGATGTACATACCGTAACGCGTTCTGGTATGCGTGGACAAGGTATTGCAATGTTCATCCGTGGTATCAATTCTATCAACATCAATGCACAGCCACTTGTCATCCTTGATGGCATGATTATTGACTGCCAGCTTGACCGCACAAGCGTACATGACGGATTCTTCAACAATATCCTTGCAGGAATTGACCCTGATGATATTGAGTCTGTAGAAGTCCTCAAGAATGCTACATCAATATATGGAGCACGTGGTGCAAATGGTGTTATCCTCATCAACACAAAGCGTGGTAAGTCCATGGCTACAAAGATTGAGGCAAACATCAATACAGGTTTTGAATTGATGCCATCATCAATCAGTATGATGAATGCAAGCCAGTTCCTAAACTATGCTTCAGAACTCGTGGGTACAACAGAGTATGCACAGAAGTACGCTTCATGGGAAAATAACTATCCATTCCTCGTAAGCGACAAAAATTACTATTGGTATCCACTTTTCCACAATGAAACAGACTGGTCTGACGGTCTCTATCGTACAGCCATTACACAGAACTACAAGGTAGGTGTTCAAGGTGGTGATGAGAGAGCCATGTATAATCTCTCACTTGGTAGCACAACTTCACAGTCAACAGCCAAGGGCAATGACATCAGTCGTTTCAATATCCGCTTCAATACAGACATCCAGCTCAGCGAGTATGTATCAACACAGTTGGACCTCAGTTTCAGCAACCTCACTTACAACCTTCGAGACAACGGATGGGCAGAAAGTTATGCAAGTAGCACTATCTCTTCACCAAACGTGCTCGGACTTATTCAGTCACCATTCCTTTCAAAGTATGGTTACTACACAGGTGATGACTTGAAGTTGCATGAGTCAAGCGTATATGCTGGTAAGTATATTGACGACAATAACTATCCTTTTGATTATGCTTCTGCATTCGGTACAAATGCGGCATTAGCAAATCCATATTGGATTTTGGAAAATGGTGACGGTAACAACAAGAACCATCAGCAGCAGACTCAGTTCTACCTCAACTTGATGCCAAAATACACCATCAACAAACATTTGTACATCACTAACAGATTTGCTTATCAGTTCAACCGTTCAAAGGAGAAATATTATCTTCCAAAAGCGGGTACTCCTATCTACACACTTGAAGGATATGGAAATGTCACAACAGTAGTCAAGTCTCTCTTCTCTAAAGAGACTGCTATTCAGAACGACTTCCGCATAAACTGGAGCAATCAGTATGGTATGCACCAGATTGAAGCCTTTGGAGGTGTACGTTACTCTGCAAACACCTTCACTGACACATATATGATTGGTTACAACGCAAGCAATGATAAGATGCCTGACATGAATGGTTCTCTTGATTTCCGTAGCCTTCAGGGAAACCAAGACAAATGGAGGAATCTTGCATACTACGTAGATGGAAGATGGAGCATCAAGGACACATACATACTTGAGGCAACAATGTCAGCAGAAACATCATCACGCTTTGGACGTAACACTGATGAAGGTATCAAGATGTTCGGTGTAAAATGGGGACTTTTTCCTTCAGTTCAGGCAGGATGGGTAATCTCAAACGAGAAGTTCATGCGCAAGGCAAAGGGTGTTGATTATCTCAAGTTCACTGTGGGCTATGATATCTCAGGTAATGACAATATTGACTATTCTGCTTCACGCACATACTTCAAGTCATACACATTCCTTAGAGAGGCAATAGCACTCCAGTTGACTAACGTGGAGAATACATCACTCCAATGGGAAACTACACGTTCTTGGAACTTTGCCCTCAATGGCTCATTCCTCAAGAACCGTATTCAAGCTGGTCTTGATGTATATGTACGCAATACAGACCACCTTATCACTCCACGCACCACAAACTATATGTCTGGTCTCAAGAGCTATCTCACCAACGATGGTGCACTCCGTAACATAGGTGCAGAAGTACATCTTAACGGAATCCTTGTAAACACAAAGAACTTCAAGGCACAGCTCGGTGCTTCTGTAGGTCACTACAAGAATGAGATTACATCACTTCCTGAGAAGGAGTACATCAACAAGATTTATGGTGCTGAGATTCTCACCAGAGTAGGTAATTCTGCAAGTGTCTTCTATGGCTACAAGACAAATGGTGTTTTAGCAAGCAAAAAGGAAGCAAGCACAGCATACAATGGTAAGGATTATCTCAAATACCCAACAGGTATTACTGCCAAGCCATACAATAACTTCAATGCAGGTGATATACGATTCGTGGATCTCTCAGGAGATGGTATCATCGATGAGAACGATAAGACTATCATCGGTAATCCTAACCCAGACTTGTTCGGTTCAATCTACGCTAATCTCTCATACAAGCACTGGAGTCTTGACATTAACTTCAAGTACTCTCTCGGTAACGACATTTACAACTACCAGAGAAGTCAGCTCGAATCTTGCAACAACTTCTACAACCAGACTTCTGCTGCTGTAAACCGTTGGAAGAACGAGGGACAAGTAACAGACATACCACGTGCCATGAGCAAGGAATCAGACAATTGGGTTAACAACGAACGTTTCTCAGACAGATGGATTGAAGACGGAAGTTTCCTTAAACTCAAGAAGGTACGTCTCTCATACGAGCTTCCAATGAACCTCTCATGGTTACAAGGACTCACTATCTGGGGTGAAGCAAACAATGTATTCACTGTTACTCCTTACACAGGTACAGACCCAGAGTTCTCATGCAGCAACTCAGTTCTCTATCAGGGAATCGATGCAGGTCTCCTCGCAGAGGGACGCAGCTTCAACTTAGGTGTTAAGATTAACTTCTAAAGTTGTATAATACGCCATAAAGAAGTAAAAGAAGTAAAAAAGTATTAAAATGGAGTAAAAAGACGAGTGTCATAATCCATATTTATGACAATATATGTCAATTAAAAAAGACGAAGACAAAAAACAAATATTCTTATTGATATTTCAGAAAACTATCGTCTTTTTACTCCTTTTAACTCCTCTTTAATTCCTTTTACTACAAAAATAAAATATTTAAAAATATAAACAATGAAGAATATCATCAAAAATATTACTCTTTGCGGTTGTCTTGTCCTCGGAATGGGTATGACATCTTGCGAAGACATGATGACAGTAGATACTGGTGACAAAGCATATATCAATGCTAACGACACTCTCTACTCATACCTCGGCATCATGCGTGCAATGCAGGATGTCGCAGAACGTCAGATTGTCCTTGGAGAGATTCGTGGTGACCTCGTTTCATCAAGCGAATACGCTACTGATACACTCCATGCTATCAGCAACTTTGAAAATCCAAAGGATCAGTCATGTTCAATGCTCTGCGTTAGCGATTACTATAATGTAATCAACAACTGTAACTTCTACATCTATAACTGTGACACAAGTACTGTCCGTGCAAATGTAAAATACATGATTCCTGAATACACTCAAGTCAAGGCAATCAGAGCATGGGCATATCTCCAGCTTGTTAAGAACTATAAGGAAGTGCCATACATCACAGAGCCAGTCAAGAACCTTGATGTAATCAAGAACTTTGACTATTCTCATAATCTTGTAAACAAGGACAACCTCATTGATAAACTCCTTGAGGATGGGCTTGCTGGTATGGTTGACACAAACTATCCACAGTATGGAAAGACAGGACAAACATGGGGTAACTGGAACAATGGCTCTGTAAATATCTCTGCACGTAACTGTTTCATTCCAATCCGACTCGTACTTGCGGATGCTTATCTTCTTCGTGGAGCTGACAAGTCTGACTATGAAAATGCAGCATTCTACTACTACTCATTCTTGAGAAAAGAGGATGTACCAATGCCAAGACGATATATGGTACTACTTGAAGATGAAGATGCACCTACAGGATACGATTGGGGCAGTGTTACTTCTGGAATGCAATGGGGACAAGATGCAAGAAGTTATATTTATGATAAATCTAACGATGTAATTACTGTTATACCAAGCTCTGCTAACGCAGGATTAGGTAAAATGCTTACACGAGTAGCCGAAGTATTCGGCTACAATCCATCATCAAGTCAGGCAACAGTTGTTTCAGGCCAAACAGAAAATGAGGATGGAACAACTACTACAGAATACTCTGCAGCAGGTGCTATCATGGTTAATCCTACATACAAGCGTCAATATTTCCCATCATACGCATACGAGGATGTCAACCTTTCACAAAAGTATGTTCAATATACAAATCTTGAAAATACAAAAGATGAAAAAATATTGAAGTACTACGATCAGCAGGATGCAAGAATAAATTTGGCAATCAACAGTACGCAATACGAAGGAGAGAAATACTCACTCTGTGGTAAAGTTGCTTCAAGAACCTCATTCTTCTACACAATTCCTATTTACCGTAAGGGGCTTATATGGCTTCGCCTTGCAGAATCACTAAACCGTGCAGGTTATCCTGAGTTTGCATTTGCAATTCTTAAAGATGGTATAAATAATAACACACTTCCAACATTAAAGGATGTAACATATGAAAGATTACGCGAATTTGATGGTATTACCTATAACATCTGGACAATAGGAGAAGATACTGTATATTCTGAAATTGGTGAAAAAGACCCTATTCCTTTAATTCTTGAAGACGGGGTACTTGTGCCATACACAGGTAACAAAACAGGTGCTGTCTTAGTTACAGATAAGGAGAGAAAAATTGTTTACAACGCAATTTCTTCAATGTACTACGTTACGGACTCACTTAAGCTCAAGAAATTTGAATCCAAGTTCAACTTCAGAGACGATATTTGGGAGGATTGTTACGGAATTCATGCAATAGGAGGTGGCTTTAGCTATAGAATGAACATGAAATCAAGTGCATTTTCTATGTGGGGTGGAGACTACATAACAACCAACATTTCAGGTTATCGTGACACAATGTTCTACGACTACAAGAAACTCATAGAAAAGAAACTTGACAAGAAGACATTTAATGAGGCAAGCGAAGATGAAATCATCAATGCAGTTGAGGACATCATTGTTGACGAACTCGCTCTCGAGACTTGTTTCGAAGGTAACCGTTTCTATGACCTCGTTCGAATTGCAGAACATAAGAACCAGTCAGGCTTCAAAGGAACAGAGTGGCTCGCAAAGAAGATTGCTAATCGTGGCACAAAGCAGGCAACAAAGAACAGCCCTGCAGTTAACGGTTTCGATGCAGCTCTCTACTCTAAGTTGCAGAACCAGAATCTCTGGTACTTCACATTACCTGCGTGGAAATAAAATAAGTTAAGAATTAAGATTATGATTAGAATAATCATCCTTATGTTGGCACTCACCTTCGGGTGTGTGCCAACTTTTGGCAAAAAGGTAAGCAAAGACCTTTGGCCAGACGGAACAGAGATATCAGCATGGTTCAAGGACACCACATCCGTTGATATCAGTAAACATGGCAATACATACCGCATTACCGACTATGGAGTGGTAAATGACGGCAGGATTCACACCAAGGAGTTTCAAGCACTCATCGACATGGTGGCAGCAAATGGTGGTGGAGTTATCATAGTGCCACAGGGCACATACTTGACAGGTGCTGTGTTTTTCCGTCAGGGAGTGCACCTGCATATCCTTGACGGTGGAGTAATAATGGGCAGTAACGATCCAAGCGACTACCCTCTCCTCAAGACACGTATCGAGGGAGAGACATGTCTCTACTACTCTGCCCTCATCAATGCCGACGGACTTGACGGATTCACAATCTCCGGCAAAGGAACAATTGACGGCAACGGCTACACATACTGGAAACACTTCTGGGAGCGTCGTGCATGGAATCCTAAGTGTACAAACAAGGACGAACAACGTCCACGCCTTGTGTATATAAGCAATAGCAAGAACGTACAGATAGAAGGAGTAAAACTTCAGAACTCTGCTTTCTGGACAACACACATTTACAACTCAGAGAATGTAAAACTGCTGCGTCTTCACATCTCATCTCCTGCAAAACCTGTCAAGGCACCATCAACTGATGCCATTGACCTTGATGTTGCAAAGAACATACTCGTCAAGAATTGCTACATGAGCGTAAACGATGATGCTATTGCCATCAAGGGAGGTAAGGGCCCATACGCCGACGCATTCAAGACACAGTATTCCGACATCGACCTCAAGAAATTCCCAGAGATGGAAGGAGACGGAGGCAATGAGAACATACTCATTGAAGACTGTGAATACGGATTCTGTCACGGATGTCTCACCCTCGGTAGCGAGAGCGTATATGACCACAACATCATCCTACGTCGTATCAAGGTGAACGAGGCTAACAACCTGCTATGGTTGAAGATGCGTCCAGATACTCCACAAAGATACGAATACATCACAGTGGAAGATATCCAAGGAAATGCAAAGAACTTCCTGCTCGTTGCACCTTGGACACAGTTCTACGACCTCAAGGGTCGCAAAGATACACCGATGTCTTATTCCGACCATATCACAATGCGCAATATCACATTTGATTGCAATGTATTCTTCAATGTAAAGCCACGAGAGGAGCAATATCATCTAAGCAACTTCAAGTTTGAAAACTTGTCCATAAAAGGAAACAACGTTGAATTAAATACTGAATATGTGGAAAACTTCATAGTGAAGAATATCAAAGCGGAAAAAAAGTAATAACTTTGCAACGACATTTTTTATATAGGTTTTAAAAAGATATAATATGCAGTGGTTAGCTGACTTATTATTGAGCGGAGGAGGAGTTGCACACACCGTAATACTATTCTCCCTTGTTATTTCGCTCGGTGTGTTTTTAGGTAACAAAGTTAAGATTAGCGGAATATCGCTTGGAGTAACATGGATTCTCTTTGTCGGAATCCTCGTTGGCGACATTCTCAAACGTTTTTCAGTAGAAGAGAACCTCGAAGTCATCAATTTCGTTCAGGACTTCGGACTTATACTCTTTGTGTTCTCAATAGGTCTTCAAGTAGGTCCTTCATTCTTCACCAGTTTCAAGCAAGGTGGAGTAAAGGCAAACGGTATTGCAGCAGGCATCGTACTCCTCAATATCGTGGTCATGCTTGCACTTTACTTTGGACTCCGTAACTTCATCCCGGCAGCAGACAACCTTCCTATGATGGTTGGAACACTCTGCGGTGCAATCACCAACACTCCTGGACTTGGTGCAGCCAATGCAGCACTTGACCAGATACACACAATGCACCCGGATGCGTTCGGCGGAACAATACCTGTCATTGCTAATGGATATGCCTGTGCCTACCCTCTCGGTGTAGTAGGTATCATCCTTTCAATTATACTTATCCGCGTATTCTTCAAGATTAACTTCCAGGCTGAGGAAGACCACTTCAACAAGAAGAACAAGAAGAATGCAGCAATGAAGCCACACCTCATGCATGTAGAGGTAAACAACAATGCCATCAACGGCAAGAGTATCCTCGAAGTACGTGGCTTCATAGGTCGTGACTTTGTTTGTACACGAATGCTTCACGATGGTCACGTTATCGTTCCAAAGAGAGACACTATCCTCGAAGAAGGTGATAAACTCTACATCGTATGTGCAGAAGAAGATGCTGACGCAATAGTTGCTTTCATCGGTTCACTCGTTGAAGTTGACTGGGAAGATCAGGACCTCCCAATGGAGTCACGTCAGGTACTCGTGACAAAGAATGAGGTAAACGGACGTACACTCGGCAGTTTCCACCCAAGCTCAATGCACGGAGTAAACGTAACACGTATATTCCGCTCTGGTATGGAAATATTTGCCAGCCCAAGCACAATACTACAGGTTGGCGACAGCGTGGTGGTAGTAGGTCCACAGGATGCAGTAGAGCGATTTGCCAACGTACTTGGCGACCAGAAGCAGCAACTTGATAAGCCAAACCTCCTCACTCTCTTCGTGGGAATACTCATTGGTATCATCTTTGGTATGCTTCCTATCAGCGTTCCAGGAATGTCAATGCCAGTCAAACTGGGACTTGCAGGTGGTCCACTCGTGATAGCAATCCTCCTCGGTCGTTTCGGCTTCAAGCTCAAGCTCGTTGCCTATACTACCAACTCTGCATCACTCATGATACGTGATATCGGACTCGTACTCTTCCTTGCAAGCGTAGGTATAAAGGCAGGTGGTAACTTCGTAGATACAGTAATGAACGGAGGTGTTCACTATGTATGGATGGGCTTCCTCATCACAGTCATACCACTTCTAATCATGGGAGCATTTGCACGTATGAAGTGGCACATGAACTACTTCCTACTCATGGGTATCATCTCTGGAGCAACTACAGATCCACCAGCACTTGCATTCTCACAGGCAACAGCCAACAATGGTATTCCATCCGTAGGTTACTCTACCGTATATCCATTGTCAATGTTCCTTCGCATCATCACAGCACAGGTCATCATCCTGTTGCTCTGTTCATAACAACACTACTACCGAGTTCGATAGTAGCATAACAACAAAGAATAATGAACATTCAGGACATAACAAACTCACTTATGCAGTCAACGGACATACCTCTGTTGACTGCATTGGTTTTAGGCATACTCGTAGCCTTCAACCCATGCCAGTTGTCAATCAATATCTCAGCTCTAACCTACCTCAACCGTTCTGGTAAACAAGGACTGGAGTATGTACTTGGACGTACCATCACATACACACTACTTGGATGGATATTGATGTGCCTCACAGGCGGAGGAAGCAACCTCAACGGAGTAAGCACCATACTCAGCTATGGTGAGGTTGTTTTGCCATACGCTCTCATAGCAATAGGCTTGTTTCTCTTGTTCCGTGCCTTCCATCATCATGAGCATCATGGTGAGGACTGTCACAACTGCGGCAAACTTATCAAGCGCAACGGTCCCTTAGGCTCACTCATACTCGGAATGACTCTGGCCCTTGCATTCTGTCCTGAGAGTGCAATCTTCTTTTTCGGAATACTCCTTCCTCTCGCCATTAAGAGTGAAGCTGGTGTCATGCTTCCTCCCATATTTGCCATAGGTGCAGGACTACCCGTCCTCCTATTCAGCTATATCATGCACAAGGCATTCAACAAAGCCATAGCACTAAGCAACAAATTCAACCACTTCCAGCAAGTGCTTAACGCCATCACAGGCGTTATATTCATCATAATTGCCATCCTACTCTTCCTCGGAGAATAAAGCATCGTGTATCTCCGGATTTTTGAAACACAGAGGACACAGAGGACACAGAGTTTTCTTGTTACGATAAGAAACTCTGTGTCTTCCGTGTTTTTACAGACCAGTCAAATAATCTGACGAACGGAGTAACTTCTCCCTCCCCCTATAGGGGGAGGGCTGGGGAGAGGGTCTGCTTTAAAACAAATCCGTGACGGAATCATTAAGATTTCGCCACGGAATCTAATTCATGATGATTAGACCGGTTATAAACGAAAAAAATATTATACAAAAGCCCTTTCGGACTCTCAAAAATTAACGGGTCACTTTAATGAACGAATCGGGTCTGAATTCACTTCAGCGTTAGAAAATTTCTCTCGGGAAAATTCAAAGAAATTCTTAGTTATTATAACATAGACTGTATCTTGTAGTCCTGAGACATAATTATTGACTTTTTTTTGTGTCATTTAATTTTTGACACTACAAAAGTATGAATATAATATTATCAGACAAAATTATTTTACAATTATTTTTTTGCTTCGTTGCTGTGTACCATTTTGCATTTCTTTGGTACTCTTACGATTGCATCAATGCAACGCATACAAAAAGCAACAGAAGTAACTCCTAAAAACACAAATGTAACATAAAAAACAAAGAGAAATTCAAAAAAAATACAGATATTCATTTCCCCAAATTTGCTCATTATTTATACCATCATAAGCATGCTGCAACTCCAATGTGAATCAGCTATGACTTTGCTATGTCTCCATTATTTTGCAGAGAAATAGCGGAGAGTTAGCAGATAAATAACGGAATCTTAGCAAAACATCTGCTGTCAGAAAACGAGAAAACATGGTAACAAGCTTATTTGTGACAACAAGAGAGAAAAAAAAAGAATCCGTTGCCAATGACAACGGATTCTGTAGAACCGACTTCCATCATGAGAGGGAAAGGTTTATGTTTAACAATTATCTATTCGCATACATACTTTCATAGTACTTCTCGTACTCACCGCTTGTGATGTTCTCAAGCCATTCCTCATTTTCGAGATACCACTTGACAGTCTTCTCGATACCCTCCTCAAACTGGAGAGATGGCTCCCAACCGAGTTCAGCCTGAAGCTTGCGTGAGTCGATGGCATAACGTGCATCGTGACCAAGACGGTCTGTAACGTATGTGATGAGATCAAGGTCCGCACCCTCTGGACGACCAAGAAGACGGTCAACAGTCTTGATGACAACCTTGATGATGTCTATGTTCTTCCACTCGTTGAAACCGCCGATATTGTATGTCTCAGCAATCTTGCCCTTGTGGAAGATTACGTCAATGGCACGTGCATGGTCAACAACATAGAGCCAGTCGCGTACATTCTCACCCTTGCCATATACAGGGAGTGGCTTGCGATGACGGATATTGTTGATGAAGAGCGGTATCAGCTTCTCTGGGAACTGGTAAGGACCATAGTTGTTTGAGCAGTTAGTCACGATTGTTGGCATTCCGTATGTATCATGGAATGCACGCACAAAGTGGTCACTGCTTGCCTTTGAAGCTGAGTATGGAGAATGTGGATTATACTTGGTAGTCTCAAGGAAGAAATCCTTTCCGTAAGCATGATGATGCTCTGATGATGAAGCCGTGGTTGTGAATGGAGACTCTATGCCCTCCGGATTAGTGAGCTGGAGTGCACCATAAACCTCGTCAGTCGAGATATGGTAGAAACGCTTACCCTCATACTTCTCAGGAAGTGACTCCCAATAGAGCTTTGCAGCCTGAAGGAGAGAGAGAGTACCCATCACGTTGGTACGAGCAAAAGTGAAAGGATCCTTGATAGAGCGGTCAACATGTGACTCTGCAGCAAGGTGTATGATACCATCAATCTTCTCGTCCTGCATAAGTTTGTAGAACGCATCGAAGTCGCAGATATCCATCTTCACAAACTTGTAGTTTGGCTTATCCTCAATGTCCTTGAGGTTAGCGAGATTACCCGCGTATGTTAGTTTATCGAGATTGATTATATTATACTCTGGATACTTGTTTACGAACAAGCGGACAACATGAGAACCAATAAATCCTGCTCCACCTGTGATTACAATATTCTTCATAATTTTGAGTTGTTTTGAACTATTCCACTGCAAAGGTATAAAAAACCAATGTAATAAAACACATAAGTAACAATAAAAATTAACATGGTACAAACTTGTTTTTTATTTTCACACAAATCACCATGAATTTACCACGAATTATCATTAATTGTTTGTCTGTGTAACATTTTAATTATCATAAGTAGATTTCGATCTGATTGAAATCAAAATTAATGATGATTCGTGGCAAATTTATGATAATTAATGCTAAAAAAATCTCATGTTATTATTTGCTCATTATCAAACAAGCTATTTATTTCACTCCAAAAGCACATTTATTGTCCATACATCAGGTCTTTCTCCGATCATTCTCCGTCGTTTTTCCGTCGATTCTCCGTCGATTCTCCGTCATTTGTCCGTCGATTGTCCGTTCATTCTCCGTCGTTTCTCCGTTCACGAACGGAGAATGATAGGAGAGACAAGGAAGAATCAACAACGAACAGCCTAACCATAATGCGTAATCAAAGGGAAAAGTGTCACATTGCCAGCTCAGTTGAGTTCTATCACCTCCAAATCTTTAATCTCTGCGCCATCAATAACGAAACGTACAAGCGTGCGAACCTTATGAAAGCCAGACATTCCTACAGCTCCAGGATTGACATGTAGGCAACCAAGATTCTTGTCATACATCACCTTCAAGAGATGCGAGTGACCACTTACGAACAGCTTAGGAGGATTGGCAAACAGCATCTTACGTACAGATGCGTCATACTTGCCTGGATAACCGCCAATATGCTTCATGAGCACATCAACGTCCTCACACCTGAAACGGAGAACCTCCGTAAAGCGATACCTCATGTCCGTATCGTCTATATTGCCATAGACAGCACGGAGAAGAGCTATTTCAGAGAGACGGTCAGCCACCTCCATAGAACCGATGTCGCCAGCATGCCATATCTCGTCACACTCAGAGAAATACTTTTCGTATCTATCATCCCAATATGAATGGGTATCTGATATAAGTCCTATTTTTTTCATTTATTTACATCACATTTATCTGCAAAGTTATATAAAAATTTACAATTATTCTGAAATCATATCAACGAGATACAAAAATGATGTATATTTGCAACGGATTAGTATGAAACGATATGACAGAAGAAGAAATAAGCAAAAGGAAAAAGCCCAATATCGACACGAGTAGCGCAAGCGGTATTGCACACCTGCTGTTGCTGTTCCTGTGGGTATTGTTCAAGAAGTCACTACGCTTCATACTAAAATGCATAATATTGTTTTTCTACTACATCTACAAGGGCATCAAGTGGCTCATATCGTGGTGGAAAGACGGCAACACCAAAGCAAAGAGAGAAATACTATGGACAAAAATCAAGCGCCTCAGCAGATTCATCTTCAAATGGATATGCAAGGGCATAGCTGCCATAGTGTTCGGTATAATATGGGCATCGAAGAGTACCTTCCACGGCTTGCTGCATCTCAGAACTACGATAGCATACCTCGCACGAAGGATTCACGAAGGGTTCACGAAGCTTCGCCAAAAAGATTTCAAGGCGATTATAAGGGCTAAAAGCGAGACAATAAAGCAGTCGCTCACAGAGTTCGTCTCTGAAGAGAACAAGACCACCAACGAAAATACGGAAAGCGAGGAAGACCTCCTTCGCGAATTGAAAGAAAACAAAAAAGAAAACAACGCATTTGAGAATGCGGTAGAACGATTTACAAAATATTTATGAAAAGATATTTCATAACACTCATCATCCTGGTATGTACTGCGATGCAGTCGCATGCCGTACTGAAGGAGAAAGACCTCAGCAGAACCATCGGATGTCTGAAACTTGAATTGCGTAACAACCACATCAAGCAGCGTGACTTCATGGGCAGACTTGAGTCTCAGCAGAAGTTACAGCATGCAAAGCTCGTGGACTATATGCAGAGAAGTGAGCAGATTGGTCTCATGCTTTACTCACAGAAGAATGATTTCATCTTCGATATGGCTTACGCCTGCCAACAAGCTGCATTGCTGTACCACGAGATGAACAGAACCAACATGCCATACGACGAGTACAGAGAGAACATTCTCCGTGAAGTGGCACGTTACGACAGCCTCATACTCGTACTCCAGCAGCTGCCACCTGCCATAGGTAGAGGCAAAAAGGAACTCACGGCAGCCGACACTCTCCTCCTAAAAATTGAGGCTGAGAAAGGTAACGAAAATGCTGACGATGACATATACATCCTTACAAAAGAAGAGCAGAAGGACAGAGAAATGTGCATTATACATGCTAAGTCATTGCGTAACAACATGCTGCGCATCCTCAATACTCTGACCAAGGACAAGCAATACTACGACAACGTAAACAACAAAGTGGAACGTCTGAAGAAGTATGCAGACTTCAGATACAAGATTATACAGAAACAGATATTCAAGAAGGGAGACTCCAACTACTTCAAGTTCCTGTCAAGTCTCCCAAGGACATGGGAAAGGATAAAGAATGACTTCGCCGACAAATACAGTCCTCTCAACAAGAATGACCGTAGGTATTCACAATGGAGAGGTCCACAGGTCATCTTTGTCAGCTTTGCAATGATATTCTATCTCTTGATAGCATCCATCATCAGCAACATCATTCTCAGGTGGATAGTTCCAAAGAAATACAGAACCGAGAACTACAAGAAGAAGCGTCACGCATATATTCTCTCTCTCGGTATCATCATCTTCAGTATCGCGCTCATCGTCATACAGAACACATTTGCAGAGAATAGTCTTATCACGATGGCAACCAAGCTGATGCTCAACATGACATGGCTCATGATTGTTGTAATCGCTTCGTTGCTCATACGACTTGACGGTGACCAGATAAAGGCAGGAGTACGAATGTACGAGCCTTTCATGGCACTGGCATTTGTGGTTATACTCTTCCGTATAATCCTCATACCAAACCAGTTGCTCAACCTCGTATTCCCACCAATCATGTTGTTGTTCACAATCTGGCAGATACTTATAGCACGCAAAACGCGCAAGAACGTACCTATGTCAGACAAGTTCTACAACATCATATCCCTCTTTACAATCATCATTTCATGCTTCATCTCATGGATAGGATACACCATGCTTGCCGTACAAGTAACAATATGGTGGACATTCCAGCTTGCCGCCATACAGACAATAACATGTCTCTATGACCTCATGGAGATGTACGAGAACAAGTATCTCGTAAAGCGTATCATGCGCAAGGAGCATTGCAACGATGCGAGCATTACCGAAGATACAATAGCCAAGAAAATGCACGAAGGAGAATATGTTCAGCACACATGGATATATGACCTCGTGAACAGAGCCATCGTACCTATACTTGGAGTGCTCTCCGTACTCCTCAGCATAGTCTTTGCTGCTGACACATTCGAGATGGTGGCAATATGCAAGGATATCTTCACAAAGGAACTTGTGAACGCTCCAGACGTAATCAAGATATCACTCGAAAAGATATGTCTTATTACGGCTCTGTTCTTCGTGTTCCGTTATCTGAACTACACCATCCGCTCATTCTACTATCAGTATAAGAAAGCAAAGATAAGAGAGCAGGAGAACGAGGACGAGGGCAGCAAGCAGACAAGGAATGACTTCAACAAGACGCTTGTACGCAACGTGGTCGCAATAACCGTATGGGGCATGTACACCATTATTACGATGATACTCCTTGAGATACCTAAGGACGGTATAAAAGTCGTATCAGCAGGTCTTGCAACAGGTATGGGTTTTGCCATGAAGGATTTGCTCGAGAACTTCTTCTATGGTATCTCACTCATGACAGGACGACTCCGCGTTGGCGACTATATAGAGTGTGACGGCGTGCAGGGAAAGGTTGACAGCATCACATATCAGAGCACACAGATTGCAGCACTCGACGGTTCTGTCATCGCCTTCCTCAATTCAAGTCTCTTCAGCAAGAACTTTAAGAACCTCACACGCAACCACCAGTATGAGCTTATCAAGATTCCTGTGGGTGTGGCATACGGCACAGACATCACAAAGGTACGTAAGCTCTTGCTTGACGGTCTCCGTCCTCTTGCCACAAAGACCGCAGACGGACGTGACATCGTTGACCCAGCAAAGGGCATCAACGTGGTGTTTGCCGACTTCGGAGCAAGTAGTGTAGATTTGTTCGTTACACAATGGCTTCTCGTTGACCAGAAGATATCATATCAGGCAAAGGCAAAGGAGGCAATCTACAATATCCTGAACGAAAATCACATTGAGATACCATTCCCACAGCAGGATATCTACATCAGGAACATCACAAGCGAAAATACATCCTTAAACGAATTAAAATAGGCAATTTTCGGAGACAAAAACAAAAAAATCGCATGTAAGCGAGAAAAAAAGTGCCAAAAGTAAACGACGATAACAAAAAAAGTATTACTTTTGCCACAAAACGTAGAATTCATAATAAAAAACAACAATATGGAAGTAAAGAAATCTAAAAAAGCCGACCTTGAAGGTCAGAAAGGCACAAGCCTGCTTATAGGCTATGTGGTGAGCCTTGCTGCCATGTTCGCTGCATTCGAGTGGACAACACACGAGTACAGAGAGCTTGAAAAGCCAGTTGCGCAAGTGTCATACGCAGTTGAAGAGGAAATCGTGCCAATCACACAGCCAGTCTTCGCTAACACACCTCCACCACCAGCAGATGCTCCACAGGTAGCAGAAATTCTCGACATCGTGGACAACGAGACTGAGATTGAAGATGCACGTATCGAGACTGCCGAGGATACAAACATTGCTGTTTCTGGTCCTTCTTCTCCACACTCAGGTCCTGTTATGATGGGTCCTCCAGCTCCAGTAGCAGAAGAGAATGACGAAGGTGAGGTCTTCGATGTTGTAGAAGAGAACCCTTCATTCCCAGGAGGTGACGCAGCCCTCATGACATGGTTGCAGAAAAACCTTAAGTATCCTGCAGCTGCACAGGAGAATGGTATTCAGGGTCGTGTACTCGTATCATTCATCGTAAACAAGGACGGTTCTATCGTTGAGCCAAAGATCATCCGTTCAGTTGACCCATCACTCGATAAGGAGGCTGCTCGTGTTGTATCTTCAATGCCACGTTGGAAGCCAGGTAAGCAGCGCGGAAAGGCAGTACGTGTAAAGTACACACTCCCTGTCACATTCCGTCTCCAGTAATAAGATTATATTTATAAAATATTTACTGATATAAATGCCGCATAATCACAACTGGTTATGCGGCATTTTTTAGACCCTCTCCCCGGCCCTCCCCCTCTATGAGGAGGGGGCAAATTATTCAGAACGCAAAAAAAATGGCGAACATTGTAACCGTCTCCCTACCCATAGAGGGGGAGGGCTGGGGAGAGGGTCCTTTTTTATTGTTTCCTATGTATTCATTTAAAGAGTTAACAGACAAAGTAAATAGGTATATAGAGTCAAATCCTTACAAGCAGGAGCCACAAGGGCTCTATGAACCAATTAACTACATCCTATCACTCGGAGGCAAACGAGTGAGACCAGTACTCATGCTTATGGCATACAATCTGTACAAGAACGATGTAGATACAATACTTGAAAATGCTATAGCAGTAGAAACATACCACAACTTCACTCTGCTCCATGATGACCTTATGGACAAGTCCGACCTCCGCAGAGGTAACCAAACCGTCCACAAGAAATGGGACGAAAACACAGCCATACTGTCTGGTGACACCATGCTTATTCTCGCATACAAGTTATTTGCTGAGTCATGCACAAAGAACGGAGAACCAAGTGCCACTACACCCGCTGCACTCAAGACATTCCATGAGATAACGCTCGGAGTATGTGACGGTCAACAGTATGACATGGAGTTCGAGAAACGAAACAACGTCACAGAGTCAGAGTACATGGAAATGATTCGTCTCAAGACATCTGTACTCCTTGCCGGCGCAATCAAGATTGGCGCACAACTTGCAAATGCCACAGAGCATGACGCAAACCTACTCTATGACTTCGGAGAAAAAATCGGTCTCGCATTCCAGTTGCAGGATGACGTCCTCGATGTATATGGAGACACGAAGGTTTTCCAAAAGAAATTAGGAGCAGACATCGTTGACAACAAGAAGACATACCTCCTTATCAAGGCACTTGAGAGAGCCGAAGGTAAGGACAAGGAAGAACTTCTGAATTGGATTAGCAGTACAAACTTTGACTCTAACAAGAAAATTGCAGCCGTAAAAGCTATCTACGACAAAGTAAACATTAAGGAGATTACCGACGAGCGCATCAACCAGCTATTTGCAGAAGCCATCAACAGTCTCAAGAGTGTGAATGTGGACGAAAGCAAGAAAGTTGCACTCTATGAGTTTGCAAATAAACTGCTAAATAGAAAATACTAATCAATGATTGATACTCACTCACACATCGACGGTCCCGAGTTTGCAGACGACCTCGATGAAACGATACAGAGAGCCAAGGACGAAGGTGTAAAATGCATCTTCATCCCTGGCATTTGCCTCAAGGACACGCCACATATTTTTGAACTCTGCAAGAAATACGAAGGATACTTGTACCCTATGATTGGACTTCACCCTGAGAACATAATGGATGAAGACTATCGCTATGTGCTTGACGAAATGGAGAAGATGCTCAAAAATATGCTTGCAGATGAGTCATGTACCACAAAGCCTATTGCCGTAGGCGAAGTGGGCATCGACCTCTATTGGGACGACACGCACAAGACAGAGCAGATTGAAGTCTTTGAAAAGCAGATTATATGGGCAGAGAAATACGACTTGCCACTTATGATACACTCACGTAATGCCCACAAGGAGCTTATGGAAGTGATGGAGAGGCACAGAGCATCCAATCTCAAAGGCGTATTTCATTGCTTCAGCGGAACAGCAGAAGAAGCAAAGGATTTGCTTTCTTTCCCAGGCTTCATGCTTGGCATAGGAGGCGTGTGTACATTCAAGAAATCGACACTCCCAGAAGTCTTAAAAGAGTGTATCCCAATGGATAGAATCGTACTCGAAACAGACTCTCCATACCTCGCACCAGTACCGAACAGAGGCAAGAGGAACGAAAGCGCATTCTTAACGCATATTGTTGATAAACTCTCACAGGTTTACGGCGTAGAAAAGCCCGTTTTGATGCTACAAACAGAAGAAAATGTAGTCAAAGTATTCTCAAAATGCAGTTTTTTCAATAAAAAATGAAAGTTTCTGTCTTTTTAGAATACTTCCAATTAAAAAAATCATTATTTTTGTCGTGATTTATTGAAGTCATTCGACAAAATAGGTGTATCTTCGCCAAAAATATTTTTCGGAGAGATGCTCGAGTGGCTGAAGAGGCACGCCTGGAAAGCGTGTAAGCGTCAAAAGCGCTTCGGGGGTTCGAATCCCCCTCTCTCCGCAGGAAGAGGAGGATGAGAAAACAAAAGGGGTTCGTTATCGCCTGCGCTTTCAAAGAAAGAATCCAACTCTCTCCACAAGAAGAGGAGGATGAATAA
>JAEEGL016489065.1_pt1 | contig 40188 bp, 30 predicted proteins | sample 9134231 | NCBI WGS metagenome assembly JAEEGL01 (sample SAMN16246548, study PRJNA631951) | gut metagenome | biome: gut microbiome; feature: rumen; material: fiber-attached | host: Bos | place: Iran: Karaj | collected 2018-10
GCGCCTGCACATCAGCATCCGGATCCTGTATCTGCTCAAGTATACCTGCAGCCTCGTCAAAATCGCCATTTTCTGTCATTTCCACGGCCGATGCTATAAGCGCATTCCTGGACATCGACTTGCAATATGACAGCTTTTCAATAATATCCGTGTCATCCATCTCATATTCATCGACAACCTTCTGCAGATAAATGCACGCACCGGTATAATCTTCCTTCGCAAGATAACCCTCAACCTTGTCCAGAGCCTGGTATTTATAGTATTCATTCAACCTGCTGTCTGCGCCGGACAGACCGGTAATCTCGCTAAAAGTTCTGATATACTGTATTGCAGCGTCATATTCGCCTTTTGACGCATATTCATCTGCTCTCTTAATACAGTGCTGTACCATCTGATCATTATAATCAGCCACTGCCAGCACTGTTTTTTTATCATTTCCTACGCTGCGAAGATCATCTATATTATTCCTGGCGGTCTCATAATCACCATTTTCAATGGCTTCAACTATCTCTTTGCCATATTTTTGTATAAGCGCATTTTTCCTCACTCCTGCAACAGTTGAAAGAGCGACAATAAGAAAAACTACAATAATACTTCCAATCACCCAAACGGCAATCTGTTCTTTTCTGTCATGTTCCGTCTCAAAGGTATTGGCTATGATATCACGATCATCCTCTATTTTTACCTTATCCTTCTCGAAATTATAATCAGTATTGTATGAGGCATGTGAGGTTCCCCCACAGTGAATACAGCTGTCATGAGCGTCAACAACATCTATTTCGCTTTTGCATGAAGTACAGATCATTTTCATATTCTCATCTCCCTTCCGTAGAGTTTATTACGTTTACAAGTAATTCCCTGTCTTCGTCTGTAGTTACCAGCTGACTAAACTGTTTAAAGAAAAGCTCCTTCTCGTCAGGTGACAGTTTCTGAAATCTGTTTACAGCTCCTTCCGAAACCTGATCCATAGGAGGACGCACCCATTCACCTGTCCTTTTAATATGTTCGACGCTAAAGCTCCTTATGCTCATTCCTGCTATCTCAGTGGCCTCAGCAATATATTTCACTAAGAGATCAGACATTTTATTCATATAATCCTCAATGTAATAAATGTCCATGTGATTATTTCGGATAATTTCAGATATATTTGCTTTGATATTTTCGCTCACGAATTCTGTGATGAGCATATCAAGCATCTGAACAGTCACATAATTGTTATTGAGAAATGCTCCCACAAACTTAACAGAATCAGTTATATTGATGGTTATTGTCCCTGACATTCCGAAACGATAAGGTGCGACCGCAGGATTGTGAACATTAAATACCAGATTTCCCACCCCCCAGTTAAATGTGTAGTTTCTGTTACCAGCAACAAAGTAGGTCCTGCATTTGAATGGTCTCTGTCTCCTTAATCTTGAAACAATGTCCAGAACAAAAGCATCACCGTCTACACTCTCAAGCAGGCGCCTCTCTCCTTCCCCGTACGGTCCTCTCAGAGTTCCCGACTCATAAGTGACAGCCTCCTGTCCCTCAGCGACTTCCAGTCTTGTGTTAGAAAAAACTCTGTCTATTGGATGCAGTATCATAATCAAATTTTCTATGGTTTGTTCGTACTTAATACAATCAGATAGAATTATTGACATATAATCACCCCTTTGAGAAATAAGTATTATTTCTGTTTTCTTATATGTACTAACGATGATGGCGCGAAAATCTATATAAAAAAATGAACTGTTTATACATTTTTTATAAACAGTCCATTTTTCATAACGTTTCTGCTCATTTTGTGCCGAAAAAAACCATAGAGTTTTCATATGCCTGAGCTATCAGCTCTTCCTTGGGTATTCCTTTTAATTCAGCGATAGTCTCCGCAATCTGATCCAGCGCTAATGAAGTATTAAGCTTTTCACTATAACCAAAGGGCTTTTGAAATGGTGCATCTGTCTCCAGCAGAATTGATTCAAGCGGCATGTTCATCACTGCCTCGCGAAGCGCTGCATTCTCCGGTCTTGTAACAGCTCCGCCTATACCAAAATAGTGTATCCCCGCTTCGAGCATCTGATACATTGCATTTTTGTCATATAAAAAGCAGTGTTCTTCCAGTTTACCTGTGAAACCGGATTTCTTCAGTTCTTCGACTGTTTCAGGGACAGCCTCTCTGACATGAAGTACGACAGGCAGGTTGTGTTCATCAGCAAGCCTAAGCAGATGCTGCAGGATTGCTTTTTGATTGCTGATCAGCTTTTCTGTAAGGCTTTTATTAGCCAGATCCAAACCTGTCTTTACCGCAACGGTCCTTTTTTCTGACAGATAGTCAGAGATCATCGTCCAGTCAAAACGATCAGCGATGATTGAGCTGGCAACTTTAGGATGAATTCCCGATGCAAAATACACAAAAGGAAAGTGTTCTTCATCAAACATTTCCCTTGCCGCCTGATTGGATTCAAGCGTTATCGCAGGAATAACTATCCTTTCAATTCCTGATTCTTTTAACTCCCTGACCACCTCAGGCCCCTGACCCTTAAACAAAGTATGATCGTAATGAGCATGAGTTTCGAAAAAAACATTTCTTGAAAATCCCTCTTCTGTAGCGCTGGTGATTTTAAGATCATTTTCATTCTTCATAATATGGTCCTCCTGCTGCCGGCATATTTTCTTGTATAATATGCATAACGAAGAAACACACAAAAAATGAAAAATCCGAACATTTTTTCAAAAACATAAATAAAAGGAATTCTCATAGAATTCCTTTTATAAATATCTCTATTCCTATTGCGATCAGTAGTACGCCTCCGATGATCTTAGCGCTTCCGGCAAATCTGGTGCCGAATTTCTTTCCTATAAACAGCCCCACAAAGCACGCCGCGTGTGTGATGACGCCAATGATAATGGCTGCTACAAACATCATGGGAATGCTGTATCCCTCTATCGTAAGTCCCACAGAGAGAGCATCTATCGATGTGGCGATTCCCTGCAGTATCAGTAGTTTAAAAGAAATATCTCCCTTCTCAACCACTTCCCTTACGTCACACTCGTGAACCTGGCATTTATCGCATTCGCCGCCCCCGGTGCACTTTCTCGCCGCGATTCCCTCTTTTAACATGTTTCCGCCGATAAATCCAAGAAGTATCAGTGAAATAAAAGGTATAAATTTTGAAATGCCCTCAAAGAAGGATACCGCAAATCTCACCAGGAAATATCCGATAACGGGCATTATAAACTGAAAAAAAGCATATATGCCTGATATAAACAACATTCGCTTTCTGTTCATGCGGGGTTCTGAAAAGCCGTTGGCCAAAGATACGGAAAACGCATCCATCGCAAGGCCAAATCCCAGAAGTATGCTGTTAAACACAAGCCATAAGACCATGAAATCTCGCTCCTGACTAAAATTTATTGCCTTTTCTTGATTCCACAACCAAGAAATATGTTATTATAGTAACGTATCGTATTATATACCAGGAGATGAAAAAAATGAACTATGTACTTAGTTGCTGCTCTACTGCGGATCTCACAGCTGAGCATTTCAAAGAAAGAGATATCAGCTATATCTGTTTCCACTTCAGCATCGACGGAAAAGACTATCCGGACGATCTGGGCGTATCCTACCCCTTTAAAAAGTTCTATGACGATATGGCCAAGGGATCAATGACCAAGACTTCACAGGTCAGTGTCGGAGAATACACCGAATACTTTGAGGGCTTCCTGAAGGAAGGAAAAGACATCCTCCACCTGACCCTCAGCAGTGGCATATCAGGAACTCTTAACTCAGCTGTAATCGCAAGAGATCAGCTCCTTGAAAAATATCCCGACAGAAAGCTCTTTGTAGTGGACTCACTGGCAGCCTCTGCAGGATATGGTCTTCTTATGAACAGACTGGCAGACCTTCGCGACGGCGGAATGACAATCGATGAGCTCTACGCATGGGTTATCGAGCACAGACTCGAGTGTCAGCACTGGTTCTTTGTAACAGACCTGACCTACCTCATCAGAGGCGGACGTGTATCAAAGGCTGCAGGTTTCATCGGCGGCGCGCTCAACATCTGCCCTCTTCTCAATGTGGACTATCAGGGAAGGCTTATAAACCGCTCCAAGCACCGCGGCTTGAATGCAGTAGTCAAGGCCCAGGTTGCCAAGATGGAAGAACTTGCAGAGAACGGTCATGACTACGACGGCGACTGCTATATTTCAAATTCCGACTGCTATGACAAGGCAAAAGCCGTTGCAGACCTGATTGAGGAGAAATTCCCCAAGCTCAAGGGCAAGGTTAAGATCGTAAGTATCGGAACTACCATCGGAAGCCATACAGGCCCGGGTACCGTGGCACTGTTCTTCTGGGGATCAAAGAGAGTTGATTAAGCGATCCATCAAAACGAATTAAATACAAAAAATTAAGCATCCGCCTTACATTCAAGACGGATGCTTTTTTATGCTGATATCTTGTTTCTGATACTCTTTAATGGTGTCTGTACGATACTATCATAACAGTTGTCAGGTATCGTAGGAACCTCTTTCAAGTCTCTTTTCAAAATCTGACTTTGGCATGGGGTTGTCATACAAAAATCCCTGCACAATATTGCAGCCTACGCTCTGCAAAAGCTTTGTCTGGTCAGGTCTCTCAACTCCCTCAGTTATGACATTTATTCCAAGCTCATTAGCCATGGAAACGATGTTCTTAAGTACTATCTCATCGCTCTTGTTAAGCTCTTCATTGTTTATAAAAGACCTGTCGATCTTGATTACAGAAACCGGGAAGTCCCTGAGTGTCGACAGTGAAGAATAACCGGTACCGAAATCATCTATTGCTGTATCAATCTTCGCATCTCGGAGTTTTGACAGGAAACTCGTCATGAGGATCCTTTCGTCCTCGCTGGCAGTCTCTGTAACCTCGACCTCGATGTATTTTCTGTCGATGCCATAGCTGTCTATTATCTCCGTGATCTCTTTTGCAAGGTCCTTGTAGCTTAGATCTCTTCTGGAGAAATTTACGGAAACCTGTACAGGCTCTATGCCCTTGTCTATCCACTCCTTAATGTACTCACAGGTCTTTTTGAGAACATAGAGATCCAGAGTTGCTACCATTCCCTCGCGCTCCAGAATCGGCACAAACTCGGTAGGATAAAGCACTATTCCGTTGCAAAACCACCTGGCCAGCGACTCCGCTCCTACTATCCTTCCGGTCTTGGTGTCAACCTTGGGCTGCAGATAGATCCTGAACTCGTCGTTCTCCAGGGCTTCTTCATATCTCTCCTCTATCTGTTTCTGCCTGTAGATCCTCGTACTCATGGCCTTGTTTACAAATACAAAGGGCTTATTGGCCACGTTCTTGGCATAGTTGCAGGCCATGGATGCTCTGGAAATAGCCTGGCTGGGACTGCTCATGGACTCATCTATCGCGTAAACACCGGCAACAGCGGAGATGTTGAACTCGTCCTTCTTGCCGTTCTTGACGCCATACACAGGTATCGATGAGATATATTTAAGGAATTTCTTGGTCCTGTCCTTCTTGATAAGCGCAGTGTAATTATCGCCGCCGAAATGGGCTATTATCTCATCTTCGTCAGCAAATTGCCTTAGGTTTTTGGCGTAACGCTTCATGATCTCATCGCCTTCGGCAACGCCGTATTTTCTGCTTATAAGTCCAAAACTCTTTAGATTAAAGAAGAAGGAATCATAGTTGAGGATATCGCCGCCCACAAACTTCTCGGAAATAAATGCAATAAATCCGCCTGAGTTGGGAAGTCCCGTCAGGTACTGGGTCATGGCGCTCTTTTTTACGACATTTGCTAAAAGAAATCTCTCCATATGGAAAGACAAAACATCCATGATGATTGAGAAGGTATTATACTCCTCGTCAGACCACTTCCTGTCATCCACTGTAAACACATTGTAGACAATGACCCTGTCACCTGAAATCTTGTTCTTAAAAACATATGTAGGCCTGGTTCCCACAAGAACAGGCCCAAACAGCGGAATGGTAGTCTCAGGCTCATCAGCCTTTTCAGACCCGGGCCCGAAGGAAACGATCGATAAAATCGAACGAACAAAAAACTCCTTGGAAAGGTCCGCCAGCGCGCTGGGGGAGATTTCCGGAGTGACTTCATCTTCAGACAGTATTTGAACAAAATTCTGGAAGCTCTTATCGAAAGTCATGCCGTTTCCTCAGTATGATATGGTTATTTCTATTTTATAAAATTTTTATCAATATTTCAATCCGAGAATTCGGCGGCTGTGTTGCCCTTAGTAACAAAAAAGCCGCGCTTGCGCGCAGCCTTTTCATTATAGTAAAAATTATTTCTTGTTAACAAGATCCTTAAGAGCCTTACCAGCCTTGAACTTAGGAGCTACAGAAGCAGGAATCTTGATAGCATCGCCGGTCTGAGGATTCTTTCCGGTTCTTGCTGCTCTCTTTGTTGTCTCGAATGTGCCGAAGCCAACGAGCTGAACTTTGCCCTTCTTCTTAAGCTCCTTTGTCACTGTGTCTGTGAAAGCGTTCAGTGCTGCAGTCGCATCCTTCTTAGAAAGACCTGCTTCCTTTGCGATTGCATCGATAAGTTCTGTCTTATTCATTTGGTTTTCCCTCCGAAAAGAAATTATTTACTACATTGCCTATTCTACTACTTATTAACGCACATAACAACCAAAAACACCCGAAAAAAAGGGATTTTTTGTATTTTTAATTCAAGAACGTGCGATATTATCTAGTTTTCAGGGCAATTTCTATCATTTTGCTCAAATATGTAAGGTCTGTAATGTCCGGCTGAGGAAACTTTCTTGCCAACTCCCTGGTGTTGTAGAAAGCCAGAAAACCGTCATAAGGGACGTTTTGCATCTTGTAGAGAAAAGCATGTCTGATACTATGCCTCTCAAAGAAGTTCTTGGCCCCCGGGTATCTCGAAAGAGTCATCGCAGGCGAATCTATGACAAACACCCCGTTGGAGTTAAAATTGCTCTCAAATCCGGGCTCTGCCACATAGATCATATCGGAGTCCGACTCAGATATCTTCAGGACATTTTTTTCAGCACTGTCCCCTGAATCCGCCACTCTTTTGAAGCCATGGAAGCTCTTGCCGATATCCTTGTAAAAGAGATATACCTCATCCAGATTGTAGGTAGCTGAAATCTTCATCAGAAGCGATGGAATAGCCTCATTCATGGTATCAAAGAGTCCCTCTAGACTCTCCAGCACAAGTCTTGTCTTATCCATGGCCGTGGCACTGCTGATAGGTGCAGTATTCTCGTCCAGTTCTCCATTTACCACACTGCCATGAATATCGGGATTGTAGATGACATACCTGTTCTTGCCTCTGTTCTTGGCTCTGTAGAGCATTCTGTCGGCCAGGTTAAAGAGGCTGTCATAGTTGTCAACATATGTCGGAAAGGTGGCAACACCCATAGAAACAGTGATCTGGGGAAAGCCATTGCTGTCAATATGTGACGCCTCTACTCTCTCCCTGATTCCCTTGAGATATACCCTTAGTTCGCCTCTGTCCTCCACATTCTCAATGAGAAGCATAAGCTCATCGCCGCCTATCCTGCCGGCTCGTCCATCATTGCCAAGTACTTCCTGGATGATGGCTGCCACCTCCTTGAGGATCTTGTCTCCATAGGCATGACCAAAGGTATCATTGATCTGTTTAAAATTGTCTATATCAAGAACACAGAGATTGATCAGCGTGTCCTTGTCCACGTTGCATTTCTTTTTGGCATACTCAGTAATGGCCTTCTTGTTGTAGAGGCCTGTGAGATAGTCCATAAACAGGAGCTGCCGGTCATAGGGATGAATTTCGGTGAAGATGGCAGACATGCCACCTTCACCCTTGTTGTCGTAATCACCCTTGACTGCAGATGTATTACTCTGTTCTGTGCTGTTGGCTGATAAGTCTTTTCTTTCTGTATCCATTCTGCAGCCTCCTGAAAAAAGAAGCGGGGTTAAAGAATATCCTGGAAGCCCGGTCTGTACAGGTGTCTCGGAATACCATCAACCATGATAGGTCCTACATCACCCTGGATAAGAGGCCTTACATATGTGATGAACTCGTTGGTCACATATGTGCCATCCTTGTTGATCCACTCCCTGGGCACTGTTCTCTCGTCGTTGGCAATCTTATGTACGTCCTTAACCTCAGTACCTGCCTGATAAGGATCATCTGAAAGTCTCTCGATGACTACCATCTTGCCGCTGTCACCCTCGTCTGCAGCCTTCATAGCTGCACCGCCTACTTCATAGGCCTCAAGGATGTCCACACGTGATGCGCAATGGCTGGCAGCTCTCTGAAGTGTAGAAAGCTCGATAGGACGTGTCTTGCAGCCGCACTCCTTGGCAACAACATCACAGAGATATCTTGCTGTTCCTGTGAGCTGCTTGTGTCCGAAGGCATCCACATACTCGATGCTGCTGCCAAGCTCACTGATGTACTTGCCGTCCTTGGTTCTGATACCCTCAGATACAGCGACTACGATGGAAGCCTTGTTCTTGAGCAGTCCCTTGATCTTTTTGAGGAAAGCATCCATGTCGAAAGGAAGCTCAGGAAGGTAGATGGCATCAGGTCCGTCACAGTCCTCACCCTTTGCAAGAGCTGTAGCTCCTGTGAGCCATCCTGCGTTACGTCCCATAACCTCAACGATGATAACCTGGCCATGGCTTGTCTCCAGTGACCAGCTGTCTCTGATGATCTCCTTAACAGAGGTTCCGATATACTTGGCAGCTGAGCCGTAGCCGGGCGTGTGATCTGTAAGTGCAAGGTCGTTGTCAATAGTCTTGGGGCAACCTACGAATCTGATGGCTGAACCGGAAATGATAGCGTAGTCAGAAAGCTTCTTGATGGTATCCATTGAATCGTTACCACCGATGTAGATGAAGCAGTCGATCTCAAGCTTGTCCAGAATCTCAAATATTTTCTCGTAAACTTCTTTGTTTTCAAAAATCTCAGGGAGCTTGTATCTGCAGGAACCCAGATAAGCTGAGGGGGTTCTCTTTAAGAGCTCAATGTCAAGACCAGACTGGATATGATCGGAAAGATCCACATATCTTCCCTCCATAAGTCCCTGTACGCCGTGGATCATACCATATACCTTCTTGTACCCACGGTCGATGGCGGTCCTGTACACACCTGCCAGCGAAGAATTGATCGCAGCGGTAGGTCCTCCTGACTGTCCAACAATTACGTTACGTTTTGCCTTTTTTACCATTTTTACTTGTGTCCCCTTTCAAAAATCTTTTGCATAACCTTACATCCCATTATAGTCAATCAAACGTTTACTGTCACGAAAAATCATTGCAAACTGAACTCCATAATAACAGGATTATGGTCAGAATTCACAAATGAATGATCCTGCGTATGTACAGAATCAACAGTAATGTTTGAGGATGTTATGACCCCATCTATGATATAGAACTGAAAAGCTGAAGGATCCCTGCTTTCTGCAGTAGCCAGCGGCTTGTCCAGTGACCTGCAGCTGGGCACCTTGTCATCCGCAAAAAAGCTGAGCCTTGAGTCAAACTCATCCACATTTATGACCCCCGGCTCCCACATGCCATCATGTACAGGAACAATGGAGGTGTCCAGGTTGGAAAAGATCTGATTAAAATCGCCGCAGGCTATGACATAATTGCCCTTATCCAGCTCCTGCTTCATGGTGTCCCTTAGCATATTGGCCTGAGCTATCTTGCCCTCTCCCGAATCATAGGCCTCAAGATGAAGATTGATTATCACCAGTTCCTTGTCTGAATCCTCTACAGTAAAGCGGCTCACTTCAAGACACCTCTTGAGATTAAAGGTACGAAGCGGCCATGAAAACGGGCATGGAAGCCTCAATCTGTCCGCCTGGTCCATGCTGTATCTGCTGAAGGTCTCTACCCCCGCCAGAACCTTGCCTATGGGCGGTACCGGAAGCGGAACCAAAGCCACCTTGAAATTGGCTGCAAAGGCGCTGTCTCCTGCAAAGACAGCCGCATCAGAATTCTTTTTAAAGAAGTCCGACTCATCGATAAAATATGACCTGTCCGAGTTGCGATCCAGCTCCTGCGCGCAGAAAAAATCAGGATCATTTTGCTCCACAACGGATATGATTCCCTTCAGATTGGACTCCACCCTGTCCTTATCAGCAGTGTAGACCATGTGACCGCCGTCCATGAAAAAATCAGCGTTGTCTCCCAGTGCTCCGTATCCGATATTCCAGGACAAAAGCTTTATGGGTGTGTTCCTTGCCACCACTTCCTGTGAATCTCCCTCAATAGCAATAGCCTCAACTTCGTCCGGATTGTACTCATCCACAGTCAGGTAGCCAAGAAGTGCCCCCACAACCAGGAGTATCATTATCAAAATGATGCATACTATCCTAAGTATCTTTTTCATTATCTCTCCAACGCATAGTGGGAGCTTCATAAATGAAGCTCCCACTCTATTTGTAAATCAACGCATCAAAAATCTTCTTCCTCAAAGGCAAGGTCTCTTCCTCTGGCCTTTCCGATCGCATAGGCAACAGCAGCCACTGAAACCACGCATACTGCAGCCACAACGCAGCCGATCAGAAGCTTTTTCCTGTCGTCTTCAAGGTCATTCCAGAATCCCAGTACTCTGTCGATCTTATCCTTGGCAAACTCAATTACGCCATCTGTAACACTCATAAAATCCATTGTAATACCCCCTTCCCATACTATATATTGTACCTCTTAGCCTTACGTTCCTCAAGTTTTTTTATCACAAAATCCTTCCAGGTAAAGTCAATAATTGCCGCAAAAGGAATTGCAAGAAGAATTCCCACAACACCAAAGAGCCTTCCTCCGATAACAATGGCTATAAGGATCATCAGAGAAGAAACCCCAAGGCTGTCTCCAAAGAGCTTGGGCTTTAAGATGTAGCCGTCCACGGTCTGAAGCACCACCGTAAACACCAGAAACCACAGTGCATGCCAGGGATTGACAAGGACCAGGATAAAGCCTCCAAGAACGGCACCTATGATAGGTCCGAAGGTCGGTGCCAGATTGGTTACGCCAACGATGACTGATATAAGTACCGAATACGGCATTCCCATTATCAGCATGAACAGGAAATTCACCGCTCCCACTATGAGTCCCTCAACGATATCCACGCTTATGTATCTGACAAGAATATCGTTGCAGCGGCTCATAAAGTCTCCGCACTTGTTGAAGGTCTCATCCTTCATAAGAAGTGACAAAAGCCTTGTAAGGCCTGTAACGATCCTTCTCTTTCCCGTCAGGAAGTAGATTGCCAGTATCAGTGCGATCAGCAGATCAAATACGCCCTTACCGATGCTGGTACCTGTTATGTATACAGACTCCATGTTGTCCCTGAAGAAGGATCCGATGGTCTCAACCACCTTATCTCCGATGGAAGCAAGTCCGCTGAGACTGATGCCAAGAAAGCCTGCTGCTCCGCCCTTCTCAAACTCCTTTAAAAGCCCCTGCAGGGTTGCAAGATAATCTCCCATATTGTTAACCAGAGTGACAATGCTCTCAGCCAGCTGTGGTATCAGCGCGATGCATAAAAGTGTAATACACAGGATAATGACAATTATTGCAAGTGCCACCGATAAAAGCCACCTGGTCTTTTCATTTTTTATTTTTGCAAGTACCTTTCTGTCGAACAGATTAGCCAGAGGATTAAAGATATAGGCCACAACAACACCCATGATAATCGGCTTTATAATGGCAAAAAATGCAGAGACAAAGCCCAGCATTCCCCCGATATGCGATAGCACAAAATAAAGGATCACCGCCGAACAGGTGGCCACAGTATATGGCACCCACTTCTTCTTGATCCATTTTCCAAAAATTCTCATAATACATACCCCCTATCCGAACTCATTATATTTTCTGGGCTTTCTAAGCTGCCTGCTGCTCTTTTTTCTTACGTTCTTTTTTATTTGCTTCTGGTGGTGATCATCGTACAAGACCTTCACCGCAGGATGGAAATACCCGTTGATAAATGCCCCTATGAGAAATATATATATACAAAAATAAAGCCAGACCATCATAATGAGCCAGGTAGCTATACTGCCATAAATGGAGAAATACCCTGACATGTCCACATACAGTGAAAACAGCCAGGAAAAGATATACCACACCACCGCAGAAAAGACCGCCCCCGGAAGCTGATATACGAACTTAAGTCTGGCGCTTGGTACATAGGTATAGATAAGCGCAAAGGCCAGGGAAGCCAGCGCAATCACCACAAAAAATTTAAAGACAGATGAAAGTGATGTCAAAAACCAGATCCTTGGAAAATAACTGGCCGCAATTGACCTGACAAGATTCTCAAAGACCATGAAAAGGAGCATTACCATCATGATAACGATCATGGCTACCGTGTAAAGGGCAGCTATGAACCTGAGATGAAAATAGTTCCTCCTCTCCTTAGTGTCATTGATGCTGTTAAGTCCCCTTATTATTGACATCATACCAAGAGCACCGGCCCATATGGTAACAAGAGCCGATACGGAGAAAACTGCTACAGACTGTTCATAGGCTTCATCAATAAGTCTTATAACTATAGGCCCCGCAAAGCCGGGAGTGATCACTGTAAATGCCCTTATAAGATCTTCCTCGGTGAGGGCTGTATATGGCAAAAGAGATGACAGCAGAATAAGAAGAGGCACAATGGAAATGATAAAAAAATAAGCACAGCTTCCTGCGTAAGCTGCGATGTTCTTATTCTGCATCTTTATTGAAAAGTCTCTGGCAAGCTTAAAAAGCTGCTTAGCTGTCATAGATTTCTCCCATTTATCCTCAAGGAAAAAGCAGCCACCTAAGATGACTGCTTTAATTTCCTAAAACATCCCAAAATGCCGTTTCCTGTTATTTGACTCCTAGCTAACGCCAGGTGGGTTACCGCAACCTAAAATCCTGCCTTCCTCTCCCGTAGCTGGTCTGCGTATACGCAGGGCCGGAGGCGTGACAATCAAATAGATGATGTAGGAGTCCCGTTTAAAGTAATGTAGGTTCAAATTACACAGGAGGTATCGGACATCCCAGGAAAGTTACATCTGTAACTCTATCTTTATTATAATCATAAAGCCCATATTTTCAAGCATTTAAGGGCCAATTTAAGAGACTTTTAACATTTATCAAATCGCTCTGGTAGCGGATTTAAGCCACTCCCTGACCTCCTCGTCCTCTATAAGAGGAGATACTTTACTGTACACCTGCTCATGGTACTCATTGAGAGCAGCAATGTCTCTGTCAGACATATATCTCTTGTCGATAGCCTCCAGATCTATAGGAGCATAAGTCAGATGCGCAAAGTGCAGGAAGTGTCCGTACTCATTGGTCTGCCCGCCTACAACCTCCAGAATGTTCTCTATCCTGATGCCATGGCTGCCCTCTATATATACTCCGGGCTCATCGGATACGATCATGCCCGGCATCAGAGGTGCCTCATTCTGCCCCGGCATAAAGCGCCATCTGATATTCTGTGGTCCCTCATGGACATTGAGAATGTAGCCTATTCCATGACCTGTGCCATGCTTGTAATCTATACCCATGCTCCAGAGAGCCTCCCTGGCCAGGATATCCACATTCTTGCCGGTACAGCCTTCCAGAAAATGCGCCCCGGCAAGCCTTAGCATGCCGCATACTGTAGCTGTATAGTGACGCTTTATCTCATCCGAGATCTCACCCACCACTATGGTCCTGGTAACATCGGTAGTTCCGCCCATATAGGTTCCGCCGGAATCCACAAGAAGCATGCCCTCAGCCTTAACCTCCGAGGCACTGTCCGCGGTAGCCTCATAATGTGCCATTGCCGCATTGGCATTGTAGGCACTGATGGTTGGGAAGGAAAGCTCAATAAAGCCCGGAAGCTCTGCCCTCATGGAGTCCAGCTTCATGGCTGCGGTGTACTCCGTCATAGGGATCCTTCCCACACTGTTCTTGACCCAGTATATGAACTCAGTGAGCTTGGCGCTGTCTCTTAAATATACCTCTCTGATGTTCCCAAGCTCAGTCTCGTTCTTGCAGGCCTTGAGCATCTCTGTAGGATCCTTGGCATTTATGAGTCTTAAGTTCTCTCTTGCTGCCTTGCGCTCTAAGGTCTTGTAAGTCAGGAAATTGGTATTTCTCTTGTCAAAGAGGATGTCTCCGCAATCTGAAAGACCTGCCATAAAGGCTGTGACTTCTTCATAGCCCCTAAGCTCTATGCCCACTCTTTCACAGTATCTGCTGACCTCTTCCGTGACCTCAGCAGGCTGCAAAAAGAGCACAAATCTGTCCATGGTAACGGCCGCATAGGATAAAGCCACAGGGTTGCACTCCACATCGTTGCCCCTTAAGTTGGTGAGCCACATTATGTCATCAAGCTTGCTGAGCAGATATGTGCCTGCTCCCAGCTCTCTCATCCTGTCCCGGACAACTGCAACCTTGTCACCAAAAGACAAACCGCAGAGCTCATCACTGAGCACATACATATCATGACAGGGAAGGGAAGGTCTATCCTCCCAGACCTTGTCTGCCAGATCCATGTCTATCCTGAGCGAAGCCCTGATGCCAAGGAGCTTCTCCTCAAAGTTCTCACCAATGCTGGTGGATATGACTCTTCCGTCAAAGCCCAGTACCTGTCCCTCCTTCATATGTGAAAGAAGGTACTGCTCTATGGTGGGAACTCCCTTTTCCTGCATCCTGTACAGCTCTACTCCTGTTCCGGCCATCTGGTTCTCAGCCTGGATGAAATACCTGCCGTCGGTCCACATTCCGGCCTCATCCCTGCTGACCACAAGAGTTCCGTTGGATCCGTCAAAGCCGCAGAAATACTCCCTCACCTTAAAGAAGTCTGCAGAGTACTCGGAGTTGTGGAAGTCCGATGTGGGCATCAGATAGTAATCTATGCCGCACTCCTCCATAGCCTCCCGTAGTCTTTCTAATCTCTGCTTGATAACCGTATTCTCCATAATAAAATCTCTCCCGGTATAATAATTATTGTGTTGACAGGCAAATGCCCTATGACATTATATCGCAATTCTCCATCCACAGGTAATGGTATTGAAATATAATCTCACAGTTCTGTACATATCCAGTATCAGAACTCTGCATTCAAACACCATGTCCTTGCTGCAGACACTGATCCCGTCAGGTGTGGTATAGGTATCCCTCTTGAGTATCTGCCGGTAGCCCTTAATGGTGTACGCCTCATACACCCCGTCCTCATTCATCAGTCTGAATCGCAAGGGAATCACCTTGCCATCGGCCTTGTGTTCACATATCACATCAACCTTGTCTATTATCCTGCTCATAGCACCGCTCCATCCAAAAGCAAACTTATGTTCGTATTTTTATTATAGAACAGATGTTCTGTTTTGTAAAGTCCTGTTTCTGCCACAGGATAAATGGATAAAAACCGTAAGCGGTAACGATAAAAGAGCCGCTCCCTTTATCAGGGAACAGCTCTTTTGGAAATTACCAGAAAAGTCTTCTTAAGATGCTGACTACTCTTGTAACCACTTTAACCACAACCTTTACTACAGGTGCGATTATCTTGACGATAGGCGCAGGTGTGAAAGAAGGCTTGTGAGGTTCTGCGGGCTCCTCAGTAGCAGGATCATCCGTTGCGGGATCATCGATTACAGGATCATCTGTAGGATCATCTGTAGGATCATCAACTGTAGGATCATCTGTAGGATCATCTGTAGGATCATCTGCGGGATCATCTGTTGCAGGATCCGTATCTTCGATTCCAAGCAGCTCATAGACCTCATTTCTGCTTGCAAAGCTGTCTGTAGAGCTGGTGGTAAAGAAGTTCCTGTCAGCTGTGATGTTCTTATTGTCAGCAAGCTGAGATCCGTTTCCGTTGTTAAAGATATATGTCAGTGTGCCAGTCTCAATGGCTGCTGTGGGAACAGTGGTGCTGTACCAGTTGGTTCCTTCTTCCCTTACCATGTTCTTACCCGGCCAGCCACCTATAAGGTTGTTGTACTCACCGTTTGCTCCGCCATAGATGTAGAGGTTCACATTCTGCCATGCTTCGTCATCAGCCTGCTCATTGTAGAAGTAAACATCCGTGTAGGATACGTCTTCGCCTGTTGTGATGGCAGCCTTGGCATCCTTCTTGGAACCGTACTTCTGGAAGCCGATTCCGTTGTGAAGGAAGAATCTGTACTTCATGTCGGTGATCTTCATATCGCTGGTCTGGGTGCCATTACCATTGTTAAAGATAATGTTGAGTTCCTCGCCTGCTCCTGCGCCAAGAACGATGCTGTACCAGCCGTCCTCATCCTGAGTAAGCTCCTGTCCTGGCCACTCTCCAAGGCTTGTTGCTCCCCAGGTGTACGCATATACCTTATCCCATCCCTGGGTATTGTAGAAATATGCAGTGGTATAGCTTCCGGATACGCCCAGAGCTTTTTCTGCAGATTCCTTGTCATTGTATCTGTTTACAGCCAGCTGACCTTCTGAGCTCTCAATATCAGCTGCCACATAGACATCCCTGCTGTCAGGTGTGATGCCCTCAATATTGACAGTCTGCTTACCGTCGCCGTTATTGAAGATCAGGTTAAAGGCTGACACTTCGCCCTTTACCTTGACGTCAGCTCTCCACCAGCCTTCGCCTTCATTGACCGCGCCTGTTCCGGGCCAGCCTCCAAAGAGAGCTGCGCCACCATCCAGCCAGCCGTAGACATTGACATTGCCCCAGGCCTCTGTGTTAAAGAAGTACACGGGATAAGTAGCAATTCCAAGAGCCTTTTCAGCATCCTGCTTGGAGCCGTAAAGTGTGTCATCTGCAAGAGTAGCATAGGTTCCACTTGTGGCTGAAACATGGAATACAGGTGAAACTGCGCTCTTGTCTTCATTTTCAAATGTGATATCAAACTCATCATCAAGTACTGTTACCCAGTACCATCCGTCATTGTCGCTTACTGTGGAAAGAGCTTCCTCTGCTCCGTCAACTCTGGCAAGGACCTTGCTCCAGCTGTCTGAGTTGTAGAATGAAACGATGGTTCCGCTTCCTTCCTCTCTCTCTGAAAGAACAGCCACTGATCTGGCGTCCAGACTTCCGTAGAGAACACCGTCCTTTACAAGGAAGATATCATCGGCCCCCTCCACTTCATTGGCATAGGTTCCATCTGCAAGAACGGTATCAGCTGCAATAGATGTCCTTGTAAGCCCGCTGTTGAGAAGTACTGCTCCCTCAACGCTATCGTTCTTTCTCTCTACCATTACAGTCTGGATGTTACCGCCGGGGTTGGAAATGTACTCCTGTGCATCCTGCATCTTTTCACGGAAAAGATTTACCGCCTTAACCTCAGGTGCCTTGTAGATATAACTGCCGGCAGCACCGATGCGGTTATCGCCGTAAGGATTATCTGCAGAGCTGTTGTTAGGTCTTGAGAAGAAAAGAGGTGTTCCGTCTTTTCTTGCACCTATAAATGCCCAGCCAAGAATTACCTGCTCATCATTGATGCTCTTCCAGCAGCTCTCGCTGTCATTCATGTAGTTGTCATGGGACTCAACCCAGGTGATAAGCTTTTCGGGATCAGCGACATAGGTTCTGTCACCGTTTGTCTCATCGCTGATCTGATAATCAGTGATCCTTGAAACAGTCAGATCGCCGCCTGAAAGAGCTGAACGAAGGCTGGCGCCGTAGTTGCTGGCTGTTGTACCGCCGATGTACTCCTGATATGCAGGGATTCTGGCAGCTGCGCCCTGAAGGACCTCGCCGTATACAAAAAGCTCGTCATAGCTCTTTGTGCCTACTTCATCTGAGTAGTCATTGAGAGCCTCTCTCATATTGGGATAAAATGTATTTCTATCCTCATCTCCTGCATAGTCAGAAGGAACCGGATCATCAGGCAGTGCAATATGCTTGGCTGTATCAATTCTGAAGCCGTCAGCTCCAAGGTATACGCAGTCCTTGAGGAACTCGTAGAAGTACTGCTGGAAGGCCGGATTCTCTGTATCAACGTCAGGAAGTCCGCCCATCTCATAGTATGTCAGCTCAAGTCTGTCAGAGAATCCGCCTGCTGTCCTTCCTGTGGTGTGGTAGAGACTGTCAATGCCGCCTGCTGCTTCAATGAGGTCATCAGACACGTTTCCCGTAGAAGGAGTTGTGTGGTTGGGAAGAATATCTACAATAACTGCTACCCCGTACTCATCAGCCACATCGCACATGTGCTTGAATTCATCCCTTGTTCCAAGCTGATAGTTGCCGATAACCCAGTCAGTGGGCTGATAGTGGTAATACCACATTCCGTCAGGACCGTGGAGGTTCATGCCGGGATTGGTGGAAAGGCATTCATTGATGGGAGAAGTCTGGACAGCTGTATATCCTGCATCTGCAATGTCTGCCATATTCTCTGCAATGGTATTAAAGTTCCAGCAGAAAGCCTGAAGAATCGCGCCGTCATGGATGTTCTGTCTGTTTACCAAAGAGTTGTCATCGCTCTTCTTATCCCTGGGTGCATAGTTGCTGGTAACCTTGCCGGCCGGGGCCTTGTCATCATCCTCTTTCGCAGAATCTGTATTTTCCGTAAGCTCAGCCTCAGGACCTGTAACAGGCTCAATGACTATCTCGTCATCGTCTGAAAGAGTGTCATCAGGGGCAGGTGTAAGTGTGCCATCGGTGATGTCAAGATCATCAGTATCATCAGTATTTTCAGGTTCTGAAGGCCCTTCCTGAGTAACACCACCTGCTTCGCCTTCCTCAGCCTCAGCATCCTTATTTTTGTCTTTATTATTGTTTTTGTCCTTTTCTTTGTCTTTTTCTTTATCTTTTTCTTTATCTTTATTATTTTCTTTGTCTTTTTCCTTATCTTTCTCTTTGTCCTTGGCCTTTAAAGTGCCCTCAGATTCTGCATCAAATACGGAAGCATCTGTGTCAGCAGACACAAGATTGTTACCGTATGACAGATCAGCAGCCATAGCTCCGGTAACGTTACCGAAAGAACTCAAAAAAAGAGACAAGCTAACGCCCGCCGTTAATAACCCCCTGGTCCACAGCTTAACCTTTTTCATGTAACCTCCAAATCATGTGTAATACTCAGGTGACGCATGTCGCGCTCCATACGTCTGTTGACAGTTGCAATTAAGTAATTATATGCAGTTAACCGATTAACTCCTGTGGCATAATTATAGAGTCCCCTGCCCTATAAAGTCAATTGTACAAAACCTTATATTTTCTTGCAATTTTTTTGGTGATTATCACTAGAAGTGTGAATGTGAAATCCCGGGAGGACAGTTAATCGATTAACTGTCCTCCCTCTGTCTCTCTTTAAGACTGGTCTTATTCTCATACATTACCTTATCAGCTTTGGAGAATAATTCCGCTACAGATATTTCATTGGTGTATCTGGCCATACCGCAGGCTATGATAACACCGCCATTTAAGAGAGCTTCTTCATTGTGTCTTTCAATATTCTGAAGCAGCTCATCAATGTGTTCATAGTCATAGCCCTGTGAGAATACGGCAAACTCATCTCCTCCTACCCTGAACACGGGGCTTCTCTTAAAGGTCTGGCAGATCACCCTGCAAGCATTTCTGATGTGCTCATCTCCCGCCTTGTGGCCCAGGGTATCATTGATCTTTTTGAGGTCATTGACATCCAGCACTGTTATGGCAAAATCCTTAAGGCGATTTTCCAGTATCCTGGCGTCCATTATGGCTTCAGCATCGCTGTAAGCGTTCTTATTCTTGATACCGGTAAGAGTATCTATCTGTGCTTCACTCTGAACCTGAGCAAGCTTTTCCAGGTATTCACGCTTGATGCGCATGGCGTCTGTCACATCCTGACACAGGCCAAGCAGACACTCACGGCCTGTATTGTCTACGAATTTAAGCTTTGTCGTCTGGAACTGCCTGCCATATCCTTTCGCATCAAGAACATCCTCGTAGAAAATATAGGGCTTATCCATGGAAAGAGCCTTCTGGTCATCCTCCACAAAGTGCCTTGCGGTCTCCTCATCAAAGATCTCATAATCCGTAAGTCCTATTAATTCTGAAGAGCTGTCCTTGTGTGCATAATCAGCAAACGCCTGGTTGCAGGCAAGGTATTTTCCTGTATTAACGTCCTTTGAAAAAGTCAAGGCCGGCATGTTTTCCAAAAGTGCTGAGACAGATTCCTTGAGCATGGATATCTTTCTGTTGGACTCCACCTCGTGCTTGAGACGGGCATACTCCATCTGAAGTCTTGCATATTCATTCTGCGGACTGTCAGGCGAATCAGTGGAAGAAAGAACTGCTATCATCACCGCAGATGCCTCTGTTACAGGATTCACCGCCACTCTCCAGATCAGAAGCTGAAGGAACTTGCCTGTTGCCGACCTGTCCTCGATGATAACCTTCCTGCCATCCTTGGCGCACTGAAGAACAGCCCCAAGGGAGTAAGCTCCGGGTTTATAAAGGTAATCCTGTGCATCAAATTCATATTTACCGTAGGATTCCGGGAAAAGATTTTTTACAAACTCCTTAAAGGTAATATTGAACTTGATCACTGAAAGAGTATTTTCCCTGCACTCCATCATTACCATGGGCCAGGTATCAAAATAGTCTGTGCTGCTTCCGTTAGAGCTGGACATATTCAGATTGTACAGATTAACCTTACCCAGCTGAGCGTAGTAATCTGTCTCGTTGGGATTCTCAAACCCTATCTGAAGCCCCTTTTCATATCTGTCAAACATCTCCGAAAGCGAAATGGGCTTACAGAAATAAAAGCCCTGGAGCATTGTGCAGCCGATTTCCTTAAGAAAGTCCGCCTGCTCCTTATTCTCCACGCCTTCAGCAATGGTATCCATGCCAAGAGCCATGGCCATTCTCACTATCTCCGTGAGGATGATCCTGGACTTCTCCCCCTCGTCAAGCTGTCTGACAAAGAGCATATCGATCTTGATGAGATCGAAAGGAATCTTCTGGAGAATAACAGGTGATGAATAACCGCTCCCGTAGTCGTCCATCCATACGGTAAATCCAAGTTCCTTAAAGCGTTTGATCTCTTCTATCATATACTCCAGATCATCCGCAATTATACTCTCTGTTATCTCAATGATGATCCTGTCCCTTGGAACGCCTGCTTCATCAACTCTTTTCCTGACTTCTTCCACAAGGTCACAGGTATAGTAGTCCGATCTTGAGAAATTAACGGAAACCGGCACCACATGAAGCTTTTTGGCCACATGCTCCTTCATCTTTCTGAGCACGCAGTCCACCACATACAGATCCAGTTTATAAATTGTATTGGTCTCCTCAAGTGCAGGAATAAAATCACCGGGGTTCAAAAAGCCTTTTTTGGGATCGATCCATCTGGACAGAGCCTCCTCTGCGCATACCCTGCCGTTTGCTGTTCTTATGATAGGCTGAAAATAAACCTTGATCCATTCTTCCTGTATGGCGCGGTCTATATTTTCCGCCACATACTGCTTTTCCTCAAGGGAGCTCATCATCTTAGGGTCAAAATAATAGATCTTGGAAGCATAATTCTTTTTCCCGGAATCACATGCAATCTTGGCCCTGTCGCAGGCTCCGCTTATGCTTATGCTCTCATCGTCATATACAAAGATACCGATCCTGAGGGGCATGAATCTGTCTCCCTCAGGTCCGACATTTCTTCTGATCAGTTCCATTGCGCCTAAGTCGGCCTTATCTTTATCCGTAAAGATACAGAAATGATCTGCACTGAATCTGCTGCAGTTCTCATGACTGAAGATATCAATGATCTCATCAGCAAAGGTCTTAAGATAGGCGTCACCTTCCTCCAGGCCGTATTTCTGGTTGTACACCTTCATACCGTTAAAATCCGCAAATACAATAGTGGGTGTAAGGCCTTTTTCCCTCATCTCCCTGCAGCCCGCTTCCGCAAGCTCAAAAAAGTAGGTCATGGAGGGAAGTCCTGTGAGATAGTCATGTCCCACTTTTCTGTCAAGGCTCCTTATGGCCAGATGTTCCTTTATCTGGTCCATCATGCTGTTCTTTTCAGTCTTGCCGTCCTCTACATAGGCGCCCTGGTCCGTGTACCAGATAAAGGCAAGTCTGGTACCGTCTTCCTTGTAAACATGCCTGCCATAGGCATGTATGATCCTGTACTCGTCGTTATGCCTGCTGCGGTAGATAACATCATAGGTCCCGCCCTCGGTGGCAAAGCGGTAAGCCGCATCTCCGAGAACAGCAAGATCGTCAGGATGTGTATCCCGATACATGTTGTTATCCATCAGGTCGTATATATCCTGCCTGTCCATATTTTCAAGTCCGAACAGCTCAAAAAAGCCCTTGGACAGAACCAGGGTTACTACTCTTTTATTTATGAACTGATAAATTGCAAGGGGAACATCGGTATTCTCCAATAATCGCAATTCTTCATCACTGTATCTGTATTTTTCCAAGAGAAACTCCTCCTGATATATGACCTAAAAAGCTGGTACCGCAACATATATTTTAGCACAGGCGAGATTGAATTATTGTTATTCCGATAAATCTTTACAATTATTTAAGAAAGTGCAAGCAGCATAAAAGGCTGCCACATAAGTGACAGCCCTTGCAAAAGCTTATTAAACTGTGCGGATCAAAGTCCGTACTTATCAGCTATAAGAGGTGCAACCTTTGAGGATCCGATCCTGCTGCAGCCTGCCTCAGCATAGGCAAGCGCATCCTCGATGGTCCTAATACCGCCTGCAGCCTTGATCTTGACATCGGGTCCGATATGCTTCTTAAAGAGCTCAATGTCCTCAAGTGTAGCTCCCTTGGAACCAAAGCCTGTAGATGTCTTGATATAGTCAGCCTTAACCTCTGTTACGATCTTGCACAGCTCGATCTTCTCTTCCTCAGTGAGATAGCAGGTCTCGATGATGACCTTTAAGAGCTTATCGCCGCAAGCCTCTCTGATCTGCTGAAGTTCCTTTTTAACCTCATCATATCTGTGGTTCTTGACATCGCTGACATTGACAACGGTATCGATCTCTGAAGCGCCGTCCTCAATGGCAACCTTTGCCTCTACAACCTTGGACTCGGTGCAGCTGTAGCCCAGAGGGAAACCGATAACGGTGCAGAGCTTTAAGCTCTCGCCATACTTGTCATGTACTCTCTTAAGGTATGTGGGCGGGATGCATACAGTCGCAGTGCCGTATTTAACAGCCTCATCGCAAAGAGCAACGATCCCCTCCCATGTAGCATCTGCAGTGAGCAGTGTGTGGTCTATAAGACCCAGAATATCTTTCTCTTCCATTTCTTTTCTCCTTATGACAACTATATTGCAATGGGAAACTAAATTCCCAAGCTGTTACCTGTCATCCATTTTAACATATTCCTTGCGGGGCTCTATGGCCATATACGCAGGACGGATTATCTTGCCGTTGTTGGCCAGCTCTTCCATTCTGTGGGCGCTCCAGCCTACTATCCTTGCCATGGCAAAGATGGTGGGGTAAAGCTCCTCCGGCAGATCCAGCATCCTGTAAACAAAGCCTGAATAGAAGTCAACGTTGGCAGATACACCCTTGTACATGGTGCGCTCTCCGCTGATGATCCGGGGTGCAAGCTTCTCAACCGTCTGGTATAGGTGAAGCTCATCCTCTCTGCCCTTCTCAACTGCCAGCTTCTCAACAAAGTTCTTGAGGATAACAGCCCTTGGATCTGACTTGGAGTAAATGGCATGTCCTATACCGTAAATCAGACCTGCCTTGTCAAAGGCCTCCTTGTTGAGGATCTTGTGAAGATACGCCTCCACCTCTGCCTCGTCATACCAGTTGCTTACATGCTCCTCGATGTCATCAAACATATGGACCACCTTGATATTGGCACCGCCGTGGCGGGGGCCCTTGAGGGATCCGATGGCTGCTGCAATGACTGAATAGGTATCTGTCATTGAGGAGCTCACAACGTGGGTTGTAAAGGATGAGTTGTTACCACCGCCGTGTTCCATGTGGAGCACAAGACAGATGTCCAGAAGCTTGGCCTCAAGCTCAGTGTACTGGCTGTCGGGACGCAGCAGATAAAGTATCGTCTCAGCCGTGGACAGCTCCTCTCTCGGCGGATGGATGAACAGTGAGTTGCCCTCATGATAGTGATTGTAGGCCTGATAACCGTAGATTGAAAGCAGCGGGAACAGGCTTATAAGCTGCAGTGATTGTCTGAGCACATTGGCCAGTGACACATCATCTGCAAGATCATCGTAGGAATAAAGAGTCAAAACGCTTCTGGCCAGGGTGTTCATCATGTCACGGCTGGGAGCCTTCATGATGATGTCCCTTACAAAGCTTGTGGGCAGACTCCTGTAAAAGCCTAAAAGCTTTTCAAACTCAAAGAGCTCCTTGCCTGTAGGCAGTGCATTAAACAGCAGCAGATACGCGCATTCCTCAAAGGCATATCTGTTCTCATCCTCCGCTGCCTTAATAAGCTCCTTGACGTCATAGCCCCTGAAGTAGATCTCACCGTCTGCCGGCATCTCCTTGCCATCCACCACCTTTTTGGCGATGATCTCAGAGATTCTTGTTAGTCCTGTAAGTACACCCTTTCCGTTGAGGTCTCGAAGGCCTCTTTTAACATCATATTTGTAAAAAAGATCGTTCTGAATAATATCGGCTTCCCTGGATAACTCTGAAAGCTCCACAATTTCAGGTGTGATTTCTGAATAAATAGCCTTACCTAAGTCCATACGCACCTCCGTCATAACAATCTTACTTAAATAAACCCCACATGACTATTTTAACAATAATCAGATGCCAAGAAAAGTCCTGACTGCACTTTCCATCTCATTTTTGGCTACCACTGTGGTATGCCTTATCTCGGCATTTCTGATGGAAGTAACTGCCTCAGGGATCTCCACTTTGGAAATCTCCTGCAGCTTGTCTGCCAGAGCAAAATCATCCATGGATTCATCACCTTCCCCAAGGGCATCCATTACGCTTCTGGTAAACTTGTAAGGACTTGCTGTGGAGGCAATAACAGAAGGAGTCTTATCTCCGGTCTCCTGCCTGTATCTGTCATATACAGCTGCGGCCACAGCAGTGTGAGTGTCTATAAGGTAAGAACTGTTCTTAAACAGATCAGCTATAGTCTTAAAGGTCTCCTCCTCTGTAGCAAAACCGCCATAGAAGTCAGAGAGCTTTGCTCTCATGTCGTCTGTTATCTCGTACCTGCCCTCTTTGGAGAGCTTGTCCATATATGCCGCATCAGCCTCTGCGCTGTTGCCTGCGATGTGATAGATCAGTCTCTCAAGGTTTGATGAGATCAGGATGTCCATGGAAGGTGAGCTTGTCAGCACAAATTCACGGTTCCTGTCATACTCTCCTGTCTTGAAGAAGTCAAAAAGTACCTTGTTGGAGTTGGAAGCACAGATGAACTTTGCAATGGGCACACCCATCTTGCCTGCATAGTAGGCAGCAAGGATATTACCGAAGTTACCCGTGGGTACAACAACATTTATGGCATCTCCCTCAGAGATACGTCCTTCTTTAAGGAGCTTGCCATAGGCATATACATAATAAACAATCTGTGGAACCAGTCTGCCGATGTTGATGGAATTGGCTGATGAGAACTGGAAGCCCTTTGAATCCATATATTTAGCAAGCTCAGGGTCAGTGAAGATCTTCTTAACCCCGGTCTGGGCATCGTCGAAGTTGCCCTCGATTCCGATGACGCAGGTGTTGTCTCCCTTCTGTGTCACCATCTGCCTCTCCTGGATAGGGCTTACGCCGTGCTTGGGATAAAAGACAATGATCCTGGTGCCGGGTACATCCGCAAAGCCGGCCAGGGCAGCCTTACCTGTGTCGCCGCTGGTGGCGGTAAGGATTACGATCTCATTTTTGATGGAATTCTTTTTGGCAGCTGTTGTCATAAGATAAGGAAGAATTGACAGCGCCATATCCTTGAAGGCGATGGTAGCTCCGTGATAGAGCTCAAGAAAATAGGCTCCACCTGCCTCTGACAAAGGCGCGATCTCCTCTGTGTCAAACTTGGAGTCGTAGGCATGCGAGATACAGTACTTAAGCTCCTCTTCGGTGTAGTCGGTCAGAAGCAGTTTCATGACTTCATAAGCTGTATCCTGATAAGAGAGCTCTGATATCTCCCTTAAGCTCTTTTCAAGCTGCGGTATATGATCAGGCACAAACAGTCCTCCATCAGGGGCCAAACCTCGCAGTATCGCCTCTGATGCCTTCATCCTTCCATTGTCGCCTCTGGTACTTGAGTAATAAACTTCCTTGGACATTTATGCTCCTTTCGTTTTGCACGTTGCTGGGATTTAATATACAATAATTATGAGTATAACATATCAGGGGGAAAAATGAGTCCAAAAAAATATATTGGGGTATATGAAACCACATTAAAAGACGGTACTCCTTCCTACAGAGCTTCCATCACCTACTGCGGCAAGCATATTTCTCTCGGAAGCTTTGACAATATCAAGACTGCAGCTGCCGCCTACAGGGACGCTGCAAGGGTACTTGATGACGCCTGTGTTGACATTGCGTCCTACAGCGCCGACATGTCCCTCCCCTTTGAAAAGTTTGTCTCTCTTCTGAACTTCAGGGACAAGGGCATGTACATCTCCACCCCAATCTATCTGGAAAAGAAATATTTCCTCTATTATTTATCCCCCGGCAAGGTTTTGAAATTTGACATTGATGATCTTTTTTACTACTCATCTCACAAGATAATGCAGCGAGGATCCCACCTGTTCGTTGCGGACTACGGAAGCCAGCTCTCTGTCCTTGCCCGCTATGGCATCAAGAGCTACGCTGTGGAAGGCCGGGACTATCAGTTTGCCAATGATGACCCCAACGACCTCAGGTACGAGAACATCATCATCCTCAACAGATACCGGGGAGTGCGGCAGTTTGCCCACAAGGGCTTTGTCAGGTACAAGGCCGTCATACATATAAAGAGCAACTACGTGGTGGGCAAGTACAACACCGAGGCGGAGGCGGCCATAGCCTACAACAAGGCTGCCGACATCCTCATCAAAAACGGTATTCAAAAGAACTTTCAGCTCAACTACGTGGAGGACCTGACCCCCTCCCAGTACGCAGAGATCTACCTGAAAGTAAAGATAGCTCCCGCAATCTATGCGCTGAGGCCCTAATGCGAGATCCTTTAACAGATAAATATCATTATCAAAAAGAAGCGGAGAAAGCTTTATGACTTCATTAAAGGACAAAAAGAAATACGGTATAAAGGGAACCCTGAGGTGGCATGTGATCCGGCTCATTGTGGTAATACTTGCCGCCCTTCTGATGGCCGTCAACATAAAGACCTTCGTAAATGCGGGAGGTCTTTTCCCGGGAGGCGCCACGGGTCTCACCATCATAATCCAGAGGGTGGCCCTTAAGTATTTTGGCCTGAATATCTCCTACACTCCCATCAACGTCATTCTCAATGTTATCCCTGTATATATAGGCTTCAGATATATAGGCAAAAGGTTCACTCTCTTTTCCATGATAATGGTGCTGGCCAACGGCGTGTTCGTAGATATGCTGCCCAACTACTCCCTGACCCACGACCCTCTACTTGTGGCAGTTTTCGGAGGCCTTCTCAATGCCATAGCCATAACCATGTGCCTCAATGTTGATGCCACCAGCGGCGGAACGGACTTTATCTCTATCTATCTCTCCCAGAAAAAGGGCATGGACGCATTTCCCATTATCCTTGGCATGAATATAGTTATCCTGGGAATCGCAGGCTTTCTCTTTGGATGGGACAAGGCTCTTTATTCAATGATCTTCCAGTATGTATCAACCCAGGCCCTTCACGGCCTTTACAGGAACTATCAGCAGCGGACTCTGTTTATCATAACCGACATGCCAGACAGAGTATGCTCCATGATCTACGCCACCTGCGGCCACGGAGCCACTCTCATCGACGGAGAAGGCTCTTTTGCCCACAGGAATAAAAAGATCGTCTACTCCATCGTCAGTGCATCCGACACCAGGAAGATCATCCCAAGGATCAAGGAGATCGATCCCAACGCCTTTATCAACTCCGTCCGCACGGAGGAGATCACCGGTAACTTCTACATGAGGCCAAGGGACTGACAGGCTGAGAATAAATTTAAACCGGCCCGACTTAATGTCATTTAGATAAGAAAATGCAGTTAATGCGAAATAGGCACGCTACGTTCTTCAGATTATACAGTAGCGTGGACATCTACGTGACACAGCTTTATCTTTAGACTGTTATCACGTAGTTTCGTAATGATTTTCTGGCATTCTACGTGATCCCCCCCGTTAACAAGCCTCTCCTCACGTATTTTTTCCAAATATCTGTTTAGTTTTACGTGTTCTACTACTAATAAAGAGCAGCATCTCACGTAGACGCTATAAATATCATGCTTGTAGCTCTGTCACATCTTTTTCTTATCTAAATGACATTGGCCCGGACTTTACCCTCCAATAGCATTCAGCTTTTACATCACTTATTTAGCCAATTTCTTTATTCCCTGCTTTCCCAGAGGACTGTCAGATTACCTCTCCTGGGCTGATCCATATCAAGCTTAACCCTTGGCACATCATCAGATGCATCTTCTATTCCAATGTATATAGTCACTCCCGAATACTCCAGAAGTTCTTTTGGAAGTATCACTTCATAATTGTATGTAGCACCCTCACCAATTTCCATGAGATCTACCGGGATTTCAAAGCGGAGCATTCCATCACACTCCGTTCCCTCTTTTCCATATCGGTCGCACAGGTACAGAAAGCTCTCTTTATCTGCCGCCTCCGGAAGATCTATGTACATACACATCCTGTGGTCAAAATAGATGGGCGCTGTTCCGTCGTTGGTGATGGTAAGGCTCAGCATGGTCTCATCTGAAGAGTACTGAGTACTCATGGTAAGCTCCGATACTCTGTATCTGTAGCCCAGGTTCTTAAGTACCTTCTGTGCTGCCCTAGTTATATCCCCATCTTCATCCGGATCAGGAATTTTAGGTCCGATAAAGGTCATATGACTATCCCTGACCATCTTTAATGTTTTGGAAAGGCGAAGTCCCAGCAGATGCCTCATGGAAATGGAGCTGGTAAACTCGCCTCCCACAGGAGCTTTTTTCCATATCTCAGGAGCAGCCTTAAGCTCCTCAGCTTCTGCAGGCTCATCATACTCACCGCCCTCGTCTATCCAGTCAAGCCACTCGGTAGTATCTTTGGGGTGTCCTGTCATATCATTAAATACTCCTGCCCCTTCCGGAAGTTCAGAAAAGGGGCGCCTCATAAGGAGCATTGCATAGGGAAAGGCCTCTATATAAGGAGCAACGTACTTCTTTCTGATATCCTGCTGTGGTATTCTGGGAAGATTCGCCTCGTAATAGGTGTGCCACTCCCCCCAGTGCCCAAGGCTTCCCAGCTCAACGTATCTAAGGAAGCCGTCCTTTTCAAAGTGTCTTCCGATCTCAGCAATAACCTTGGCGTGTTCCCAGATAAAGACCTCGTTGTTGTAGTCAGGACAATACCCTCTGCCATATTCTATGTCGTAGAACTGTCCGTCACCGGTCCTGTCATAGAGCCACTTAGGGATATCCATATGCTCTTCCTCTGTGGGCAGGTCGCAGACAAACCTCAGCACCAGGTTCTTGCCCTCGCTCTTCCATCTTGTAAGATCGTATTTCCTGTCGATCTCATCCCAGCGGTAATCTCCCTCCTCAGGCTCAAGTTCGCTCCATAGAAGCTCCAGGTAGACAAGACTTGCCTCCTTGCAAAGGTCCTCATTGGTGCAGTCCGGCGCAAAGCCTTTGTATGGGTTCATCACCGTTTTGATGCTCTCTTTGAACCCAATCAGTATTGTTCCATTTTCAAAAGTCTCCTGCCTGTGTATCCCGGATTGCAGTATATGTACACCGATAAAAACTGCAGCACCTGCAACTACAGCGAGCACAGCTCCTATCACAGCTATTTTTTTATTCATTACTCTCTCCATCCTGAAAAGTTATGTATTTACTTATCACGACTACTAATTCTATTCCTGAAAAGAGTATTGGGCAATGGAATACATTATTACTATTGGTATACGTTACATCAGCACAAAAAAGCAGCAGCCCTACGGATCTACTGCTTCATGTACGTATTTTAAAACATATTGATGATTTCTGTGTACATATTGATAAAGAGATCAGTTGCTCTTACTTATCTGATCGGCTCTGCCCGCATACTTGATGCTGTAGATCCTTCTTAAGGATTCGTCTATCCTGTCCTCGGTGAGATGGCCGGAAGACACGGCATCAAGTATTCCCTGATATGCAGCCTCAAAGTCATCCGGAACATACAGCATATCCGCACCAGCCTTGATGGCTGTCACAGCCGCTTCTGCAGAGGAAAAGCTCTCAGTTACGGCTCCCTCGTTGAGGGGAGATGTAATGACAACACCCTCAAATCCAAGAGCCCCCCTTAAATCTTCCGTAATGATCTTGTCTGAAAGAGACGCCGGAACATCATCTCCTGTAACTGTTGGAAGTGAAATATTGGAGACCATGATGGCACCACAGACTCCCTCGTCGATAAGCTGCTTGTAAGCTTCGTACTGTCCCACCACCAGGTCATCCCTTGATATCTCATTGGAAACCTTACCTGTAAGGGTATCTGCCTCAAGAGGAAATACATAGGGACAAGCGGTTATACCTGACTCCACAAGACCTCTTGCAAAGCCAAGTGCCATCTTTCTGGCTTCATCGGGATCAATCTCTTCATCTGTGTCTGAAGATGGATCCATAGAAGGTGCTACTGCGAAGTTAAAGCCGTTCTTAAAGAGCTCTGATCCCATGCTGCTGCCTGCAGTATAGGCCCCCTCTTCATCTGTAAAGCTTTCATCAACGCCAAAGCCCATTACCTCCCTGACCGCATCGGCTGTTCCGGCCTGAGAAGACATAACAGTAAATATCGGATACTTACTCATGGAGGAGGTAGTATCAAGCATCTCCTTGATCTGATCGGTGGTCTTGATATTCTTGGGTGAATATGTGATGCCGCCCACCGCATAGGATGCCAGGGCCTCCTGGGTTCCCGAACCTGCCTTGACAGCTGTCTCAACACCTGTCAGCTGCTCCGGAGTTATGATGAAAAGACCTGCAACCTTGTCCTCTAAAGACTCCTCTGCTATAACCCCCTCAATGATCTCACTTAAAATGTCCTCTTCCGAATACTCCTGCGCCTGCGGTGATTCCTCGGGAGTCTCAATGACTCCTCCCTCTTCCCTGGTTTCCTGCGCCTCCTCCAGAGTCTCTTCCTGCTGCGCGGCCTTCCTGGACCTCACTGCTCCTCCAAGGAAATGGATCAGCACGCCTGCTCCCACAAATATCAGTAAGCATAGGGAAAAAAGTATAATATATGCAATAAGCTGGCTCCTCTTCCTTCTCTGTCTGCGGGCCAGCCTCTTCTCATCAAGATCCTGTTCATCTATTCTTGCCATATGTTATCCCACCATTCAAACTTTTTCTAGGCACTATGATAACACATTTTCACACATATAAAAACAAACAATTAGGGCAGAAGCTTCATCGATATTACCTGCTTCTGCCCTTATGCCGAGTACTCATCTAATTCGTTTTTAAATCCGTCCAATGGACCTTCCTCCAATTCTCAGCCTCATCTTTCCATTCACTTTTGCATTCATATGCTGTGATTGCAAGCCATTACACTTGTCCGAACCACTTATCATGTACTTGAAGTGCTGTAATGAAATACAGATACTTACTTGAATCTGGAACTTTTATAAATCTGATTCTCTAATACTTATACTAATACTTTATTACTAATACTTGTAAAACAGATGATCTATAAAACTTCTAAACTTAATTGTTTGGTGGACCGTACCATCCTTTCTTTGAATATTTCAGCTAACTATCCCTTTGGAGTGTACCTGCCTTTCTTTCTCCCGCCAGCTCTGTTTGTTCTATTTACCGGCGTTTGAAGTATTCTCGATATCTTATAAGTATCTCTTGATGGTTTTATTATATTTACCTGCAACAGATTTGTCAATACACTTTTTAATTTTTCTTTGATTATTTTGAAATCAGTACAATAGTTGTTCTATTTTCTGTTATTTATTCTAATTGTATATTCATTTTGTACAATTCTGCACATTCTTTTCCCTGCTCCTCTTCTTCGCTTTATGCCTGATTTTCCTGACGCTACAATTTTTGCACAAATCAAAAATGCCCGGTGGGAAATGATCCCGCCGGACATTAAATTTTGAGAATATTCTATTTAATCAAGAGGATATTTGTCGGTGAGCTTTTTGATAATGGCTCTTGCCTCATCATTTTTCTCGCCCTTATTCTTAATAACGATGGCGATAGCCTCTGCTATCTGATCCATATCTTCTGTATTCATGCCCCTGGTGGTCACTGCAGGTGTTCCGAGACGGATTCCGCTGGTGACAAAGGGTGACTGCTGCTCATTGGGGATGGTGTTCTTGTTGGCAGTAATGTGTGCATCATCAAGCCATGCCTCAACCTCTTTACCTGTAAGGCCGAAGTTGGTGAGATCAACCAGCATCAGGTGGTTGTCAGTGCCGCCTGATACGATCTTGATGCCTCTGTCCATAAGGCCTTTGCAGAGAGCCTGGGCATTGTCAACAACATTCTGTGCATAGGTCTTGAACTCAGGAGAAAGAGCTTCCTTAAAGCAGATAGCCTTGGCTGCAACCACGTGCTCAAGAGGGCCGCCCTGGATTCCGGGGAACACAGCCTTGTTGAACTTGTACTTGTCCTGAGCCTCCTGGTTCCAGAGAATTATACCTCCTCTGGGGCCTCTCAGGGTCTTGTGAGTTGTGGTTGTCACAACATCTGCGTAAGGGAATGGACTGGGATGAAGACCTGCAGCCACAAGTCCTGCTATGTGAGCGATATCTGCCATGAGTACAGCTCCGCAGGCATCTGCCGCCTCCCTGAACTTCTTGAAATCAATGATCCTGCAGTAAGCAGAAGCACCTGCAATGATAAGCTTGGGCTTGTGCTCTACTGCCAGCTGGTACATCCTGTCATAATCAATGATGCCGTTGTCGTCAACGCCGTAGGAAACAATGTTGTAATAGGTTCCCGAAATATTGGCACTGCTTCCGTGGGAAAGATGTCCGCCCTGGCTTAAGTCCATGCCCATGATGGTGTCACCGGGCTTAAGGAGTGCAAACTGTACTGCAAGATTGGCCTGTGCTCCGGAATGGGGCTGAACATTGGCATAATCACAGTGAAACAGCTCTTTGGCTCTGTCCCTGGCAATGTTCTCAACCTTGTCCACTACATAGCAACCGCCGTAATATCTTTTCCCCGGAAGACCCTCAGCGTACTTGTTGGTGAGAGGACTGCCCATAGCTGCCATGACAGCCTTGCTGGTCCAGTTCTCAGATGCGATGAGCTCGATGTGGTTGTTCTGCCTTGTCACCTCTTCCTCGATAAGGGAAGCAATCTCAGGGTCCACCTTCCTAACTTCTTCCAATGAATACATTTACCAAATCCTCCTGAAAAATTTGCTAAAATTACGTGTCACATCTACAATTTAATGCGTTAAAGCAACACATTTCACATATCGTAACATAATACCTCAAAAAAATCTACACAAAAATAAACATCAGCTAAATTCAGTTGATGTTTATTTTGTCCTCAGCACATCATGCAAAGCTTTTGCTGTAGGCATTCAATTGTTATATTATCAGACTTCACCGACACCTCGCCGTCAGTGTGAACCCACAAAGGCGCGCCGGTCCTTATGGTACACTTTTGTGTCACATAATGTCCCACCCCTTTGATCCAGTAATAGTTTCCAAAAAATGAAAACGGCAGGGCAACAAGCATTCTGGCATTTGGCATATCTCCGGCAAAACACAGATCAAACTTGCCGTCAGTAAGATCTGCCTCCGGTGCAAAGTTAAATCCGCCGCCCTCGAAGTGATGTATCATGGCTGCAGCGAAAATAAAACGATCCAGATGTATGTTCTGTCCATTGTCCAGTTCGATATCACAGGGGAACTTATCAGCCTTAAAGAGCTGCCTTATGGCAATTGTCCCATAGGTGAGCTTGCCCAGTCCGATTTTGTTAAAAAAGCTCTTGGTTCCGGAGGTAACCGCCTCCTCACATACTGCAGCATCAAAACCTATCCCGCAGCTGACATCAAAAAGCCTTGTAATGGTACTTTCTTCCTCTTTGCCATCCTTTCGCACCTCCGGCAGAGAGTTAAAGCTTACCTTACCAAGATCCAGCCTTCTGACCGGCTTTCCCTGCACAATGATATCGATCAGCTCATCTGTCCCCTGCGGGTAATCCATGTCCCTGGCAAAATCGTTGGCAGAACCAATGGGAATATACCCCAGAAGGACCTTTTCAAAATCTGAAATTCCGTTTATGACTTCATTAATGGTCCCATCTCCTCCAAGAACCACCAGCTTTATGGGAAGCTCTTTGGCAAAGCCCGGCTCAGTTGTGATCTTGGACGCAATTCTGGTGGCATGGGCCGGGCCCTTTGTCAGGTACACCTCATAGTCTATGCCCTTTTCCAGAAACTTGTACTCAAGTCTGTCCCAGATTTCTTTTCCCTTGCCCGAACGGGCCTTGGGATTAACAATACAATAAAACATACCCCATCCCCACAAAAACCCCAATTACCGATACCCGTATGGTAATTGAGGTTTCTTTAAAAAAATTATTAATTGTACCTGAGTGAGAGCTTCTCCTCCTGTCTGGTGCAGAAGTTCTCAAGCATTCCTGTGTGGTAGAACATAATGTAGAAAATAATGGCCATAATGAACGCAGTAATGACGTCATATACGGAATGCTGTTTGATGAACATTGTGGACAGTATGATGGAAACTCCGATGAAGTCGCTGATGATCCTGCCCAGCTTATTGAATCTCCTGCTGTGGTGAACAGCTATCATGGTGCCCACTGAGTTGTAAACATGAATACTGGGCCATAGGTTAGTTGATGTGTCATGGCTGTAAATGATCTGAACCAGTCCCGTAAACACATTGTCCCTGGGCATAACTGCAGGGCGCAGCATTTGCATATTGGGAAACAGTGTCGATATGACCAGAAACACTGTCATGCCTGTGGCCAGGAAAATGAAGTACTTGTAGTAGTCCTCCACATCCAGTGAGAAAAGGAAAAACAAAAGTGTCAGGGACACATACAAAAACCACATATAGTACGGTATTACAAATATCTCATTGAAAGGGATCATATCGTCAATTGCGGTGTGTATCACTGAGTAATGGGCGAAGGTGTGCCTTTCAATATACAAAAACCAAATCATGTAAACAGGTGCATAGATAAATACAGGTATGGCCAGCCACAAAAGATCCCTGAAAAGGCTTTTGTCCATAGGCCTACCGATCCACTGTTCGTATCTCTTTTTCATAATATTCCCCAGTTTTCAATAATAGATTATCCTATAATTGAAAATCATTTTAGCACTTTATAAAACAAAGTAAATGATATATCTCACAAGAAAAAATGCGTTTTATCGCTAATTTATAATAAATTCACCAATTAATTGAAGTGGAATATCTTCTGGAGGAGCTTGTAGCCTGCCAGCGTGATCTTTCTGCCGCCCTTTCCGGGAAGATAGATATATGTTCCCTCAATGCTGTACCTTATCTTCATATAAAGGATGTAATTCTTGCTCTTTATATACTCAAGGAGCTCTTTTCTCTTATCGAGGTTCTCCTTGGTATCCTCTGTGATCAGAAGCACTGAGGAAATGGCGGTTATGATTTCCAGGTAGTTGAACATATAGTGATGGCGCTCCTTCTGTGAGCGGATCATACCAAAGTTCTCTACGTAATAGTCAACCATCAGCTTGTTGACCCTGAGCTGCTGGTCAATCCTTGAGAGCATTATCTGCTGATTGACGGACTGGTCTCCCCTTCCGATGTAGTAGTAATAGAAATTGACATCAAGATAGTACATGGTCTTGACGAAGGGAAGCGGATTGAAAACATATATGTTGTCCACATAGAAGCAGTGCTCAGGAAGCCTTAAACCGCACTGCCTAAGGAGCTTGGTCCTGTAGATCACTGAGTGCATGAGAAGATAATGTCCCTTTGGAGTTCTCTTTACATCCTTCCAGGTAAAGATCTGCTCAATGGGGAACATCCTGTTGTAGCGCATGACCTTGTGGCGCTTCTCTCCCACTTTGTTGTATACAAAGTTGCTGATAAGAAGGTCCAGCTGTGTATCACCACCTGCCAGCTCCGCAAGGGTGCTGAGGATCTTGCGGTAAGCAATCTCCTTGACCCAGTCGTCAGAGTCCACAACCTTGAAGAAAAGACCTGTCGCATACTCGATACCGGTATTGACAGCGGAGCCGTGTCCTCCGTTTACCTTGTGAATGGCCCTGCAGATGGTGGGATATCTGCGCTGATACTCGTCGGCTATCTCAGCCGTTCTGTCCTTGGAGCCATCATCAACAATGAGGATCTCCACCTCTTCTCCTCCCACAAGAAGGGAATCGATACATTTCTCCATATAATCCTGTGAATTGTAACAGGGTACCGCGATAGATAGTAATTTCATAATAACTCCTTACCTTAATCTTGTGCTCTCAAACTTCTCCATGGTGGAGAGACAGTTTCTGAGATCATTATATCTGTCATAGACATCTCCGGGATTTATGACAACTCCCACGGACATGGCCATGATATCGATCATATCATTTGTTATGGTAGGTCTGAGCTTTATCAGAATGTCATTTTTATCAGCTGCCAGATCAGCGTCCATGAACTGAATGACAAGCGGATCCAGATTAAGTTCCGTAGCCTCCTGGTCAATGCTCTTATTCATGACTTCAGACCTCTGTGCGGGCTTTTTGTCAAGATGCAGTCGGATCGGAGTCGTAAGACCACCATCGAAGCTGTTTTTTACAGGAACGCTCTCACGCCTTGCAGCAGAAATCGCAGGTTCATCAGCTCTCCCGGCAGCTGATATCACGTAACTCTCATCGCGCCTTGCAGCAGAAATCGCAGGCTCATCAGTTCTCCTGGCAGCTGATATCTGAGGTACCTCCTCCCGGCCGACTTCCGGGGTCTTAACCGCAGCCTCTCCCGGCGTTACCCTCTCAAAGCGCATCTTCTGACGCACATCCGGGTACTTGGATCTGTCAACTTCTGACATAAACATATCCAGTGGTCTGACATAGACCCTATAGTCCCCGTAAAGAGCCTGATACACCACCATTTCCTCTCTGGTCTCAGAGTGAGTGGCAATGGTGACGATCTGATACAGGTTGCCCTTAAAGTGTCTGTAAATCTCCTGTGGTCTTGGTTTTTCTCCCATTTTTACCTCTTTTCAAAAAACACATTTGTATAGTATAAGCTAACAATTGGATAATTTCAAATAAATTAAGCGCTTATCCCGGGACCGGTACAGCCTATTATCACCATCTCAACGCAGATAACATAGTCAAGCTTACCGGATTTGACCGCCTCGTCATTGGATGCGCAAAGGTCAAGGGCCGCCTTGAGCTGTTCATAGGAATAACCCCTGGCCCACTTAAGGTACTTGGGCACAAGAAAGGGCTGAAGCTTTAAAGCTGAGCCTATCTCTGAATTGCTGCGCCTGTTGTCTGCCATCTCCTTGATCTGAAGCATCAGGTTAAACTGCCTTGTTATCAGTGCCAGTATCTTGGCTGAGGGCTCCTTGAGTGCCAGAAGGTCATAGTACAGCTCTATTGCCCTCTTCTGATCCCTGTCCGCAATGGCATCTGTCATGGCAAATATCCTGCCCGTCAGATAATTGGCGCAGACAGCCTCAATGTCCTCCTCCCGGACTTCACTCCGGTCCAGGCAGTAGCTGGAGAGCTTTTCAATCTCACTGGCTATGTTGGACATATCCGTTCCAACTCTGTCCAGGAAAAAAGCCAGGGCCCTTGGGGATATGCTCTTTCCCTCATTCCTGAACTTCATGGCGATCCAGGTTCTTAAGCTATCATCCGTCTGGGTTGTGCACTCTATTTCAAAGCCTGTCTTGGAAAGAGCCTTGTAAATGTCCTTTCTCCTGTCCACTTCCTTTTCCACAAATATCAGGATGCAGGACTGGGCCTGGTTCTTGAGATATTCCGAAAGCTCAGGTGAACCGTTTTTGAAAAAGCCGCTGTCCTCCAGAAGGATGACCCTCCTCTGGGCCAGAAACGGCATAGTCTCCGCCATATCTATTATCTCTCCGGGGATACAGCCGATGCCCTCATACTTGTTGAAATTCATTGAGGAATCATTAACCCCGAGAGCTGTAAGAAGCTTGTCCCTGTTCTGGTATCTAAGATATGCCTCATCGCCGTATATGAGGTAGCAGGGGCTGAAATTCCCCGCCTTGATATCTTCATTTAATTGCCGCTGTTTAGCAGAAAAATCCGAAACTTTTGTTGCCATGTGAAAGCACCTCAATCTTTATGTTAACATATTATTACAGATTATTGTATTTCTCAGATAATTTCTTTTTTCAATGCGGAGGCACAATATGTTGATACATGGACTTCAGAAAATGACCCTTTTGGACTATCCCGGCAAAATTGCCTGCACTGTCTTTTTGGGCGGCTGTGATTTCAGATGTCCCTACTGCCACAACTATGAGCTGGTGGACGGATCATCCAATGCCCTTTTAGACGACAGAGAATTCTTTTCCTTCCTCTCCACCAGAAAAGGCCTTCTGGACGCAGTGGCCATAACCGGCGGCGAGCCCCTTATGAGAAAGGACCTGGCTTCTTTTATAAAAGAGATAAGATCCATGGGCTTTGCGGTCAAGCTTGACACCAACGGCTATCATCCTGAGCAGTTAAAAGAGCTTCTTGATCAGCAGCTCCTTAGCTATGTTGCCATGGACATCAAAAACTCTTTATCGAAATACAGTATAACAACAGGTATTGATAACCCTGACCTCTCCGCCATCAAAGCCAGTATTTCTCTGCTGTTATCCTCTGATATCGACTACGAATTCAGGACCACTGTGGTAAAAGAGCTTCATGAACTATCAGACTTCGCAGAAATAGGGAAACTGATCCGGGGAGCAAAAGCATATTACCTCCAGCAGTTTACCCCAAGGGACACAGTTCCCGACAAAGCCCTTACTTCTCCTGATGAAGAGGACATGAAAGGGTACCTTGAAGAGGTGAAAAAGTACGTTCCCTGCGCCCAGTTAAGAGGCCTTTAACATAACAAACGCTATAATGATAAGCTAGGGTCAGAAATATAATTCACCACAATATATTGTGTTTGTATTAATATCCCTATCTATATATTGACTACAAAGCCCCCTTGTGCTATCCTATCAACTAGATAGTTTATGTGTAAGGGGGTTCTTATGTACCAGGTAGTTAAAAGAGACGGCGCAATAGCTGAGTTCAATATTTCCAAGATTTCTTCCGCCATCACAAAGGCCTTCGTGGCTTTAGAGAAGGATTATCACTCAAGTGTGATCGACCTTATCTCTCTCAGGGTGGCATCAGATTTTGAATCCAAGGTAAGTGATGGCAAGATCACTGTTGAAGAGATTCAGGACAGCGTGGAGAAGGTTCTGTCCGAGTCAGGATACTCAGATGTTGCCAAGGCATATATTCTTTATCGTAAACAGCGTGAGAAGGTTCGTAATGTCAACTCCGCACTTCTTAATTATAAGGATATCGTTGATGACTATCTCAAGATCAATGACTGGCGTGTCAAGGAGAATTCTACCGTCACCTATTCAGTAGGCGGTCTTATTCTCTCCAATTCAGGTGCCATCACAGCCAATTACTGGCTTTCAGAGGTTTACGACGATGAGATCGCAGGCGCCCACAGAAGCGCTGCTATCCACATCCATGATCTCTCCATGCTTACAGGCTACTGTGCAGGATGGAGTCTCAAGCAGCTTATCCAGGAGGGTCTGGGCGGTATTCCCGGCAAGATCACATCTGCCCCTGCCAGCCACCTCTCTACACTCTGCAACCAGATGGTCAACTTCCTTGGTATCATGCAGAATGAGTGGGCAGGCGCACAGGCATTTTCTTCCTTTGATACCTACCTTGCTCCTTTTGTAAGAGTGGACAATCTTTCCCAGAAGGAAGTCAAGCAGTGCATCCAGTCCTTTGTTTACGGAGTTAACACTCCCAGCCGCTGGGGTACTCAGGCTCCTTTCTCCAACATCACACTTGACTGGACAGTTCCCGCCGATCTTAAGAACCTCAATGTCATCGTAGGCGGCAAGGAGCTTGACTTTACCTATGGCGACTGCCAGAAGGAAATGGATATGGTCAACAAGGCGTTCATCGAGATCATGATCGAGGGCGACGCCAACGGCCGCGGCTTCCAGTA
>JAEEGL012964180.1_pt1 | contig 40186 bp, 15 predicted proteins | sample 9134231 | NCBI WGS metagenome assembly JAEEGL01 (sample SAMN16246548, study PRJNA631951) | gut metagenome | biome: gut microbiome; feature: rumen; material: fiber-attached | host: Bos | place: Iran: Karaj | collected 2018-10
ACCATTCCCCTGCTGGCCCGTGCCTGGGGATGGGAGATTGCGTTTATCGTCATCGGTTGCCTCGGCTTCATCTGGATGGGTCTGTGGATGTGGCTCTATGAGAAGCCGGCCAAGAACCCGCGTGTGAACCAGGCCGAGCTCAACTATATTGAGCAGGACAACGACCTGGCCGACGTGCAGAACCGCGACAACATCAAGGAAGAGAAGCCCATCCCGTTCTTCAAGTGCTTCTCGTTCAAGCAGACGTGGGCCTTCCTCGTCGGTAAGTTCATGACCGACGGCGTGTGGTGGTTCTTCCTGTTCTGGGCACCTGCCTACTTCAGCGACCAGTATGGCTACACCTCTGATTCGACTATGGGTATCCTGCTCATCTTCACGCTCTACGCCATCGTGACCATCGTCTCTATCGGTGGTGGCTATCTGCCTACCTACTTCGTGGAGAAGAAGGGCATGAACCCCTACCTGGGCCGTATGCGCGCCATGCTGATCTTCGCCTGCTTCCCCGTGCTCGGACTGTTTGCGCAGCCTCTCGGCGCCATTAGTGCCTGGTGGCCTGCCATCCTCATCGGTTTCCTCGGCGCCGGACATCAGGCATGGTCGGCTAACCTCTTCTCGACCATCGGCGACATGTTCCCGAAGTCGACCATCGGCACCATCGTCGGCCTGGGCACCATGGCCGGCGGTATCGGCTCCATGAGTATCAACCTCGGTAGCGGTAAGTTCTTCGACTGGGCAGCCGCCCAGGGTCAGGCTTTCCAGTTCTTCGGCTTCGAAGGCAAGCCCGCCGCCTACATGGTAGTGTTCTGCATTTGTGCCGTGGCTTACCTCATCGGCTGGTGCATCATGAAGGCTCTGGTACCGAAGTACAAGCCCATCGTCGTCGAGTAATCAAGATGCTCGATAGTCCAAACTAAAAGCGGGAGCTCCAAGTGAGTTCCCGCTTTTAGTTTGCTATTCTTTCTTCTTGCCAATGACCACGTCTGTATTGCCTGTCACCTCAGCATTATTGCCGCCGCCGTAGACGTTGCCTTTGATGTCGGCACCGATGACATTATGCCGCTCGTAGTAAGTCTTGTCCGTTTCGGCTTTGCTGTTATCTGCACATTTCGTGTATACATAAGGATCACCTGTAATGCCCTTGCCCGAGCGCGTATAATAGTTGCTCACATCTGTTTCGTCAACGATGATCTCTTTATTGACGAGCATATACTCATATGCCGTCGTGCCGATGTTGACCTTGGTGTTACCGATGACCTTCGCCTCATTGCCGCCACCATAGACATTGTTGATGGTACCAATCTTTCCGCTCTCGTGCGGCGGAATGGGATAACCGTCATCGTCATCGTGTGACTTGGCATTATCTCCGATGGCTGCATCAGCATGAGTCGACTTGTCACCCATGGCCACATTGATGTTCACGGTAGGATTACCCACCATGATAGCTGTTGAGCCATAGCCACCACCGAACACGCGGCCGATACTAGTAAACGACTTGACATTCACCACAGGGTCTTTATAGAGCCTTTCGCCTGACTCGTTGATATGTCCATCGGAGTCATAACCATAGACAGAGTAGGCAGCCAGGTTACCACCACCATACAGCTCTCCGATGATAACGGGTCGACAGCCAGTCTCCTCAATGTTTATCTCAATGGGACCACGGATGGTACCACTGATATTGTTACCGCCAAATATCCGATCGAACCTGCCGTTGGTGATGTTAAGTGTCACACCACCCAGCACGTCGGCTTTCTCAGCACCGCCATAGGCTGCCCTCAATCCAGGAATGCAGGCCATATGCATTTTAGCATTGGCATCCATCGGCGCACTCTTGCCGCCGCCATAAACATCGCCCACTTGGAAAGGACATTTCGGATCTTCGGCATCCTCGCCGGTACCACCTTTCGTCTTCTCTTCCAGCAAGGTGATAGCTGTCTCACGCACATTTCCCTTCGTGTTGGAACCGCCAAACAAGTGGTTCACCACACCACCGAAGACATTCACAGAAGCAATACCCGTACCGTATTGGAATTGTTTGCGGTCTTCTTTCGTGTATTCAGGAGAGTCATATTTGCTATCGTATGCATAGAATCCCACATTGGCGCCAGGGTTGTCCAGCATCGTCGCACCTTCGTTATAGGAAATCTGGTCGGCACCGTTACCACCACCAAACAGTTCATCGATCTCGAACGAACCGTTTACTGTCACATTGGTAGATGGAACCGTTGCGGCATTGCCACCACCATACACCTGTCGGATGCTGGTTCGGTCACAACCATCAATAATAACTGTCGCCGAATAATCCTTAGTTGAACTCGTATGCGGTTTATAGTGGGCCATATTACCACCGCCATACACGGCATTCACATCATATCGTTCCTTCACCTTAGCGTTCTGTTCGCCATTTGCAGGATTGGTAATGCGTTCGGCATCCTGGTTCTGAGTAGCGTAAACATGCACCGTTACATCTTGTTGTGGCGAACTGTTTACATTGTTACAACCGAAGATGTTACCTCTCACGATGCACCCCTTTGCATCATCGGCCACAGTCCAAGTCCCTTCAGAAGTTTCGTATCCATTCAGATTGACGTTAACGGTCTTCGAAACAGCAAAGTTATAGTCTTCTGCAGCCGCACTTTCGGTGACGTTTCCCATCGTACCCATACAGCCGCCATATACATTATGAATAACCGTGCCACCCGTCAGATTTACGGTGATATGACCATGATCATCTCCATCCTGCATCTTGCCGTAGTTCTCACCAGAAGTCAGGGAGAAGTGAAGTCCAACCGAGGCAATACGTCCACCGCCATAGACAGAGCCATGCATCGTCCCGCCTTGGATGTTCAACTCGACGTTGCCACCCACAGTACCTGCTGTCAACGCCGTAGGCGACCCCTGTCCGCCACCGAACACATTGCCGTCAAAACCAGAGGTACTGCCATCGGTCACAGAGCCTATGATTACGTCGCCACTGACGGTTGTCGTTGCCTTATTGATGACATGACCATCCTCACCGCCACCATGCACTGAGCCATACACCCTGCCGCCAGAGACATTGACGGAGGAATTCTCTATATTGGTCACTGTGTTGAAGAAGATACGCTTATCACCCATACCAGCTCCGAAGATGTGGCCAAAGCTTGGGTTCAGCAGGATGTCGCGCTTGCTACGGGGAACGCCGACGGTTCCTCCTGACATATTGATGGTGGCATTGCCGCCTATATCCGACATCTCGCAACCGCCATATACATTATTTAATATATGGCCGCCGGTAATGTTTACAGTCGTGTTGCCTCCAACTCTTCCTGCAGAGAAGAGCCAATTGCCCTGCGAGTAGGGATAATAGCCCGAGCCTCCGCCGAACACGTTGCCATAGAACGTATGTCCGTCAGTACCCTTACGCCTACCACCTTCTGCATAAATCTTGTTGGCATAATAGCCGTTTTCGTCGACGACATACATGTCGTAGGGCGCACCATCATCCTCATACGTCCAGTGGTTGGTCGGCTTTAGTGTCGCAGGTGTCAGGTCAGTCCAATCATCTGGATAGGCTTCGGTCATACCTTCGCCACAGCCTATCTGGCCACCTTCTATTGTTACACTCGCATCATGTAACACATGTCCACTCTCGCTGCCACCATAGACACTTCCCATGACAAGGGCCGAGCCACTAATGGTAACGTTCGACATATTATAGAATGCGGTCATCTCAACATTAGGATAATTAAGAGTATCCTTGACTTCACCTCGGCCAGCTCCAAACACGTGACCATAATCGTCAGGGCCACCACCGGCTGTCATCTTCATGCCCGTGGTGCCTATAACGCCTCCACTAATGGCTACGTTGCAGATACCTGTGCCATCTTCGCAACTGACAGGCATGCCGTCTTTAATACCATTTCCAGAATCTGTATCAAAAGTGTACGTTCCCACCGAGCCCATGGAACCGCCGCCATAAACGTTGTGTATCACATGACCGCCATCTATGATAACATTGGTTATGCCTTTAACGATGCCAGCATTAAAGTTGTAAAACGTCTTTTGCTTGTTGTTAATGGTCTTTGTGTAATTGTCAGTACCGCAGCCACTACCATACACATTACCACGGGAAGGATAGCGCGCTCCAGAATATTTGATACCATTAGACGTAATCTCCTCGCCCGACTCAATGCCGATGGTACCGCTATGTACCTTGACCTCGGTGTCGTGGAAGGTGTGGCCATTCTCACCACTACCATAGACAGAGCCCTTAATCTGTGGATAATCGTAGAATTTGCCAGTTCCTCCGGAAGTTGTGCCTTTCGTTGCATCGCCTATCACGACGTGGGTGTCGTATGCCCAGGCCAGAACGTCATTACGGTCAAAACCATCAGCTCCAGGTTCAGCCACTTCGCCTCGCGATGAACCATTCACCATGCCATTATTGTGCCCGGTGGTACCGATTTTGCCACCCGCAATGGTGACATAGGTCGTTCCGCCCCCAGTATGGGTAAGCGGCATGTCCACAGGTACTGTAGGATGGGCAGCATGATAGGCCTCATCCGCATAAGTATAAACACCTACCGAACCGTAGGCGCCGCCACCATAGACGTTATGGTATAGGAAGGGCGACGTCGCATTGCCACTGATGGTCACGTGGGTATCGCCAGTAACGAGACCAGCCTTCACATCCGTCAGGATACCTTTACCACCGCCAAATACATTGCCAACCAAGGCGGCATAGACAGGTGCGTTGGCCTTACCAATGGTACCGCCACTAACCTCAACATTCGTGTCGCCGGTCACTTTAGCCAGGTTCGCACCGCCGAAGATGCTACCTTCTACGGTGCCCCCCGTCATCGTCACAGTCGTATTACCTGTGACATCGGAGGAATTACCACCGCCGAAGACGCCACCTCTGTCCAAGTTCTCGGCTACTATCGTTCCGTCATCATTGAACACCTGTCCATGAACTACTGTAGTACCTTCGATATTCAGCGTCACATTACCTGTTACCGTTCCAAGGTTCTCAAGCGATTCTTCGGTATAGAAGTAGTTCTTGCCACCTACATTTTTCACAGTTGGATTGGATGTCGAAAGCGTTTTTCCACCCAGTGAAGTCTTGTTAGTCCAAGTATAGACAGTTGGCGTTCCACTCCCTTCTGGGGTTGGCGTAATAATACCAGTATAGACATCAATGGTCGGGTATTCCTTGTCTTTGTCGTATATCGTCACCTCTGGCACACTGGCTGAGAAGCCTGCACCATAGGCAGAGCCCAATACTTCCGTATCTTTCAATGTTGAAGTGACGTTACCGATGACACCACCAAGATTACCACCACCATAGAAGTTCTTAAGTACCTTACAGTTGGTAAGGTTGTTTTCAATAGGACCTGTATTGGTAGCCGAGAACTGGGCTGCATAGAAATAGGTTCGGAATATTGCTTTCTTTGCATCAGTACCTGCTGACGAATTGACAATCTCCATTTCATAATTTGCCATATAGCCGATTCCCTTATTATCTTTTACATAATATTCTCCAGGAGAATAATTCGTCAAGTCACCACCTTGTTGTTTTATATCAGGTATATTTGCACGAGACCAATCATATGCAGCAGTGGCATCTGTGACCGTGTTGTCTGTTGAGAAATACTGTACGTAGCTGGTGCCACCGTTGCCACCACCGTAATAATCCGTGAAGATGGTGTTCTTGGCGTTGGTTGTAACCTTCTTGTTTTGCGCAGTGTTCATGTTACCGAACTTGGGACCACCACAGTATTTTCCCACGATACTGTTATCAATGTTAACATTGATATTACCCGTCACCAACTTGTCGTCTGCGGCCATAGTACTACCCCCATAGAACTCCCCAATTTCTGAGTGGTTGATGTTGAAATAGACATCACCATCGATACCTTCTTTACCAGCAGCAGCTATCTGCTTGAACCTACCGCCGTCAATATAGCAGTGAGGATTGTCCGTATTGGGTGTTATTGCCTCATTATAGTTACCGGTAAGATAGAGGTAATCGATGTTTCCTCCAAGCACATTCACGGCACAGTGTCGAGTTGATTTTATGGCTTCTTTGCGGTCAGATGGATGAGCACCCGGTGTAAACGAAGGTATCCTCACATGACCACCAATGATGATATAGTTTATTTTGTCGTTAGGTTGCCCCATCGTACCTTTGGTATATTGGTCGTAAATACCACCATTGAGTATAAGGGGAGCCTCTTTTGTACGAGTGTTATTACTGAACTCAAACTGGCCGAAATGTATCAATGAAGTTTCCGTCACCTCGAAATGACCAAGGGGACGGTAGCAACCTAAGGAATAATACTGCGTAGAGCCGTCTTCCTTCATGGCCATACCTATTTCTACTACTGGCAGGAAGTCGAAACGGATAGGACAGATATTGTATCGCCCCGTTGCATGTCCTAACTGCCATATCAAACAATGGTCAGGTTCATTGTCGAAGTCAAAATCGGCACTCATGATAGTAAAACCATTACCCTCTATATCTGTAGCACCAGTGCGATACTGATGATTACCCACCAACACAATGGCATTGTCATATATACCGTCCGTACTAGTGATCTGACTGGCTAAAGAATTGATAGTACCACTATAAACGGTCTGTCCATTGCCAAGGGTCGTACTGCGACTACCTGCTGGGGCAAAGTGGATACCAGGAGAAGGATTACTGACAACATTATCAGTCTTATTTGACATATAGACACGGTCATAGCTATGGTCAGAACTGTTATCAAGATAATAAGCCTTAGCCCAGTGAGCCTTGATGGTGATAGCGCTCACATCGTTGGGGACATAGTAGTAACCACCTTGCGCGAAGATACGCTTCTTATCCTTCAAGGAGCTGTTGCGATCAGCAAAGTTATAACCTGTCTGCCAGTTCTCAGTAAAAGTTCCATCTTTGCCATTTGTAGTGATGATTTCCCAGCCAGTCACTACCCACTGGGTATAGTTACCGGCATATTTGGCATTCCAGTTCGCACCATTGGGATCGCCAAATACCTTATTATAATAAGGCAGCTGTATCTTTCGGTAACAATAGTCGGCACGCAATGTGTCCATATCGGTGATTGTAAACTGGAGAGGCGAAGTGGTAGATACACCAACGGCATGTTCACCAGGATTAATAGTGACACCGATAGTTCCCAGATTCTTACCTTCCCATTCGTTGGCAGTTGTACGCCACGAAGCATCCGCATCAATATTGATGGGTGACGTGTAATAACCAAAGGGCTTTAAGATGGGATAAGGAGCCACTGCTGGGTCAAGTGCCCATTTGAGCATCATAGAGGCATCCTTCTTAACATTCTGAACTGCCGTAGTAGCCATGGTTGATGGTGCCTGATGAGCACCTATCCACCAACTGCATAACTCACGGTTACTGTTAAGCAGGTTGCGGTGATATTCGTAGTGAGTCAAGTATTCCAACTTTGCAGGCCAAGCACAGTAATAGGACAAAGTTCCAGTAAACTGACAACCCAAGCTGTAGAAATTGTAGTTATTGATAGCGTTGGCACCGGTATTGTTAATCTTCTTTCCTCCATAGACAGGATAAACTTTAGATCCTGAGGCATTGCCATAATACATGCAGTTGACCACCATGGTGCGCAACTCTGTATAGTAGCCGTCTGTCTCTTTGGCTGTGCTTGCGTAAGTATTGTTGCCTACAATACCTGCAGCAGTACCACTGCTACTGACATCGGCATAGCTGAAGCAGTTGACCACACGGGAGTCGTCTTCCAGTTTACCAACCAGACTTCCTGCACATCCACCTGAGCCTGTAGCTTCTACTCGGGAGTGTGTCCCTGCCGGGAAATCTGCCGTCGTAGGCAGAATGCCACAGTCATAAATGCGGGTATAACCCTTGGCATCACAGACAATGGCACCCACATTACCCGCCTGACTGATGTTGACGTTTTTAAGATTCACCTCGTGAATATCAGCATCACGAGTTGTTCCGAATAGGGGCTTGGTCAGTCCACTGATGGTGAAACCCTCGCCATCAAATGAGCCTATAAAGGGGGCTGTGCCTGTACCTATAGTAACATAAGAATCATCAGCCTCAATGTCCGCACCAAGAACGTAGGCTCCATTCAATGTCATGCTTTTCAACTCATCCAGAGTGGTAATCGTCTGACCCTGAACGATGGTATGGATAACATCGCACGACTCACCCTCTTCACCTTTTTGGGCAACAGCGATGATGATATGTTTCTCATCTTTGCTAACCGTAAATGACGCACTGGTCGTGGCTGTTTGCTCATCTCCATTATCTACCTGATAATTGATAGTAGCACCTTCCGCTGCTGTAATGTTCACGGTGATGTCCGAGTTATTAATAGTGTGGGTAATGGTGGGGGCTTCGGTGTATTTCAACATATAGTTGTTGATAGATCTCACTGCCGACACATTACCATCTGCATCTTTGGTATAACCATGCAGAGTCACCCAAATGGAAGATTGGTCCCATGTTGGAATGGTTGCAAGATTAACAGGAGTACCAGTGTATTGGGTAAAGGCATTGAGCGCTGGTACGCTTGAGTTAGCACCATTAGTCAAAGCATACCAATAGGTTCTACCCTCCAAGGTGTTATTGAAAGTCAGTCTATGAGTACGTGTGGAACCGCCACATTCACTTTCTGCATTCAACGAAGGTCTTCTGGGGCGTTTCTTTACCGTTACAGGGCAAGAGTTCCCACGATTAGGTGAGGTCGCAATGACGCGAATATCCACATCTGTGTTGATGTCAAGACCCGTAATTTCAAAAGGACTGGTACTCACACCTGTATCCTCAGGATTGGGATCTTTTCCATTCGTTGTGTAATGGATAGTAACACCTTCTCCAAAAGTAATAGTCGCTTTTGTCTCTTCAAGTGTAATGGTTGGTGCCGTTGTATTATGAATAAACGTATAAACATCAGATATATCTGATGGCGTATTTCCGTTATAAGCAATGGCCTTTACCTTGGCACCATCGGGAATCCCAACAGGTTCTGTCCATTCTGTACTTCCATTGGTGGGGTCAGCAGGATCTCCACTTGTTGAATAAGTATAGTACAACCTGGCTGTAGGGATATCAGTGCTAATTCGCAGTTTGCTGTCGCATGTCACCTCGAAGGTTGGTGCTACTGGCTTTTTAATATGTACCACTTGCTCGGCAACCTCAGTCAGTTGTATGCCATCAAACATGACTACGGCTTTGATGGTGGCACCATCATTCTCAACCGCAATAGCAGAACCAGCATAGTCCTGTGCAGTATTATTGGGGTTCGTGACTGGGTCAGAACCATCCTCCGTATAACGAATTATAAAACCTTCATAAAGTGTTGTGGTGATGGTATACGAACCCGTATTCTCATCAAAGTTTATGGTGAGAATATCTTGTGTCGGCAATAAATGTGATTCAAAAGTCCATGTGGGGGTTCCACCATTGTAAAGTTGGATAAGGCGTTTTCTTTCATCCGATTTGTCTGTTCCATTACCAGTGCCCAGACCGCTTCTATCTTCACTAGCTGCATTGAACGAATAGTTATCGCTACCCGGTATAGATATTTTATAGGGACTTTCGTTGTTAGCTAAAATAAAATACGAGTAAACGATATCTTCGTCTGTAGGAAGATCAGTAAGCCAAACATCACGGTCTCCATATGCATTGTTGTCTCTCGTACCACTTTTGGGGAACTTACGTCGGATAATATATTTACCCGTCTTTGCATTAATCATTTGGATATAATTGCTATCACGCACCGTGACATTTTTCACAATCCAATGGCAATATTCTGTAGAATGGGCTTCATATTTACCCGAAACAGCATCAGCTGTCGTTTTGTCATGAGTAGTCAAATAGGGCCTACCATTATTAGTTACTATCGAAGGCCACAAATACCAAGTACCTTTTGTATTATGATTAATAATGTAGATACCATTTGGCACCTTTGGCGTTGGCGCTGTACTTTCTTGTCCCCAAGCCTCCTCTGCTCCTATTCCAAGCATCAGAAACAGGAGGAATATAGATAATATCTTCTCAGTCAGAATCTTATTGATACTCATATATCGTGTCATATCTTTCTTATCTTACTACGAGTTTCTTATTATAGTGACCATCAGTGGTCTGAACGATGTAGACGCCGCTGGTATTGATGCGTGTCTCAACGGTCTCACCAGGTTCGATGGCGAAGGTGTTGAGGGTGATGCCTGCCGTATTCATGATGCGCACCTCGGTCGTCTCGCGGAGGTTTGACTCCACGATAATCTTCTTGCGCTTAGCGTAGGTGTTGAGGCCGAAGTGTTCCTCGTCCTCTTGGTGCTGGCCTTTGTCCTTGCCCTGCAGCTGTGTCTGTTCGTCGGAGAACACGATGCTACGGGTCTGTTCACGAGCTCCAGCCGTTAGCGTGACGAAATACGGGCGGAAGGGCACCGTCTCAACATTTGTACCCACCTCATAGCTGCTGCCGGCAGCGTTGAGAATATAACCCTCGACTTCCATACTGCTATAGTTAGGCACGAAGTTAAAGGTCGTGTTATGGCCGCTGACCGTGGCGGTGGCAGTCACTTTACCGCTTGCCAGTTCTGTGTCGCTCACGCCGATAATGGCATTCTCCTTAGAGGCGAAGGTTATCACCTGGGCAGAAAGTTTAGTAGGTGTTGTCGCCTTGGCCGTCTTGGCCTCGAAGTTACCGCTGAGGTCGAACTCGTAGTAGCGTTCACCAGGGAATCCTATGATATACGGTGTGGCGTTAGCCAGACGCGGATAGTACTCGTAGGTATTCACAATACCCTGATTGTCTGCCTTATAATAGGTTCCTGGATACTTGTCTGTATTCAAGTCGTCAAAGGTGTTATTGCTGTAATAGTGATCCCACAAGAAGTCGTTGGTGAACACCTTGTTATCTTCACTGCTGTTGGTAGCCGCAGGACGATGGAATACGGCGGTATACTCACCGGTTTCACCATTCTGTGTCATGGTGCTCCCTGACTGTAGCTGTCTCAGCCAGTATTCATGTCCGGTACTGTTGTCTCCGTAGAAGTGGGTTATCTCGCCCTTAACGTTGGTCGTAACAATGTCGGCTGTAAATGGCAGGCTGACGCCTTCCCATCCAGCGCTGTTGGCGATGAATGTGTTGTCGTTGTTCTTCTTGCCCACATAGTTCTCGGGCAGACGCTGGTACCACATGCGGTGAGCCTTGTTGTTCTCGTCATTAGCAAAGGTGTATGCGATAGGTGCATTGAAATCCTGCTTATCCACCAGGAAGTGGTCGCGGGTTGCCTTGTAAACATTATTGACTTTCTGAACCCAGTGTCCGCGGATGGTCTGTGCTTGGCGCAGGTTAGTCGCCTCTGCCACGGTGCGGTATTGATTATTCGTTTCCTGATAAGTGTCCTCAATGAGTTTCGTCTTAACGGTGTTCTCTGTCGTTACCGAAGCCGTACTGCTGGTATAGACGAGCAGGTTGCGCGTCAAATCAACGTTCGTGAAGTCTGAGATGCCATCGTCATCGAGTAGGGGTGGGTAGAACTTGGCTGGCTGTGTGCCTGAAGCAGCCACGGCTCCGTATCCGTAACCACCTGCCACATCACCATTACCACCTGAGAAGTCGATGGCGGTCATGCCCTTATAAGCCTCAATGGTTGTGTCGTCCTCCTTCGTTTGAGCAAATACGGCATAAGGATTGAAGTGAGCCGCACTCATCGTATTGTTACCGAAGTATGCCGGAGCGCGGAACACGCGGTTGTTCTCCTCTGTATCCAAGAGTCGTCCACCCTGTTTGCGAATAACACTTGGCTCATCCTCATGCGTCCGTCCTTCAACATGACCATAGCTCAGAGCCTGTCCGAAGTAGATATAGTCGTCGGGCCAGATAGGATAATAGTGCTCCTTCTTATTGGCATCGGTATAGGTACGCTCGTTCTTTGCTGAAGGTATCGTACCTGCAGCATACATGAAGTCGCCATCGGCAAAGCGCCATTCTACATAGCTACCTGCATTATCGGATCCGTTCAGCAGATACGGACCGTTCTGAGATTCATAATGTCCTGTCTCTATCAACAATGTTCCATTGTCGTTTCCAACCTGCTCGCCAGTGGGCACAGTCTTACTATAATATTTATAGTCATTTGTCGTCAAGGCAGGAGTCTTGTTGTCACAATAGCGTTTAAACAGGTAGAAGTCGTTCAGGTTGTAAGCTACCTCGCCATTATAGAATGCCTTCAATGGCTTTTCGGTTGCACCCATCTGTGTAGTGTAGCCATTCTCCTGAGGATAGTAACTATTAACGATGTGAACGGTTCGGCTTTCTGTATTTGTCATACTGCCAAACAAAGCTTTTGTGCCAGCAGTCACAGCACCGTCGGCTTTCTTCACCCAACAGTTCTCCAGATAGCCAGTACCTTCTTCAACGATACCAGGAGCGTCAAATGTGCCAGTTACGCCCAAGTTATAGACCTCACCGCAGAGATTGTTGAAGAGCGAGCTGGTAAGGCCGCTGATAGTATAGCCATCACCGTGCAGATTCCCCTCGAAACATTCTCCCACAGTCTTAGTTCCAATAGGACTCCATGGCGTGTACGCCTTCGGACTGATGTCGCTTCGCAGAATGAATTCCAGGTTGCGGGCACCACGAACATGATTATTAAGCAACTCATGACCCACGGTTGCTCCTTCACCAGTTGTTACTTTCGCCGTCTGCAGGCTGAGGTCGAAGAAGTCTTTCAGCAAGTCGAGTTCACTCTTCGTGACATCCGACTGGCAGTCACGGTTGTCGATATAGATCTTGCTGGGACGGTCCACGTCAGGACGGTCCACATACATGTGGTGTTCCTTATCCTTCATAACCGCATCCAGGTCGTGATAGTTGGCTACCTTTAGCGGCATCGGCTTCGGTGCATACATCTTACCAAGATAGTTCCTTGAGTAGTAATTAATATAGTAGTCACCATTCTGATACCAATATAGCGGATCAACACCGTTTTCGTATTCTTCACCATTACGATGAAGCTTGGCATCCGTCTCATTACCATAAACCTCCCAACCATTGCCCAATGGCGGATAGCTACCTACAGCAACATCCGGCGTAGTCATGGAAACCGCAGTTCCTGGTAACACAATGTCTGGCGGGGTCAACGGACCGATGACAGGCACACCACTCTCCATCTGTACATGTACATTGATGACATGCAGCTCGTTGGTGAACTTAACGTTGTTTCTGTCCTCATTCTCATAATAGGTGTACTGATAGACCACCGTATAGACGCGTTCCTTCGATACGTCGAAGATGTCACTCTCACTGCTTACATAGAGCGTGGATGTCTCTACTGGTTCCTTACCCTGAATGATGAAGTTCTTCTGTTCATTAGGCAGTGCATTATAATCTTCTTCAGTAATAACATCACCTTGGCTCGCACCTGTATAATCTTCATAGCAATAATAATGCGTGCCAGATGATCCAAAGTCTTTCTCTGTCACCTTGCTTGCATAATTGACATCGCTGTGAATGTCAAAGTAGGTATCGTAGTCTTCAATAATCTGTCCTTTACCGTATGGCACACCATAATATGTAAAGTTGTCAAGAACGATATATGCTTTCGTTTGACCAGATGCCAAATCAACACGCGTATAGTGACACTGGTCATTCGGAAGAGCTTCATATTCAAGCTGCCCCACCTTATTACCTTCAGCATAACTCTTTGAGGTGGTCGTACTGGTAAAGGCATGATTACAGATAGCATCATATTCTATCGGTACACGCTTGCTATAAGTCTCTCCATACGCTGTCTGAGTAGCGCTTTCTGTCGGGAACTTCTCCGGATTAGTGCCATCAAGACTTAAATAAGTCGGAGATGTCAACAGGTCAAGGGCATCATAATTGAATGTAAAATGTCCATTGTCTCGGTCTGCTTTCGATAATGCGCACCATCCATCAATTACGTCATAGTTCTCTGTTGTTGAATACTGTTGTCCACCATAATTACCTGCTTCAACACAGATATAGGCTTCCTTCATGGCAGCATCGATGTCGGCTTTCAGTTTAGTATCCTCGACAGTTTGCTCAACTTCATTTACAATTGTCTTTGTCTCCGCATATTTCGTCTTCAACGCATCAATCTGGTTTTGTGACAACAAATCGCCCTTGCCTAAATAGACACCATCTGCCAACTTCACCGTATTGATACATACCAGCGCTGCTTCGAAATTGGCTTTTTCACCAGCATCTGTAATACCTTCGTATACCGTTTTTGAAATAGCCGATCCCTTATTGGCTGTTGCAGTATTTCCTCCCGATGTGTAGGTTACCTTATTGATGGCTACATAGGCAGGCTTTACTTTTTCCCCAAAGCCCGCCGTATAAGCATCAATCGTAGCCTTGGTAACAATCTCGCCCACAATATAATTGTGCGTACCATAAACGCCTGATGTCGTGGGATAGAAGGTCGGTGCTGAGATATCATTAGCGCCTTTAGTTTGGTCAGTCTGATCATTACCATGTGTCTTTGAGGTATAATACTTGCCCCATACCGTTGGGGTGGTCATGTCGAAGGTGAGCACATAACCCTGGTCATGGCTAATGTTGTTCGACGAGCGGAAGATGTAGTCGAATGTTGCATCATTGCCATTACCATCCTTGACAGGATTGCCATCAGCATCCTTTATTTTATTATTATTGAATAATGTTTGGGCTGCAGTTTTATCGGTTGTGTCCACCACATAAGTGCCTGGCACATAGACAGAGTCTTTCGCGTTTTCAGTTACCTTGATGGTGACACAGTTAACCCATGTTTCTGTTACGAAGCAAGCACGTTCATCTGCATTCAACTGGTGCCAGTCCCACCAGGTGATGACATCATTCAACTTATAGGTGTCGTGTTCATTATTAACCGTCACATGATCTATTGGATGACCGTCGCCATCATTAATAGAGCCGATTTTTACCAGCGTCGCACTGCCTTCTGCCTTAGGCATCTTGTAGGCATAGAGGTTTGGCTTTACGTTGAGCAACTGCAACTTACCATTGGAAGCAGCTGTAATCGTCAGGTTCAATTGTGATTCTTTCTGGTAAGCAGAAGCTGAACCTGTATATGCGGATACAATTTGGTCGTAGACATAGACCTCACCCTTTACATACCAGTAGTGCGCCACAGAATACGGTGACTTGCTGGAGTCATAGGCATTATTGGTGGGATAACAGTCATCAACAATCGGCTTTTCTGGATGGATAAAGTTTCCAGAAGTCTGCCAAGAATATAAGGTATAAGCGTCACTACCGCCATTACCAGCACCGTCACGGCTAATAACAATAGCGTTAGCTGCTTCAGTGCCACTGGGCTCATCCGAACTACTATAACAGAAACGCTTAAAGGTAATGGCTTCATCACCCTCTTCCTGGTTTTGATTTGCCAAAAGTACATTTTTCTTATTAGGGAAGTACTTCGGCACGCGGTGCTCGTTCTTGGCATATACGAAACCACCACCCATCACCTTGTCTTTCTTGACGTTGATTAGGTCAAGTTCTACTATACCTGTGATATAACCATAGTCTTTCGTTTCTTCTGTGCTCTTCTCTGTGGTCAGCTCTAGATGCACACCAGAGGCCAACGCCACCTGATGGGAGCCCTCCGCCTTATTTCGTTTTCCACTGGTAGGATTACCTGCTTTATAAGTATAATAGGTGGTTGTCCCATTCTGATATGAATGCCCCTCATTATCAGTTGTTGAACCCACATAAGGGTCATAGAAATGAACATCACTGGTCAAATTACCCAAATAGTTCACTACGCTATAGATACCGAAGTAGTTACCGTGCTCTGCGTCATTACCTGTATCAGGATTGGTAAAACCATTTTCCGTTGTTCTTACCGTTTTCTTCTTGTTCAGCGATAGTTCGCCCACACGGTTAATGGTATAATCGGTGTTCTGTTCGGTATCTGCCACACGGTCTTTGGCGCCCTGTAGCACCATGCGACTACCAAACACACCGCAGAAGTCTGCACGTTGAATGGTATTCAACAAACGACCAGCATAGATAGAGCAGATACCCCAAGGAGTGAAAGCACTCTCTACCTGAGGGCCATATCTCTCTAACAGTCTCAGATAGACATCTTCATCAATCTTTTCTCCTGCTGTATACTGTCTAGAATCAGGAATACTCGCTTGGTTTGAATGGAATGTAACATTAGCCTTACATTCATATCTCAGTTTGAAGTAAGCACGCTCACGATTCGAGAGAGAGCGATAGGTAGGCAAATCAATCTGTTGATCTAAGCTGAAGTAGTCGGTACCATAGTTAGTGATGTTCAACTCACGGTAGCCATCGACCATCGAGAAGTTGCCGCCACCATAGAGACCACCGACGTGTTCAGTACCTATGGAGATGAAGTCACGGTGATAGACATCGTAAAGTGTTGCCGTCACGTTACCGAATACCGTCGTGGCGTTGGCGTACGTCTTGTCACTGTTGGTCGATACGTTACCACCAGCAAAGACGGCATTGTGAATAATGACGCCACGGTCAACATCTCCTTCTTCCGTAATGAGCTTTTTCCACTCGTCAGGCCAGTCCTTCGTTCCCGTTGCGCTTACGGATGTTTTTTTGCCCAGTTTGTTCAGGTACTCTGTTGGTACATAGTCGTATGCCTGATACGTTTTGTCTCCATCTGTGACGGTGTTACCCAATTTTACCTGCAAATAGGGAGAAACGACCACCTTACAGTCCTCAGTCAGCGTGTCACCTTTTACTGCATCGTTATTGTAATAATAGTAATGCCCTGGCGAACCTGTTTCCGTCTTTCTGGAGTTAGCGTATTTATAGCCACTACTGTAAACATAACCGATATCACCACCGCCGAAGACGTTGCCATATTCCTTAGCAATACCTTCCTCGGTACCAACTTCACCGCCATGAATATACACCTCGGTCTGACCGAACACATAACCGTCGGTATAGAGCTCGTTGCCTAAGCCGTACTTCAGCTTGTTATAACCCTTACCACCAGCAAATACGTTGCGGAGCACATGGCCGTTGTACATCTCGACATGGGTCTTACCATTCTTATACACCTGATCCAAATCACGCTCAGCACCCGTTGTCTCCTTGGTAGTACCTCGCCCGATGGTGGCAATCTCGCCACCGCCATGTAGACTATTGCGGATGATGCCGCCATACATCTTGACATTGGTGAAGTCGACACTACTCAGGTCGTCGTAGCCACCACCGAAGGCGTTGCCGCAGTCCTCCAGTCGATTCTCGCCCACGCCGTCGCTCCATGTCTCGTCGTTGAGTTTCTCCTTGTATTTTGAATCCGAAGAATCATAATAATAGCCGATATAACCGTTATTAATGGTCAGGTTGGCTGTACCATATACAGCACCACCCTCACCACCGCTGTAGGCATTACGGAGAATGGCGGGAATGCCTTTCGAATAAGACAAACCTCCTGCGGGATAATCGGCCGGCTTCTGTGCGTCGCGCAGGTCCTTACGGATACCGATAACCACGTTAGATTGGCCAAGGACATCATCGGTTGTACTACCAGCGATAGGAAGGTCCTTACCGTCAACCTTAGCACCAGTATGCTTGCCGACACTACCTTGCCAGCCGCCACCATAGACATTACGGGCCGTACCGCCCTCGATATAGGCATAGGTCTTGGCAGTGAAATAATCCGGATTGTCAACTTCAACGTTATTCTCTTTTTTCTTTGCTGGCACATATCTGTTCATCACCGAACCCACCGTGCCGCCAGCGTAGAGATCCTTCTTGACCTCACCGCCCAACAGTCCGATATAGGTTGTACCATATACATCACCACTGCCGTCAATCTTAGTGTCACCTAAACCGCCAGCGTAGGCATAACCGCCATCATAACCTGCTCCGTACGATTTGGTAACTAGGTTCACATCCACAACGGCTCCGCTGTTGATATAGACGTTGGTGTTGAATTTACCTGTCTTCCAGCTTGCTTCTGCATAACCAAGAGAGTTCGCCTTGACGATGGGGTCGTTAAGACCAAGATCGGTATAGGTATCGCCCATTTCCAAAGTAACCGTAGAAAGCTGAGGCTCTGGTGTAAGTGCTTTCTCTTCAGCAGGCAGCGCTTCCCATGCAGTATGCTTCGTATTGTATTCTGTTTGTAACTCGGCATCAGCCTGAACTTTCCACTTAGCGACCGATGCCGGGTTCATCACCCTACCAAGCTGACCGCCACCATAGACTTCCTTAACACGGGCACCGTTGTTCAGATTGACCTCCGTATATTGCGACCAAGTATTGGCACCATAACCGGCACCATAGACCGTTGCCAGTTTGCCTTCATTATTGTTGTCTAATTCACCTGTATATACCGGCTTATCAATAGTTACGCGACCATAGAGCGTACGGCGATAAGCATTATTGCCACCATAAATAGCTTGCTTCACCATAGCATCAGCGCTCTTATAGTTCACATTTGCCTCATAGACATCACAACGCGAATTGAGGCTCTCACCATAAGCACCACCAAACAGATTGTTCACCTGAATCTTGGAACCTGTAGGCACATTCACGACTGTACGACGAGTGAAGCCCGTATGATAGCTACCACCATAGACTGCATCTATCTGTCCGCGAACCAAATCGACAATAGCAGACTTTTTATCAAGGTTAACCTCAGCAGCATTGGATTCCACTTTTTCACCCTTCATACCAAGTCCGCCCCAGGCGCCAGCTCCAAATACTTGCATGGTCTTGTAGTTGTCCATGTCCTCTGGGATGTCGATGAGCACATAGCTGCGATCCTGCATCCTGTTGCTGTCAAAATCGCCCGGATAACCCTGACTACCACCATATACAAAGTCTACAGTGTTCTTTTTCCCCGGATTCTTCAGCACATCACTGCTGGTAGGACGGAAATTAACGAAGGCGTTGTCAAGATAAGGTTTCTTAGCAAGTTCCCTTTTGTATTCACTATCATTACTTGTATAATCGTAAGTACCATAGTGACCACCAAAGATAGCAATGGCACGACCCTGGTTGTACTCCACATAAGCAGAGGCTTTCAGCACATTTGGATTGGAAGCCTCGGCTACAGTCTTTTTATGAATCTTACCGCTAAGATCGAAATTATTAGGATCGTCTGTAACTTTATCGTCATAAGTGCGTAAACGATCAGAGAAATCTTTCGGCTCCAAGTTCTTAATCGCTCCGCCAAGGTCATTGCCACCATACACCATGTCGCGGATATAGGGGAATCCGTCAACTTGTCCTGTCACAACACCTTTCTCGTTTTCCACGTCATGTCGGTAACCGATATAGGTCTCGGTATGTCCATAGATATCAGCATCGCAAGAGCCGGCAAAGGAATTGAAGATACGTCCATTACCTAAGCTGACAACAGTATTACCTGCAATCGGTCCCTCAAAGCCGCCACCATAGATAAATTCGCACTCTGGCATGTTCATATTATAAGCATTAGCTTTGGAAACACCTGGTGAAGAGCCTTTCAAATTGACATAACAGCTATAGGCCGAATTGTAAGCAAGTGCTCCATTGTCTCCTGGCTTGCCAATAACACCCTCTTCACTACCACCAAACACCTGGAATACGTAGCCTTTGTTCAGATTAATCGTAGTACTGCCCCATATCTCAGTGCCGGAACCCTTACCACCACCAAATATGTTAAGTGCCATACCGAATACGTCCATACCCTGTAGACCAAGGATGACACCCGTATGGCGCTCAAGGATATGATAATGTTGTTTACCATATCCCAGTACATTGTTCTGGTAGAGACTTTCTTCACCATCATCGGCATTTGTTTTCACTTCATCAAAGAGGTCCTTACGATTGATGATAGAGGCATTGACATTAATAACCACATTACCATTGACGATACCACTCTCGTCACAGCCACCATAGATGTTTCCACCAACCAGACGACGATTCATATCATCTTCGTCAGCATGTATCGGATTATCCGATGTGCCTGATCCAGAAGTGATTGGATCACATTTCTCGGTACCTATATAAGTGTTCCACTCCAATGCCGTACCATCACTGTTCCAGCGCTTGGGTTCAATCTTCAAACCGGAGAGGTTAAGCACGAGCTTGTCGCCAATCGTCTGAGGAGACACTGGTGTTTCCGGGTCTCCAATCAGACCACCCAGATATTCGGCATTATAGGTCGTCTCAACTACCTTAGCATTGTTACAGCCACCCACCAGCTTATCGTAGATGACTACCTCATGAGTAAAATCGACTGTCATTTTTCCTGGTACAAGGATGCTACCCACATTGCCTCCACAGTAGAACGAGCCAATATAAGTGGTATAGGGAATGTAGTCGAACGGATCCTTTCTACTTTTAGACTCAAACAATACGTTTGGTTTCACCTTCATGGCGCACCCCTCCATGTATTTTTCAAAGACCTTCGGAGTTGTCAAAACCATGGAATTGAATTTTGAATTGGGGGTTGTCAAATTGGTCCGTGCAAATGTTTTCAGCACGCCTTCGCCTCTTAAGGAAATGGGCTCTTCAGCTTCATTGTACTTAATCATGTTCTCGCCATTGTTGCCAAGAAACACTTTGTCGATGGTCACATAAGAACCAATCTTAAGGTGGGTAGCACTTTCGTTGCTGTTTATACTTGAACTACCACCAGAAACATGCTCACGCAGCGAGGCACTGTTACCTCCCACATAGAGGGCTCCTTTGATGACTACAGGATTCGTCTCCGTACCCCTGACGAGGATAGATACTTTCTCGGCATTTGGACGGAAAATGTTAAGGGCCTCTGCAGACTTTAAATCATCATCAGAAACTGTAACTCCAGCCTTTTCCAATACTTGATCTGGGTTGTAGTAGAGGTCATGCCAACTGGGATTGTCCTTCAGTAGCGGGTTGTCAGTATAGGCATACGAACCGTTACCACCACCATAGACGTTACCACGAATGCTGGTAAGGATGCCCACCGTGTTACCGCCATAGACGTTACCCGAAATATCATTACCGCCATAGACATTGTTAACATCGCCACCCAATATTCTCACGCGGGCAGCATAGCCACCAGGAATATTATTGGGGTTGTCTGAAGGATCCAGCTGGATATCTTCATACGCTACGGGGCGATTGTCATCATTATCATACAGCGGATGCACATCGGCCTTACGACAGCCACCATAAACATTGTCAACCTTCATTCCTTCGCCTTCTACCTGCAAGAGCAGACCTTCAGGGCTGGTCATGCGCCCTTCATTACCACCACCGTAGAGGTCGCGTACTTTACCCCTCTGCAAATTCCATCTAGGACGGATGGCCATATCGGCCATGTTATTACCACCAAACAGACGACCAATCTGGAAGGCATCGCTCTCAGGATAAGATAATGTTATATTAATACCCATCTTATTCTCGAAGCGGTCGTTGGTGAGTAACTCGCCAGTATTATCTGCATTAGGATTATTCACGTCTGTGATAGTGTTAACCACTTTACTCGGGTTATCCAAACATATAACCGTCTTATCCGTTATCGTGGCATTATTACCGCCACCGTATGCATAGACGATAGAGCCACCCAGAATTTCCAAATAAGTTTTCTTCAATTTTGGTTCTATAAGGTCTTTAGTACCAGAGGCTATCAGTTTCGTGTGGTCATTGTAATCATAAATCTTATGAACGCCACTCTCTTCCTGATAGAAATACTCACCATTGCTTCCTCCAAAAAGCTGACCGATATAAACCTTCTGGGCATCTTCGGCTTCTTCCACGGTTGTATTGGGAGCTTCGCCTGTCGTCGTTGTCTTGGTAGAGATGCGCACGAAGGCATTCCACGAACCGTCAATCTTATTATCGGTCGTACGTTTCAATACATCAGGAACATCAAACGTCATGAGATTAGTACCAATGGTTCCTGCTATATCATTACCGCCATAGAGGTAGTTGATCAGGATATAGTTAGAGGCATTTTCGCCATCAATGTTGACTAAGGCATTTTTGGCTATGTTGGCCATACGGGCTCCACCATAAACCTTATTGATATCACCTGCTCTCACGGTGACAGAGGTGCTACCGCCTACATTGCCTTCATTACCCCCGCCATAGACACTGCCGCTGATAACTATCTGAGCATCAGCCACTGTCACCGACAGCAGCAGGAGCATCAGTTGGAACAGCATCCGCTTGCAACCTCGCACGCACGTACCTATTATAATATTATATATCTTCAATGTCAATTAACAATTATCGTTGGATTGTTCAAGTCATCATCTGACAACACATAAATATAAGTTGGGGCGACGGTTAGAGTAACCGTATACTCCATGCCATGACTTACGTTCGTCGTCTTCATTTTATTATCTACTGTACATTCGCGTAACTTATTTCCTGCTTTGTCGTAAACATCATAAGCACACGTAATCTTCATATAGGTTCCTGCTGCATCGAGGACAGCAGGAGGACAATTGACGGAACCTAACGAGAGCGGCTCATCTTCATTCGCATCCGAAGGAATGAGTGTTCCTGACTGTTCTGTGCTGGTCCATAAAGGATGCTCCTGTTTAGTTCCACCTGAATTAGCAGAATAGGCCGTTGCATTTTCTTGCAATCCATAGCCAGTTCTAAATTTGGCTAACACATTGACTGTCTCACCATAAGAACATGTCAGTGTTGCCGACTTCAACTTAATGTCGCGCAACAAATTATAGTCGGCATCCACATTTATTTTTAGGATTAACTTGCTATAAAGGTGATCCATCAAAAGATTGACATAGTTCTCGCTGTTCAGACCTGAGAGATAACCATAGTTACCCTCTATGATATTTTTAGGTTCTTCTGTTGTCGATATGCGCTGCACACCCACAATGGCATAGATATCCTCGGAGGTAAATATCGGCAGATTCTTGATTGTCAAATCACATTCTTTGGAATAGTTGCCATTCAGGTCGATTTCGCTATCATACGTTCCTGGCATATAGCCATACATATAGTATTGGGCATGCTCCCCGACGGAAACATCATTGCTCGCCCAACTGTTGCCATAAGTGAAGTTGCCCACAGAATACAGAGTAGTCTCAGTCATCACATATATCTTGATGTTACTATTGACATCAGGAGTATATTGTGATGCTGCACGGGTTACCGATGACAAGTGCAAGAGGTTGTCCTGTGATGTTTCGATGCGGTCGCTGACGCTATCGTTCGAACAAGCCGACAACAGCAACAAGCCGACTGCCATCAGACTGCCCATCCAGTATTCCATATGTTTATTCAATCTCTTCACTTCAATTCTTCAATTTTTCAATTCTTCAACTCTTCAATTTTTCAATTTTTAACTTACCAGTTATATAAATCCTGATTCTCACCTCCAGTTGTCCAGCCCTTGACGTCGACCACATTCAGCTTCAGCTCGCCGCTGCCCAGGAAGTAGCCATAGACAATCCACGTGTGGTTTCGCGTGAAGTCGCCCGCGCCGGCCATTGTGAACGGGACAGATTTGTTTTCTGTGTTTGGCGACGTTCCTATTGTATATTCTATGGTTCCCGTCAGCTGTCTGTGTGACTCACGGAGATAGAACAGTCCCACTTGAGAGAGCTCGCTGGCCTTAATGCCGTCATTGATTTTTGTCTCGTACGCCTGTCCTGTCTCTGTGGTATAGGCATAGGAGGCAGGGTCGGAACACGCATTAATGGTGGGCTGGACATTCACCTGTCCTTGTACGAGCGTTGCTGCTGCTTCGTAATCATTGTTGCCTGTCGACTTAACGTGGCTCTTATAGGTAGGATAGACACCTTCAAGGAAAAGGTATTCCTCTTGGGGTATCACGTTTTCATTGAGTTTGATGTTCAGATTGGTGATAGTGGGCGCACCCGAGCTGGACTTGCTGAGGACGAAGCGTATCTTCGACACGGCGCGCACCAGTTTCACCGGCTGTTCCATAGCTGTATAGACAGGCGGGATGCCCGAGATAATCTGATTCTCCAGCAAGCCAGACATCGGCAGTCCTTCGTCGGGAACCGTCTGCTGAGGGGTAGAAACACCGAAATACCCCTGGCCAATGTATGCTTCCTTTAGTTGGGCCAAGTTCTTTTTACCATTATAATTTGTCGTTGGGTCTGCATTCACGTCGTCGGACGTAATCAGTCCGCAGCTCTCCTTGTTTGCCAGTACGTAGATATCCACATTCGGCTTCTTGGGCAGATTAGCAAAGTCGTCGCTGATATCCATTGCAATCTCTTTCTGGCCGTCAAACGTGAGATTGTCTAAATGGATGTAGCTTACCTGCAGGTTGGGCGCCTCATGCTCGAACACCCAGACATCGAGGGTGTTGATGTTCTTCTCTTTGGGATCTGATGCATCTACTTGGCCAATGTCGGCACGGGTGATGATAGGACTCTCTGGGGCGAAGAGGTAGACCTTGAGCTTTGGTTTGTGCTTCGGAACCACCGGCTCTTCTGTCGATTCCGAGGCACAAGCCGTCAGCAGCATGAGCAGCATCAGCATGCCGCCCAGCCATTGCTCAATATGTCTCATTTCACTCTTCACTTTTCCCTTTTTACTTTGTCGTTTTTTACCTTTTTACTTTTTTTCTTTTATACTATTCCAGTCTGATGACCGTCGGTGTGGCGGCTACCCATTGTGGCGTTGTCTCCACACCAATCTCCAAGTTGTTCGACAGCATGTTGGGCGGCACGTTGTAGGCTTTGGCCAGCGACGACACCGTCATGTTGACCGTCGTGATATAGTCTTTGGTGAACACTTGATCCTTGTTCTCCATGTTGACATTCGGATCAGACAAATGATACAATGAAGCATCTACATTACCTATCAGATAGAAACGGGTGTCAGGATAGACGGTACCGTCGATGCAGGTAAAGGGTTCACCGCTATTGTTCTCAAACTCGAGAAGGATGTTCACGTCCTCGTCTTTATAACTCTGGAGTACCAGCGTATTGCATGCTTCCGTTGTGATGTCCGGAATCAGGCAACAGCCGGGAGTCACCTGGCTGTCGTAGATAAACAGCACCTCAGAGTCAGAGATAACGCCCGGCTCAATCTCCTTTGGAACGAACTCGTAGTTTAACGGGCGCTGGTCGCAGACGATGATGCCTGTCAGCGGGAAGTTGTTGTTGCCTACCGCTATGGACTTGTTGTCGGCATCTCTCAGGTATGCTTCGTTCGCCTTGATATTGACCTTCAGTTGTGCTACAGCATACTGAACGGGGCGTGTTATCACCACAGCACGGGTGTTGGACGACACCGATGTCTTGTTAAACTTCTCGTTCTCCAACACTTTTTGCCAGGCCGTTTTCGTGCCGTCCGTCTCCACCTCATTATATATCTTTTCCAAATCAACCTTTTCTTCCGACGTCTTGATGTCGCTGGCAACGAAAAAGTAAAGTGAGGCAGGATAGGCAAAGCGCGCCATCGAATTGATATTGTCGAGGGTCGTCGTGTTGACCTGAGGCACGAATCGGTTGATGACTTCGTTATTCTTGTTTCTTTCCGTCCATCGCAGCACGGCAGCCCCGTCAGGCAGATTGAGGTCGCGGGGGTAGGTGGAGGAGGCGATTGCCGTCAGTTGGCTTGCTGCCTCTTCATCGACTGCGGCCAGAGTGGCTATGTATGATGCGTTCTCAGGATTTAAGTGGGATTCGATTGACTTGCGGAAGGTCTCTATCCACTTTCTGACGCTAGCGGCAGACCCTGGCAAGTCCTTGCCGCCGTTGGTGAATTTCTCAAAGAATCCCTTGACGGTCGGGTCTGTTGATGTGTGCCAGTCACCTCTTGTGGCTATGGCAGTCAAACAGTTGGCCAAGGTCTGTGCGCCAGCTGGTATGATGAGGTTTCCTGTCTCGTTCTTGCTCTGATAGATGGGCTCCAGGCTGAACGAAACATTTTCCCGGTAATCCTCTACATGTTCGATAGAAGCAGGGAAGTTCTCAATGAGGCTGCCATTATACACTTTGGTGGGGACGTCATCTGGCGGATCCAAATCCCGCACTTTACTATATACCAGAAATCCGTTCACTTTAGGGGGCAGGACGCAATAATGGGAACGGTAGAGTAGGGAGGCGGGATTGTCGCCATAGGCCTGTTTCATGACGGGTTCCGCCCAACTGTCGGTGATGTGGTCGGGGACGTCATTAATCAGCGGTATGATACGCATCGTCTGAGGGTGGCGCGGATAGGCCGCGTTATTGGCCACCACGTCAGTAGCCTGACGCGTCAGGTTGCCTGCGGTTGCAGAGGTGATGGTATAGGCCAGCTCGACGCTGACGCCTTCGCCGCTATTGGCGATGTCTGCGTCATAGTCCTTGCAGCCTGTCAGCATCGCGACGGCTACTGCCATGAGTCCTATATCCTTCAGTCTCTTCATTCTTCTATAATCATTAACCCTTAACCATGAACCGTCATAGTTCCGGCTGATATTCGCCGCCCGGCTTCCAGTCGAGGGTGACGCTGATGCCGACGTTTGGCGATTCTGACTCTGGGATGCCGTTTTCTCCTATTCGCACTTTGACGATTTTTAGCTGTCCGGCGCGCAGCGGCTCCTTGATGCCGAGGATGGTCTCGGTGGTAGTGCCGTCGGGCTGGGGCAGATAGACGCGAAACTCCCACAGCACCTCGTCGCCTGGCTGTGCGATGAACGGCTCTGTTGTCTCAATGACCGTTCTCGTCTCGCTACTCTCGTCATTCGTACCTCGCACCTCGTACCTCGTACCTCGAACTTCGTCTTTCGACGATGGCTCGCACGAGGGGAAGTTGACGGAGACGAAGCCCACGTGTCCTTTGTCGTCGGGCTCCATGCGGTGTGTTCGTATCAGCGGCGAGGGTGTCTTGTACTCGTAGACGCTGTCGGCGATGAAGAACGCAGTTGCGAAGCCTGTCGTGAAGACCTGCATGCCGCTGATGTCGTGGCCGTTAGGGTCGACCACTAGCATGGCTGAGCAGTTACACATATAGAGCTTCACGTTGAACGTCTGGTCGATGCCCTCGACCATCTCCATCAGCTGACGGGCCGTGAAGATGCCTGTATTGTGCGAGTCGATGGTGTCGCCCTCAGCCTGTCGCAGCACGGCGCCGTGACAGTTTTCGGTGTCCTCCAGTCGCACCACGGGGTCGCCTTCGATGTTGGCCACCGCGAGGTGCATGTACGTCTTGCGTGGGATGTAGAGGGTGTAGCTCTTTTCCGAGCCGTCCATGATGTGTTCGTCGTGGTGCAATAGGGCGCCGTCCCCCTCGGTACTGTAGAAGGAGAGGTTGACGTCGTGGGCGAAGTCGGTAAAGATGTTGCTCAGGAAGTTCTTCACCGTGGCGGCGAGGGCCAAGTCCGTCTGTGCCGACAGCTGTGTCTGCACCTCGGTGGTCATGTTCGTCACCAGCTGAAGCTCGTAGTCCACCTTCGTCTCTTCGCCGCAGTCGCTCAGGTCCTCGTCAATCAACGAACAGCCTGACAACAGTACTGTCGCCAGTACTGCTGTCAGTAGCCGTTCTATGATGTAACGCCTTGTTTCCATATGCACCTATAGGCGTGTACTAAAAAAATTTAGTTACCACCAAGATCTACATCGAATGTAAGACCTGGTCTCCAATCGAGGTCAACAGACAAACCGAATGACAGCTGGCTGGAACGAAGGTCAGGTATCGTGACGTAGGCGTTCTGCAAGGTCTTCGTGTCAGTGGTGCCGGATCCATGAACGATCTTGAAGTTTGCAGTGGTCACGTAGTCCTGAACAAAGACACGGGTGGTCTTGGTTGAAACACCATCTGCGTCAAGAGGTGGAACCTGGTAATAGTCATCCCAGTTGTCAATTGTCTTACCTGTAGGATCGAGTTCTGCAACGAGGTAGAATGTCTGGCCTTTACGAACCAGATTGTCACGTCCCCAGAAGTCGTCACCGTTGTTGACGAACTGAAGTGCAACGCGTACTTTGTTTTGTGTAGCTTCAGTGGTATAGTTGTCAAACAGAATTGTATAGTTGGGAGCTGATGCAGAACCTGCAGTTTTGGGAACAGCAGTTCCTGCTGCAAGACCTGTTACGCGGTTGTCATAAACCAGTTTGTCGAAATCATTGGTTGTAGGCAAGAACTGCCAGTCAACAGTTCCTGGCTGACCTCCAACGATAACGCCTGTCCATGTGAAGTCAATATCTTCAGGGGCGAATGTTAGGTTTGTTTCACCAGTGTTTAGTGCAGCCCTATTGTCCTCAAATTTAGTTACGCCTGTGCCAAGCTTGAGACTTACGGTCGTCTTCAGCATAGCCACACCGTAGTTCACATTCTTTTTCATGGCTGTTGCACGAGTCGCGGACGTAACCGATGTTCCTGTCCAGTCGCTGTCCCACTTAGAGTTTGTATCCCAATTACCAACACCGTTGGGATAGCCTGAAGAAGAAGTCTTCTCCTTGTTGGAGGTACGAACGTCGCTGTTGCAATAATACATCAGTTCTGCAGGGAACTGATAAGCACTAGGATCTGTTGTTGTTGCCTTGTTAATAAGACTGGTTCCCGGAGTCTTGTGGGTAAATTTGTTGTCTGACTCATTATATGCGAGTTGCGCAGAGCCCTCAGGCAAGGTGAATGTGACAACTGGGAAGTCAGCAAGTTCTTCGTCTGTAACGGCATCCCAATTGGAATTCCAACTTGCACCCATAGATGATTTGATACCATCGACACCCTTAAAACCATTAATTGGAGAGTCTGTAATAGAAGTAAAATATGTGGTTATCTGTGTGTTGATGGCTGCAGCGATATGTCGTGCCAGCTCCTCATAAGGAGAGGTGGCTGTGGCAGCAACTACTTTAGTAGTAACAGCATATAAGTCCCTTACAGTAGTAAGAACAGCCTTTGAAGAACCACCACGTAGTTCGTTGGCACCATAATGTGTAAGCGTATAGAAAGCTTTGAAGAGAATCTCCTCAAGAGGTGTAAGGGCACGATTCTGAGTTGTTGGATTCAAATTTTTCCAGGTGGAAGTCAAAGAGGCAGCACCTGTCCAATCCGGGAAGGTCTCCGTGTTGACTGTATAGGAACCTTCAGCATTAACAATTTGTGTCATGATAGCTGCCAGAAGCTCGGCGGTATATTGGAACCTATTAGCATTTGCACCTACACGAGAGTTAAGAGCGAAGCTGAAACCTGTTGCTGTTTTGCCCGAGACGTTGTAGCTTACCTTACCTATTTCATTATAGTCAGGAGTACCACCCTTAATGGCCTTGCCGTAGAACAACATGGCATCTGTACCAGTAGGCATAGCGAGCTCCAGGATACGGTGAGACTTTTCTCCGTCATTGTTAAGCGAGTTTGCGGCAGCCACCATTCCTAAATCATAGCGACTGGCAGCATCTGCAGCTGCTAAAGTGGCGTCCACGAAGCCTTTACCGCTTGTCTTGTAGGCAAAAAGGAGGGCGTTGTCAATACCGCGGAAGTTCTCACCGTCAGCCTGTACGGTGGTAGCTCCAGAACGAGTTTGGGTGTTGTTCGCAATGTTTAGCACGAACTGTGACTTGACAAGTCCAGTGGCTGCATCATAGTTGGGATTGTCTTCCACCATATCGTCTTCTGACGAGCAAGCAGAGAAGGACACTGCGCCTACGAGTGCTATCGCGCTCAGAGAGGCATACTTAAACATCTTTTTCATACTTCAAATGTTTTAATGTTATTACTGTTTATCTCGATATTGTCGTTGTTACTTTAACCATGAGCCCTTAGTCCTTAGTCGATGACGTACACCACGTTGACGCCCAGCTGGGGCAGGAGGAAGATGCGGCAGTTGTTGCCGAGGAAGTTGCCGCAATGCGGACAGTCGTACTCCTTGAACCAGGCATAGCCGAGGGCGATGCCCGCTTCAGCTTCGATGCGCCAGTCGCGACTGAGCACCCAGCTGTAGCCGTACTTGGCACCCAGCGCCAGGAGGTCGCCCTGGAATCGGTGGTCGCGGGCGTCGGGCCAGAGCCCGAAGGGGAAGTGGATGTTGCCTGCGTTGTAGTGGCTGTAGATGACGTTGGCCTCGATATACTGCATACGTCGCAGTTCAGTGGTGTCACGCCACTGAACTGGCGTGGCGTCTGTGTCCAGGTGGTAGCGCACGGTGTCGCCGCGCTGGCCGAAGTAGTGACGCAGGTAGGGCGATACGAGCACATGGCGCCACTTCTTGTTCTTCTGCTTGTCGATGTCCCATGCGTTGAGGCCGGCATTCACGCCTACTGACCACGCAGAGTCTGTCCGCACCTCGATGCCGAGGTTGGGTGTCAGCGTGGCATCGTAGAGTAGGTTGCTGCGTAGATCAATCTGCTGGCTGTGTGTTTCTGAGACAGTCAGTAGGCATGTCAAAAGGGTGGCTACAATCTGTTTCATAATGCAAATATAGTAAAAAATTACGAAGTGTTGAATTTTTTACTATAAAATATGGTTTGCACCCCCCCCATTTCTTGATATACATCAAGTTAAAGAAGGTTGAGCCAGTCTTCGGCTTATATGGAAAATCAATGGTTTGGCACTCAGTCGCGTGGATGCCAGTCAAGGAAGCCCTGACGGCGGAGGGTGTCGCGTAGGGTACGCGACATGGCTTCGTTGTCCTTGCGCGTATAGCGGATGTCGGTGAAGACCTGCGCCAGCGTCTCCTTGTGGTTAATTCGTACGAAATTTTGATTCTCTTCGAGCGCCTCCTTGGCTTCGTAGTAACGGTCGATGTCAATGGCCAGGTAGTCGTTGTAGCGCTCCTCGTGGACGAAAGCCTCGACGGGCAGACGGTCGCTCTGTGCAGGCTCCTCGTCGGGCCAGCCAACGGTCAGCGTGGCCACTGGGAACGTGAGTTGCGGCAGGTGGAGCAGGTCGATAATCTGCTGCGGCTGGTAGATGGTGGTGCCCAGATAGCAGTAGCCCAGCCCCTCCTCGTCCATGAGGTTGCAGAGCGTCTGCGTGAAGAGCAGGGCGTCGGTGGCGGCGTTGATAAATGACAAGAAATTGTCATATCCCGGAACGGCCTCTCGGCAGCGCGCCCACGTCGACGTGCGGTTGAAGTCGGCCACGACGGTGAGGACGACGGGCGCCTGTGTCACCATCGGCTGGTTGAAGTGGGCGGGGGCAAGCTTCGCCTTCATCTCCGGCGAGCGGGTGATGATGACGGAGTAGAGTTGGAGATTGCCCATGGTCTGTGTACGACTAGCCTCGGCGAGGAGGCGCTGAAGCAGTTGCTGGTCGACGTCGCGGTCGGCATATTGGCGTATGGTTCGCCGTGTGAGAAGATTTTTCATGGTGCAAAGTTACGAAAAAGTTGTCGATTTTGGAAATCTTTTTTCATTTTCTTTTGAAATAGTTGTCTTTGTTGGAAAACTTTTTGTAACTTTGCACCGAATTATTATAACACAATTATGGAGACGGAAAACAACAACGAAGTGACTGAGGTACGCCCGCAAGTGTTGGAGTGCGACGTTGTGCGCTTTCAGAACAACAAAGAGAAATGGGTGGCCTTCGTCGGCCTGCTCGACGGTCGGCCTTATGAGATCTTTACAGGTATTCAGGATGACGAGGAGGGTATCATGCTGCCCAAGTCGGTGACGAAGGGTAAGATCATCAAACAGATTAACCCCGACGGCACGAAGCGCTACGACTTCCAGTTCGAGAACAAGCGCGGATACAAGACCACTGTCGAAGGGTTGTCGGAGAAGTTCAACCCGGAGTGCTGGAACTACGCCAAGCTCATCTCGGGTGTGCTGCGCTACCGTATGCCTATTGAGCACGTTATCAAGTTGGTGTCCTCGCTCGAGCTGAAGGATGAGAGTATCAATACGTGGAAGACGGGCGTGGAGCGTGCCCTGAAGAAGTACGTTCCCGGCACGACCGAAGCCGATGGTGACGACGTATATAAAGATTAAGGAGGCGAGGTTCTATGCCTTCCACGGCGTCATGCCGCAGGAACGTAGGGTAGGGGGCTGGTTCACGGTCACCCTTCGCGTGGGCTACGACTGGAGCCGGGCGGCGAAGACTGACGATGTCAGCGACACGCTGAACTACGCCGACCTCTATCAGCTGGTGGACCGTGAGATGGCCGTCCCCTCGCAGCTCTTGGAGCATGTGGCCGGACGCATTGCCACCTCTATCGAGACGCATTACCCCGGCGTGACCAGTATCGACCTGTGGGTGACTAAGGAAAACCCGCCAATGAGGGCTGACTGTCAAGGAGCGTGTGTAGAGTTGCACGCCACGATTGAAAATTGAAAATTGAAAATTGATAATCGAGAGTTGAGAAAGATTGTTATATTGATTGTATGGGCGTTGGTGTTGGTGGTGCCGATGAACGCTGCCAAGAAGTTCACCCTCGTCGTCGACGCCGGCCATGGCGGACATGACGCCGGCGCCGTCGGCACCATGTCGAAGGAGAAGAACCTGACGCTGAAGCACGCCATGGCCTTCGGACGCCTGGTCGAGCAAAACTGTCCCGACGTGAAGGTCGTCTACACGCGTACCACAGACCGTTTTGTCGAACTGTGGCAGCGCGCCGAGATAGCCAACAAGGCCAAGGCCGACCTCTTCATCTCCATCCATATCAATGCCCTGCCCAAGGGTAAAATTGCCCGTGGCTACCAGACCTATGCCCTTGGACGGAGCCGCCGTGACGGTAACCGGCAGGGATACATCGAGAACCTGGAGGTGGCCAAGCGCGAGAACGCCGTCATCCTCTATGAGAAAGACTATCAGCAGCACTACGAGGGCTTCGACCCCAACTCGCCCGAGAGCAATATCCTCTTCGAGCTGATGCAGGACAAGAACATGGAGAACAGTGTCCAGCTGGCGAAGTTCATGCAGAAATACGTCTGTCAGGCTACTGGCCGCCAGGATCAGGGCGTCCATCAGGACAACCTCGCCGTGCTGCGCCTTACGTCGATGCCGGCCTGTCTCCTGGAGCTCGGTTTCATCTCCACGCCCGACGAAGAGCGTTACATGAACTCCAACGAGGCGCTCTATGCCTATGCCCGCGGCATCTTCAATGCCTTCATGGCCTACCGCGGTAAGCAGCCCGACATCAAGGTTCCCTTTAAGCCTGAACAAAAGCCTGAACAAAAGTCCGAGCAGAAGGCAGAACAGAAGCCTGAACAGAAGCAAACCGTGCAGCAGCCAGCTGCTCCCACTGCTCCTGCCTCATCGGCTGAGGCTGCTACCCCCGCGACAGCCGTGTCTGCTGCCGCCACACAAGACAGTCCCGCCGGTTCGCAGGCAGGCAGCACCGCCGATGCCCCTGTCTTCAAAGTGCAGATACTGGCCAGTGACCGCCGTCTACCCGCCAACAGCCCTCAGCTGAAAGGCCGTACCGACGTTGACAGCTACCAAGAGGGAGGACTTTATAAGTACACCGTCGGTGCTTCTACCGACTACGCTGCCATCAACCAACTGCGCCGTCAGCTAAGCGGCCAGTTCTCTGGTGCCTTCGTCATCGCGTTCCGCGGTACGACGAAAATGGATGTCAATGCTGCCATTGCCGAGTGGCGGAAAGGGAGAGGGAAGAATTAGGAGTTAAGAATTAAGAATTAGGAGTTAAGAATGAAATATTTTACAAAGGAAGTCCAGATCGCTTTGGTGGCAGTCGTCGCCATTGTGGTGTTGTTTTTCGGTATGCAGTTCCTGAAGGGACTGAAGATGTTCTCCTCAGACCATACCTATTTCGTCCGTTTCAGCGATGTCAGCGGCCTTTCGGCCAATAGTCCTGTCTACGCCAACGGCTATAAGATTGGCGTCGTGCAGGGCATCGACTACAATTACCAACATCCTGATTGTATCATCGCCACCATCGGCGTTACTAAGGAGATGCTGCTGCCACAGGGTACACAGGCAGAAATCACTAGCGACCTGCTCGGTAACGTGAAACTGGAATTACGCCTCGGCGACATCGCCGCCATGCGCCTCGCCCCTGGCGACACCATCAATGGTGGTCAGCAGGTCGGCGTCATGGGTAAGGCTGCCGACATGATTCCCCAGATAGAGCAGATGCTGCCTAAGCTCGATTCCATCCTGGCCAGTGTCAACACGCTCTTGGCTGATCCCGCCATCAGCCAGTCTGTGCACAATGTTGAGCAGATTACCGCCAGTCTCACCACTACCTCGGCTGAGCTCCACCAGCTGACGGCATCGCTGAATCGCCAGATGCCTACCATGATGCAGAAGGCCGACGGTGTGCTGGCAAACACCCAGACGCTGACGCAGAACCTCAGCGACCTCGACATCGCCGCCACCATGAACAGCGTCAACGCCACATTGGCTAACGTCCAGCAGATGACCGCCGCCCTGAACAGCAAAGATGGCACGCTGGGACTGCTCATGCGCGACAAGGAACTCTACCGTAACCTGTCGTCGACAATGGCACATACCGACTCGCTGGTCATCGATCTGAAGAGCCATCCAAAACGCTATGTCCACTTCTCGGTTTTCGGCAGAAAAGACAAGTAATTTTTATTTTGTCTAAATTGTTTGGGGCGTGTTCTCGGCGATATCAGCTAACGAATTACTCCTTAATCGACTGACAAACAATATTTTAAAATTCTGCAAGGGGCATTTTTTCTATGCTGTTTCGTGAAACATCATAATCGCCCATAAAATAGCAAGTTACGTGAGAAACGTTTGGATTGTTCAAAAAACTTGGATTTGGACGTTTCAAAAAAAAGTGCGAACTTTGCACTCGCAATTGAGCAAGTAGTCAACTTGTAACCTAAAAAGAAGTATTAACTGAATGGTAAGCAATCAATATCAGGAGCTCTGGAGCTACTGTCTGAATCTCATCAGCCAAAACGTTTCGGAGCAGCAGTACAAAACGTGGTTTGAGCCCATCGTCTTCGAGTCGTTCTCAGAGGCCGATGCCACGTTGCTTGTACAGGTGCCCAGCGCTTACTTCTGTGAATACTTGGAACAGCACTATGTCAGACTGATGTACTGGGCCCTGACAAAGAGCTTTAAGGTTAATGTACGCCTGCAATACCGCATTGTTACCGACCAGACACACGCGCTGACGACTGACGTCGACAGCGATGGTCCCGCTGCTATTGACCTGCCGGCACCCACGACGCGCGGCAATAAGACGCCGACCCAGATTGACGCAGCAATGCCGCAGGATCTGAACCCCCAGCTGGATCTGCATAAGACGTTCCAGACGTTTATCGAGGGCGACTCCAACAAGCTGCCCCGTACCGTCGGACTCAGCATTGCCGAGCATCCGGGCAAGTCGACCTTCAACCCCTTCTTCATCTTCGGCCCCTCGGGTTGCGGTAAGACGCACCTTATTAATGCCATCGGACTGAAGTGTAAGGAGATGTACCCGCAAAAGCGTGTGCTCTATGTCAGTGCGCGACTCTTTCAGGTGCAGTTTACCGACGCCGTCCGTCAGAACAAGGTCAACGACTTTATCCATTTCTATCAGACCATCGACGTGCTTATCGTCGACGACGTGCAGGAGTGGATGACAGCACCGAAGACACTTGATACGTTCTTCCATATCTTCGACAATCTGTTCCGTCTGGGTAAGCAGATGATTTTGGCTAGCGACCGCCCGCCCGTTGACCTCAGCGGCTTCAAGGACAGACTCCTGACACGTTTCTCCTGCGGACTCATTGCCGAGCTCGAGAAACCTAATACGCAACTCTGTGTTGATATTCTGAATGCTAAGTGCCGCCGTGACGGCCTGAAGATTCCTGCCGACGTTATACAGTTCATTGCCGAGACGGCCAACGGTAGCGTTCGCGACCTTGAGGGTGTGGTCAACTCGCTGATGGCTTACAGCATCGTCTATAACTCCGCCATCGATATGCGGCTGGCCGAGCGCATCATCAAGCGTGCCGTCAAGGTTGACAACAAGCCTCTGACTGTCGATGACATCCTTGAGAAGGTATGCCAGCACTTCAACGTGTCACAGCAGAACGTCTTTAGCAAGAGCCGTAAGCGCGACTACGTACAGGTGCGTCAGGTCTCCATGTACCTCGCACAGAAATACACCAAGATGCCGGCCTCACGTATCGGCCAGCTCATCGGCAACCGTGACCATTCTACCGTCATCCACAGCTGTTCCACTGTCGAACAGCGCTTGAAAGTTGACAAGGCTTTCTCCGCAGAACTCGCTTCTATCGAGAACTCCTTTAGACTGAAACAGTGAATTTTTGCGGAAGTCAGGGGGCTTCTGATTAAACCTTAACCTCCTCCGTTCGTCAAATCATCAAAATCTTAACGATGAACCGGTTCTTTCTGTCTCTATTATGGCTCTTCACCACCGGCGCCCTCAGCGCAGGTTCGCTTGACGTGTTGCGTCAGGCTCTTGAACAGTCGTCTGTCACACAGGTGCAGGAGAAGGTCTACCTGCATACTGACAATACCTGCTATTTCGTTGGCGATACCCTTTGGTATAAAGCTTATGTCGTCAGGGCCGACAACCTGAAGCCCACCGACATGAGTCGCATCCTTTATGTTGAACTGCTGACGCCTGACGGATTGCTCGTCGAGCGCCAGAATATCATCGTGGCTCCCAATAACTACACCTGCGGACAGTTCGTGCTGCGCGATTCCCTCTATAGCGGCTACTATGAGCTGCGTGCCTACACCCGCTGGAACCTGAACTTCAATCAGCGTGAGCACCGTTTCAGTAAGGACGACGGCTGGGCGTTCTACAACCGTCAGATGGCCAAGGAATATTACCGGCTATGGGACGGTCTCTACTCGCGCGTACTTCCTATCTACAGTAAGCCGGAAGAGACCGGCGACTATGACATGCGCCGAATGTACCAGCGTCCGAAGACGCGCCTGCCTAAGCCGAAGAAAGAAGAGCTCAAGGTTACCTTCTATCCCGAGGGCGGTTCCCTCGTTCAAGGCCTGCAGAGCCGTGTCGCCTTTGAAGTTGTCGACCAGCATGGTCAGGCGGTGAACATCAGCGGAACGGTGTGGGACGGTGATGAGAAAGTGGCCGATGCCGTCACGGGCTATATGGGACGTGGCCGGTTCTCAGTCACGCCAGACAACCGTCGCCTGAAAGCACGTTTCCGCTGGAACGAGAAGGACTATAGCTTCGACCTGCCGAAAGCCGAACAGCGTGGTGCCGTCATCACGCTTGACGGCAACCGTCTCAGCATCACGGGCCGCAATCTGCCGCAGGATCGCCAGTATGCCGTCTCCGTACTCTGTCGCGGCGTCTTGAGGCATTTTGAGGAAGTGGGGATTGCTGGGGTTAATGGAACCAATGGGAGTTCCGGGATTGAGCTGAGACTTCCTGTGGATAGTATGCCTGTGGGCGTCAACGACGTGACCCTCTTCGATAGTGACGGTCAGATACTGGCTGATCGTCTGTTCTTTGTGAATGGGAGTGATGGGAACTATGGGAGTGATGGGAGCCATGGGGGGATTGAGCCCATTGACAGCATCAACCCGCTTCGTTCCACGACGACCTACGCTCCTTACGAGCCTATCACCATCGGTCTGCAGCTGCCCGATTCCGCCACCACCTTCTCGTTGGCCGTCCGCGACACCCGTACCGACGAGCCGACCTACGACAACGGCAACCTCATGACCTCGATGCTCTTGTCGAGCGAGTTGCGCGGCTTCATCGCCCGTCCCGCCTACTACTTCGAAAGCAACGACGAGGAGCACCGCCAGAACCTCGACTTGCTGATGATGGTGCAGGGCTGGCGCCGCTACAAGTGGGAGCAGTTGGCCGACACTGCGTTTGTGCCGCAGTACGAGCCTGAGACGACGATGACCGTCAGCGGTGCCGTCTACAAGATGCTCGACATCGTTCCCGTCGGCGATCTGCCGATAGAGGAACCCATGGGCATTGCTGAGGTAGGGGAGTGGTCGTCCAGTCGTTTTATAGATAAGAACCACTACAAGCAGACAGAGTCGGCATCTGACGAGGCGACTGATGGTTCCGAGGTCAGCGACGATCCCGATGACTACGGCAGCGACAGTGGACAAGACATCGGCTATAGCGGTCCGTTGAATGAGGATGCTTCGTCCGTTCTGGGCGTCAACCACAAGGGATTGCGCCGCGAGGTGATGGTCGAGGCCGAGCTGTACACCGAGGACGGCATGGTCGCCGCCGTACAGAAGACGCACGATGGCGGACGCTTTGTCTTCGAGATTCCGCCGTTCTATGGTACGACCTACCTGAACATGAAAGCCTACAAGGAGAAAGACTCCCTGCGCAAGTCGATGACATCGCGTAGCGACAAGGGGGTCTACCAAGAGGATGCCTTTGCCGACTACTACGTGAAGCGCGATATGCCGTACCCCGTCTTCACCGACGACTATAGCTTCTACCAGAACCACGCGCCGGAGTGGGACCCCTCGATGGAGGAGGTCGACACGTTGTCGTTTTTCTCGATGGAGAACGACGTCCACCAGCTGCGGAACGTCGACGTCAAGGGACGTCGCCGCGGCCGTCGTGCCACCGACTGGACAAAGCCCGCCTTCGTGCGCGATGCCTACGACCTCTACAATGACCTGACGGACTACGGTTTGTCCTACGGCAAGTTCGACATGCGTATGTTCCCTTGGCAGGTGGGTCGTTTCCTTTATGGTAATATGGGACGCCATACGAAGATCAACATCGACGGTCGCTTGAACGGGCAAATTTATTGGCGTAACTATGATAATACGGGCGGCTTCAGCGAATATGGCCAAGAAATGGCGGCCGAGATGCAGGCCTTCGACAGAAGACGGGCGCCTCAGGCCATCTATGACAATCTCTTGTTAGGACGTCTGCAGAATGTGCGTATCTATAGCGACTACGAGCCGCGCAAGGAGGACTCCACGATGGTTGACAACTACTATGTTGCCGACATGACGGTCGAGATGGAACCTATTGCCGACGATGGCAAGCAGGTGGTGTTCCGCGACCGCCATATCTACCTGCACGGTATGAGTGAGCCCGCCGAGTTCTACCAGCCCGACTACAGCAGCCGTCCGGTCGATGAGAAGCCTGCCGACTACCGCCGTACACTCTACTGGAATCCCAATGCCCGTACCGACGAGCACGGCCGTTTTGTCACCACCTTCTATAACAACGGCAAGGACACGCGCATTAAAATAAGCGCCGCCGGAGTCACCCCCGACGGCCGCCTGTTGTTCTCGAAATAGAATCGTCGTGATGCCGTTTCGCCGGCATGGCACTATCTTGTTATTTTGCGATAATCTTTTTGGTCTTTCCGCCTTCACGGACGATGTTCAGGCCCGGCTTCATCCCATTGCGCTGACATCCCTGAATGTCGTATACCGTCTGTCCGGCTGTTTCCATGATGTTGTTTTCTATGCCCGACGTGTTCACGACATGGATGGTAACGTTGGTGGTGACGTCCTTGCCGTTGATTCCCGTGATGGTGATGGGCAGTGTGTAATCACCCGTCTGGGCCAGACTGCCCGAGAGTGTCAGCACGGGGGCGATGAAGTCCTCTTCATAGTTTATTCCTGCCGGCAGGTCCTTGCTGTTGGTGGTCAGGAAGGTGGCGTAGCGTCCGCGCAGTTCCCAGTTGATGGTGCTTCCGGCCTCCACTGTCAGTTCCTTGTCGCCGACGATGGCGGGTAGCATAGCGTCTGGCAGGTAGTAGCCGAGGTGTGGCGGCTGGTTGTAGGCCACGTTCTGCCATGCTACACCCATGCGGTAGGTGTGGTCGTGCATCAGTGTCGGCACGCGGTATTTGGTGGTTGTCATCGGTGTGTAGAGCACCAGATTGTTGGTTGAGCCGTTCCAGAGTATCACCTCCTCGCGCCAGTCGCCGAGGATGTCGGCCTGAAGGTTCGGCGTGTTCTTCGTGCTGTTACAGGTGTTGCCGCTGAGTGTTGCCAGGCGTTTTGTGCCGTTGCCATTCCACTTGTCAATCTTGTTGCCGTCAAGCAGTTCCTCGTAGAGATCGTCGTCCCAGTAGATGCGGAAGTTCTTCGAGCCGTACTTGCTGGATACCACCTTTCCCGTTGCTGCACTGGTGGTCTGGTTGTCGCCCGACCAGAACAGCGAACCGCGTATGTTTGCGTCGAAGGCTCCTGCTATGCCTCGTCCGTTGTCGAGGCCGGCCGGACCGCCTTTCAAGATAATCTCGCCCGTGGCCGCATCGTGGAGATCCCAGGCGTAGGTCCCTTTGTCTTCATGGACGTCGAACACCTCCAGTCCCGGACGGTCTGGGCAGTGGTCGCCGAGGTGCATGGCGTCGCCGTGGCCGAAGCCGACGGCATATAGCAGTTTGCCG
>JAEEGL016081637.1_pt1 | contig 40186 bp, 35 predicted proteins | sample 9134231 | NCBI WGS metagenome assembly JAEEGL01 (sample SAMN16246548, study PRJNA631951) | gut metagenome | biome: gut microbiome; feature: rumen; material: fiber-attached | host: Bos | place: Iran: Karaj | collected 2018-10
CGGCCTTACCACCGAGAAGCCCCTCTTCTTCTTCCTGGAGCGCTATATGGATGCTTACGGCAAGGAAGTCACCGCATTCCTGGATGCCATCAAGAATGGTACCGACACTCCGCTGGGCGTGGAGGATGGACTGGAGCCCGTGCTCATGGGCCTCGCTGCCAAGAAGTCCTGGCTCGTGCACAGACCCGTGAAGATTTCCGAGATCGGCTAAGGAGGGGACGGACATGCTGAATGCGAAGAATGTAAAACTGGGCATCGCCCCCATCGCCTGGACCAACGACGATATGCCGGATCTGGGCGCTGAGAACACCTTTGAACAGTGCGTCAGCGAGATGGCACTGGCGGGCTTTACCGGCTCGGAGGTGGGCAATAAGTATCCCAAAGATCCGGAAGTGCTGAAGAAGGCTCTGGAGCTTCGGGGCATGGAGATCTGCAACCAGTGGTTCTCCAGCTTTCTGCTCACCAAACCCTTTGAGGAAGTGGAGAGGGATTGTCGTGCGCAGCTCTCTTTCCTGAAGGCCATGGGGGCGAAGATCATCGGCTTTTCCGAGCAGAGCTACAGCGTCCAGGGGCAGATGGATACTCCTGTGTTTGGCCACAAGTATGTGCTGAATGATGAGGAGTGGAAGGCTCTCTGCGACGGTCTGAACCGCCTGGGCAAGATTGCCCTGGAGGAATACGGAATTTCCCTGACCTTCCATCATCACATGGGCACTGTGGTCCAGTCTCTGGCAGAGACGGATCGCCTGATGGAGGGCACGGATCCCAAATATGTGAGCCTGCTCTTTGACTCCGGCCACTTCGCATATTGCGGAGAAGATCCGGTTGCCATCGTGAAGAAGTACATCGGCCGCATCCGCCATGTGCACCTGAAGGACATCCGCCCGGAAGTGGTGCAGCGGGTCCGGGATGAGAACCTGTCATTCCTGCAGGGTGTCCGGGAAGGGGCCTTTACCATCCCCGGAGACGGCTGCGTGGACTTCCCCTCCATCTTCAAGGTGCTGGAGGAGAATGACTATCACGGCTACATGCTGGTGGAGGCGGAGCAGGATCCCGCCAAGGCCAACCCCCTGGAGTACGCCATCCGCGCCCGGAAATACATCAAGGAACAGACAGGGATTTAATAACGTAGTATAATCTACGTAACACGTTACCACGCTCGAATTGTGTGAGACGCAATGAGGGGGAGCACAAGATGAACGCTGAAGAATTATACGCCAGATTCTTTCCGGACGCGTCGGCGGCGGCCTGCATCCTTTCGGTTGCTCTGATGCTGATGGCCGGCTTCCTTATGACCCGGATCACCAAAAAGCTGAAGCTGCCCAACGTCACCGCTTACATTGTGGCGGGAATCCTGCTGGGGCCCTTCTGCCTGGACCTGATCCCCTCCAGCATTGTGCAGGGCATGGGCTTTCTGCCGGACATCGCCCTGGCCTTCATCGCCTTCAGTACCGGAGAATTTTTCAAAGTCGATAAACTGAAAAAGAGCGGCCTGGGAGTGGTGATCATCACCCTCTTTGAGTCTCTGCTGGCCACCATTCTGGTCTTCATCCTCTGCGTGGGGGTCCTGCACCTGAGTCTGCCCTTCTCGGCGGTTCTTGCGGCTCTGGCAGCGGCTACCGCCTCTGCTTCCACCATGATGACCATCCGCCAGCTCCATGCAAAAGGCGAATTCGTGGACACTCTGCTCCAGGTGGTGGCCATGGACAACATCGTCTCCCTGGTGGCCTACAGCGTGGCCATCTCTGTGGCAACGGCCTACATCGGAGGCCAGAAGATCGGCCTGGCCAACACCATGCTTCCCATCCTCATGAATATCGGAGCCCTGGTGCTGGGTGGAGTCTTCGGCTTTCTCACCATGCTTTTCATGAAGACCAGGCACTCCACGGACAACCGCCTGATCATTGCCATCACCATGCTGCTGACTTTCTGCGGCATCTGTTCCCTCTGTGATGTGTCGCCTCTGCTGGGCTGCATGGCCATGGGAACGGTGTATATGAACACCACGGAGGACGAGCGCCTCTTTGCCCAGCTCAACTACTTCAGCCCGCCCATTCTGGTGCTTTTCTTCGTCCGGTCCGGTACATCCTTTGATCTGGGGGCTCTTTTCGGAAGCAGCGGCTCCATCGACGGGACACCTCTCATCGTCATAGGTGTGGGATATTTCTTTGTCCGGTTCATCGGCAAATATGCGGGATCCTTCCTGGGCTGCCATCTGGCCGGTAAGTCTGTCAAGATCCGCAACAATCTGGGTCTGGCTCTGATCCCTCAGGCGGGGGTGGCCATCGGACTGGCAGAACTGGGCGCCCGGACTCTTGGGGGTAATGTGGGACACAGTCTACACACCATCATCCTGGCTTCCAGCATTCTCTATGAACTCATCGGACCGGCCTGCGCCAAGGCCTCTCTGGCATTGACCGGCTCCTACTCCAGGGAACTGGAGCAGATCGCACCGGTGGAGCAGGTGACGGCATCAGGGGTGGAGAAGCCCCCTGTGGAGCTGTTGATCGAGCGGATCCAGAAGATTCAGGAGGAGATGGCCCGGGAGAAGAACCCTTACGAGGATATTTTCGAAGACGAGGCGGAGGCTTATCTGAACCAGGCGGAGGACGGAGAGCCGAAGCCGCGAAAGCGGGTACTGCGGGGGCGTCGTTTGAAGAAGGAGAAGGAGGAGTAGTCCATGGAAGATATTCGGATCATAGCACTGCGGCTGTTTGTGGCCCTTGTGATCTCCGCAGTCATCGGCTGTGAGCGGTCCCTGAAGCGGCATTCCGCGGGACTTCGGACTTTTATGATCGTCACCATGTCCGGCACGGTGGCCATGCTGCTGGACACTTATCTTGTAGGAGACTGCACCGGTCCCCATCTGTATGTTTTTTCCGGGATTTCCCTGGTGGCAGCGGTATCCATCAGCGTTCACTCTCTCTTCCGGAACTCCCGGAACCAGATCGAGGGTCTGACGACGGCAGCTGCGCTGTGGACGAGTTGTCTGATCGGTATCGCCACAGGGTACGGGGCGTTTGTGCTGGCTGCGGTCACCACGGCGCTGTTGCTGGTGATCTTATCGATGCTTCCCTGGCTGGAGGGTTTCCTGAAGGATCGTTCGTATCATTTTGAGATTCATCTGGAGCTGACGAGTGCTCAGTACTTGGAGAATTTCATCACGACGGTGCGCCGCCTTGGTATGTCTGTGGATGATATCGAGCTGAATCAGGCTTACGAGGCCTCGAACTTGAGTGTGTATTCGATTTCGATGACGATCCAGAGTAAGGAGCTGAAGCAGTACAAGACGCACCAGGAGTTGATCACTGCCCTGGACACGCTGGAGTACGTCAGCTATATTGAGGAAATGTAAGGCATACGGGAGCCGCTTGGCTCCCGTTTTTCTGTGCCCCCGCAGAATCCTGCGACCGTTCACATTCAGCCGTGGGGGCCGGGCGGTAGCCCTCTGTGAGACTGCTCCGTCGAAGGATGGTTCTAGGGGAAATGGGCATAGCTTGGTATCGTGTCACGCGGACCGGAAACACTCGGCATCCATGCCTCGGTGTTTCCTAAAAACAACATCGTGTTGTTTTTGTCCGCTGTAAGTGACTTACATTTCCCTGAGAACCATCACATCTCCTGCGCAACTGTCTCCCAGAGGGGCTGGCTGCCCTCCGCTGCTGAATGTGTTCGGGCCCCGGCGGGGCCCGAAGGGTCTACGAGTGTCAAGAGTGGCTAGTCCTATGTTTGACAGGAAAATGTTGCCATTTTGGGGCTCCAGACAAGTTTGGCAACGCTTTTTGGGATTGGCAGCCGTTTTAACAGGGTTCCAGCGTAATTTTGTTGCCAGAATGAGACAGTCAGGCATTTTGGCAACCGGTGTACTCGCAAAACTAGTTGCAATTTCGGGAAAAGCTTGAAAATGGCAACAAAGTCGGTATTATCAGCCGGCAGGAGCCGGAGAAGCAGGAGAAAAAGAGTTGCCAAACGGGAAAAGATGCTTTATTTGGCAACAAACAAAGGACGGCTCGATTTGAGCCGTCCTTTTTATGCGAAGATGATGTCCAGTTGTGCTTTCAGCAGTTCGGGGATGCGGGTGGCAAGCTCGTCCCAGGGGAGGTACATGTCCTCGGTGATGGTGGCGGGGACGAAGTGCCAGCTGGGGTGGAAGGAGAAGTGGTCTTTGATGTAGGTGCGGACCCGGGCCTGTTGATCTTCGGTGAGGTGGATGTCGGTCAGGTACCGGTCGGGGGCGTCGAGGCCGTTTATACCGGCGGTGCGGTTGCAGGAAGCTTCTGCGCCGGGGAACCAGTGGAAGAGGTCCGGGTCTGCGGTCAGGGCGTGCTTGCCGGGCTGGGCGTAGAGGCAGATGTGGGTGCCTTGCACTTCCGTCCGGCCGGGGCGGAAGGAATTCAGGTACTTTCCGTGGCAGCTGCTCTCGGCGCCGGTGATCTCGTCTTTGTCATTCAGGTAGACCCAGGCATGCTCCAGCTCGTAGAGATGCTGGATGTCGTAATCCATGTAGTATGCGTATTCGATGGCACAGGTGGTGTCCGGAGAGATGTCCTTCAAGTGCAGGGTGCGGCGGAAGGAGTCGCTGGGGGCATCCTCGCGGAAGACGGTGTAGCCAATGTGGAGGAGCGGGAAGGGATCCAGCTCATCCATGTGGATGATGGGTGCATAAGTCAAAGCAAGTTCAAAATCTGTCATGGTGTTGACCTCTTGTATGTTAGTACGTGTGTGCGAATGTATTTCAAACCACGGAAATTATTGTTTGAGATACATACTCGGCCTTGATAATGCTTGTATTTGTATCTCAAACCTTGAAAATCAGGATATGAGATACATTTTAGATCTTGGTGGATCTTGTGAAAGTATCTCAAAAAGCGAAAAATAGGATATGAGATACATTTTAGGTCTTGGTGGATTTTGCGAGAGTATCTCAAACCACCGAAAACCGGAATTGAGGTACATTTCCGGCTTTGAGTATGCTTGTGAAAGTATCTCAAAAAGCGAAAATAGGATATGAGATACATTCTAGGTCTTGGTGGATTTTGCGAGAGTATCTCAAACCACTGAAAACCGGAATTGAGGTACATTTCCGGCTTTGAGTATGCTTGTGAAAGTATCTCAAAAAGCGAAAATAGGATATGAGATACATTTTAGGTCTTGGTGGAAATTGCGAGAGTATCTCAAACCTTGAAAAACAGGATTTGAGATACATTTCGGGTCTCTCAGTCACTTACGCATGTATCTCATCCCGCGCAAAGCATCATTTGAGATACTTTTTGCGTCTCTCGGAAACGCCGCTACACTTCCTCGCAGAAGTAGAGACTGTGATTTTTCAGCCAGTTTAGCCGGGGCGAATCATCCTGTTTAACCGGAGCATCAGCGGCATCATCCGCATGCTTCAGCTGGGCAACTTCATCAAACGCTTCTCCATCGATGATCTTCGCCATGATCACGGGATGGTCGGGGAGCACCTCGGATGCTCCGTCTTCATCCAGTTTCGATTCAATGGCAGCGCGGCGGCGGTAGGTGTCATCCTGCAGGCAGTAGACATCGAATTCCGCCTGCACCTGCTCGTAGGGGAGTCGTTTTTTCTGAAAGTCAGCCACGATCTCGAATCCCATCCACTGATAAATCGCGGGATCCACGGGGATGAGCCAGCAGAAGGGGATGTGCTCCTCCTTCATGGCGCGATAGGATTCCTCCAACACGGCGGTCATCATGCCCTGATGCCGGCAGGCTTCGTCCGTGGCCACTGCCACCAGGAAATATCCGGGGCATTCCCGGCCGCATACACTCAACCGGAAGGGATTCAGGTGAACCATAGACAGCGCCCGGTCCCTATCCATAATGGCAAACATCCGATTATCGGAACATTTTTCCCTGTAATAGTAATCAACAAAGACCTTGGGATCTTCAAAAGCCTGCTCGTACAGGCTTCGGGTCCGGTCTTTTTCCTCCGCGGTGCGGAGTTCTCTCACTTCAAACATTCGAGAATCCTCACTCTTCCTGGTTTCGCTCCTCGATCTCCGCTTCGTACAGGTCCACCAGTTCGTCCTCCGACCCTTCGAATCCCAACTGCAGCACCATGTACTTCCGCTCGAATCCGATGGGGTTGTAGCTTTCTTTGGCGCGGCGCAGGCCGGGGAGGCCCATATCGTCCTCGCGGTTGATGATCTTTGCAGAGGGGAATTCATGGAGCAGGAATTGCTGGTTCAGGGCCTGATAGACACCGGGCACATCCCCCAGGGCTTTCTCCACGCTGATCACGGCCATATCCTCGGCGGCGTTGTAGGCGCCGATGCTGAATCCCACCACCTTGCCGTCGATGAGGAGGCCGCCCACCCGGAAGTCCAGCTCCTCGCAGTTGTTCAGCACATAGAGGATCCCGTTCATCTCGTAGGTCAGGGTCTTCTCCTCCTCCGGGGATTCGGCGATGCGGGCATCAAACCAGTCGTCGATGAACTGGGCCAGCACCACTTTCCCGGCACAGCCGAAATTCGTGTATTCCCAGCGGCCCTCGTACTCCCGCTCGAATTTGCTCACCAGATTCCGCTTCTTCTGGAACTTCTTGCCGGGCAGGAGACGCAGCTCGTCCCCGTCATAGAGGTAATCCTTGAGATCTTCTTCCTCCGCCACCAGATAATCCGGATTCTCTAACAGTCCCAGGGCTTCCACAGCCTCCTCGTCCGCCAGATAGATCTTCAGGGGCTTTTTCAGCTCCTCGTTGAAAAATTCCTGAAGTTTCTCAAAGCAATATTTCAGATCCTCCGGTGCGCAATAAGGCATGGCGGCAAAGTAATCCTTGCCGTCGTTCATCAGCAGGAGCAGCGCCTTGTCTTCCAGCTCCGTGTAGGCGGCGTGGTAATAGTCCCGCCAGAGGAAGGTGTCCAGGGGCACGCTGTCGCAGGTCTTGTTGGGGCGCAGGCCGTAGTACTTTGCCAGCCGGTCAGCCAGTCTGGCACAGGGTTTTTCGAATTGCATAGATTTCTCCATTTCCGAGGGTCTCGGGGACACCTCAGCCTGGGACCGGGGATTTACTCCTTTCGGTCCTCTTTCCGGCGGGTCACCCTGATGCGGGTGCCCTCCTCGGTGTACTCCAGGATCTGCGTGTAATACTTTCGTTGCAATTCACCGATCCTGCCCCCTTCCGAGAAGGGGATCAACAGCTCTTCGGTCACATACGAGCGGCTCATCACATTTTCGATGAGGTCCACCAGCCGCTGAATATCCTCGTCATTTTTCGCGCAGATCCGGATCCGGTCGCGGCCGTAGGCCATGAAGTCCACGGTTCCATCCGGAATTTCCGCAAGATCTGCCTTGTTGAACACTTCGATCATGGGCACGTTCCCGGCGCCGATCTCCTCCAGCGTCCGTTTCGTGACTTCCATGTTTTCCCGGTAATCCGGGTCGGAACAGTCAATGATGTGGAGCGCGATGTCCGCGTACTTAATCTCTTCCAACGTGCTGCGGAAAGCCTTGATCAGGGCTGTGGGCAGGTCGCTGACGAAGCCGACGGTGTCCGACAGCAGGAAGGGCATCTGTCCCTTGGGCTCCATGCGCCGCACAGAAGTGTCCAGGGTGGCGAAGAGCATGTCCTTCTCGAAGACCTGCTTGTTCTCCTCGTCCCCGAAGAGCCGCAGCATGTGGTTCATAACCGTGGATTTTCCGGCGTTGGTGTACCCCACCAGGGACACCCGCATGATGCCGCTGGCTTCCCGGCGCTTCCGCTGGGTGGCTCGCTCCCGTTCCACGATCTCCAGCGCTTTTCCCACTTCATTGATGCGGTGCTCGATGCGCCGTCTGTCCAGTTCCATCTTGGTCTCGCCGGCACCACGGTTACTCATGGAGCCGGAGGTTCCGCCCTGACGGCTGAGGCCGTCCCGCATGCCCACCAGCCGGGGCAGGGTGTACTTTAACAGTGCTTCTTCCACCTGAAGCTTTGCCTCCCGGGTCCGTGCCCGGTCGGAGAAGATCCGCAGGATCAGGGTGGGCCGGTCCATAACCTCGCAGTCCAGTTCCTTCACCAGATTTCGCATCTGCATGGGAGTCAGGGAGTTGTCGAAGAGCACCAGGTCCGCTTCGTAAAACCGCAGGGACTGGAGGACTTCCACCACCTTACCGGAGCCGATGAGGGTGCCTTTTTCCGGGCTTTCCAGGCTCTGCTGCAGGGTCTCCGCCACCTGGATATCCAGGGCGTCCGCCAGGGCCTTCATCTCCCGGAGGGATTTGTCAAATTGTAGTCTCGTCATGGGGCCGCCTTCCACAAAAAGCCCCACCAGAATCGCAAGTCTGCTCATTTACCAGATAAATAATTCCTTGTCTAAAAGTTTTGCAAGTGCCTCGATATAGTAATAGTCGGCATAGACCAGGGCAAATTCGTGCTCCTTGTCATGATAAGCCGCCGTGCACTTTTCCACGATGTATTCCGTGTCCTCCGAGAAGTTGCACCGCTTCTCCGTCAGAGTCTTCAGCAAAAAGACGGCGCTGTCATAATACTTCCGGGCGCCCTCGGGATCTTTCTCTTCCAGAAGCTCAGCCAGCTGCAGGAATCCGCAGGCAGCGATGGCGGAAGCGGAAGAGTCCTCCCAGGCAGGCTCCGCAGGCTGCCGGAAATCCACAGGGATCAGGCCGCTTTTCGGAATCTGGGAGATAAAGTAATCCGCCACCTTCCGGGACGTCTCCAGAAACCGGGGATCTCCCGTGTGCAGGAAGCTCAGGGCGAAGCCGTAGATGGCCCAGGTCTGCCCTCTGGTCCAGGAGGAACCGTGGCCGTAGCCCTGGCCGCCGATGGAATCGATGAAGCCGCCGAACTCCGGATCCATGGAGATGATGTGGCAGGAGCTGCCGTCCTCCCGGATAAAGTACTTCATGGCGGTCTCCGCGTGAGCCTTCGCGATGTGCAGATACCGGGGATCCTTCGTCTCGTCATATGCCCAGTACAGCAGGGGCAGGTTCATCATGCAGTCGATGATGACGATGCCCGCCCGGGATTCCCCCGGCAGGTCGTTCCAGGCCCGGATGAATTTCCCCACAGGGTTGAAGCGGCCGCAGAGATTGTCCGCCGCCAGGATCAGCCGGTTCCGGCTTGCGGGATCCTGATCCGTGAGGAAATGCGCGCCACTGGTGGGCAGCCACCGGAACCCGCTGTCGTGGTCCATGCTGCCACTATTCAGGAACACCGCATCCATCTTTTCTTCCGTGCGGATGGCCTCCCGGCGGAAGACTTCCTCGCCGGTGCCGTGGTACAGCTGCCAGCCGATGCCTCCCCAGAAGCCGTTGGTCCACCAGCCGATGTCCCACCAGCCGGGGCAGTAGCGTCCGTCCGGTCCATTCGTATAGGGAACAAAATCCCGTTCTACGGCCATAACCTTCCGCATTTTCGAAACGCATTTTTCGTAGGCTTCGGAAGCCCAGGTCGGATTCTCTGTATTCTTCACAATGTACTCCTTCTCGTGTTGGAAACGCCGGCGTGACAGTGCCGGTTCACGTATGATAATACCACACAAAAAGGGGCGTAACCAACGATTTATTCGCAGGTTTCTCTGTTTTTGAAGGGGGATTTGTCGTATAATCTTTGTGGGGAATTCGCCGCTTTGGAACATCGGGGTTAGAGCGGCGCAAAAACGAAAAAGGAGATCTATTATGGGTACGAACGAAAAACAGCACAGCTACGGGATTCTGTCCCGCATGATGTACGGCATGGCGGAGTTCTACAACGGAGGCTGCTTTGTCATCATCAACACCTTCTTTACCGTGTTTCTGACCAAAGCACTGGGCATGCCCGCCGCAATGGCCGGCACCATCCCTCTTGTGGGTAAGATCTGGGACGCCATCACGGACCCCATCATGGGTAACATCACCGACCGGACCAGATCCCGCTTCGGAGCAAAGCGTTTCTACATGCTCATCGGCGGCATCGTCTCCGCACTGACCTTTATTCTGATGTGGCTCACCATTCCCACCCGGAACATGGTGGCCATGTACATCTTCTATCTGTTCATGTACTGCCTGTTCTCCACGGGCTTCACCATCCTCATGGTGCCCTACAACGGACTGCTGCCGGATATGATCGAGGACTACGCAATGCGCGCGAAGTTCTCCAACGTCCGCATGATCTGGTCCACCCTGGGCTCCGCTGTCTGCGGACTGGTGCCCACCTTCCTGATCACGGACAATCTGGACACCGGATCCTACCTGCGTTGCGCATTCATTTTCGGATTCCTCTTCCTGGTGACCTCCATGGTGACCTTCGCGGGAACCTGGGAAAAGCAGAAAGAGCCCGTGCAGTCCACTTTGAAGGACAGCTTCCCGCAGGCGGTCAGCGTCTTCCGGAACCGTTCCTTCCAGCTGTTCCTCGGCCTTTACCTCTTCGGCCAGTGCGGCATGGACTTCGTCTCCGGCATGGCAGTCTACTATGTGGACGACGTGCTGAACGGCTACAGCAATCACTACTTCACTTACCTCATGGCAACCCTTCTGGTATCCCAGCTGGTGGGAATGCTGATCTGGGGTCCCGTCATGGCGAAGACATCCAAGAAGATGACCATCCTGATCGGTGCACCCATTCGACTGGCGGGTACTTTGGGACTGCTGGCATTTTCCCATGAGGGAGCTGCTATCGCACCGATCCTTGCCATGACCGCTCTCATCGGTCTTGGCAACGCTGCAACCCTGACCAGTATCTTCGCCATCATGGCGGATATGGCGGATGTGGACGAGCTCATCACTTCCGTTCACCGCCCCGGCACCGTCTCCGGTATGGCCACCTTCGTCCGCAAGGTTTCTTCCGGACTGTCCGCAGCCATGATCGGCTTCCTGCTCTCCGCAGTGGGATATGACGAGGTTATCGCCAACAGCGGCGGACGTCAGGCCGCTTCGACGCAGGAAGGTATCGCCCTGATCTACATCGTGGTGCCGGCGATCCTCATCACCTGCCTCATCGTCACGGGCGTACTCTTCCCCATGACGGGCAAGGAGTTCGCCATCATCAAGAAGGAAGTGGCGCGCCGCAAGGGAGAGGACGATTCCCAGCCCACCGAGGAGGAGATCAAGGTCTGCGAGAAGGTTACCGGCTTTGCATTTGACGAACTCTGGAAGAAAGAAAACGCAGGGGCAAGACCCTGACGGGAGGCTAATATGAGCAATTCCAACCATCCCCTGATCTGGGGACACCGGGGAGCCAGCGGGTACGCTCCGGAAAACACACTGCCCGCATTCAAACTGGCGGCCGATATGGGCGCTGACGGCATCGAACTGGACATTCAGGAGACCAAGGACGGCGTCATCGTGGTCTGTCATGATGAGACCGTAGACCGCACCAGCAGCGGCGCCGGCTGGATCAAGGATTACACCTTCGAAGAGCTTCGGAAGCTGGATTTCTCCAACAAGAACGCGGCTTACGAAGGCACGAAGATCCCCTCCATGGAGGAAGTCTTTGAACTCCTTGGCCCCACGGGTCTGACCATCAATATCGAGCTGAAGACCGGCATCGTCTTTTATGAGAAGATCGAGGAGAAGATCCTTGACATGGCAAAGCAGATGGGCTGGGAGGATCGCGTGATCTATTCCTCCTTCAACCATTACACCGTCCGTCGCATCAAGGAGCTGAATCCGGATGCGAAGGCCGGCCTCCTGTATGCCGACGGCCCCATCGATATGCCGGGCTACGGAAAGCGGCTGGGCGTGAACGCGCTGCATCCCGCTCTCTACAACCTGCAGTATCCCAATTTCATGCAGGATTGCGCCGCAAACGGACTGGACGTCAATGTCTGGACCGTGAACTCTGCCGAGCATCTGATGCTGTGCAAACAGTTCGGCGTGAACGCAGTCATCACCAATTACCCGAAGAAGGCCCGCGAACTGTACGAGGGATAAACTATGTCTGAGAACATGATCCATTTCCTTGGGGAGGAGGATTTCCTCCCCGTTATGGAAAGCGAAAACCGCATCTGGCGGGAGCAGCACGTGGAGAACGGCGGCTTCGTGAATCGGGACGAGATCCGGCTGAATTACTACCGGGCCGAGGCTCCCAATGCGAAGGCGGCTGTGGTGATGGTCCACGGCTACTGTGAATTTTGGGGGAAGTATCACGAGTACGCCTGGTATCTGTGGCAGGCGGGCTTTACGGTGTACTTCCTGGAGCAGCGCTGCCACGGCTATTCCGGCGGCAAGCTGCCGGAGCCGGACATGATCCACATCGACAACTTCCGCACCTATGCGGAGGACCTGCATGAATTCATGGATCAGGTGGTGGTCCCGAAGGAGAACGGCCTGCCCCTGCTGATGCTGGCACACTCCATGGGCGGCGCGGTGGGCGCACTGTTCCTGGAGAACTGGCCGGGGTATTTTGCCGGCGCGGTCCTCACGTCCCCCATGCTGGAGATGTCGACCCGGGGTATGTCCTCCGCCAAGGTGAATGCCGTGAAGCTGTATATGATCCTGGCGCACAAGCAGAAGGCGCTTTGCCCGGGACAGCACCACTTTGACCCCACACCGAAATTCGAGACCAGCAGCACTCTTTCCGAGGCGCGGTACAATTATCTGTTCAATCAGCGCATCAACGACGGGCATTATCGCACCGCCGGTGCCACCTTCGGTTGGGTGATGGCCGCCATCGCAGTAAAGAAGCAGATCCTGAAGCGCGCAGATCGGATCCGCATCCCCATCACGCTGATGCAGGCGGGGATGGACAGTCTGGTGGAGCCCCGCGGCTTTGATGATTTCATGGCGAAGGTGCCCCAGGCCCAGAAGTTTTATTATGCCGACTCAAAGCATGAGCTTTTTAATGCCGGGGATGAAGTCCGGTATCAGTACTTCAGCAATGTACTGACCCGGCTGGACAGCATGGCTGCCGGAGAGAAATAAGTTTCAAGAGGTTGTGAGAAATGGAAGTCAAATGTAAGTATTGCGGCTCGCTGATCGATGACAAGCTGGAAACCTGTCCCAATTGCGGCGCCGTCAATGACAACATGAAGCGTATGACGGACGGTACGCCGAAGACCATCGCCGAGCTGGCGGACTGGTACAAGGCGCGGAATCTTCCGCCCTACGAGACCACCCGGTTTTTCATCGGGATTGATTACAAGCAGCCCAGGGCCTTCGGTATTTACGAGGAGAACGGGGAGTTCATCGTCTACAAGAACAAGGCAGACGGCACCCGCGCAGTCCGGTACCGGGGCAAGGATGAGGCTTACGCGGTTAACGAGATCTATCTGAAGTTAAAGAGTGAGATCCTGAATCAGAAGATGCAGAACCAGAAGCGGTCTGCGGCAGGATCTTCCTATCATAGCTCCGGTTCCCGGCGCCCCCGGAAGAAGGGCAATGATTGGCTCTGGATCGCCGGATTTATCGTGGCGCTGGGCATGTTCTTCAGCGACCGCTTCGGCCTGCCCACCATTGCGGCAGCAGTCGTGGGAATCGGCGTATATTGTCTGGTGAAACACATCCTGAAGAAGCGGGATGCCTTCGGCGGCCCTGTGAAGCGGATCCTGATCATCGCCAGCATCGTGCTGGGAATTGTAGCCTTCGGTCTCTGCTATCGTGTAAACAGCCCGAAGTACTACATGTACAACAATGATGTGTACGTGAACTATCACGGGAATTATTACCGGTATAATTCACTGTGGGATGATTTTGATTATCTTGATGCTCTGCCGGTGGAAGTCTACTCCAACCCCTCGGATTATGAGATTTCCCGGTCTGACGAGGAGTGGAGCCAGGACTACGACTTCTACAGCTCCGACACCTACGACACCGAGTATAGCAGTGATGATTCCGACTCCAGCTGGGACTCCGATTCCGACTGGGATTGGGACTCCGGCTCCGACTGGGATTCCGGCAGCTCCGACTGGGATTCGGATTGGTAAGGAAAGGATGAATTTGAAACGCCGCCACAGGGGAACCTGCGGCGGCGTTGGTGTTTGCGGGGGAAGCGTTGCCATTTTGCTTTGAGACGGCACTTTGGCAACAGTTATTCAGTTATTTCTTCAATGAATTGCTCCAGTTTAGCATCATTATCTTTACTATTTTCATGCTTGCGGTCCAACAGAGAAACAGTATGTTTCAAGTTGGGAAGCTTCGGAACGATGGCGCTCAGCCCTTTCTGTGTATCGCCGCCCCCACTAAGGAAGAACAGTGAGGTTACTTTTGCAGCGGCGGACTCATCCGCCAGAAATGCGTTGATTGCCGGCACACCTTGATTGTTCCAGATGGGGGATCCGAGGATAATTTCGTCATACTGTGAGGGATCCTTGTCGAAGGGCTTCAGCTTTGGAACGTGATGCATTACCACCTGCCCGCCGCCAACGAGAATTTGCGCCGCAAAGTTCTTGGGCATTGCCTTCACAGTATCTAGTTTTTGTAGATCAGCCCCCAGTCTATCTGCTACCTTCTGTGCAGCTTCTTCTGTGTTCCCGGAGAGGGAATAGTAAACTACCAGACGTTTCATGTTGCGTACCTCCAATGGTCTGATCTTGCATGATCGATTACAGTGTACCACTTTTTTCGAGTACCCGATATGAAACTTCCTCATAAAAACTCAAAGAGGGTTCAAATATCGCCCAAAAGAGTGCTAAAATAATTTAGTTAGGACCATTCCCAGACACTTTGCGATTTACTTCAAATCAGAGGAGGAATTCTATGGACGTCAATGAACTGATCCAAATGATCGATGGCAAGATGGAAGGTGGCGTGAGCCGTCTGAAGGTATCCTTTGATGAGGAACAGACGGACACTGTGAAAGAGCAGTACCACCATGGCCGCTGCGATGTGGGCAGTCCCTGGGCGAAGGGAACCGTCAGCAATTGTGACGCGGTGGATCTGAAGGACGAATAGGAGGATTGTATGATCACTGGTTTTATCATCTGGAGTCTGACTGCCCTTGTTCCGTTGGGCATCGGTATTTATGATTACAACGCCAAAAAGCCGGTAGGCTTCTGGACGGGTATCAATCCACCGGAAGTCACAGATGTGAAGAAATACAATCACGCTGTAGCCTGGATTTGGATCATATTTGCAGTGATCTTCGAACTTCTGGGGGTGCCACTGCTGACGTTGAAGCAGAATTCCGCCGGATTCGTCTGGACGATCCTGGGATCGGTAGCGCTGTGCATCGCCCTGATGGTCGCGTATGTGCAGATTGAGAGGAAATACAAGAAATAGCAGGATCACGGAGGCATCATCATGTTCCAACGTCATAATATCAATCGGGATGCATTTATGCTTCACGGGCCGCTGGCTCACCATGGGTACGACTGGTGGTGGCATTCTTTTACGGCTCAGGATGCAGAGACCGGAGAGGATAAGCCATTCTTTATTGAGTTTTACACCTGCAATCCCATGCGAGGGGAGGAAGAGCCCGTGCTGGGACAGCTTCCGGAGAACCGGGAGGCGGGAAAGTTCCCATCCTATTTGATGGTCAAAGTGGGAACCTGGGGGGAGGATCACATGCAGCTCCACCGGTTCTTTGGCTGGAAGGAAGTGAAGATCCGCCCGAAGGCACCCTACCATGTGAAGGCGGCGGATTGCTACGCATCTGAGACGAGACTCAAGGGTTCCGTCAGCATCACCCGGGAGGAGGCGGAGGCCCACCCGGAGTGGATGTGCGATGCCGGCGAGATGAGCTGGGATCTGAAGCTCCGAAAGGAGATTGCATTCAATGTGGGCTACGGGGCCAGCAAACCCCTGCGGGATGTGGAAGCCTTTGCCATGTACTGGCACGCGGAGGGCATGAAGACCCTGTACAAGGGCACCATCCGCTGCAACGGGCGGGAGTACATCGTCTCCCCGGACAAGAGCTACGGCTATGCGGACAAGAACTGGGGACGGGATTTCACCAGCCCTTGGGTCTGGCTGTCCTCTAACTGCCTCGTGAGCAAAACGACAGGCAAACAGCTGAAAAACAGCGTCTTCGATATCGGTGGCGGCCGGCCGAAAATCTACTTCGTGCCCCTGGATCGCCGTCTCCTCGGCGTGTTCTATTACGAGGGCAAGGAGTACGATTTCAATTTCTCCAAGCTGCACCTCCATGTGAAGACGGACTTTTCCTTCGAAGAGCAGGAGGATGTGGTAGTCTGGCATGTGCGCCAGGAAAACATTTACGGTGCCATGGAGACGGAAGTCTTCTGTCGCAAAGCGGACATGCTCTTCGTCAATTACGAAGCACCGGATGGCACGAAGCGCCACAACCGTCTCTGGAACGGCGGTAACGGCTGGGGCACCGTAAAGCTCTACGATAAGAAGGACGGCGAGTTTGTCCTGGTGGACGAGATCGAAGCGACTCACATTGGCTGTGAGTACGGGGAGTACGACCCGGAGTAAGGCGAGCCGGACGGCTGACCTTTGAAAAGGATGGATTTTAACGCATGTCGACAACCAGTATGACATTTTTGCTCATATTTTTGCCTCTGGCGCTGGTGCTGTACTATATCACTCCCGGACGGGTAAAGGAGGCGATGCTGCTTCTGATCAGTATCGTCTTTTATGCCATCGGCTCGCCGGAGTATATTGTGCTGCTGGCGGTGGCTACGGTACTGACGGTGCTGCTGGGACGCGGGATCGACAGATGCGGGGAGAGCGGCGCAGCCCGGAAAATCCTGCTGGTTCTGGGAATCCTCCTCAACCTGTCCCTGCTTGGGTACTATAAATACTCCGGTGCATTTTTCCGAGCCCTGAGCAGAGCAGGACTCACTGAGAATTCGGTAACAGACATCGCCCTTCCCCTGGGCATTTCTTTCTTTACCTTCAAGGCCATTTCCTATCTGGCAGATGTCTATCGAAAAAAGACAGAACTGTCAGGTAATCCGATCCGGGATGCTCTCTACCTCACCTTCTTTGCCCAGATACAGTCCGGCCCGCTGGCATCATACAGCGACATGACACTCGTGTCACAGAAAAGATTTGACGCAGACCTCTTCTCCGATGGCACCGTTCGCTTCCTCACGGGCTTTGGCAAGAAGGTTTTGCTGGCAGACACCCTGGTGAAGGTCACAAACGAAATCTTCTCCGCTCCCTTTGATACGGTTTCTACCCCGTACCTCTGGCTGGGTTCCTTGTGCTATTCCCTCCAGCTCTTCTTCGACTTCTCCGGTTACTCGGATATGGCCATCGGCATCACGGAGATGTTCGGCTATCACTGCCCGGAGAACTTTGACTACCCCTACACGACGGATTCGGTCAGCCGATTCTGGAGAAAATGGCATATCACCCTGGGAGCATGGTTCCGGGATTACGTCTATATTCCCATGGGCGGTTCCCGCAGCCCTCATCAATCCCGAGTGATCCTGAATCTTTTCATCGTCTGGCTTCTCACCGGTATCTGGCACGGAGCCAGCCTGAACTTCATCGCCTGGGGACTGGGATACTTCATCGTCATTTCCCTTGAGAAACTCCTGAACCTCCCCGGTCGGTTACGGACGAAAGCGGGAAAAGTCATCTACCGGATCCTCACCCTGTTCTTCATCAATTTCCAGTGGGTGCTGTTCCGGGCGCCGAGCCTCACCTATGGGCTGCAGTATATCAAGCGGATGCTGCTGCCGGTTCAAAATGAGATGGCAAATTGGAGAACTCTGTTCCTGCTGCGTGATTACGGATTCTTCATGGCAGCGGCGGTCCTCCTGTGTACCCCCGTTGTCCCGGCTGTCCGCGGCAAGCTGGAGAGCAGGCCCATCGCCCGGACCATCTACGATGCCGTGATCGGTCTTGTGATCCTCGCTGCCTTCGTCTGGGCGGTGTCCTTTGTGGTGGCCGGCCAGAACAATCCCTTTGTTTACGCTAATTTCTAAGAGGTGAACCGATGACTCGGGATAAGTATTTTGTGAAAAAAATCGTTGCCGTCGTCTTTCTGGCGGTGCTGGCTTTCAGCTTCCTGAAAAGCGGATCCTGGCAGGCGGTAGCCACCTTTGTTGCGTATCTGCAGCAGAGCGCTTCCGGTGGCGAGGGACCTCTCACCCTGGACGTGATCGAGACGAGTTTTGCCGGCGATGTGTGGAAACATAATGAACTGATCAATCTGAACGGCTACCTGGCAAACAAGCTGAACCAGCACGGGCAGTACAGTGATATGGGGCTGTATGTCATCGGCGATTGCTATATCGTGACCACATCTCCGGAAACCTCCACGGATTACGAGACGGAACAGACCGTGGCATTCCGTGATTTCCTCGAAGCAAATGGCGTCAACCTGCTTTATGTGAATGAGCCCACGAAGTATGTGGACGACAGCATCTTCCTGCAGGAGTTCGGCATCGAAAGCTACAGCAACCGGAACATGGACCTTTTCCTGAAGCGCCTTCGGGCGGCCGGTGTGAATGCGGTGGATCTCCGGGAGTGCATGGAGGCGGAAGGCATCAGTGTCTATGACATGTTCTACCGGACGGACCATCATTGGACCGTGCCCGCTGCGCTGTGGGCCACCGGGAAGATCGCGGAGGGCCTGAACACCTACTGTGGTTACAACACGGATCTTTCCTACTTTGACGAACAGAACTTCAACCGGACAGACTATCCGGAAGCCCTGCTTGGGGAGCAGGGAAGACTCCTGGCGCAGACTTACACCGGCTTGGACGACTATACGGAACTGAAGCCTGCTTATGAGACCGCTTATACCTTCAAAGCCGGCGATGGCAGTACCTATGAGGGCACCTTCGACAACTTTGTGGACGAGTCCTTCTACAATCTGGAAAACGACGTGTACGAGACTCCCCTTTGGCATTATTCCTATCTCCACTTGAACTGCATCAACAACAATGTGGAGTCCGGGAAGGTCCTGCTGGTGGGGGATTCTTACGATAATCTTACCCATGCCTTCCTGTCTCTGCAGGTGCATGAGGTGGACTTCATCTGTTTGAGAAACATTCCCGAGGACTTCAGCCTGAGGGATTACATCCTGGAAAACGGCTATGATACGGTGGTGGTGGCTTACGCTCAGTTCATGGTGGGGGCGCACGACGACCCGACATCCGCCAACTACTGTATGTTTGGATTTGATCAGTAAGGGGGACAAATCATGAATCAGAAGGAACGTATGCTTGCACATCTGCCCTACATGGCATGGCTGGACGGCCTCAGTGAGGAGCGCCTGGAGTGCAAAAAGAAGATCTATGAATTCAACAATCTGCCCCCGGAGCGCTGGGCGGAGAAGATGGATCTCCTGAAGGGTATTCTCGGCAAGACCGGAGAATGGCTGAATATTGAGGCTCCCTTCCACTGCGATTACGGATACAACATCGAAGTGGGAGAGAACTTCTTTGCCAATTACAATTTTATCGTTCTCGATGTGGGAAAAGTCCGCATTGGCAAGAACGTTCAGATGGGGCCCAACGTGGCCATCTACACCGCGGGGCACCCGATCCATCCCGTTTCCCGGAATTCCGGCTATGAATACGGTATGGACATCACCATCGGTGACAATGTGTGGATCGGTGGAAGTACCTGTATCATGCCCGGGGTCACCATCGGAGACAACGTGGTCATCGGCGCCGGAAGTGTGGTGACGAAGGACATCCCGGACAATATGATCGCTGTGGGCAATCCCTGCCGCGTGGTGCGGGAGATCACGGACGCGGATCGGGAATACTATTACCGTGACCGGAAGTTCGATGTGGAGGACTACTGGACCCGGGGACTTACAGTGACAAACGGCGGCGAGTAAATGCTCCGGGAGATTCGGAAGAAGCCTGACAGTTCGCAGGAACTGAAAACATAAGGGTACAGGGGGAGAGAAAATGGGACGTACGATTTATGTAAAAGCAGATGCTTCCCGGGAAGGTAACGGAAGCAGGGAGATGCCCTTCCGGCACATCAACGATGCCGCGCAGGTGGCAAAGCCGGGAGATGAAGTGCTGGTGGCACCCGGCATCTACCGGGAGGCTGTTCGGCCGAAGAATGCAGGAACCGAAGAGGCGCGGATCACTTACCGTTCGGAGAAGCCTTTGGGCGCAGTCATCACCGGAGCGGAGCTTCTGACGGGCTGGAAGAAGCACAAGGGCACCGTCTGGACTGCCCGGGTGGCAAACAGCATCTTCGGGGATTACAACCCTTACAAGACCATGGTCTGCGGTGACTGGTACTTCGCACCCCCGGTGCGTCATACGGGAGCAGTGTTCCTGGATGACCGGATGATGTATGAGACGGTAACGCTGGAAGAGTGCATCAAGGGCGAGGCGGAGAACACTGCCTGGAATAAAGAAGAGTCCCGTTTCAAATGGTACACCGAGCAGGACGGGGAAGAGACTGTGTTGTACGCGAATTTCCACGAGCTGGATCCCAACACCCGGAAGGTGGAGATCGCGGTGCGCCGGAATTGCTTCATGCCCGACAAGAACGAGGTGAATTACATCACCGTCAGCGGCTTCGACATCAACAAGGCTGCCACCACCTGGGCACCTCCGGCGGCGTATCAGGACGGCATGATCGGTCCTCACTGGAGCAAGGGCTGGATCATTGAGGACTGCGAGATCAGCAACAGCAAGTGCTGCGGCATTTCCCTCGGAAAATATCTGGATCCGGAAAATGACATGTACTTCACGAAGCGGCATGTGAAGAGTCCCACCCAGATGGAGCGGGATGCAGTGTGCCGCGGCCAGTACCACGGCTGGGTGAAGGAGCGCATCGGACATCACATCGTCCGCCGCTGCAACATCCACCACTGCGAGCAGACCGGAATCGTGGGCCGTATGGGAGGCGTCTTCTCCATCATCGAGGACTGCCACATCCATCATATCTGCAATTCCCAGCAACTGGGCGGCGCGGAGACCGCCGGCATCAAGCTGCACGCCGGTATCGATGTCACCATCCGCCGGAACCACATCCACCACTGCATCATGGGTGTGTGGCTGGATTGGGAGGCTCAGGGAGCCCGGGTGACTCAGAATCTCATGCATGACAACCATCGCCCCGAGGGCGTTCCCTGGGCGCCGGGAGCCATGTTCAACTGCGATGTGTTCGTGGAAGTGGGCCACGGCCCCACCCTCATTGACAACAATATCCTGCTGTCCAAGGTGTCCCTCACCATGCCCAGCGAGGGCATCGCCTGCGTCCACAACTTGATGCTTGGAGCCTTCAGCCTCATCAACTCCGGCGTGGACAGTATCATCAACGGCCAGCGGGAGCCCCGGTACACGCCTTATCATATCCGGCACCGCACCGAGGTGGCGGGCTTCATGACCATCCTCCACGGCGATGACCGGATCTACAACAACATCTTCATCCAGCATCATACGGTGGAGGATCCCAAGAAGACACCTCAGGATGCGGATTATATGGAAGTGGGAACTGCACCTTTCGATATCTTCCCTACCTATGAAGATTGGTACAAGCCCTTCGATACCGAGGGGCTGCCGGATATGGGTGCTCTGTCGGAGCCTCACTTCGGACACCTCCCCGTATGGGTTGCAGGCAATGCGTACTTCAACGGATCCACCGTTTCGAAGCATGAGAAGGGTGGATATGTGGATAAAAAGAGCAAGGTTACGGTAGAGCTTGTGGAAAAGAATGGTTCTTACACCTTGAAGACCAATGTGCTCTCCAAGGTGAAGGACTTCCGCGTGGGAATCCTTACTTCCGATGCCCTGGGCCTGGCTTTCGAGCCGGAACAGCGCTTCGAGAACCCGGACGGTACCGACATCATTTTCGACCGTGACTACTCCGGTGGCCACCGCGGTGTCAGCGCAATGCCCGGACCCTTCACGGACGAGAAGACGGCAGCAAGGGTACTGTGGAAGGATTGAGAGGATCACAGGATCCGTGATGAATAATTCGCAATGGCATTGCGGTGCTCGGATCCCATGGTGTGGACATAATTCCGCAAGACGGTTTCCACATTGTCGCCCATGATCTCGGAGATGACTTTTACATTCTCCTGAGAACCGAGAATGGTGTTGGTGGCAAAGGAGTGGCGACAGTCATAGAGGCGGATCAATGGAAGAAGCATCATGTCCGGGTCTGAATCCGAGATCCGGCTGTTGTGCTTCAGGATCATGTTTCGAAAAGCACGGCTGTAGCTCCCGGGCGTGATGGGGGCTCTGTTTGGAAAAGTGAACAGAAAAGGAGCAGGCTCATTTCCGGTATACCCCTGGGAATGAGCCTTTTTCTGCAATGTTTCGAATATTTGAGGGTAGATTGCGACCCGACGGTGACTCTGATGCGTTTTCATGTCAGTCAGATTGCCGTATTTGTTGAGTCCGCGTTCCAGGGAGATGGTCTGGTCCGGGTTAAGATCGGTGGTGAACATTCCACAGACCTCCCCCGGACGCAATCCGGCGGAGAAAGAAAGCAGGAACATTTCGAAGTAAACAGAAGACTGAACTTCCGGAAGAGAAAGAAAGTATCGGATCTGGGCTTCGGTCCAGGTTGTTTTTGGTTTGGGGGTCACGCGGCTTTTTCGGATTTCTTTGCAGGGATTGGATTCCAGCAGGTGAAGGGGAGACACAGCAAAATCCACGATCATGGAAAGCAGAAGGAGGGCTTTGTTGGTCGTGGATGCGGAGTGGGTTTCCGATATCTGGTTTTTGATCTGCTGGATATCCAGGGGAGAGAGTCTCTGGACCGTGCGATCAGATATCAGAGGCACCAGAATGCCATTGTAGTAACCTTCGAGACCACGAAACGTGCTCTCGGCGTAGTCTGGTTTCCGGGAGAGGAACCAGAGAGTAGCGAGTTGGGGAAGAGTAATGGCGGGATTGCTCGAATGTGTTGTCATAATGTCCCTCCTGTGCAGTAATGTAATGTTTGGTAACCTCTTCATTATGAGATCAGTAGTGGCGAGGATGCAACATGAAGAGGGGGAGATTATGGGGGAAAAACAAACCCCTCCGCACCTTGCGGTGGGAGGGGGATGTTCGTGCTGTTTCATGTTTTATCACTTAAAATACTTGAACCCTTTACGTCCATGTATTAGGCTATTTGATCAAAAATTATTAAGTGACGAGTTAAACATTACTCCTGAACCAGAGGATAGATGTCATACTTGACAACGATCTTCAGTTTATCGGTATCAGTCCAGGAAGTAGCTACTTTTGCAGGGTTAGCCAGCGTACCGGAGAAGGTCAGCGTAGCTTCTGCTGCTGCACTGACGGTCGTGCCGTCAGACTCAAACGTTGCTGCAGGGAACTTAGCAGTCGGTCTGTAATCATCGGTTTTCTGAGTATACTTGTGTGCAAGGTCTACGGAATAAGCAGCAGCGGGAGCCTGCTTATTATCAGTGAAAGTAAGTCCGGTACCAGCGATTGCAACATTCAGCTTTACCCACTTGGTGGTAAGATCCTTGGTCTCAGTATCCTTAGCAACCATAACAGCGCCGGTAGCAGTTGTAGTGAAAGTAGCATCAACCTTTACAGGTACGTTACTCTCGCTCTTGATTGTATAGACAGGAGAAACGATCTGAGCTTTTGCAGCCTCAGTGCCTGTCGCGATCTCAGTGCTGACGCCTGGTACCTCCGCAATGGGAGTGTCGATGCCATAAGGGTTAAGGATAACCTTGGGGCTGGCAGGGACAACCATCTTTACGATAGGAGCCTTGAACGTGGTGTTAATCTCAGTGGAAGTGGTGTAAACACCCTTTCCGTTGTTCTCGATGGTAGCTGTTCCAGCGGGAGTGGTAGAGCTACTAGATCCGCTGCTAGCGAATGCTACCATGGAAGAGCCCATGATCATTGTTGTTGCCATTGCGACTGCTAAAATTCTTTTAACTTTCATTCTTTTATCCTCCTTGATATAAGTTGTGTAAAACACTACTTTAGCACCTAGTTTTCAGTTTGTACGGATAATGTGATCCCGGCGGCTACCGTACCGATTTCCGTGGAATGATCATCATCAATCTGGTGATAAACCAGAGTGCAACGGTGATCACCATCAGTCAACGGCTCATAAGTCGTAAAGGTCTGAAGAACCGATCCAACCGGAACTAATCCGGAACGATAAACCTCTTCGTCGTTTTCGTCCAACAAGATGATGTAAACATCGTACCGATTCTCTGCAGCATTCGCGATGTAACAACTGAAGGTTTGGCCATCGGAAGAAAAAGCTACAACAGACAGTTCCAACGCGATGCTACCGGAATCAACCTTTGCTTCTTCTGCTGCTCGACGAGCTGCCTCTTCTGATGTGATAACACCAGCCTCATATGCAATCTGCCCACCGGGAAGTTTTTCCTCTACTTCTGATTCTTGTGTGCTGCTGTTGTCGCGGGACAGAAGCAATGAAAAAGTTGTGTGAATTGAACATGAAAATTGCGTGAATATGATGCAAATTGCTTTAACGATACAGATAGATAAAGTGAAAGCTTCATTGTTTTTAGATATGTAAGGGCTTACATGGAACCTGATGGATTGACTTTCGAAAAGAAAATCCGTAAAATATTTATACTAATCAAGGCGTACGCTGGAAACTTTTTTTTAACGGGCCCTAAAGTTTTCGAAATCTACGCCGATACAACAAATGAACGAACGATGAAGGGGGCGTTACCCATGGGAAACGAGAGTGAGTTTTCTTCGACAGTAGAGCCGGAGAAAAAAGGCAAAAAGTCCAAAGGCCTTTTGATCATCATCGTCATTTTGTTAGTTTTGTTGATCGGTACGGTGGCTGGTGCGACGGCACTGCTTCTGTCCCGCGACGACAACAGCACTGAAAACACAGAAGTAACGGAAACGCTTCCCGGAGGCCAGATAGGCTTTGAAGCCGGTGTCATCACCACTGCGGAAGCCGCTCAACAGGCAGCGGAAGCAGCAAAAGTTGCATCCGGAAGTATCGCGTTGGAACTTTCAGTCACGGCCTTCTCCACAGATGGTCAGACTTTCAGTTGCTACATTGCTAATGCAGTGGAGAACCGTTACGACGTTTATTTCATTTTGTTGGATGAGAACGATGAAGAGATTTATCGTTCTGGACTTGTTCCGGTGGGTTCGGTCTTGCAGACATTCCAGACCGTTGAACCTCTTTCCAAGGGGGATCATCGCTGCACATTGGTTTATCACCAGATCGATGATGATCACCAGACGGAGCTCGGTACGGTGGCAGCCGGCATTACCTTGACCGTACAAATTGAAGACTAGGTGCTGAAGTAGTGTTTTACACAACTTTTTATCAAGGAGGATAAAAGAATGAAAGTTAAAAGAATTTTGGCAGCCGCTATGGCAACAACAATGATTCTCGGAACATCTATGGTAGCTTTCGCAACTGAGCCTGCAGTTACAGCAGACATCGTTGATAACGGCAAGGGCGTTTACAGCACATCCGTTACGACAGATACCACGTTCCAGGCTCCCATCGTTAAGGTGATCGTTCCTACGGCTACTCCTGTTTATCTGAATCCTTACGGCATCGCAACAACCATTGCTGCTGTAGAAGGCGTTAACGCTGCAGTCACCAATAGCAAGGCACAGATTGTTGCAGCTACCTACAAGATTCAGAATATGAGTAACGTTCCTGTAAAGATCGACGCTGCAATCACCACTACCGCTACCGGCGCAGTTCTGCTTGCATCCGATGCTACAACAGAGAACCTCACCACCAAGTGGGTTAAGGTTAGCGCTTCCATTAAGGGTGCAACCGGAGTTACTACGACTCCTGCAGCAGGCGTTACCATGGATCTGGCTCACAAGTACACCGGCAAGAACGATGATGTAAGACCTACTCTGATCGTTCCTGCAGGCACCAGCATCGCTAAGAATGCTGACACCGGCGCTATCACCGGTACTGCTACTATCGCTGAGCTGTCCTTCACCGGTTCCCTGAACAGCCCCGCAAACGTTGCCACCGCATGGACTGACACTGACAAACTGAAGATCGTTGTGAAGTATGACATCTATCCTCAGGTTCAGGCAGCAGAATAATGAAATTAACGTATCGCTATAAAGAATTTGGTTCACAAACCCAATACACGGAAGTAACGGGACAAATATTTAATAGTGATAAAACATGAAACAGCACAAATGGAACCCTCCGCACCGAAAGATGTGGAGGGTTTCGTTCGTTTATAAAGTTCCCTTAATTTTCGCTGTACCGCCGCCGATATACAATATGAAGTATTGTAGTGATTCATGGAATCCGATTGTCTCGAATACAGGGAAGGAATTCTCCGGAAGGCGGCACGTATGGTGATCCAGCACAACCTGAGCGCGATGAACGCGACGAGACAACTGAATATGGTTAATTCCGCCTTTGCCCATTCGGTGGAAGTCCTTTCCTCCGGCTACCGCGTTAACCGTGCGGCAGATGATGCGGCCGGGCTGGCGATTTCGGAGAAGATGCGCCGGCAGATCCGGGGACTGACACAGGCTTCCCGGAATGCGCAAGATGGTATCTCCATGGTTCAAACGACGGAGGGCGCGCTGAACGAAGTGCACGATATGCTGCAGCGGATGAACGAGCTGTGCATACAGGCGGCCAATGACACCAACACCACGGAAGATCGTGCCTATATCCAGCAGGAGATTCATGCCCTGCAACAGGAGCTGGACCGGGTGGGCGATGCCACAGAGTTCAACACCATCAAGCTCCTGAAGGGACTACCCCAGAATACCGGCTATGCCATGCCCCCGGACGTCACCATCAATGGCGGGTCTCCCGGATATATCACGTACGGCTCCGATTCGAATTCTGTTCTCTATGTGCTGAACTCCCTGCCGGAGAACGGAGATATCATTGGTGTTACCACCGGCGATACCACAGTCTATTATGAAGTGGGAAAAACTGCCGGCCCGGATGATACGGTGGATGGCACCAGTCCCGGAACTGCGTTACCTACCACAGTGGGCGGAGCGTATTCCTCCATCGCCACATCTCTTACCCGTGCCAATGTAGCGCAGGATGATGTGGAGCAGGTGACGGTATCCTACCTCTCCTCCGGTGAACATGCGGGAGAGTTCCGGATCCGCTTTGACGGACCGCTTCCTGTGAATCTTCAAGTTGGCACGGAGAAGGATCAGACTCTGCGTTTCTTATTATATGAAACAAACGCAGCTTCCCTTGGCGTGGATCAGATTGATGTCAGCGGGGCAGATCCCGCCGGTGCAATGAATGGTATCGACCTGGTAAAGAACGCAATCTCCATCAACTCTTCTCACCGGGCGGCCCTGGGCGCGGTGCAGAACCGCCTGGAGCACACCATCCGCAACCTGGACAATGTGGTAGAGAATACTACCGCCGCCGAGTCCCGTATCCGGGATCAGGAGATGGGGCAGGCGATGGTAGAGATGGCAAAACACAACATCCTCACTCAGGTAGGCCAGACCATGCTGTCACAGGCAAACCAGACCCAGCAGGGTGTGCTCAGTCTCTTACAATAATATGAGGAGAGAGATAATTATGAAAAACCTGAAGAAGTTCACCTTGATCGCAGCAATTGTAGGAGCCGTCGGATGCCTTACCGGATGCGTCTTTATGAGCAAGACCAGCTATCTGTATGACAACAGCGAGAATTACACCGCCGGCAATCGGGAGATTTCGGATACCATCACTGTCATCGATCTGGATTACCTGTCCGGAGATGTCACGCTGGTGACCACTGACAGCAATGTCACATCCATCGTCGAGACTTCCAAGAAGGACGTGGACGATAAGAGAAAGGTTCACACCTGGGTGGAAGGAAATACGCTGCATGTGCGGTACTGCGCATCTGCACGGGCTTTGGACCTGAATAATCTTGGCAAGAAGCTGGCCATCATGCTGCCCGCCGGAACGGATCTTTCCAATGTGGAGCTGAAGGTGACTTCCGGTGATATCCGTGCCGAGGGATTCAATACTGACACGTTCGTCATCAAGGCTACCAGCGGTGATGTGAAAGTGGATCTGTCCGCGAAGACTGCGGAGATTACGGTCACCTCCGGAGATATTCTCTTCAAGCAGACCGGGGACAGCGACTCCGTGGTGATCAAGACCACCTCCGGGGAAGTTACCGCCGAGGTGGAGCATGTCACTACCACGGATATCGTTGTGACTTCCGGAAACATTGATGTGTCTGCAGATTATGTGGAGACCATCCATGTGGATGCTCTCAGCGGGGACAGCACCTACAGCTTCCGTCAGGTACCGGATCTGTCCGACATCGATGCGACGTCCGGCAATATCACCGTTTATCTGCCCGAGGATGCAGACCTGACTGCTACCTTCGATAAGACCAGCGGAGACATTTACTACGAGCTTCCCTTTGCACAGAAGGACGGACATTACATCTGCGGCAGCGGCACGAAGCAGATGAGCCTGAAGACTACCTCCGGCGATATCCGGGTGAAGTACCTGAATGCACAGTAAGTAGTCCAAAGAAAAGAACAAGCACGAAAAAGGCGGGGCCACAGGGTCTCGCCTTTCCTATTTCCTTGAAAAAACTCTAATTTTAGCCTATTGTATGAATAGTGGGTATTCATTTCGGCAGATGGAAACTGCCGGCTTTGAGGGGGCATTCAATATGGAAATGACTTTGCGCTGGTACGGCAGCGAGTACGATACGGTAAAGCTCTGGCAGATCCGCCAGATCCCGGGGGTGAAGGGGGTCATCACCACCCTCTACAACAAGCAGGCCGGAGAGCTTTGGACCCGGGAGGAGATCCGGGGGCTGAAGGAGGAAGTGGAAGCAGCCGGCATGCACATCGCGGGCATCGAATCCGTCAATGTTTCTGACGCCATCAAGGCGGCCACGCCCGAGCGGGATCTTCACATTGAGAATTACATTCAGACTCTGGAGAATCTGGGCAAAGAAGACATCCACATGGTCTGCTACAATTTCATGCCTGTCTTCGACTGGACCCGGTCGGAGCTGGCCCGGAAGCGGGAGGATGGTTCGACTGTCCTTGCTTATACGCAGGAAGCCATCGATGCCATCGTACCGGAGGAAATGTTCCAATCCATTTCCGGAGATATGAACGGCAGCGTGATGCCCGGCTGGGAGCCGGAGCGCATGGCCCGGGTGAAGGAACTGTTTGAACTCTACAAGGATATCGACGAAGAACAGCTCTTCGCGAATCTGGTGTACTTTCTGGAGGCCATCATGCCGGTATGCGGGAAGTACGATATCAAGATGTCGATCCATCCGGATGACCCCGCGTGGCCGGTCTTCGGGCTGCCCCGCATCATCAATAACGAAAAGAACATTCTGCGCCTCATGAAGGCAGTGGATGATGTACACAACGGTGTGACCTTCTGCTCCGGATCCTACGGCACCAGTCTGGACAACGACCTGCCCCACATGATCCGGGCCCTGGAGGGGCGGATCCATTTCGCCCATGTGCGGAATCTGAAGTTCCTGTCCCCCACGAATTTCGAGGAGGCAGCCCACCTGTCCTCCGACGGAACCTTCGATATGTATGAGATCGTCCGGGCTCTCTATGAGACGGGTTTCGACGGCCCTATCCGTCCGGATCACGGACGGATGATCTGGGGCGAGGTGGCCATGCCGGGGTACGGACTGTACGATCGGGCGCTGGGAGCCGCGTACATCAACGGACTCTGGGAAGCAGTGGAAAAGAGCCACGAACGCAGAGTGTGAGGGACCCCTGACAGGGAATGCTCTGTGAGATATGGCTGTTGATCGGATGTCGAAATCGAGGGGAACACAATGAGACTAAACGATGAGAATCTGCACATACCGGATTGGCGCGCGAAGGGTTATCACATCCCTTCCTACGACCGCGCGGCCATGATCCGGGAGACCGTAGAGCACCCCGCCTGGGTCCACTTCGGCGCAGGCAATATCTTCCGTGCTTTTCAGGCGAACCTCGCCCAGCGGATGCTGGATGCCGGGGAGAGCACACGGGGTCTGACGGTTGTGGAAGGCTTTGATTACGAGATCATCGAGAAGATGTACCGCCCTCATGACAACCTGTCCATCCTCGTAACCCTGAAAGCGGATGGCAGTGTGGAAAAAAGCGTCATCGGCAGCATCGCGGAGTCCTGCATTCTAGACTCGGAAAATGATGAGGAATTCAGCCGCCTGAAGGAGGTCTTCCGGGCGGATTCCCTGCAGCTGGCCACCTTTACCATCACGGAAAAAGGCTACAGCCTGACGGATCCCGCCGGAGAACCGCTACCGGCCATCAAGGCAGATTTCGAAGCGGGTCCCGCAAAGCCCGCCAGCTATCCGGGCAAGGTGGCTGCCCTCCTGTATGAGCGCTTCGAAGCCGGCGCGAAACCCATCGCCATGGTGAGCACGGATAACTGCTCTCACAACGGCGATAAACTGCACAGCGCCATCAAAGCCTTTGCAGAGGCCTGGACAAAGAACGGCAAGGCGGCAGCAGGCTTCCTTTCCTATACTGAAGACGAATCGAAGGTCTCCTTCCCCTGGTCCATGATCGATAAGATCACGCCTCGTCCGGACGATTCGGTGCAGCAGATCCTGGCCGCGGACGGTGTGGAGGATCTGGAATCCGTGGTGACCTCGAAGAAGACCTGGGTGGCGCCCTTTGTGAATGCGGAGGAAAGGGAGTACCTTGTCATCGAGGACAAGTTCCCCAACGGACGCCCCGCGCTGGAGAAGGTGGGGGTTATCTTCACTTCCCGCGAAACCGTGGACAAAGTAGAACGGATGAAGGTCTGCACCTGCCTGAACCCGCTGCACACTGCACTGGCCATCTACGGTTGCCTCCTGGGGTACACAAAAATCTCCGACGAGATGCAGGATCCCGATCTGGTGCGGCTGGTGGAACGCATCGGTTATACAGAGGGACTCCCCGTGGTGACGGACCCCGGGGTGATCCGACCGAAGGAATTCCTGGACACCGTGCTCCGGGTGCGCATCCCCAACAAATTTATGCCAGACACGCCCCAGCGCATTGCCTGCGACACTTCCCAGAAGCTTGGCATCCGCTTCGGCGAGACCATCAAGGCCTATCTTGCTTCTGACGCTCTGAACATCGACAGCCTCACGGGCATTCCTCTGGTCCTTGCGGGCTGGCTCCGGTACCTTATGGGCGTAACTGACGGGGGCGTCACATTCGAACCCAGCCCCGACCCGCTGCTGGAGCGGGCGCAAAGCTACGTGCGTGACATAAAACTCGGCGAAACAAATCGTGATAACGTGCGGGCAGCAGTGCTCCCGCTGTTAAAAGACAAGGACATCTTTGGCGTGGATCTGGAGGCAGCAGGTCTGTCCGACCGGATCCTGGATGACTTCATGAAGCTGATCAAGGGGCAAGGCGCGATCCGGGAGGGATTGTCATGTATCGAGTAGTCATCGGCATCCAAGTACTCAGTATTCTAATGCTGCTGGCCGAGAGCTGGGTGGTCTTCAAATACTGGCGCGGAAGGCTTAACGCCTATCTGTTTCTAGGGTGCATCGCCACCCTCATCAACAACATCGGCTACCTGATGGAGCTTACCAGTCATTCTCAGGAAGCTTATTTCACTGCGCTGAAAATGTCTTATTTGGGAAGGGTCTGGATTTCCTTCGCCCTTCTGCTCTTTATTGCGGAACTCATTCATGTTCCCATTCCCAAACCCGTTGTGGGTTTTCTGGCTTTTGCCAGCATGTTCACGTACGTCATCGTCGTCACCACAGAGTACACGGGACTTTACTACAAGAGCGTCGTCTTCCGGATGGAGGGGGACTTCCCGGTATACGACCATCAAAGTGGTATCTGGCATAACATCTGGACAGCCGTTATGGCCCTGTATATCCTGGTGGGGGTCTGTTTCCTCGTGTATGCAAGGCGCAAGGCCAAATCCGGGATGGAAAAGAGCCGGATGCTCATGGTTTTATTTGCCGTATTGATCCAGGGCGTACTGGTCATCATCCAGATGCTGCGCCTGATCCCCTTCATCGGCAATGTTTACGACATCACCATGCTCAGCTTCCCCATCGCAGCCATCTTCATGTTCATCGCCATCGTCCGGTATGATCTGCTGGACACGGAGCGTCTGGCGAAGGATTACGTCATCGACGAACTGTCCCAGGGCATCATCGCCACGGATCAGAACGGCAAGGTGATCTTCTTCAACAAGCCGGCAGTAGAGCTGTTCCCGAAGTTGACCGAGGAGCCCCGGGAAGTGGTGGATTTCCTGAAAGAATCCATCAAGAGCGGAACCCATCTGGAGCTGGGAGACCGGATGTTTTCTCCCATAAAAAATACCCTGTATCAGAACCGGGACAAGGCCGGTTCCATCTATGCCCTCATCGATGATACCGAGCAGTATCATTACATGGAGGAACTGAAGGAACAGCGGAGCATTGCAGACCACGCCAACCGGGCAAAGTCTGTCTTCCTCGCCAACATGTCCCATGAGATCCGTACACCCATCAACGCTGTGCTGGGCATGGATGAAATGATCCTGCGGGAGACGGCCGAACCGGACACTCGAACTTATGCAGAAGATATCCGCCGGGCCGGTCAGACCCTGCTTAGCCTCGTGAACGACATACTCGACCTGTCCAAGATCGAGCAGGGCAAGATGGAGATCCTTCCCACCCGTTACGAGATGGCCTCCCTCCTCGGGGACCTCATCAATATGATCGCTCCCCGTATCGAAGCCAAGGGGCTTGGGCTGGAAGTCCAAGCGGAACCCGGGCTGCCGCATCTCCTCCTTGGGGATGAGATCCGCATCCGTCAGATCATCCTGAATCTGCTGACCAATGCTGTGAAGTACACGGAAAAAGGCAGAGTCCGTCTCGACATCGGATTCAAGGATCTCAGCGACCGGGATATCCTGCTGCAGGTCCGGGTCTCTGACACCGGCATCGGCATGAAGGAAGAAGACATCGAAAAACTCTTCGTTCCCTACACCCGCCTGGAGGAAGAGCGGAACCGGGCCATTGAGGGCACGGGGCTGGGCATGAGCATCGTCCAGCAGCTTCTGTTCCTGATGGGAAGCCGGCTGCAGGTTGAAAGTGTCTACGGGGCGGGCTCCGTATTCTCCTTTGAGATCCGGCAGGAAGTCATCAGCCGCAAGCCCATGGGGGATGTGAGCCGCTTTACTTCACGGGCGGAGAAGTCCGAGGAATACCGGGAGCTTTTCCACGCGCCGGATGCGCGGATCCTGGTGGTGGACGATACGGAAGTCAATCTGACAGTAATGACGAATCTTCTGAAGCGCACGAAGGTCCGGGTGGACAAGGCCCTTTCCGGAAAAGAGGCGCTTGCACTGACGGAGAAGACGGAATATGACATCATCTTCATCGATCACATGATGCCGGAAATGGACGGTATCGAAGTGCTGCATCGTATGCAGGAACAGCGGCCGGAGGCTTACACGGTCTACATCGTGCTGACTGCCAACGCAATCACGGGAGCCCGGGAGATGTATCTCGAGGAGGGCTTCGCGGATTATGTGTCGAAGCCGGTGAATGGACGCAAGCTGGAAGAGATGATCCTGAAATACCTTCAGAAGGAGAAGATCCTGAAGAAGGATGCTTCGGACAGCGGAATTCCCGGGAAAGCGGACGGCGCAGATGCCCCGAAGGCCGGCGGATCCGCTTCGGAGGAGAGCATCCGGCAGGAAATCCGGCGAGAGGATTCCGAACCGGAGACTTCAGATCCATCAGCCGAGATTCCGGAATGGCTCTACCAGGTGGAGGATCTGAATCCTGCAGATGGCATCCTTAACTGCGGTTCGGAAGATGGCTACCTTCCGGTGCTGGAAGTCTTCCATAAAACGGCGGAATCCAATGCGGAAGAGATCGACCGCTATTACCGTGAGGGTGATCTGAAAAACTACACCATCAAGGTCCACGCCCTGAAGAGCTCGGCCCGTATCATCGGTGCCGCAAAGCTCTCCGAACTGGCACTGGAACTGGAGATGGCGGGGAAAGAAGAAAATATGGACCGGATCCGGCAGGATACCGGACGGCTGCTGGAGATGTACCGGACCCTGGACAATGCGCTGAAAGCACTGGATCCGGAGGAAGAGGATCTGAAGGAGCTGCCGGATTCCATGCGGAAGGAAGCCTTCCAGACCATATCGGAGATCACAGAACTCATGGATTATGGTATGATGGAAGGGATTCTGAAGGATCTGAGGGGATATCGGCTGAAAAAAGAGGATGCCGATGCGGTTTCGAGGATGGAGAAATGCCTGCTGCAGCTGGACTGGGACGGAATCCGGGTCGCATTACAGGAGATACAGTAACCGGAGGGGAGCATGGAAAATAATACACCGAGAAAGGTAATGGTGGTGAGTGCCACCGAGAGTTTTCTGGCGAAGAGCCTGGTGGACAAGCTGAAGGGGGAGGAACTGGACACGATCCACGTCTTCGGCGACATCACGGAGCTTGAGAAGGTCCGGCGCGGGATCGAGCTGATCATTCTCTACATGGGTGAAGATCTGGATGAAAAGAGCGACATTCTGGTTTATCTGAAGGATATGGCGGAGGAACTGGATGTGCGGTTCGTCGTCATCGGCGATAACCGCCAGCGGGATACAGTGACGCAGATCATCCCGGAGACACTGATCCTGGAATGGTTTAACCGGCCGCTGCAAATGGACAAGCTTCTGAAGTGCGTCACCACCTTTATGGAGGAGAACACCGGCAACAATCGGAAGCGCACCATCCTTATCGTGGACGATGATATCACCTACATGCGCACGATTTACGGGTGGCTGAAGGATCAGTATCACATTGGTATGGCCCAGAACGGCGCCCAGGCCATCGGATATCTTACCAGGAACAAGGCGGATCTGGTGCTGCTGGATTACGAGATGCCCATCATCAACGGGCCTACCGTGCTGCAGATGCTGAAGAGCGATGATGATACAGTCCGCATCCCCATCATGTTCCTCACGGGGCATGGAGACCGGGAAAGGGTCCTGTCCGTGGTGTCTCTGGAGCCGGCGGATTACATCTTGAAGACCATCACCCGGGAACAGCTGCTGGAGAAGTTGAACAAGTTCTTCGAGAAGCAGGCACCCGTGGCGGGATAACAAAAGAACAAAACAGGAAAGGCGAGGCTGCCATGGCCCCGCCTTTTTCCTGCTTGTCATTCCCCTGCGTCTCTTATAAAATGAAAAAGACTGTGAAACTCAAGGAGGTACCGCATATGCAGGATAAATTACCCAAGCGGTCTGAGGTGGCGGAAGAGCTCACCTGGAGACTGGAAGACATTTATGCCGACGAAAGCGCATGGGAGCAGGACATTCCCAAGGCGCAGAGCAAGGCAGACGGGATCGCCGCTCTGGCCGGCAAGCTGGCTGAGAGTGCAGAGAACCTCTACAAGGCACTGTGCCTGTATGAGGAGGGCGTAGACATCATGATGAAGGTCTACAAGTATGCCCACATGCGCTTCGATCAGGACACCGCCGATCCCAAGTATCAGGCCATGGATCAGAAGGCTATGACTGCCATGGTTCAGCTGGAGGAGAAGACTTCCTTCCTGAATCCCGAGATCCTCGAGATCTCCGATGAGAAGATGGCGGCATTCCGCGCTGAGAAGCCCGAACTGGCTCACTTCGATGTGACCATCCGGGAAATCCGCCGCATGAAGCCCCACACCCTGAGCAAGGAGATGGAGTTGATGCTGGCATCCGCAGGCGAGATCCTGCGCGCTCCCGAGAAGAGCTACTCCATGCTGTGTGATGCGGATCTGAAATTCCCCTCCGTTACCGATTCCGAGGGCAAGGAAGTTCAGCTTTCCAACGGCCGCTTCGTACCCGTTCAGATGTCCAAGGACAGAGAGCTGAGAAAGAGAGCATTCGAGGCATTCTACAATCGCTATGCGGAGTTCAAGAACACCTGGGCTGCTGTCTATGACAGTGAAGTCAAGTCCCGCATCTTCATCGCCAAGGCGAGAAAGTACAACTCCAACTTCGAGGCAGCTGTCGACGGCAACGATGTGGATCCCGCAGTCTGCGACAGACTCATCGAGAGCATCCACAACGGCTTCGACAAGATGCACCGCTATGTGAAGCTGAGAAAGAAGCTGCTGGGCGTGGACGAGCTGCACATGTACGATGTGTATGTTTCCATGATCCGCGACTTTGAGATGGAAGTCAGCTATGAGGAAGCAAAGGAGCTGTCCCTGAAGGCTCTGGCACCCCTCGGCGAGGACTACCTGAAGATCGTGAAGGAGGCTTACGAGAACCGCTGGATCGATGTGGTGGAGAACGAAGGCAAGACCGGCGGAGCTTATTCCAACGGCGTCTACGGCGTACACCCCTACATGCTGCTGAACTACAACAACACCCTGGAGGATGTCTTCACTCTGGTACACGAGATGGGACACTCCATGCACACCTGGTACTCCGATCACGCTCAGAGCATTCTGGATTCCGAGTACAAGATCTTCGTGGCAGAAGTTGCCTCCACCACCAACGAGGTACTGCTGTATCACTATCTGAAGGATCACGCACAGTCCAAGGAAGAGAAGGCATTCATCATCAACCACTTCCTGGAGAGCTTCAAGGGAACCATGTTCCGCCAGACCATGTTCGAGGAGTTCGAGCGCAAGACCAACGCTATGGCAGAGGCAGGCGAGGCACTCACTGCCGAGTCCATGTCCAACTGCTACCTTGAACTGAACAAGGCATACTTCGGAGAGGATATGGTATCCGACGATCTCATCGCTTACGAGTGGTGCCGCATCCCTCACTTCTACTACAACTTCTATGTATATCAGTATGCTACCAGCTTCGCAGCTGCAGTGGCCATCGCCGATCGCATCCTCAAGGAGGGCGCACCGGTTGTGGAGCAGTACAAGAAGTTCCTCAGCGGCGGCTGCACCCAGGATCCTGTCAGCTTGCTGAAGATCGCAGGTGTGGATCTTACCACCGCACAGCCCATCGAGGACGCTCTGAAGGTCTTCGACGAGGCGATCCGCGAGATGGAAGAGCTGTACGCATAAGTTTCTCTCACAAGGGTTTGTACAAGAGCACGATTCCAAAAGGGGTCGTGCTCTTATTTTTTGTGCAAAATCTTGTTGACATTGTTTCTCAATTTCATTATGATTACTAAGGTTAGATAAAGCTAATCACAGTGAGGAATCAATAATGACGTTGTACGAAGCAGAACTTGGAAAAGAATACATCATTCAGGCAGTGGATGTGCAGGGTGATGAAGAGCTGGAGGGCTTCCTCTTTTCCCTGGGATGCTACAGCGGTGAGCCCATCACGGTGGTGGACCGGAAGAAGAATCTGGTTGTCTCCATCAAGGATGCCCGCTACAACATCGATCCCGAGCTTGCGAAATGCATTATGATCTGAGTGTCTTGCCTGCCTTCGGGCAGGCATATATAAAGACCAAGAGTTAGAGAGCACTAATTATAGTAAGGAGAGAATAATATGAGAATCGCACTGACAGGAAATCCCAACAGTGGCAAGACTACCATGTACAATGCCCTGACGGGACGCAGTGAGAAGATCGGCAACTGGGCCGGCGTCACTGTGGACAAGAAAGAGAGTCCCATCAAGAAGGTCTACAACGAGACCGGAAAGGAACTGATCGCAGTTGACCTGCCGGGCGCCTATTCCATGTCTCCCTTTACTTCCGAAGAGAGCATCACCAGCGCTTATGTGAAAAACGAGCATCCCGATGCCATCATCAACATCGTGGATGAGACCAATCTGAGCAGAAGCCTGTTCTTCACCACTCAGCTCCTGGAGCTGGGAATCCCGGTGGTCGTGGCTTTGAACAAGAGCGATGTCAGCGATAAAAAGGGGAATACCGTAGACATCGACAAGCTGTCTCAGAAGCTGGGTTGCCCTGTGCTGAAGACCATCTCCACCAATGAAGTTGGTTTGAAGGAAGTGGTACATGCCGCTGCCGGATTGCTTGGCAAGGGCCAGAAGGCTCCCTACAGCGAGGGCGATATCGACCTCACCAGCAAGGCTGAGGTGGAAGCTGCCGACCGTAAGCGTTTCGAGTTTGTAAACTCCATTGTAAAAGAAGTTGAGGTCCGCAAGACCTTTACCAAGGATAAGAATGTGGGCGATACCATCGATAAGTTCGTCACCAATCCTGTCCTGGGCATCCTGATCTTTGCAGCCATCATGTGGCTGGTATTCTATATTTCCCAGACCACGGTGGGCACCTGGCTGGCAGACATCCTGACGGGCTGGATCGAGACCTTCCAGGAGTGGGTCGGCGGAATGATGGAGGATGCAAATCCTCTGCTGTATGCCCTGCTGGTTGACGGTATCATCGGCGGCGTGGGAGCTGTGGTCGGCTTCCTGCCTCTGGTCATGGTCATGTACTTCCTCATCGCACTGCTGGAGGATTGTGGTTACATGGCAAGAGCTACTGTTGTGCTGGATCCCATCTTCAAGAAGGTGGGTCTGTCCGGAAAGTCCGTCATCCCCATGATCATCGGTACCGGTTGCGGTATCCCCGCCATCATGGCATGCCGCACCATCCGCAACGAGCGTGAGAGACGCGCTACCGCAATGCTGGCAACCTTCATGCCCTGCGGCGCAAAGCTTCCTGTTATCGCACTGTTCGCAGGTGCATTCTTCCCCGAATCCAAGTGGGTCAGCTTCGTCTGCTATGTTGTGGGTGTGCTGCTGATCCTGTTGGGCGCACTGCTCATCAAGGCGATCACCGCTGCAAAGTATCGCAAGTCCTTCTTCATCATCGAGCTTCCCGAGTACAAGGTTCCCAGCCTTGGCTTCGCAGCGAAGTCCATGCTGGAGAGAGGTAAGGCTTATATCGTCAAGGCCGGAACCGTTATTCTGGTCTGCAACACCGTCGTACAGATCATGCAGAGCTTCAATCTGCAGTTTGAAGTTGTGGAAGAGGGAATGGAGAACACTTCCATTCTGGCAGCCATCGCAGGTCCCTTCTCCGTGCTGCTGATTCCCATCGTTGGCATTGCTTCCTGGCAGCTGGCTGCTGCAGCCATCACCGGATTCATCGCCAAGGAGAACGTGGTTGGTACCATCGCAGTCTGCTATGGTCTGACCAGTTTCATCGATACCGAGGAGCTGGAGCTGGTGGGTGAAGGCAATGTGGTCATGGCCGCTATGACCATCACCAAGGTTGCCGCACTTGCTTACCTGATGTTCAACCTGTACACCCCTCCCTGCTTCGCAGCACTGGGTGCTATGAATTCCGAGATGCGTTCCGCTAAGTGGCTCTGGGGCGCAATCGGACTGCAGCTGGCTACCGGCTTCACCGTTGGCTATCTGGTATACCAGGTGGGCACTCTGATCACCACCGGCAGCGTGGGCGCAGGTTTTGTTCCCGGACTGGTCGCAATCCTGTGCTTTGCAGGATTCATTTCCTTCCTCATCGTGCACAATCGCAATCAGGTTGCGAAGGAGTACAAGCTGGCAGCGTAAGGGCTGCATGGATGACTCACGTGAGACGGGATGCTTATGATCCGCGGATTTGAAGTTGTCCCGGAGTTGGATGAAAGGAGAGTGGTCGTATGACCGTTATACTGACAAATATCATAGCCACACTCGTCATCCTGGCGATCGTGGGCGGCGCAAGCTACTACATCTACAAAGAGAAGAAGAAAGGCACGAAGTGCATCGGCTGCCCCATGGCAGGCAACTGTGCCAAGGCGAAGGCACAGATGGGATGCTGTTCGAGCGGAAAGCATCAGAAATGATTATGACGATCGAGTGGGGTGGAAGCTTCACTCGATCGTTTTTTCCAGTGGCTGGATTAATGGATAGAGACCATTTGCGGCACACATGATGGGCACATATTCCAGTTTTTTGTTGGTATATTTATGGATTTTATGTCAAATTTTGGTATCGATTTCAGGAGGATCGTATTGTGAAAAGTCAGGATATTATTATTGTTGTGGTTCTCATCTTGATTCTTATCCCTGCGGTCCGCGCCACCCTGACTCACATGAAGGGCGAGGGTTCCTGCTGCGGCGGCCCCAAAGAGAAAGCCCGGCGCAAGCGCCTCCCCGGCACTCCGAAACATGTCTACCGCTTCCATATCGAAGGCATGGTCTGCCAGAATTGCAAGAACCGCATCGAGAACCGGTTAAATGAGATTCCGGATGTGGTTGCTTCTGTGAAGCTGTCTGCCGGTAGCGCCGTGGTCCGGGTGTACGGAGACACCGGTGAGGACTTACTCCGCGAGACGGTAGAGAAACTGGGATATAAGGTGACTGAAATTCTATAGTGATGGAAAGTATCTCATCTGGCGTGAATCGTCGGGTGAGATACTTTTTTATGTGTTGAATTTTGTGCAAAGTATCTCAGATGGGGATTTTGACGGTTTGAGATACAAAAGCAAGAAGCTGCGAACTGTGGAAAGTATCTCAGATGGGGATTTTGACGGTTTGAGATACAAAAGCAAGAAACCGCGAACTGTGGAAAG
>JAEEGL013393267.1_pt1 | contig 40183 bp, 25 predicted proteins | sample 9134231 | NCBI WGS metagenome assembly JAEEGL01 (sample SAMN16246548, study PRJNA631951) | gut metagenome | biome: gut microbiome; feature: rumen; material: fiber-attached | host: Bos | place: Iran: Karaj | collected 2018-10
CGGATCCTGTTACTGTTGCGCGACATCAGTACATTATAGTCCAGGCGCTCATCTTCGATATCGGGCGCAAACAGCGTCCCGTTATCCTTGATCAGTATCTCCGGCTCATCCACGAACCTGATGACGCATTCACCCTGAACCTTTTTCTCACCGGCCTTCTCCTCCGTTTTCCTGCACAACGAAAGAAAAAGGTCCTTTATTTCCTCTATCACACTGTCCTGCATTCCCATATCTTTCAGATGATCCCTGATCCAATCCATGACCCGTTCATATTCCTCCGGCGTATAATCAAAGGATTTCATATGTACCTTTTCAAAATCCGGATCGTCCAACATATAGGGAATACTCTCACTTCCTTTAACGATAAGGACAAAGCCGTAGAAAATGCCCACCGCGGCCATCTGAGACAAAAGCATTCCCCTTCCCATTCCCACAGCAAAGCCTTCCAGACAGAAGGTCACACAGAATAAGATGGGGAAGAGGGCTGTCCGAAAGATCACCATCATACATGACCACAGGGGCTTTCCCGTGTTGCCGTAATAATCGCTTAAAAAACCTCCCACGGCAGCAGCTACCAGCCCTACTGAGCAAAAACGGATACACTTGATAAGATCTACTCTGAGGGGTGAATCCTCGATCCCATAGAGCAGCAGCACCAGATCCGGCCGCAAGAGCAGAATGAGAGCCAACAGGATCCCACCGAAAAGGCAGGCCATCAGAGCCTCCTTAAAAAGTATCTTTACACCTTCGCCATTCTTTTCACCATAATAAGTGGCACACAGATACTCTGCCGCCTCGGAGGGTCCGTTGATCATCTCATATACTTCCAGCATGGCACAGAGCACCGTGTTTGCAATAAGGTGATCACTTCCCCAGAACAGAAGGATCGCTTTTGTAAATGCGACAGACACCACCGAGAGGCACAATCCCCGGGTATTGGTTTTAAGCGAACGCACCGCAAAGCTGAAAAGGTCCCGGAATGAGAAGTATAACCTGAACCCGTAGGTATTACTTTTTTTCAGGAAATGTATGCAGACAACTATGAGATAGCTGATATAACTGATAAAGGTGGCAAGAGCCAGTCCACCCATTCCCCTGGACTTTGCCAGAACAATGGACATACCCACATTTACGCCAAAGGATAAAAGATATCCGGCATATGAAAGCCCGTCGTCCCCATCGGAGGAAACCACCTCATCAAGAAATGTGGCCAACGCCATAAACGGAGGCACTAAGATATAATACCTGTAATACTCTACGGCAAATGCTTCTATCTCCGGTGCGGCCGCAAAGTATCCAAAGTAAAGATCCCGCATAAAGTAAAACAGAACACTCTGTGCAATACCTATGACGACCGTCGCAATAAAGCCCAGTGAAAAGAGTTTTTTCGCTTTTTCATAATCACCCTCTCCCTTGGCAATGGCACAGAGGTTTGAGCATCCTGAGGTAAGGAAATTGGAAAGAAAAGTACTAAGGGAGATCAGCGGGAACACAAGGGAAGTCGCCGCAAGCGCATCCGGTCCCAGGATATGACCGGAAACCACTCCGTCCACCATGGTAAGGGCTATGGCAAAGAAAAGCCCGATGGTATATTCAAATGCACGGGTCCTGTATTCCCTGTTGATGAAAGTAGGCTTTATGATGGAATTAAAAGCAACGCGGATGTCGCCGTATTCCTTCAGCTTTTTCCTTATGGATATACATACATACAAGAGGACCGTACCTATCAATGCCACCGAGACACAGGCCGAAAAGGCGTCATTTCCCAGGTTAGCCATTTCCTCCACAAAAACCTCCCTTGTCCATTCTTCTACGATAAACCCGAAGAACAATACGGCAGCCGGAGGAGTTGACAGGTATATTACGGCGGTGTTTACCAGGGTTTGTACGAAATTAAAAACCACCACCTCACGGATGCCGAACTCATCCTCGTCGTGATTCAGGCGCCGGTATATCACACCGATAAGAGCCGTTGCCGAAGCTTCAAAAATAGCCACAACGCTGTAGTCAAAACTGTGGTATGTCAGGTAATCCGTCAATAAACAACTGATGAAGGTGGCAACGCCCCCCACTATGGGGCCAAATAATATGGATGCCACAGCCTCGATGGATTCTCCCAGCCAGATGGAATCATCATGGGTCAGCCTGACAATGAGGTAATCCATGGTAATAGTGATCAAAGAAACGATCAAAATCTGAATGATGACTTTTAGCATTCCCTGTAAACGCTTTTTCATACCCTTATTCCTTATCCGTTAAGCTTAAGTATCGAATAGTCAAACAGCTTTTCTTTTTTGACGAATCGGACAAAAACGTACATCAGACCAATGGCCATGGCCGGTCCAAAAGCCAGGCCGGCTGCCACTCCCTCCACCGCGATCTGTCCGAAAGCCACTCCGAACAATACCGGCATGAGTGCTATTGCCATACAGAATATGATAATAGTCCTGGACACCCGCCTGGTATACAGATAAAACATAGCCGTAGCCCGGGACAGGCATACAAATACAGCTGTGGGAGCAAGTATCCTGAGCATCACGGCGGCAAGACGGGCGGTTTCTTCACTATCCACATCGAAAGCCGCCGGGATAGCGGATGCCGTAAAGAAAACAAGACAAAAGAATACCGCGCCTTCTATGAACACCGCTTTCTTTGTGGTCTTTATGGCACGGTCCATACTGCTGCTGCTCCCTTTTCCTATGCTGTCGTTTACAGCCACTATCTCATATTCGCTGATACCCTCACTTATGTATATCATAAACTCGAATATATTTATCACCACCGCCACAGCGGCCACACCATCTACACCATAACGTTTGAAGGTGAAGCCGTTTATAGCCATCTCCATTATCACGAAGAATGCGGAGATACTGCTCTCCGGGAAGCCCAGCATGATCACCTCCAGCACCTCCCGGGGATTGAAATACCACCTGAATCTCAGAGAATGTTTTGACGAAAACAGAAATGTAAGTTTTATCGCCAAAGCTACCACCAGTGACAGGATCGATGCCAGACCGATACCCATAAGCCCCATCCGGGATCCAAGATACCATGAGAGCAGAGCATTGACCGAGATCCTGGAAATAATGGCAGTGTAAAAGTGAATAAATCCGTTCCGGTAAAGTACATAGGCAAACATGAAGGTATCAAACACGTCTATAAGGGGATAGAACCGCATGACCTTAAAATAGTCGTACGCATCATCATAAACAGCGGGATTGTCCGCCACAAAACGCACCAGCTGAGGCGTAAACAGTACATATACCAGGGTCAGCGCCATACCACATGATCCGCATACTATCATGGCCTGACTGAACAGTTCACTCATTTTTTCATGGTCACCGGCTCCGTGGGCCCTTACGATAAGGGCCGCCCCCGCAACAGTCACAAGATAAGCAATAAACACTTCAAAAACCGTGTACGGTTCTATAAGATTGACTGCGGCAAATGCCGCGTCGGTAAAAAGATTCCCGACTATTATCTCATCCACAAGTGTGGCGATCACTTCCAGCACAACGCCGGCTGTTGCACCGATGAATATAGGCCAAAATCGTATCTCTCTGTTATTGTTCGTCCCCATTACGTACCAATATGCCTCTTTCCTGCAGATTTACTGCTCCGCATCATGCAAAGCCTTTCTCCCACAATCAATCTTACTCCAGGCACCCCATCCGTTCAACCCCTAATTTTCGCGACTATATCTTTAATTGATTTCCATACGGCATTATTATAAAATATATTAGTTGATCCCGTTAACCTTTACCGGCAGACAGAACAGGGAAGGATTAAGAATAAAGAACTGACCTTTTCACATTCCGCTTGTAAAGATCAGAAAAACAAGCAGTCCACCGGCACATAAAAAACACAGAATACCGGAAGCTACGAGACAGAAAACATTGAATGCCGAACGGGTATCCACCTTGATCTGCATTACAACAGCAATGATCAGACGTACAAGGTAATACACCGGCATGATCATATGACATATCAAAAGAGGAAGGAATTCCCATTCATTCCTGTAGTAATACCACCTGCCGTCAGGTATGCAATACCATATCAACGTTACTACTGCCAGAATAACCGGCGGCAATACAAACAGGATCTTATCTTTTATCGTCTTCTCCATTCCCATAATCCCATTTCTTTTGGTTTCCCCGGTCTGACAGATCAGATCATTCTGTTGCCGTTTTCCTGACATCCGGTTTTTTTAATGCAGCAAATGCTGTCAGTACACCAACAAAACAGACGACAGAACCGGTGATCAGCATAGGTTTCATACCCAGATGATCAAGAATGACACCGCTGAGCATGTTGGAAAATACGCCTCCGACAGTGATCGCACTGGTAACATATGCCTGTCCCTTAACCTGATCACTCTCCGACATGACTAAACTGACATAATAAGCAGACGCAGGAATGAACACCGCATATGCAAAAAGCTGAAAACTCTGACTTATGAACATCCATATCAGGTTACTCGCAAAAACAAGGATCAGTATCTTCAGGAAAAAAAAGACCCCCGAAAAGACCAGCAACTTCGCAGGCGATACTTTTTTTAAAACAAATCCGATAAGCGCCATTACAGGCAGCTCAAGAATTGCCTGAAGAAAATTGGAATATCCCAGATGCGTCTCTCCGCCACCAAGCGACCTTATTATCTGTATCATAAAATCATTTATCATGTTATGAGCAAAAAAGAAACAGATCGTTGCAATGATAAACAGCACAAACGCCGGATAAACATAAAAGAAGCTCTTAACCCCTCCTTGTGTCCGTTCTTTAACCTCATCAACCTTATCAGCTACAGACTGATGATCCGAAGCAGCGGGTTTGAAAAAAAACACGGCTATCATTGACACAAGCATTAAAAACGCGGTAACAGTCATAAGAAGTGTCGCCCCATGATCCTCAACCGGCTTGCCAAGAAATGCTGATGTCACAGCAAAACCGGCCGATCCCAATCCTCTCGCCAGGCCAAAGTATATGTCACACCCCATCTTCTGATACTCAAAACAAATTGCCGTCATAGCCGGCTGATAAGCAAACTGGAGCATATAGATCAGAGCGAAAACCACAAACACCACCGACTTGTTACCACTGATAAACCGCAGCATTACAGAACCTGCCAGAATTATCATGCAAGAGATCAGTATGAATCTCCTGTTGGTAAGCCAGCCTCCTTTATCTATGATGCATGCTATGAAAGGCTGGAACAATGCAGATGTAATATTAGCAACGGCAAGAAGCAATCCAACCTGTGTATTTGAAAAATCTCTGGACAGCAGAAAAACAGCTGCATATGCATGCAACGTGCAAAATGCAGCAAAGTACATTATATTCAAAAAAGCATAACCTGTGGTCCATAACACCTTATTATTTTTCATGAATATTCCCGGAAACCTTTCAATTCTGGCAAACCCTTTTCACAGATCTTCGATGGGCAAAGTCCTTATTTTTTCGGGCGGAATATAATAAAACAGCATATCTTCCAGCGCATCCGGAAGGATGGGTTTCTCAAGATAATCCTTATATCCTGCATTAATATATTCTTCTTTGGCGTTTTGTGATGAATTTGAAGTCAGCGATATTACGGGAGCGCCGGCCGAAAGATTATTTTCCAGTTCGTTCATTTTCTTAAGTGTTTCGGGTCCGCTCATATTAGGCATGCAATGATCCAGGAAGATGACATCGTAAGCGTTCTTCTGAACGAGGGCGAGTGCTTCTTCACCGGATCCGGCCGTGTCGATAACGATCCTGGTCCTTTTCAGCAGATTGGTGACAATGGCCAGATTGACCTTTGTATCATCGACCACAAGAATGCGCGCGTCTTCAGCAGTGAAGCTGACGCGTTTTTTTGTGTCATGTTTTTTCTTAAGCCTGCCTCGGGTGTCTCCGATGGTTTCATCATCGACAATACCCTGCATGAGTTCAAAACCGAATTCCGAGCCTTCACCGTAGACGCTGTTTACAGTCAGTCTGCTGCCCATCAGCTCCAGGAGTTCCTTTGTGATACTCAGGCCGAGACCGGTGCCTTCTATTGCGAGGTTGCGCTTTTCGTCAAAGCGTTCGTATTCGTTGAAAAGCCGGTCCATATCCTCAGGTCTGATACCGATCCCCGTATCTTTGATCGTGACTCTGATCCTGACAGATCTTTCGGGCTTTTCATCATCAGGACAGGCGGTGTTATATTCATCTGAGTCAGCCGGCGTACCTTCGGCGACTCTTTGCATTATAAAAGTAACGACTCCGGTTTCTGTATATTTTACGGCGTTGGTCAGGAGATTGCTTATAACCTGTTTGATCCTGGCTGAATCGCCGAACATGGTGGCGGGGAGGTTTTTATCGATGTCAAGCCTTACCTTAAGGCCTTTGTCCTTTGCCCTTAACCGTACGACATTTGACATATCCTTTATTACGGATATCAATTCATATTCGGTGGGAACAATACTTATCTTACCTGCTTCGATCTTTGAAAAATCCAGGATGTCATTTACTATGCCCAGTAGGTTGCTTCCGGCGGAACGGATGCTGTCGGCGTAGTCCAGGATATCCTTGTCTTTGCTTTCCTTGAGGATCATCTCATCCATGCCGATTATTGCATTTATGGGCGTACGTATCTCATGTGACATATGGGAGAGAAATACGGATTTTGCCCGGTTTGCATCCTGAGCCTCAGTGGCAACTTCCTTAAGTTCTGATGTGATCTTGTCAAGGAAGGTGGACATCCTGTCGGAAAGCGACAGGGTACGTCCCCGGCGGAGACTCTCCACGGTAGGATGTTCAGAAATGACTTTATTCTGTATCTCTTCGGATTCTCTCATGCCGATGGCAAGATGGGCGCTGTTCAGGATACCGCCATTTCTGTTATAGTAGTAAAGCTCACCTGCGCCATGCATGAGCACGAATTCAGGAGCAAATTTACCAAAGCCGTTCCATTCAAGAGAGGCGTCTTCTTTGAGATAATTCAGACGGTTTCCGCAGAGCGTAAGAAACAGAGCTTCGGGAGCGAAGGCTTCCATATCTTCAAGGGATGCGCGGCTGGCATGAAGTACTTCATCATGGGATGCAAATGAAAACCTAAGCCTTTCATCGGGGTGCAGGGTCATCATGAAATATAATTCACCGTCTTTCCCCTGTTCAAGGGGAATGGCGCATATGTTTATTCCATCACGTTCCACTACGAAAGGGAATTCACAGATATTGCTGATAAAATAAGAATCGGGATAGACACCCAGGTATTCTCTGTAGATGTCTACAGCCGGAAGGTTATTGATCGCGGTGACCACCGTCTCGCCTTTGAGCGGCCTGGGACCCAGCTCCAGCGGAAACCTCCGTCCTATGGGCTTCCAGCCCAGGGCATAGTTTCCTCTGACTTTGAGTTTTTCTCCGGAGAATAAGACTGCAACGAAGTCGTCAGAGATGAGCTCTTCACCGGCGACGAACTCATAATTTAGCATTTCAGGTGAGACCTGTTCCAGTTCGACGGCATTTTCACTTTCTACTGCAGAGATCCGCTGGGTGAGATTACGTGTGGTCGCAGTGCCGAAGAGGACAGCATCTTCGTACCCTTCCATTGTTCTTTCCATGATCATGGTGGTGTTGAGCCGCATGTTGCTGATGAGAAATTCCACAGCGCGTATGTTGTCCCGGGTATTCATGCGGTCCCTGAGTTTTTGGATCGCTTCATTTTCTTCGCCGGGCATGCAGGGAACCTGTACCACCTCTATGTCAGCTTCTTCGGTGAGTATAAGATTTAACAGGATGCCGGTGCCCTCGGGCAGCAGTTCGGCAATGATCGCAATAGAGATGCCGGCTGTTTTAAGTCCCGGATGATCAAGCCCTTTGATAAGATCCAACAGAGCCTGTGATTCTTTTTTAGAAAGGCCGGTCTCGTAAAAGGTAACCAGCGCGGATCTGTAGCTGTTTTCCGACAGTATTCCGGATATCTGTCCTATTGCATTTTCGGCTGCCTCGAAGTCTTTACATAAAAATTTTTTTTGTAACATAGTTCTACCTCGTCGATGCCCGAATGTTCCATTGATCGCAACAGATACTGATATTATAAATTGTCCAAAGAGTCAATTCAAGTGTTTTATGGCGAAAGCTTTATCGATTGCCATACGTGCATTTTTCCCCGGAATCTGTTGAAAAAACTGCTATTTCTGCACCAGTTCCGAAAGCCTGCCTTTTTTCTTTGCCATCAACAATATAACAGCACATAATACTATAACCAAAATAAAAGCAGGGAACGCACCTTCCACTCCAAAAACCGGATCATATATCAGACTGCGGCTTCCGCTTGCGGCTTCCATATGAAACACGGAAAACTCGGACACCAATCCACTGTTTGGCAGGCCAAACAAAAAATTCTGTGTAAAATTCCACATGGTATGAAACCCCATCACGACCCAGATACTGTCCGCATACCAGCGCATCAGCGAAAGAAAGACACCAAAAATAATAATATTGATAACAGAAAACAACGTGATACCTTCATTAAGCAAATGCATCAGGCCGAAAAGAATACCGTTTACAAGAACAGGCACCCATAAAGGATAGCGGATATTAAGCCTTTCATACAGAAAACCCCGACACCATAGCTCTTCAGCCGAACTCTGTACAAAAACCATAAGAAAAGCAAACAGCATTACAGGTATCTGAACGGCATCAAAATCAAAATACAGCTTTAGATCATCATGGATCACTGCACAGACCACACAGACAGAATTTGCAATGAAACCCATCAGAGATCCAAACAGAAGCATCTGCATTGTATTGTTTCCGCCGCCTGCACTTTTCGGCATAAACGTTTTTAAAATAAACCTGTTCTTCTTAAATACAGCACAGTACAAAACAAGAAGAAGGATCGTGGCAGCAAAAGGAGCATAGATATAATTAATAAAACTCATAGCAGGGGACAATTCCCCGATCGAATGTATCAGCAAATACAACCCATACTGGGCATACATGTTGACTACTACAAACCACAGTAAAAAAATAGAAATGATCCATATGATATCATCTCCGGTAAAATTCTTTCTGAATTCTGTCAGTCTGTTTTTCAGATTCATCACTTTCCCTCCCTCTGCTTCCACCGAACCAATGCATTCTTTCAAGATTCTTCACCCGACAATCTGCCTGTTATTATATCAGGAATCACCTGTGGTTTCTATCAGATATTAAATCCCGGTGATATGTCATAGTACCTTTGCGAACAGTTGAACACAACAGGGTGATGAAACTTGATAAACTGTCAAAAAAATGATAAAGTATAATACACAATCAAACAGTATCAAGCATTATCAAACAGTATCAAATATTTTATGAATTATCAAATGTGAGGAAACAGATGAAAAATATACAGAATCCGTTTACGCATACATATGGGAGCGCAGGTCAGGCTTATATAGATATGAAGTGGGCTCAAAAGGCCATAGATAATTTTGACTTTGATGAGCCGAGCGAATATGTATACAAAGTTGTAGGCGTAAGGGGAAGCGGAAAAACAGTAGTATTATCGGATATAATAAAATATTATCGAAAAAAAGAAAATGTAGAAAAAGGATGGCTGATTTATGATCTGTCATCAGCAAGAGATCCTTTGCATACCTTGGTTTCTTTTTTGGCAAATGAGTCTTTTACCGGAAGTAAAAAGAAAAAAATCTCAGAAATAAATATTGGCGCGTCAGTGGGAATTTTCAGCGGAGGAATCAGTGCTTCAGACGTGGATAAGGATGCACATTATGATGATGAAGCGGAATTGGACAAATTATTAAATATTGCTTTTGAAAATGGAAAAAGAATACTTGTATGTATTGATGATATTGTAAAGACAGATTCTATGGTTGCATTCTGTTCCGTATATGCTAAATATATAAGGATCCAAAAACCGTTTTATTTTATTTGTACGGGTCTTTTTTCGAACGTGGAAGCTTTGGGAAGAGTAAGGAATCTCACATTTTTCAGACGGGCTGAAACGATAGAAGTCCGAGCACTTTCAGATGTTTCCATCACAACCAAATATAAAAAATTTCTTAATATTGATATGGAAGAGGCCAGAACCCTTGCAAAGATTACCAAAGGGTATGCATATGCATATCAGGTTTTGGGCAGCTTATATTTTAATAAGAAAAAGACAGAAACCATTGAAGATCTGATGGATGATTATGATGAACAGATTTTTTCCCAGTCATATGAAAAAATATGGGAAGAATTGTCTGAAGGTGAACGCCGGCTGGTTAAGATCATGCTCGATCATAAAAAGAGGGAAGATATACTGGCTCAGATGGAAAAACCCAAGAATTATTCAGAGTATCGCAGTTCTTTGATAAAAGGGGGTATCATCCGCGAAGTCCGGCGTGGGGTAATAGAATTTGCCCTGCCTCATTTTGAGGAATATGTAAAATATTATTGTATTTTTTGACAGCTAATCTAAATGTGCTTGGTTCGGAATTGAATGAAAGAGGATATAATATGGATATAGCAATGATAGTGTTTTATCTCATAGTTTTTCTTATTGGTTTTTTTATCATTTCATCAATTGTCATGTATGTTAAAGAAGAGGTACGGGCAAAGTGTGAAGGACGTGAAAAGAATAAAACGATAGTAATATTATTTATAATCAGTGTTGCGTTAATTGGTATTATTGTAGTGGGAAGTGTATTGCTGTCTGTATTGGCGATGCTGGTTATGTCGAGTATGTAGATATGAATGATCAGAATTACTATAAAACCTTAATAATTATTGTGGTGATCGGACTGGTTTTTACTGCAGGTCATGCTATATATATATGTCATGCTTATTCTAATTCATCCATAATACAGTTTGTGTCGGGAGAATTATGGTAATGAGAAAAGCAGCTATTATATCTACTGTAAGTCTGTTTGTTGTGGTGAATGTGTTTTTGTATATTTCAATCACCCGACGATTATCCAATAATTATAGCGGGGCAAATCAGTTAAAAATGATAGATGTAGCTTCTTATTTGCCATTTGAAGAAGAGTCCGAGCTTGCAAGGACGGGATCTGAATTAAAATTTCTTTCGACAGATGACCTTCCTGTGTTGGATGGTGCGGCTGCGTTGGTTCCGGTTTATGCTTCGGTTATAGACAATTGTTATCCGGCCGGATGTGTTACATATGAAGGGGGCAGTTTTTCCGATGATAATTATTATGGAGAAAACTTTGCTGATGACAGTGTAATGCAGTATAAAAATACCATTCGTGGATTTGAGGCAGTAGTGACCGGTTTGACAGATATGTTTTTTACGGCACGTCCCTCTGCCGAACAGATGACGTTCGCAAATGAAAAGGGAGTTGAGTTGGAAATCATTCCCATAGGAAGGGAAGCATTCGTATTTTTTGTAAATAAAAGAAATCCGGTAAATGATCTGACCACAGATGAGATCAGGTCAATATATAGGGGAGAGATCACAAACTGGAGAGAGGTGGGAGGGCCCTCGCGCATGATCAATCCATTAGCCAGAATAAAGGGATCGGGGAGCCAGACCATGATGGATTATTTTATGGAAGATAATATGATCTCCAGACGAAATCCATTATCTATATTCGGAGGATCCATTGGATATTCTTTTCGATATTATCTTTCCGGAATGGTTATGGATGATAATGTTAAAATGCTTTCCATAGATAGCGTGTATCCAAATACAGAAAATATAAAAAATGGTGAATACTCTTTATCCATGTCGTTTTACGCTGTTTATCGTAAAGATAATGATAATCCCAATGTCCACTGTTTAACAGATTGGTTATTATCAGATGAAGGACAAAGGATGATCGAAGCATGTGGTTATGTCAGACTTTAGTATAAATACCGGAGTAGTTTTAGGATTAGGTAACGGCGTTATAAAAGAAGCAATGGAATGTATATTTTTGCATTGGTGGATTCAATATTGATGTAAAAAAGAATATGCTATACTTTGTTAAGAAACCATATCTCAAAATAAGGACGCTTAAGGAGGATAAGAATGTATAGAAGAGTAGGATTGCTTAGTCAGATAGATGATCTTTCTTACCGATCCCAAGTACTGCCCATTTGAAGAATGGCATTCTCGAGATCACGAAATAGAGTCCGTAGGCCAGTGCAAATCCGCACACAAGGCTTAGGAGATAACATGCCCATGCGGGAGCGAAACCCGGCTTTGCAATGAACAGTGCTACGGCGGATATTCCAAGATAATGGAACACATACAGGCCCCAGCTATGGGAGCTCATCCACTTCGTAAATGGAGTCTCATGATCAAAGTACTTTGCAAAACCTCCGATCATCGCAAGGCATCCGAACCATGCATACAGCAGAAACAAAGGTGAGCGGTATATCGGTTTATCGGCATAATTCAGTCCAAAATTTTTTATGCTAAACCATATACCCAGCACCAGGGCCGAAATAAGCCATACCAGAAAATATTTCTTTGTAACTTCTATCACTTCATCATGGGAGAATACAAAGTAACCGAGAAGAAACGCCAGGAAATATAGACCGAACCGGTAGACCACAATGATGGGTGTATTGCCTACCTGACCTGCGAGATATACAAGGCCCCCAAGGAAGATCAGCAACGGGAAGGACGTTTTTTTACATATACTCCAAAATCTGTCCTTATCTATCTTTTTGATCAGCACGATAAGCAGCGAGAACAGCCAAAGCAGCTGAATGTACCACAGTACTCCGATGCCGCTTAGTATACATGCAAATACCTTTCCTATCATCGGAACTTCCGGGTTATCCTTAATACCGGAAAAAGAGATATTTATATAACCCTGAATAAAATGGAAGGAAAAGAGTCCGACAGTAACCGGAACAAGAAGCTTTGTCGACCTGCTTTTAATAAATTCTTTTCCGGTGTGCCTGTCCAGACTGTATCTGGCACTTGCTCCCGAAACAATAAAAAGAAGCGTCATGAACCAGGGATATACTATATACTGATAAACATCATAATACTGTACGTTAAGATCCGTGATCTTACCGAGTGTCCCTACGATCCCTTCCGCGTTGTACATGTAAAGAACGTGGTATATAACAACAAGAACTACTGTCACCCACCTGAGGTTGTCCAAATATGTCTTTCTCACAAGTATCCTCTGTCTGCTACATTTTTTCTGTCTAATCACATATATTGACATAGGATGTTTGGTAATGTCAAGGACCTGTTTTGTCAGCAAAAAACCGACAAAAACAGGTCCTTTTCTTTTACTATACAGCTTGCCACCTTTACCGCCGGAAGCGTCTGAAACTCTACGTGCTCTGTGTTCTCATAGGTTCCTTTGACCGTCATCCAGATCCGAACGTCTCCTCCTGGTAAAGAGAAGGCCGAAGATAAGCAAAAAGATAAAACATCCAGCGCTCAGCCCCGCGTTATATGCTCGGTTTCATACTCATGAGCCACGCTCATATCCCCCGATAATTTCCTCAGGGTAATACTGTGATCAAACTCCCTGTATTCAAACGCCGTCAAGTCATAAACGCCGCTTTCAAATCCATATCCGTCTCCTTCATCCGTATATAATTCAAATATACCATCCTGTCCCTCATAGACCCTGAGTCTCTTGAATGCAGCCTCTTTCGAAGACTGAGCACCATCATCCGACATGGGGATGACGGAACCGGATCGTACGAAAAGCGGCATTTTTGAAAGAGGAGCATCTGCATCCACATAAGTCCCGCCTTCAAAATACTCGTTTGTATAAAAATCATACCATCCGGTTCCTTTAGGAAGATATACTCTTCTTCTCTTTTTTGAACCGTGGATCTTTTGCCCTCCCGGCAGATAATACATGGGCTCCGTAACCGGAGCTACCAGAAATGCCGGTCCGAACATATACTCATCACTTATGTCATACACATTTTCATCATTCCCGAAGTCCATGACAAGACTTCTCATCATAGGGCTTCCCTTCATATGAGCAGCTGCCCCAAGGGAATAAATATATGGCATTAGGGCATATCTGAGTTTTATATACCGGACTATGGTATCATAAAACACATCACCCTCTTCGCCGAAATTCCAAGGTTCCCTGGGAGTGTCGGTGCCGTGTGACCTGAACACCGGAAGAAAGGCCCCAAACTGAAGCCACCTGACGTAAAGTTCCCTGTATGCAGGGTCCTTCACTCCCTCGTTGTAATCTCCGCACCAGAACCATAGCGGCAGATGGGCCTCATCATTGCAGCCCCTGTTTTCATATTTATCATCCACCACAAAGAAACCGCCGATATCCAAGGTCCAGTAAGGTATCCCGCAAAGAGCCGCCTTTATACCCTCCGTTATCTGCTTTTTCATGGTGTCAAAGCGCGCGGTGATATCTCCCGACCAAAGGATCGTTCCCCACTTCCAGCAGCCGGTATAGCCGGATCTTGAAAGATTAACCACTCTTTTTTCAGGATATGACCTGCGCCAGTTTTCATATATTCCCTTTGCGTGATAAAGGGCATAGGAATTGGTCAGCTGCGCAGGTATGGATCTTAGCGAAGTGTCGACGACCACCCTGTAACGCTCTTTCTCGGGCCTTTTTTTCTCACCGTTCCAGTCCGCATCGGAAAAGGGTTCGCTGTTATCGCACCAGAGTGCATCCGTACCCGCTTCCATTATCTCTTCCCTGCACTGCTCCCAGTAAAGCTCACGGCCTCTTTCATCAAAGGCATCATATACATTTGAGATCGGCAGCAGCAGATCTCTTTCGGCAAACTGCCTGTAATTATCGCTGTCCGGACTCATGTTTGGCCACACACTCACCATAAAGTGAATATCCATTTCATGAAGCTTTCCCACGGTGGCCCTGAGATCCGGATAGCGCTTTTTGTCAAATTTCTTTTCTCCCCATAAACCTGTCTCCCAAGTATACCAGTCCTGCACTATGCAGTCCAGGGGGATCCTTCTGTCACGAAAGCAATGGGCGATGGCTTTAAGCTGCCCGCTGTCGTTATAACGCTCCCTGCTCTGAATATATCCAAAAACCCAGGAGGGCATCATTGACGGCAGACCGGTCACCTTGTAATACAGCCTGATAATACCGGGTATATCAGCTGCCAGAAACACATAATATGACACAGCATCACAGGTATCTATCTCAAAGTCGACACCCGTACCTTCCGATCTGAAGATCATACTGCTCTTTGAGTCTATCAAAATACCATAACCTCCCGTTGTTATGAGAAACGGAATGGCTATACGCATATTGGATTCATACAGATACTCGGTATGATTTCTGTAGTCATATATGCCGTCTTCATACTGGCCCAGGCCCATCAGCCGCTCATCAGCGCCGGTCTCAAAACTGAGGACGGCGCTGTATGAACTGCCTACAGGTATTTCTTTAAGGTTTTCGATATACGACACCTCACCGTTAGCGGTGAGTTTCTTTTTGATGACCGGCTCGCCCTCGGTCTCGCAGCGATACACGGTCTTTCTGGATAGGGTGAGCCCTGTCTGCTTTAATACACATTTCCCCTCGCTTTCAAAGCATAAGGGCTCACTGTCAGTTGTCCGCTCCCGGCCCTCATCCGGAGTATATGAGACATGTATTATCCCATCTTCGATGATCTCTGTCTGTCTGAACATTCTTTACCCTTTCACAGCTCCCGTAGTCATACCGGATACAATATAACGCTGTCCCAACAGATAGATGACAAGTACGGGGAGGCTGGTGAGCAGAATATCCGCACATACCAGATTCCAGTCCTTGAAATACATTCCGAAGAAATTGTACACCGACAGGGTCATAGGCCACTGCTCACTGTTATTTAAGAAATAAAGAGGTGATACAAATTCGTTCCAGGTATTAAGGAAAGTCAGCACAGATGCAGTGGCAATGGCTGGCTTCAGCATCGGCAGTATAATACTGAAGAAAAGCCTTACGGGACCACATCCGTCGATCACCGCCGCCTCGTCCAATTCGACCGGTATCTTAGCCACAAAGCCGTGAATGAGGAAAGTCATAAAAGGCAGCTGCATGGCTGTATATAGGAGTATGATACCGAGTGCGGTATTATTCAGGTGAAGAAACTGCAATACCTTTGTAAGCGCCACATAGTTTATCGGAAGGGTGATGCCCAATACCAGAAACATGTAAAGGAATCTGTTGAGCCTGGTACGGTTTCTGGACAGCACGTATGCCGCCATTGCCGAACAAAGTACACAGACAACCATGGCACCCAGAGAGTACAGCAGGCTGTTGCAAAGGGAAGTCATCAGTTTTCCCTTTTCTATGACCGTGGCAAAATTCTCGAAATGCGGCGGAAATGCCGGAGGCGCAAGACTCATTGTTGCAGCCGAGTTCTTATCTTTTATCGAGTTAACGATAATGAGAAGAAGCGGTATAAGGCAGATTATGGAAAAAATCCATGCAACAGTATTCCGTATTATACTTCTTACAGTCCTGCCTTTGTTATTCATACCGCGGACTGACACGTTTTTTCTTGAATTTATCATACTCATTCAACCACCTCATTCTTAGTCATCACTCTGATCATTCCCATGCCGACAAAGACCATTATGATGAACATTACCGATGACAGCGCCGTACCCACCGCATACTGACCGGTTCCGAATTTTTTGAATACAGCGGTATAAAGAACCTCTGTAGTCGCCTTTCCCGGTCCGCCGTTGGTAAGTGCGTATACCATATCAAACACCTTGAGACCATAGATGACATTGAGTACCGTCGTAGTAGCCAGAGTGGGAAGGATCAGGGGGAAGGTGATGTATTTGAACATCTGCCATCCGCTGGCCCCGTCTATGGCTGCGGCTTCATAATAGTCACTGGATATGGAAAGGATTCCGGCGATAAGGATGGTCATAATGTATCCCACGCCCCGCCATATATCTACCGCCATGACCGAACCGAATGCCAGTTCGGATGATGTAAGCCACTTGCCGGCCAGCATCCCCAATCCTATGTGCCTTAAGAAGGAATTGAGCAATCCGTTCTTGGGATCAAGTATCGACTTAAAGATCATTCCTATGATGAGCGTCGAAAGCACGGAAGGCATAAACACTATACTGCGATGCATGTTTAAAAGCTTTATGGACTTTGTTAAAAGCAGCGCAAGTATGAGACCGATAACATTCTTAAGGATCGTCGTCACAAAGGTGAACACCAGTGTATTCTCAATGATGATAAGATAGTTTTCATCATTTGAAAAAACCGTCCTGAAATTCTCCAAGCCCACATAGTTCAGCTTATCGGAATAAGCCGACCAGTCGGTGAATGAGTACCCGATGCCTATAACTCCGGGAAGGAAAAACAATACCGCGTATATCAGGATCGCACCGACTGCAAAATAACCCGGATAAACTTTGTTTTTATTCATACCAATACCACAAATCCTTTCGTGATCTAATAATTACTGCCATGCAGGGTCTGATGCAGCCTTAGCCTGCTCTGCCCTTAACTTGTCTATATCCTTAAGTACCTCGGCAGGTGTCATCTCGTCAAGGAACATTGCCGACATATCGGCACCTATATCCATCCAGGCGGGATTGTAATACTTTACGGATGCCTGGAACACAGCCACCTTCTCGGGATATCTGTCATAGAAATCCTGAACTACGGATGAATAAGCACTGGGAGCATTTGTGTAAGGCAGCTGATTGAACTTACCTACGTTCTCCGTCATATATGCAAGGCTTTCATCGCTGGCCATGAACTCAAGATACTTCTTTGCTGCTTCTACATTCTTTGAGCCTGAGAAAATGAATCTTGAAGGTCCACAGTAATTTACATTAAGCGCCTGATTGTCACAAAGAGGATTTACAAAATATCCGATATTGTCAACGGGGAAGTTGGGATCGACGGCGTTAACCTCTGTTCCAAGACCCTGATTGTAAAGTACCATTGCATATTCGCCGCTGGCGATGGCTGCAGGTGCATCTGCATGCTGGTTGGACATGTAGTTATCACCCATGTAACCGGCATCTACCAGCTGCTTAAGCTGTGCGAACATGGTCTCCAGTTCCTTATTTCCCTCAAATGTAGCCTTGTTCTCATTGAGCGCATCGGGATATCCGGGATCTGCCTGTGTGGCCGCTATGGCAGCCTCGGTCCAGCAGACATGATGCCATCCGTCGGAAACAGCCTCATAGATGGGGATCACGCCTGATGCCTTGATCTTCTCACACACATCACAGAATTCGGCAAAGTTTGTGGGGATGCTCAATCCCAGCTCATCGAAAAGCTCTATATTGTAAGCTACTGCCCAGCAAGCCGAAACGTCCTGTATGGGCTGTCCGTAAAGCTTTCCGTCCACGGATAATTCCTCAGCCGCTGCCGGCTCCACGTTTGACGCCCAGCTCTCGTTTGAAAGGTCTACCGCATTTTTCTCCACATCAAACTGTGTAACGATACTGAACTTTGAACTCTGTCCTCCGAAGATATCGGTACACTCTCCCGCATTTATCTTTGTCATTAGTAGGCTCTCGTACTGATCGGAAGGAACGATCTGATAATCCACCTTAATTCCAGTCTCTTCCGTAAATTTCTTTCCAAGTTCCATCTCGGCATCCTGTATCCAGTCCTGACTGGACATAAATGTGATGGTCACCTCCTCACCGCCAGCGGCAGCCTTATCCGCTTCGCCCGAAGCGCCCGCGTCCTGACCGCCGGCAGCAGGTGCCGCAGCGCCGGAGGACCCGCAGCCAACGAGTGTACCCATGATGAGTGTCATTGCCATAAGTGAACTTAAGATTCTTCTTTTCATGTTCCCTCTCCTTTTTTCGTTTAGCTAAAAACCTTAAATTGCCGCGTTTACAATTGACAAGCAATTGTCCATAAGGCTATCATAAGAAAAAACCGCCTGGTTTAAAATGGACAAAAAAGGAATATTACATGTCATTTTTTAACCGTTCCGGAAAAAAAAGAAGCGTGCGTACCACGCTTCAATATGTCTTCTTTTTTCTGATATCCGTGATATTTCTCGCGTATATCAGTTATTTCGTGGTGTCCGAATCCAAAAAGATACAAAGTCAGGCCTTTGAATCCATTATGAATGACGTGATAACAGTCTCGGAGTTCACGGATAACGACCTGAAAAGCATAAATACCGTCCTTCAGAATGTGGCTTACTCAAGTCTGGTAAGGTCTCACTTTCTGGAGTATGTCCGTATGCAGAAAGACGGGGAAAGCAACAGCTATTCGGAAATGAAAAACATAAGCACCCTCTGTGACCTGCTCACGGCCATAATCGGTCCCAGCAGACCCGTCGACCAGATATACATGTACACACTGGAAAACGGCTATATAGGAGTCGGTCTGGACAACACCGGCTCAAAAGATCCGGTAAAAGAAATGCCCTGGTACGATGCCCTTATAAACAGCCCGTCCGGGGTCATTATTTTCTGCGAAGAGGATCCCAGACTTGAAAAATACTTTACCTACTCCGAAGGGGCCCGCTTCATGACCGTTTGCGCCATGTACAGTTCCCAGTTCCGGAAGCATCAGGGAATAGTGGAGATAAAACATACCATATCCTCTCTTACTTCAAAACTCGGCAATATAGATACCCGGACCTACAATGAAAAAATATATATATACGACCGGACCGGAAATCTTATGTACTGCTCCGTGAGCGGAGAAAACGCAAATGAATACTTTGATACGGTCAGGAAAGCCGGAGTATTGCACGACGGTAAACAGCACCACATAAGATACGGAACAAATACACACCTCTTTGCCTCCACCTCAGCCTATTCAGGCTTTACCACCGTGATATCCGCCGATGATGATGACCTGTATCAGCCGATCAACGACTTTGTGAAGGCAAATATACTGATATTTCTCGGAGTGGTATTCCTTGTTCTGATCCTGTCCTATATCGTGTCCGGTATCATAACCACCCCGGTCATGAAAATGTACACAAACATCTCCGCACTGCACACTGAGGATGAATCCTTCCTCGATGACAGCCTTGAAACCATCGATACCAGTATTATAGAGCTTGACACCCTGTACGGCGCCGTCATAAAAATGCACGAGCGCGCAAAGGCCGCCGTAAGAAAAGAGATCGCTCTCAACAACCAGCAGCTCCAGTCACAGGTGCTGGCACTCCAGTCACAGATGAATCCACATTTCCTGTACAATTCCCTGGCCACGATCCAGGCCATGGCCGATGAAGGAATGAACGAAGAAGTGGCGACCATGTGCCAGACAATCTCCAGACTCCTAAGATACATTTCCTCAAACAGGGAATCCCTTGTCCACATAAGCGAGGATGCGGAAAATGCCCGTGATTATCTCGAATGCATGAAGGTCCGCTACGGCGATGACCTTTGCTATGAGATAGATATCCCGGAGGAGATGATGGAACTTAAGATTCCCAAGCTCTGCCTTCAGCTTCTGGCGGAAAATTCCGTCAAATATGCCACAAAGAGCGTGCGGCCTCCCTGGAATATAAAGATAAAGGGCCGGCTCACGGACATATACTGGGAGATATCGGTGGAAGACAACGGAAAAGGATTTTCGGATGAGGACATAGCTTCCATAACGGAAAAAATAGAATATATCAACAAAACCCAGCTGCTGCCAAAGCTTGAGATAAACGGTATGGGGCTCATGAACATCTACATCCGTTTTAAGACACTTTATAACGGACGGCATATTTTCAGGATCAGCAATAGCATCTCAGGAGGTGCGCTGGTCACCATAGGCGGAGAACATCCGGAAAAAACGTAAACCTTACGGGCTGCATGAAAGAGCGAAAAACTCACGGACAGCCCAAGCCGGGGAAGAAATGTGGGATATACCACGGAAAGTGAGTGACATGGAAGAGGGAAAATTCAAAGTCATAGTGGTGGAGGATGAAAACATCATCGCCAAAAACATCGCAAAGCACATCGAAGCCGATAACCCCCGCTTTGCCGTAACGGGAATCTACTCAAACGGAGAAGACGCATATGAGGCGATAAAAGAAAATCCCCCCGCAGTCATATTCACGGACATATCCATGCCTGTGATGAGCGGGCTGGAGCTTGCCGCAAAAGTACATGACACAATGGAATTTGTAAAATGCGTGATCATAACCGGCTATGCCGAATTTGATTATGTCAAAGAAGCGCTGCACTGTGACGTGGAGGATTATCTGCTGAAACCCATAAACACAAAAGAACTGAGCGGCGTGCTCAGGAAACTGGAACTGGAACTTACGGACATCACCGAAAAAGGACAGACAAATGAAACCGAATCAGGTCTGTCCCCGGAGGAAATAGTGTCCCTCGTCAAAAAATATGTGGCGAAAAACTACTCCGGGGACCTGGACCTTAACAACATATCGCAAAACCTCGGCTTCTCGTCCTCCTATCTGACAAAGGTGTTCAACAAGGTGGAAAACACCACGCCCTCGCGTTACATCAGACAATACAGGATGAACATAGCCAAGCAGCTTCTTGGCGACAGCAAAAACACCATCGCCATGGTCGCCTCCGCCGTAGGCTATAATGATCCCTTCCATTTCAGCAAGTCCTTCAAGCAGGCCATGGGTCTTACACCTACAGAGTACAGGGAGTCTCTCAACTGATTCAGATGACTACTCCCTTTTGGAGCATGACGTTTGCATACAATGCCGACTCTCCGGTCACCACGATGGCATAGGCTTTTTTTGCCTCATCGTAAAACGCAAAGCGCTCGATGTGCCCTATCATGTCCGCTCCTCTTTCATCATGTTTCTCAAGGATCTTTGCATACTCATCCCAGATTGGTGTCTCCACCTGATCTCCCTTCATGACCTCCATCAGATTTACCGGATGCTCCACATAGGAATCCAGAGGAAAAAGCGACAGGACCGCGTCCAGCACCTCAGGAACACCGTGTCCGTCAAGACGAATGACTATTGAATCCTTTCCCACGGAATGTGCGGGAAAATTTCCGTCGGATATCACTATCCTGTCCGCGTGTCCCATCTCACATAATACCTTTAAAAGCTCCGGCGGCAAAATGGCCGGTATTCCTTTCAACATAACATCCTCCTTATATCACTTCCACAATTCCTTCCAGTCCGTTGCGCCCGGCCATAAGAAAACCTGACCTTTGACCAGACGACAGTTGCGCTCGGCCTTTTTAAGCAGTTCCATTTCCTCATCTGTGAGGGGATCCTCCGTGGTGCACTTCAGATTTGATATGTACTGCGGTTCCTTTACTGAAAAGGGTATGGTGCAAAGCCCTCTCTGGACAGCCCATTTTATGCATATGACGGCGGGATGCACATTGTGATCCCGGGCCACCTTCACAACTTCTTCAAGCTCCGTATCGGCCACGTCGCCTTCACTCCTGTCCCTTTCCGGTCTGCTGGGAGAGCCTATGGGACAAAAGCCTATGGGCACGATGTCATGGGCTTTAGCATATTCAAACAGTTCCTCCTGCTGGAACGAAGGATGACATTCCATCTCCAGCGCCGCGGGCTTTATCCTGCAAAGAGGAAGCACGCTCTCAAGCTTTGAGACAGTCATATTCGACATGCCTATGGCCTTGATCCGCCCCTCATCATAAAGCTGCTCACACTGTCTCCATGTATCCATAAATTCATCTACGGAAAAGGGCTTTGAGTCCGGATTCCGGGAATCACCGTCACATCCGGGTGCATGATAATTCGGAAAAGGCCAGTGGACAAAATACAGGTCGATGTATGAAAGACCCAGATCCTCAAGACTCTTTTCACAGGCCTTTATCACTTCCCTGTGCTGATCGTTCCACACCTTTGAGGTGATAAACATATCCTCTCTTTTTACGCATCCTTCCGAAAACAATTCCTTTAGTACACGTCCGATCTCATCTTCATTCTGATAAACCGATGCACAGTCAAGCATTCTGTAGCCTGATCTGACAGCCCCCAGAACGGCGGCTGAGATCTGCTCCGGCGTATATTTGTCGGAGCCGAATGTGCCAAGGCCAACGGCAGGCATCATAGCTCCTGTGTTTAATTTATACCGGGGTACACCCGTGATAATTTCACTCATATCATTTTTCTCCCGTCATAATCATGTATCAGTCAAGGTCACTGCCATCTTCATTCTGGTCACCGAATACCACCGCCACCTTGCCACACTCACCTGATGCCATGAGAGCATATGCCTCGGAGGCCTGATCAAGGATAAATTCATGGGTTATAAGCTTATCCGGATGGATATTCCAGCGCACAAGCCTCTCCACCAGCTCTTCCATTCTCCAAAGCGAAGTAACCCAGGATCCGTAAATTGTCTTCTGGCCGTGAATGATATCCGGGCTGGGATTGAAGGTGCAGGTGCCGCCCTCTCCCACAAATGCGGTCTTGCCGTATGCGCGTGTCGCACGGATCGCAAGCTGTCTGCCGGGATCCGATGCGGAGCAGTCGATGGCCCTCTCCACTCCCTGTCCGCCTGTAAGCTTTAATATCTCATCCAGAGTATCGTCACCGGGCTTAAACACGTGATCCACCAGGCCCAGATCCTGTGCCAGTTTTATCCTGTAATCATTCATCTCGACGCCGATGAGCTTTGTGGCACCGAGAGCTTTGCAGAGCATCAGCGCAGCCAGTCCCACCGGGCCCAGACCCGTCACCAGAACCGCATCGTTTCCGCTGACACCTATTTTTTCTATGGCTTCATAAACCGTACCGAAACCGCAGGCAACCTGGGCACCGTCCTTATAAGTCAGCTCATCGGGAAGGGCTATCAGATCCTTTTCCTCGGCCAGTATGTATTCACCCATACCCCCGTTTCTCTGCCAGCCGTATGCAGCACGATACTTGCTCCTGCAGGATATGAAATATCCCCTTCTGCAATCATTGCATACGCCACAGCCTGAAATGTGATATACGATGACCCTGTCTCCCTTCTTAAACCTCTTTAAACCGGGGCCCTCCTGTACTATGAGGCCGCAGGGTTCATGTCCTGCGATCATGCCCGGAATATACCCTTCGGGGCCCTTTCCGGTATGCTCTCTGTATATGCAGCGGATATCACTGCCACAGATGGTGGTTGCCTTGGTACGTATCAGCACCTGTCCGAACCCGGGCTTCGGAACATCAAATTCCTTAAGCTCTACAGTTGAATTACCCGGTAAAATTGCACCTCTCATTTTAGCCATGATGATCTTCTCCTTTCATAAGGCTACACTTGTGATCTACAATCCGATTATATTTTATTGTGCAGGTCAAAATAAGAGATTTAAATGACAGGATAAAATAAAACATGTCGCATTCGCGAAGATTTTATGATATTATCGTCCTATGGAAACCGCCGTTTTGAATAAAAAATCAAATTCCTGCAAAACAGCTTATCAGGACACTAACATTTCTTTTCCGATGGAGGATGAAACTGTCTTTGTGGGAAATATCGTCTTTGAACGGTTTACCCGGTCAATTCCCATGCACGCCCACTCGGACAACAGCTATGAGATCCACTATATATCCTCGGGATACGGACAGGTTACGGTGGACGGAATAAAATATGACATTAAGCCCGGGACTCTTTATATCACAGGCCCGCATATACAGCATTCCATGATCCCGGACAAAAAGGATCCCCTGTCGGAATACTGTATCTATCTGAAGCTTTCGGACAAGAGAAAAAACGACAAACGAGTGATGTCGCCTATGCGCATATTCCGTTCCATGTCCTCCTGGTACGGCCCTGACAGGACCGGAATGGATGTACTTATGACTGCCTTATTCCATGAGCTGAAAGAACAAAGCATAGGCTACAGAGCTGTGGTGGAATCACTTATAAGACAGCTGATCATATGCTGCGTCAGAAATTATTCCGCTGACGAAAAAGATAATGACCTTCCGGGCTTATCCTCTTATGATAACCAGTTCCTGATCATAGAAGAAGCCTTTCTGTATGAATACAATACCCTGACGCTTACAGATCTGTCAGCAAGGCTCAACCTCAGCACACGCCAGACCCAAAGACTGCTGACCAAGCACTATGGAATGAATTTCCGCAATAAGATAACCGAAGCGAAAATGAGCGCAGCTGCTCTCATGCTGCGCTCATTTGAAATGAACATATCCGATCTCGCAGAGAAAACAGGTTATTCCTCCGCAGAACATTTTTCGGCAGCCTTCAAACGGTATTACGGCATAAGCGCCGGTGAATACCGAAAAAAGCATTCGCCCTGATCCGTATGTATGCTGCATTTCCGGATACATACCGCAATCACTTTTCCGTTCATGCGGTATGTATAAATTCCCATAAACAGACCGGAGCCCCGGGTGTATTATCCGATATGCCCCGCCAAACCCACGGTATGGAAGGAAAATTGTCAAAACTTACTTCACTTTTATCTTCGCCTTGTATACCATAGTTTTTATCTTTGTTCCATTCTTGGTCTTTTTTACCTTTCCGTTCAGGGTGTAGGTTATAATCAGGCTGCCCTTGCCGCTGCCCTCAGCCTTTCCTATGCTGAGAGTACCGTCAGTGTTCGCTTTTACGATAACACTCACCTTACCCTTCTTCACGGTCTTTATCTCGCCTCTGGACACATAGGTATCTCCTGCCTTCCAGATGCCGGAGATGAATCTTGCGCTCATATCCTTCATGGGCTCTATCTCTGTCTTCAAAACAGGAGTGGTTGCGATGGTGACCACGCCGTCGTTTACCGATGAGCCTTCAGGGCCGATCTTAGCAGCAGCTACGGCGTTTGCGCTGACTGCATCCAGGGTTACTGCATCAGTGAGAGTGGCTGCCTTTAACGCCTTCTTATTCAGGCTTATGTCTATCACATCCACGATCAGTTCCTTTTTGCCGCTTGTAAGCGTCACCTGATATGAGCCGCCCTTATGGCTCTTGAGGCGCCCGGGTTCAAATACGCACCCTTCTTTCCCTGTCTTTACAAACTTAGCAACCTTCTTTGCATCCTTTGCATCCATGTAGTTTCCGGTTATGGTAAAGGTTTCACCCAGCAATAGTCTGACGCCGGAATTGACGGTGAGGTAGTTCTTTCCCTCCTTCAGGCTGCCGGTATTTATGGACATCCGGGTGAACTTTCCGTTGGTGATGACATAGTCTGTGCTGACGGTATCATAACCGTTCTGGAAGATACCCTTCACCTCATCGGTGCCCCCTGTATTGAGCAGGTTCACCATCTCATCTCTTTTAAGGTTGCTTATCTCGGTCCGCTCCCTGGCATCATTTACGAGGCTGATGAGGGAATCCCTGGTTACAGGAAGTATCTCAACGGGAAGCACTTCACTTTCTGTATCATTATGATTCTCATCACCTGCCACCTTATACCATACATAATAGGTTCCGACTTCGGTGCCGGTGGGGATGGATTCGCTGTATTTGTCAGCAGCAGGCGCGGTTACCGCGTCCGTGCCAAGGGCATACATCAGCTTACCGCCAACGGCAGAACCCGCCTCGACAAGGGGCTGGGCAGAGCCCGTGTATACCAGGGACTCCTTCTTCTTCGGAGCCTTAAAGACCACATCCGCTTTTTTGATGGCAAAGTTCATAGTTCTGTCGGAAGGCAGCATATAATTGCCCGCCTTCTCTCCGGTCAGTCCGCTGGCTGTCGCTGTATAATCATCACCGGCATCCGTCGCGGCGCCCGTCACGCTGACGGAAACGAGGTCACCATTCAGAAGACCTGTCGCCTTTGCGGAAGGGGCCTGCGCCGATCCGTTGTAAGTAAGATCAGCAGTACTCCAGGAAAGTCCCACTTCTTTCGGCTTCACAGACAGCTTTCCGGGAATATAGCTTATCTCGTAATTATCGGAAGTAAGGCCTGAAGGTGTGATCGAATAGTTATTTCCCGCATTCCCGTACCGCTCATAATCATAAGAAAATGTCAGGGTTCCGGACAGTACTCCATCCGTACTTTCCGTTTCTCCGTTCACAAATCCCGAATAGAGCACGCCATCATTTGCAGGTCCGTCGCCATAAATAATGTTTTTTGGCTTCGCGGTAACCGACAGAGGAGCTTTTCCGATTGAAACGGTAATACAGCCCACATCACCGGTTAAATGGATACCATCCTTTTTTACCCGGTACCAGACATAATACTGCGTCCTGGCATCCACCGCCTTTGGAATGGCGGAACTGTAGCCGCTCACGGGAGGAATATCCGCATTTTCTCCCAGGGCATACTCCAATTCTGCGTCCGCCATGCCCGGAGTGATAAGCTCCTGCGCCTTCCCGTTGTAAATAAGTCCGGTCCTTGCAGCCAGAACGGTACAGTCCTTGCTTAAGACAGCGTTGCAGTCTCTGCAGATCAGCCACCCCCTGCCGTCAGCTATATACCGTGGCTCCTTATTGTGATGATCGCAGATAATAGCATTTAAGGAAACAAAGATCTGAAAGGGATGATAATTTCGTAGTTTGTTAACCGAAACAGAGATCCAGGCCTTTTCTCCCACTCTGCTGCGATCATCACTCATGGTATAATTCACCTTTGATCCGCTAAACGAGACACTGCCATCCACCAATATGCGGTTCCAATTATCGACTTTGGTCAGCAGCAGTTCGTAATCATCCTCCGGGATATGGGGCTCAAGCTCTATGATCCCCTCCGTCCCAATGCCTGCATTCGTTACGATTCCGGTCCGATTTATATTGTAATTGATCTTGCTGATATCCACCCGGATGTTTGCAGGCGCGGTTTCCGTGCCCCCTGGCTTCCTTATCATATACCAGACTAAATAACTTCCGGCATCCTTCCTTGAAGGAATGTCCGTCGAATACCGGCTGTTATCAGGCTCTTTGTCGCCTAACACTGTCACGGCAAAGTATAAAGTTCCTTCCGTCACAGACCCGACGTCTACGAGGACCTGATCTGTCCCATTATAGCGAAGGCTCTGTTTCGCAGAGACTATCGGCCTGGTACGTTCAGGGACCACAACTGACGCTGCCTCCCCGGCCTCATTCGTTGCGCTCTCCCTGACCCGGACGTAATAGGTTCCCGGCTTCAGGTTCACGATCTCAGTGCCGGCACAGGGTATCGCCCCGCTAAAGCTCAGATCCTGCGAATATTCCATATCGGTGGTAACACCTGTGATCTTTCCATCAATATTATCCCCTGTGGTTGGCGGAATGGCCTTCAATCCCCGGGGAGCATCCGGTCCCTTTGCTTTGCCAATGCTCCAGGAGATATACTTCACCTCCGCGGTACCGTCTTCCCATCTCATGTTTACGGTATCTTTCAAAGCTGCTTCCGCAATGTAGCTGCCCGGATTTACTCCTTTTCCACCTTTAATGGTATACCATTTGCCCGGTGCTACTCCCGTCTGCTCGCTTCCGTCATAGAAAAGTCTCTCTGCAGCCTTCGGGATTTCCACCGATCCCGGCTTGACAGTAAGTGTCAGTACTGCTGAGCCTGTTACGCCTTCGGAATCATATTTGACGGTAATACTCGTCGTTCCGGCCCCCTTTATGGTCACAGTACATTCGCTGCCATTGCCCTGTGTTTCGGCCACTTCGGTATTGCTGCTTTCCCAGTTCCAGACGCCGTCCGTAACAGGATTCCTGCACTCGGCCTGAACCGTAAACGCGTCACTGCCGTAATCGTAATTAAGGGAACTTCCCCCTTTGATCGTGATCTTTGCATCGGTTTTATCTACAATAGTTACTTTAACATTGACCGTTGTATCTTCGTAATTTTCCGATGTGATCTTCACTGGCAGGGTGATTGTATCGCCTGCCGCACCGCCCGATATATTTGCCGTCACAAGGCCGGTCACACTGTCCACGTTCCAGTCATTCACCGTGACAGAACCGGTGGTTTTTACAGCTCCTCCGACCTTATTAAAGGAAAGGTTTCCTGCATTTAAGGGCATCTTACCCGCCAAAGAGACCTGAAGCGATGAGGAATCTTTAGATATTTCCTTTGTAACATCCGTAATCCCCCCCGGCGCCGATGCCTTTTTTATCGTGAATACCCTTGTATTCGCATCCGGGAGCTTATAGTTTCCGGCCTTCTCTCCGGTCAGTAACGCAGCGGTTGCAATACCCTCTCCTGCATTGATACGGGCACCGCTTACGGTAACAGAGACCGCATCATTGTCTAAAACTCCTGTCGCCGCAGCCGTCGGAGCCTTCGGAGTTCCGTCGAAATCAAAATCCGTATCTCCCCAGTCAAGGCCGATCTCCTTCGGCTCTACGGTCAGGATTCCCGGCGTATAGGTAATAGCATAATCATTAGATTTGAACGTGGCATAGACATAGTAGCTTCCCACATCATACCCCGGTTTGTAGTCAGGTTCCCGTATTATTACTGTAATAAATCCGGTATCGCCAGATGCAACAACAGGGGACTTGTAAGAAACTGAAATATCTGATGCCTTAGGATCCTCCCCATAGGTAATCTTCGCATTTCCCAAAGTGATAGTCATGAGGGCTCTATCAATAGTGACACTTACATACTCAGGAACCCCGGCTGCGTGCGTATCATCTGCAGCCGCGCGGTACCAGACATGATATTCGCCGGCCTCCCACGCTTTGTATGAATCTCCCCAATAGCCGTCCGTCGGAGCCACGCTCCCATCCACTCCTTCCAGCGGCGTTCCATCCCCATATGAGACACGCTGGACGGCATACTCCATCGAAGTCTCGGCCGTGCCCGGGATGATCAGCTCCTGCCACACCTCATGCCCGGCGTATTTCAAATCTGTCCTTCCTATGGGAGCAGTGCGAACACTCGCCCCGGGATACGTGATCGTCAGATTGCCGTCCTCATAGCTAAGCTTATAGTTTTTTGTGACATCCGCATTTCCGTTTTTGATAACGGCGTTCTCCGGGGTGATGGTGCCGTTCTCTGTCACCTGGCCGAAATCCGTGGGGTTAGTAGTCAGCGTCACGCCAACGATCTCCTGCCCCTCCACAAGACTTCCGGACATTGTTTCTATCCAGTTCACGCCGGTCTGAATATGCTCATTAATCGGGATTATCTGATCCTTGGCCTTTATCGTAAGGCTACGCTTTCTGATCTTTTTCGTTACTCTGTCCGGCTGTGAAAAAAGATGATAGTTCCCCACATCCTTGCCGTCAAGGGCAAAGCCCGTAAAGGATACTGTTTTACTCTCACCCGCATCTGCGTTATCAAATTCCGCCCTGCCCTGCGAAACCGCTACATCATCGCCCTCGATCAGGCCATTTATGACCGGCTTCCCGGTAATGACGGCCGCCGCCGTTCCATCATAGACTTTGTCATCCGCCCCAAGGCCGGTTATCGTGACATCCTTCGGCTCTATGGTATATTCAATGGCTGCCGTCGCAGGCCCATGCCCCATATCCTTAAGGGTTATGAGCGCTTTGTAGGTGCCCGCATCCTTCGGGGCAGTGGTCACAGCGTCTCCCCATGTATTCCCGTTCTTTTCCCGGTATAAAAGAACCGTACTTCCCGAAATCCCATATGGATCGTTAATTACCGCGGCTTTGGGTTCACCGTCATAGTCAAGGCTCCCATCGGGGGCGGCCAGGGACAGGGTCACTCCTGTCCCGCTAAGGTCACAGCCCTCAGCATCACAGGTAGCGGTAATTACTCCTCCGTCATCAGAACAGGAATACTTAAATCTGTGTTTGTGTTTAAGCATAAGCTTCTGCCCGTTAATGTCATTTAGATCCGTGACCCGATTCCTAAGAGTCTTCCTCCCCGGCTCCGTTATCAGTATCTGATCAGAGGGGATCATTATGCTGCCTCCCATGTAGGAGGGTGAAGAGATATAATCGTTCTCATTACTGCAGCCCAGGGTAATATTACCATCTGATCCCACACCGATTCCGAAAGATTGGTTTCTCGACACACTAATTTTTATCTTCCCCCCAAGGATCCTGATGGTTCTGTCCCTGTAACTCTTATCTCCGCCGATCCCGACGCTATTGTCATCCGCTTTTAATGTGAGCTCACCTCCGGTGATCTCAATGAATCCTTTGCTTTTTATGTCACTATTCTGAAGAGACTGTCCGTCCCCGACAGCCGCGGCATTTCTTCCGCTCAGGGCATCGATCCTTCCTCCATGGATGTGGATGTCACCGGTGGTAATGTTATTATATCCACCTCCGATAGCCGCGGCGTTTAATCCTCCCGTCGCCTTGACAGATCCGCCGTAGATCCTGATTATCCCCGAAGCGGAGTCTTCATTGATAACGACATCTTTGACCCAATCGCCTCCGATGGCCGCATAATTATCTTCGCTCTTCGCCTCCAATGTGCCCGTTCCGTCCTTCTGGCAGAAGATACTTAAGGCATTCGGCTTCATCACGCCTATACCCTTATCCGCCGTAAGCTTACAGCCGTCCCCCAGGATCAGGTTCACGCTGCCCTCTGCGCTGACGCGCCGGGACAGGACAGTGTCTCTCCCGACATAGTAGGTGCCCCCCTGCATGACCGTATAGCTGTCTTCCATGGGACTATATTCCGTAAAATTGCTTACTTCCTGTCCGTCGGAGTCGATATAGCTGATGGGGGGAACCTGCGCCCACCTTGCTGTGAGAGTGAGATCTTCTCCGACCGGCTTTGAAAAATCATACGGACTTTCGCTGCCGGCCTTATACCAGCCTTGAAAGCTGTACCCCTGCTTTATGGGCGTATCCGGCTCCGAAGCTTTAGCTCCATCGACGACAGTCTCAGAAGCGACCCCGTTTCCTCCGTTACTGTTAAAAGTAATCGTAAAAAACTTGTCGGAGTTGACCGGTATAAGCTTTTTACCGGCGATATTGGATGGATCTGCGAGGGTCGATGTTCCGTCAAGTATAAATGGCCTGTCAATTGTAACATTCCCCTGGTAGCTGTCTGACACTATGTAGTCGTCAGATCTGCAATGGGAGAGGTAAATTTCTGCACTAGGTCCGCCAATATCGGTGCCTTTGTCCCCGCTGCCATATTTACGGGCTGTGATCTTTCCGCCATAGATCATTATCTTTCCGGCATCTTTATATCTTGCCATTCCGAGACCTGCGGATCCGAAAACGGCCTCGGCAATGATCTCTCCGCCATGTATCACAATGGTTCCGGCCTTATCATCTTTATCCTGGTCGGCTCCTATGGCGGCATTCAAAGACGGAGACTTCGCCTGGTTTGTTTTCGCTATCAGCTTTCCCGTATTACCCTTCTGGGAGTATATGGTAAGGGTATTGCCGTCCGGGACTCTGATACCCTCATCTCCGGTGGCGCCGGCATCAAGGGTCGCCCCGTCACAGAGGACAAGTTTGACATCCCCTTTGACCTCCATTCTGTGGCTCACGGTCACGTCCTTTCCCACCACATACCAGCCGCTGTCCATTAAAACAGTGGAAGCCGTGACAAAATTCACATTTACGTCATCATCGGGCAATGTGGCCATATCATTAAGCTCTCCGGTTTCGGGGTAGTATTCACTGAAGGTCAGCACCAGGGCCTTTGCCGTCTGACTGCCGGTATATGAACCTTTGCCCTTGACGGTAATATTATAAAAACCGGGATCCTTCATCTCATCCACAGTCGACCCGTCTTTTGTAAAGCTTATCTCATAATCCGTGCCTTTTGACAGCCCGGTTCCCATATTGTCCCTTACCACCGGTTCAACAGTGCTCCTGGTGTACCGGTATATCTGCTTGATCGATGCATCGTTCAGGTCATAGCTTTTCGTCACCCATTTTGCATAGAGAGTCATCTTGCTCGTCACCGGAGTATTAAAATTATAGAGATTATTGAACGTACTGTCGTCCTGATACCATCCTCCGAACTTATAGTCGCCATTTGCAGGATCATCCGGCTTTTTCACCTTGCCGCCTTGGGGCACGACCTGCGCCGGAACAGGAGTCCCCCCGTTGCTTTCAAACTTCACATAGTAGGCACTCGTGGTCGAAGGCCTTAATTCTACATCCGTCAAAGACTTCAATTCCGAGGCGTTTTCTGTAATGTAATACTTTTCATCGGTTTCATTAACGAAGGTTTTACCCGTAACAATGGCAGTGGTAGCTTCACCTGCATTATTAAATTTAAAACTGTTTACCTTAATAAAATCTGTTTCTTTCTTCCAGCTTAATGAGATATCGGAATCAACGGTTTGCTGCGTGATCATTCCGGCCGTAGTGCCCTCCGCGGTAACCTGTCCGCCGTTTACTATCACTTTCTTGTTGGCAATCATGCCATATTGACCATAATCTCCATTATTCAGAGCCTTGGCAATGACCTCACCTCCATTGACTGTGATGATTCCTTGCGTTTCATCAAAAAATCCTCCATCCGCCCTGATCCCATTTCCACCTGATTCGTTTGCGGTAGCAGTGACCTTCCCGCCGTTGATGGTAATGGAGTCGGCGGCATATATGCAGGTACCGCCAGAGCCATTGGTAGTAGCAGTGACCTTTCCGCCGTTGATGGTAATGGAGCCGGCATCTAAAGCGTGGCCCAAAAAACCATCTGTTTCCACATTCATCTCTCCGGTTCCACCCGACTGACCGTAGATGGTAAGGGAAGGATAATTATCTTCATTTTCGCCCCTTGTCAGGCCCTCATTTAGATATGTATTATCGAAATCATTTCTGATGTTTTTAATATTCAGCTTCCCGCCGTCTGCAAGAATGATATGGTACTCACCGCTGTCTTTCATGACCACCGGTTTGTCATAGTTGATCTCGCTATTAACCACATACCATCCGGCTGCAAGCTCAACCACACCAGCCCCGGTCACGGGCTCATTTCCCTCCAGGACAATCGCACTATGGCTCTGTGACTTACCATCTGCACCAACATAGCTGAACGGTCCAGCCGGTTCAGCCGCCCGAACTTCCACCGCCCCCGGTAAACCCTGCGGCCCGATCAGATTCCCCACCAGCAAACAAGCGATGAGCTGCATCGCTATTTTTCTTCTCCAATTATCCCTTAGCATCATGATCATATTCCATTCCTCCCTCGTAATCTCCTCTGGATCGGTAATACGTCTTATCTTCTGCTCCGTCAAAGGTGTAAGCGGCGATTTTCCGGCCGCTTCCGGAAAAATACCATTTCTGTTGAACAATACACCATTTTTAGCGGGTCGTTCAAGTGTCAGCATTTCAACCGCTTACGAATCTGTTCCCAGTTTCGACAGCGATGAAATCTATGATCCGGAAACTCACTTTCATGATTCCACGGACGGTCATAAACCATGATCCTGAGATCCGGAAGGTGTTCAAAAAACCTGAAGGCCATGGGAGAATCCTCAATGGCAAAATCAAATTTCATACGATAATAATCGTCCAATTTAAGGTTAAAATCACTGTCCCTGATGAAAGAGTCCCTGCCATATTTATCGAGGCAAAACAAACTGACACGCTCTAAACCATGTTCATCAAGCCACCTGCGTGAAACCTCAAACGAACTGAAGGGGCGGCCGGTTATCACGCATATTTCATGTCCCTGATCGATCCACTCATTTAACACTGCCGAAGCACCCGGAGTCTCCTCATATGAAAGCAATACCTGCGAACGATGCCCCTCTATCATCAGCTGCTCATACTCTTCATCAGTAAGAGAAAATGACTCCTTCAGATTAAAAAAGCGGATGTTTTCATAAGGTACATCCTTTTCAAATAATCTTTTTGCTATCCCTACGAAGGCCGCAGCCGTTTCGCAGAGACAATCATCAAAATCTACATAAAACTTCATATGCTCACTATTTATACATGACCATCTGATCTATTTTTTTAATTGTCTCAGAATCCGGTTGTGATTGTCAATTAAAAAGTCCCAAAAAGGGGGTTAATTCAACCCATTTAGCCCCAAATGAAATAAAAACTTCTTCATTTCCTGTAAACAACCTCACTTCCATCCCACGATATGACGAAGAGGTGTATTTTTAAACAAAAGCACAAAAAGATAAAGTATGATCATCGTAATGACCGTAACCGCAACCGAACACATAAATGTCACCGAAGGGCTCTCGTAATAATTTATACCTGCCAGCACCACAGCGTCTTTCACAAAATGGATAACAAGCTGGTTAAGGCAAAGATATATTACAGAATACCTTCCCACATCTGCAAAGAGACGCAACTTAAACTTTGAAGCTATGAGACCGAAGGCACTCCACAATGCCAGGCTCATACCCAGAGCGTTTATCCAGAAGAAAGCAAAATTGCCGTAATCATCCTTTCTCATGTTCACGTAATCATTAAACATGATAGTGAAAGAAAACAGGAGCAGTGAAGGAATCGTCGCCCATAATGGCATGGAGATAAACTTCTCTCCTTTTAACCTTACGATCCGTCCCATATGAAAAAGTCCCGTTCCAACAAGAGCCGTATCCATTGCCCAGATAAGCTTTTCGCTCACATACAATACGATCACAATGCCGGCCAAAGACATGAGGAGTACGATCAGTGTCAGTATCTTTTTATTTCCCTTTGACGCAGCCTCTGCCAGGGCATAAAAGATCTCGATAAAAAACATACAGGTCAGAAACCATATAGCTCCGGCCATGGGAACGCCCTCTCCCTGTGTGTTAAACAGCAGAAATCTCTTCAACACCTGGATATCCACCCCTTCTGTCACAAATTCCACGATCACACAGACGGCGCCGAAAAACAGATATGGAACTATCAGTGTCCCGAATCTTTTTTTGGCCACTTCCGAAACAGGGCGGACTTTATGAAGATATCCGGAGATTATAAAAAAGGCGGGCATGTGAAAACCGTGGATCCAGTGATTAAAACCTTCTGTAAATTCCACATGTCCCATGATCATACATATGATACAGAAGGCCTTTAACATGTCTATGTCAGGCCGTCTGTCATATGTTCTTTCTGTTAGCGTCTCTTCCATTTCAAATCCTTTTTCCGGTGTGAACCATTCGCTTACTTTTAATCCATTAACTTTATTCAAAAAAGTATTAAAGAGTCACGGTGACGTAAATGCCTGTCACCTTTACCGTCTGAAAAAAAACCAATATAAGGCATTTATACCTTACATTGGGATCATTTTTTCTGCTTTACTGCTCGATGTCATCCGATAATTCTTCCAGCTTATTGATGGTGTTTTCAATTTCATCAACAGCTTCATCCAATTCATCAACAAAATTTTCCACCCAATCTGCCTTTTCTTGCATACCTTCTAATCTTTCACGCAGTTCTTCAACTCTGTCATCTAACCTGTCCTCCAACTCCTCCTCCAACTCCTCCTCTAACTCCTCCTCTAACTCATCGTCTAACTCATCGTCTATATCATCATCATAATCATCAAAAATATCAAGCGCGTATAATGTAGCGGAACTCTCCTCCAGCTCATCACATTTTTCCTCTACCAGTTCAATACGCTCCATCATTTCATCATGACACCTGTCAGCTTCGAAACTTACAGACTGTAACGTATCTCTGACTTGTTCCAAGGTCCTGAGCGAATCTGCCACAATTTTCTTCATCGCCATGATATCACTGTTTACATCTCTCATTACCACATCCTCCCTAGCTGTCTATCCATCCCATTTTTTTATAAATATGTTCAAACACGTGATGAACCAGAAACGCATGGGCTCCCGGAAGCAATACTACCAGAAATATAAAATAACGGCACAAAAAAACAAGGCCCGAAAAAACGGCTGTCAGAAATATTAACCATCCGATATTTCCGACAACGATCATACCGCTTTTCAGTATAACATTTTTTACGGAATCATCAAACCTTGCCTGATAAGAGCAGACCGGAGCCTGCTCTGTTTTGATCATTACCGTTACTTTTTAAGACTTTTGGACCGTCTTTCGGACCGGCTTTCGGACCAGGCTTACTTCACCTTCACCTTTGCCTTATAGATGATGGGGCTGACCTTTGCGCCTTTCTTCGTTTTCTTCACCTTTCCGTTGAGGATATAGTTTATCTTAAGACTTCCGCTGCCGCTTCCTTCGGCCTTTCCTATGCTGAGTGTGCCGTCGCTGTTTACCTTTGCAAGGACTGTTACCTTGCCCTTGGTAACGGGCCTTGCTTCACCTGCGGATATGTACGTGCCTCCCACCTGCCATATTCCGGTCAGGAGTCTTGCACTCTTATCATTACAGGTCGGGATCTCTGTCTTTAATGCCGGAGAGGTGGCGATGGTGACCACGTTGCCGCTTACGGATGAGCCTTCAGCTCCGATCTTATCCGCAGCTACGGCGTTTGCGCTGACCGCACCTTGACTTACCGCCTCTGTAAGGATTACAGTCTTTATGGCCTTCTTATTAAGGCTCACGTCTATGACGTCTATTATGAGTTCTTTCCTGCCGCTTGTAAGCGTCACCTGATACGATCCGCCCTTATGGCTCTTAAGACGTTTGGGTTCAAATACACAGCCTTCATTTTTCTTAGTCTTCACAAATTTTGCGATCTTCTTCGCATCCTTTTCATCAACAGAATTTCCGGATATGGTGAAAGCATCATCAAATATGAGTCTGACGCCGGTGTTGACGGTGAGACGGTTCTCTCCTTCCTTAAGGCTCTTCTCATCGATCGAGATCTGTGTGATCTTTCCGTCCGTGATCACATAGTTTACGCTCACCGTATCAAGACCTGTCTGGTAGACACCCTTCACCTCATGAATGCCCGCAGAGCCGGAGTTAAGCAGGTTCAGCACCTCCTCCATCTTCCGGCTGCTGACCCCGGTCCTTGCATTTACCTCATCAGCTGATGAATGATCCACAGGCCTCACAGGCTTTTTATCGATATCTTCCAGAGCCCTTTGTGCATCTGTCAGTTTCTTCAGCACATCTGCAGGAACCTTTGCCTTCTGTGCATCAGTAAGATCCTCATATGCTTTTCTTGCAGCCTCGATAGCATCTTTATCAGCCGTGGACATTGTATCGCCTGAAGGCAGGGCATCTATCAGATTCTTTACTGCATTGACAGCATCTATGTCTTTTACCTTAGCCTGGGCGTCGGCTATGGCATTGATAATGGCTGTAAGGGCAGTTCTGATATCAGACTCTTTGGCGTTGCCATTTTCGGCAACTGCCTCAGCATCTGTTATGGCATCCAAAAGATCCTTTGCTGCCTGTGCATAATCATCATTGTCCTTTATTTCGTTATAATAAGCCCTGGCTTCACTTACGGTGCTGATAAGGGAATCCCTGTTGACAGGCAGTATCTTTATTGTAAGCACTTCACTTTCCGTACCATTGTGATTCTCATCACCTGCCACTTTGTACCATACATAATAGGTTCCGGCATCGGTGCCTGTGGGGATGGATGTGGTATAAGCCTCAGTGGCTTCGGTTTCGGTGCCGAGAGCGTACTGCATCTCACCGCCCACCAGCGTCGAATCATCGACGGTCACAAGCGGCTTCTCTGTCCCGTCATAGGTGCTGTTATTCGCGGTAACGTTAGCAGGGGTAGCACTTGCTTTATTGATGGTCACAGTCACTTCTTTGGTCGCCTGTGCATAAGCAGCATTCTCCGATGCGGTAACAGTAACATAGGCGTTACCGTCCGAAGGAACTTTCTTGATCGTCAGCACACCTGTGGCTGCGTCCACATCAATATAGTCCACGCTACCGTCCTTCACGGCGTAACTGATCGCGCCACCGCCCTCGGCCGGTTCGGTCACGCTGGCGCTTACCTTCTTGTTCTTGTCGCCGTAGGTGGCGGTCACGTCCTCGGCGGTGATGGTCTGGGTACCCTTGTCGCTGATCGTCAGCGTGCCGTTTACATAGGTGATGGTATAGTTGTCACTTGCGGCTGCGCCGGAGGGAACGATATCGTAGGTTCCGGCCGTGGTATTGACAGGAGTGGCCTCGCTGCCGTCCTTCTGATAGGCCAATGTCGGGGCGCCAGTCAACGTATCCTCGCCAACAAGCCCGGTGACGGAGTAGTGCGTGTCCGGAACCGGCGAGGACAGATCCGGCACTGTGCCTCCCACATAGATGCTCTGATCCTTCGCTGTGATTCTAAGCGTCTTTGTATTGACCGTAATTGCAGCAGTAGTTTCTTGATCAATTGTTGTGTCAGACTCATATTTTGCCGTAACCGTAGCGGAGCCTGCCTTCAAAATCTTAACTGTCGCAGTTGCCTCGTTCGGTGTGATCTGGAACACCGTCTCATCGCTGGTACTCCAAGTCCAGTTGCCTGTTCCAGTTCCTTCGTTTGTCACGTTACCTGTAAGTGTGAAATCCGCATCGCCATAGGTCTTAGAAGTAGGAACACCTGTGATGTCCACCCCTGCGTCAGACTTTGCCGTGAGCGTTATTTTGACATTGACCGTGGAATCGGCATAGTTGGTAGAACCGATGGTCACGGGCAGGGTGACGATATCGCCCGCCGCACCGCCGGAGAGCGTCGCTGTTACAGCGCCACTTGTTGCATTCACATCGAAGTTAGAAACCGTAACGCTACCGGTCTTGCTCGCGGTTCCCTTCGAATAAGTCAGCGTTCCAGCGTCATCGGGCATTTTATTCGCCACTGACTCAGAAACGGAGGTTGCCGTATACAGCAGTGTGTCCGTCACATCCGCGATGGTCTGTGCGTCCGCCTTGCCGATATTGACTGTGGCAGTCGTGGTATTCGTCGCAAGGCTGTAATTTGCGTTTTTGAGCGTCACGGTGACATTGACGTTCTTGCCGTCGCCCGCATTCGCATCTGTTATTGCGCCGGTAACGGTATAATCGTTGTCTTCGCCCAACGTAAGTGCCACGGCTTGTTCGCTACTGTCCTTGAACGAAACGCCACTGATCGTGACCGCTGTGCTGTCCTTATCGTAAGTGCGGTTCGTCGCCGTCGCGCCGGTAATGGTCAGAGCCATGGGGCTGATCGTGAAATCCACCGTTGCGGTCTTATTCGTGTCCACCGTGATGCTGGCGGTATAAGTGCCCGCATTCGTCGGCGCGGTTGTGCTCTTTGTGTAGCTCGTGCTGCCGCGTCCAGCATATTCAATCGTTGGCGCGGTCAGTCCGGCATCCGTCCACGCCGTCGTATCGGTAAGGCTTGCTCCGGTATAAGCGCTGCCGGTATAGGTCGTATCGGTGGCGCTCAGGGTCAGCGTTGCGGGAGAGCTATGCAGAGCACAACTCGTGTCACTGCAGGTCGCCGTAATAGTCGCGCCGCTGGCGGAGTAGGTGAAGCTGTGGGTGTGGGTAGGCGTGGCATAGCCATATACCTCTATTTTTATTATACCTTTACTATTATCTCCAATGATACTGTTATTTACTCGCGGAGTCTTGTCCTCTACCGTGGTTTCAACTACAAAGGGAGACGAACTGTCTGTGGCAGTGCGATTGGCATTGTCGTAGAATATACATTTGGTGATGGTATATCCTTCGGCAGGGGTGACTGTTGCTGTCCAA